>Ga0302324_100014580_pt1 | contig 15834 bp, 14 predicted proteins | sample Palsa_T0_1_FD_201949 | JGI IMG/M metagenome (GOLD analysis project Ga0302324, IMG submission 201949) | Peat permafrost microbial communities from Stordalen Mire near Abisko, Sweden - Palsa_T0_1 | ecosystem: Environmental > Terrestrial > Soil > Palsa > Peat permafrost | place: Sweden: Abisko...
CAAACCCGGATGTTACAATCTAAGTCTATATGGCGGCTATAGTTCAGTGGCAGAACGCCGGACTGTGGCTCCGGATGTCGTGGGTTCGACCCCCACTAGCCGCCCCAGTCGCAGCCATTCCTGCCCGTCGCTGCCCTCGATTCCTTCCGGCTCATCGGATCCAAGGAAGCTTGAACAGGCGGAGCTAAGTCCCTGGTGGAAAACGCCGACGTGACCACCCAACCCTCTTCTTCCGCAACCCCTGTTTGGCTCGGCTGCTCGGGCTGGGCCTATCCGACCTGGAAGCCGGAATTCTATCCACCCAAAACGAATGCTAAGAAGATGCTGGAGTACTACGCGACCCAGCTCAACTCCGTCGAGGTGAATTACACCTTCCGCCACCTGCCTTCAGCGTCCACCGTCGATGCGTGGTTGGCGCAGACCGGGGCGGACTTTCGCTTCTCGTTCAAAGCTCCGCAGCGCATCACGCATATCAAGCGACTGAAGGAGTGCAGCGACGCGCTTACTGCCTTCTACTCTGCTCTGCTGCCGGTCATCCGCGCCGGGCGCATGGGGGTGGTTCTATTCCAGCTGCCTCCGAATCTCAAGGCAGACCCGGCGAGGCTGGCGAGCTTCCTCAACGAAGCCGCGCCCGAGAGCACAGCTACATTACGTGTCGCCTTTGAATTCCGCCATCCATCGTGGTTTGTCAGTGAGATTTTCGACCTGCTGCGACAGCATCAAGCGGCGCTATGCGTAGCCGAGAGCGATGAACTGCAAACTCCGGACGTCATCACCGCCCCGTTCTGCTGCTACCGCTTGCGCAAGAGCGATTACGCTCCCGCTGACTTGCAGCAGATCGAAAAGCAGCTCGCCGACAAGGCCGCACGGGGAGATGTTTTCGCCTACATCAAGCATGAGGACTCGCCCAAAGGCGCGTTGCAGGCGGCCTCTCTGCTGGCGAGGTTGAAGGCACAGTGAGAGATACAAGCGAACTTCTCGCTGAAGCCGCAAACAATTTTGCCGCCACGCCGGTGGAAGAGTTTCTTCCCCGGCGATTTCTGCGCAACAGCCATCTACAAACATTGGTCGGCAACTTTCTGCCCCGCCGGTATGTTTTACCTGAGCCCGAGGCACACATCATTGAAGTGGACGCAGGCGACGGCAACCCGGCGCATGGCGATTCCGGGGCATCCGACTCGAGGGCAGTCAACCGGTTAGGGCAAGCGCAAATCGATGCTCGCTCACGCGGCGCAAGCCATGTACTCTGCCATTGCCATTGGCAGGCAAACGCCGGCCAGAGGCCGACTGTGCTACTGGTACACGGTCTGGAAGGATCGACGCGCTCGCAATATATGCTGGGGAATGCAGCGCGGGCGTGGGCCGCGGGGTGCAATGTCATTCGCATGAACATGCGCAACTGCGGAGGGACCGAGGATCTGTCACCGACACTGTACCATTCTGGCCTCTCGGGAGATGTCGCAACCGTCATGCGCACACTCTCCGCCGAGAAGGGCCTGCGTGCCTTTGCGCTGATCGGCTACTCCATGGGCGGCAACCTGGTGTTGAAGCTGGCGGGTGAATTGGGCGCCGACGCGCCTGGATACCTGAAAGCCGTGGTGGGCGTTTCTCCGGTGATGGATTTGGCCGTCTCCGCGGATGCGCTGCACAACCACTCCAACCGCATCTACGAGTGGAAGTTTCTGGTCGGCTTGCGGCGGCGCTTTCGGCGCAAGGCGGAACTCTTTCCCGCCATCTATTCCACCGAGGGAGTGGAGAGGATTGGGTCGTTGCGCCAGTTCGACGACCAGATCACTGCCCGCTACTCCGGCTTCCGCGGTGCGGACGACTACTATGACCGCGCGTCCAGTTCCCGTTGGGTGTCGCAAATTGCTGTGCCCGCCCTGATTCTGCATGCCCTCGATGATCCCTTTATCAGGATGTTGCCGACGACCCGCGCCGCCTTGCTGGCCAATCCCCGGGTTCGGCTGATGGAGACGGCACATGGAGGTCATTGTGCATTCCTGGCGCCGGCGGTTGGTTACGACGGCTATTGGGCGGAGAAGATCCTCCTGGATTTCCTGCTTTCGGTAACGAAACCCTGATGGAGGCGGATTGGTCGGTTGCGCTTGCCGTCGCTGATCCGGTGATCACCGTTCCCTGGGCTGCGGGAGACGACGAACCCAACTGCAGATTCGTCGATTTGCGCGTGGAGCCACATTTGATTGACGAAGTTGAAGAAGCTCAGGGAAGGCCGCCGTTGCGGTCTGCGTTGCTTCGCCTGAACGGCGCCGCTTCGCACTTGTGGACAGCAAAATGCGATGCGTGGGGCAGCAGCCCAGAGCAGGGGGACGCGCCATTCGACCCATACGAGATGGACGCCGAACCGGGAGAAACAGCCTTTGGCGCCGGCTCGTACATTGACCTGTTGCCGCGTGATGCCCTGACACGGGGATGCTTCGACTCCGTGGAGCAGTGGATGCGTGCGGTCACCACGAGGCTGCGCGCAGTACCGGCCAGCGCGGCGCGGGTGGAACTTGTCCTGCGCCGCGCACGGATCGACGCTGCTCCGGGTTTTGGCGTGACCTGGTTCGTCGAGGGCTGCGGCGCGACTGCGCAGCGCGCCGACGAAAGCTGGGGCCGAGCGCTCGATCTCGCCCTGGCGGCTATCATGGATGTTCCCTTGCCGTAGCTTCGGCCCCTGGTGACGATACAATGGCAGTCACGGGCGAGTAGCTCAATTGGATAGAGCACCGGCCTTCTAAGCCGGGGGTTGTGGGTTCAAGCCCCGCCTCGCCCACCAGTGGAATCAGCCCGTTGGTCGTCGAGTTTCTCAAGCTCGTTCTGCTCTGAACCACCCGACCCGAGCGAAATTGGGGAGCGGACCCCGCCCGCATCGTCGCCCACCACTTGCATGGGGTTAACCGGCTATCTTCGGGACCCTCGATCCCGACCGAAACGTAATCTTATTGTCATTCGCCTGTAATAGTTTGGCCACGGAGGATTCGTGTGACGATAACCATCTTCGCGTGGCTAATTGGGCTCGGCTTTCTACTGGTGATCGTCCCCCGGCTGCTGCAACGGCTGCTGCTCTCGCGCGCCAAGCACCGCTCGCTCGCTGGCCACGCCAAGCTGGGGCGCCGCCTGGCCCGGCTCATACCCTACTATGAGTATGACGAAGCGCACTTCTTCCGCGCTGACGACGCCCCCGAGCCCATCGCCGAACAGCGCCGCGCAGCTTTCACCCGCCTGGCCGCTCTCTATGCCCAACGCTTCGCCAACACCGTTCGCCAGACCAACGAAGTCCAGGACGAAATCTCCGACCTGCAATTCACGTCCCGCTACCGCGTCCCCTTCCAGTTCAGCCGCTTCGTCCGCCGGCACCTGAACGCCGGGTCCTTTGTCGTTTCCTCCAGCGGCCCCACCACGACCGATCTGGATGGCAACCAGCGCTACGACCTGTCCGGTTCCTACGGCGTCAACCTGTTTGGCTACGACTTCTACAAGGAGTGCATCGAGCGCGGCAGTGCCCGGGTCCGCGACCTGGGCCCCGTGCTTGGCGCCTACCACCCGGTGATTGCCGGCAATGTCCGCCGTCTCCGGGAAATCTCCGGGATGGACGAGGTCTCCTTCCACATGTCGGGCACCGAAGCCGTTATGCAGGCTGTCCGCCTGGCCCGCTACCACACCGGGCGCCGGTACCTGGTGCGTTTCTGCGGCGCCTACCACGGTTGGTGGGGCGAGGTGCAACCGGGGGTCGGCAATCCAGTCACCGAGCGCGATACCCTTACCCTCCGGGACATGGATGAGCGGACCCTGCGCGTGCTGCGCAGCCGGCGGGACATCGCCTGCGTGCTGGTCAACCCGGTACAGGCGATGCATCCGAACGCCGCCGCACCGGCGGATTCGATGCTGGTGGACAGCGGCAAGGCCGCCAGCTTTGACCGCTCAGCCTATACCGCATGGCTGCAGCGGCTGCGCCAGGTGTGCTCGGAGCGGGGTATCGTACTGATTTTCGACGAGGTTTTCCTTGGCTTTCGGCTGGCTCGCGGGGGCGCCCAGGAGTATTTCGGCGTCCACGCCGACATGGTGACCTATGGCAAAACAGTGGCCGGCGGCCTGCCTATCGGCGTAGTGTGCGGCCGCGCCAGCTTAATGAAGCGCTTTCGCGAGGATCGGCCAGCGGACGTGTGTTTTGCTCGGGGTACCTTCCATTCCCACCCTTATGTGATGGGGGCGATGGCCGAGTTTCTGGAGCGCCTGGACACGCCCGAAATCCAGGCTTGCTATCGCGATCTGGATACGGTGTGGAACGGCCGCGCGGCCCAGCTCAATGAGCGCCTGAAAGAAGCCGCGGTGGGGGTGAGGGTGGCTAACCTCTCCTCGGTATGGACGGTCTGCTACCTGCAACCGTCACGCTATCACTGGATGTTCCAGTACTATTTGCGAGCCGAGAACCTGGCCCTGAGCTGGGTAGGAACTGGGCGGCTTATCTTCAGCCTGGATTACAGCGACGCAGCATTTGCCGCGGTCGCCGACCGTTTCGTGGCGGCGGCGCGGCAAATGCAGCAAGACGGTTGGTGGTGGCCAAACGAAGCCCTCACCAACCGGGCTATTAGGCGTCGCGTACTGATAGAAATACTTCGGGCTCGGCTACATCGTCCATCGGATCAATCAGCTGGCCCCCCAGCAGGTAAAACGGCGCTCGATAGTAGAGCATGAAGTCGTGAAACGGATCAGTCAGGATCTTGGACATCCAGACCAGGCCGGTCTGGACGTCCCGGATGAAGAACAGTTGCACGGTGCGGAACAGGAGTGCGCCAAAGCCGACAACCAGCCAGATCTGGCCAACGTGCTGGATGAAGACGGTGCGATCGGGATACTGTGGAAAAATCCCGAACAGCGTCGGGCTTAGCCACAGTAGCGCCGGCGACAGCGCCCAGATCGCAAGCAGGATGATCTTGCGCCGGAGATTGTAGCCGACCTTAATGTCCTCCTTGTGCTCATGGGTTGCGTGGTTGACCTCATCGTAGCCTCTCGGCTCGAAGAAGAAGTGTCCGGCTTGGCGGCTGACCATTGCCACCAGCCAGCCAATGAGCGCTGAGGCCGCTGGGTTCTTGAAGATCAAGCCGTACGCGGTCAGAAAGCTGAGCGCGCTCAGCAGGTGAAGGGACTGATTAATGCGGCTGTGATGATAGTAGCGGTGGTCGTCCCACCGCTGGATTCGCAGAGCTTCGAGAAAACCTCGCATGCTTTTTCCTTCCCAGGTGTGCCGGCGACTGATGGCCATGAAGAAGGAAATATCTCAATGTTGTTACAGCTATATGACAGTTTAGGCTTAGTGTTTCTTCCGCTCTTGGCGAGTCAGACACTGCCCCCCAAAGAAACTCCTGTTTTCGAATTTACGAGACTGCGTGAGAACTCCGCTGTTGGGTAGGTCCGGGCTGAAAGCCCGGACCTACCAGCCCGGACCAGCGGAGTTGTCTCAGACGCTGGAGCCCGCCTGCCACCACCTTCTCCAGGTTCAAACCGACCTCCTCGGCTTGAAATCATTTCCGGGCGAAAGTTTGTAACGTTGGGCGTGTTGCTACCACTATGTCGATGTTTGATAGATGGGGCAGCGTCCCGACGGTTAGTAAATGCCTGCAATACCGTCTGGCGGTCTAGTTCCATCCTGCCGATCGCGATTCTCCAAGAACTCCTTCACAAACTCTTTCGGGGGGAAGAGGTTTGTGAAGGGGAACTTGGGGAATCGCAGTAGGCATAGGTAAGCCTATGCTTTTCATCGGTCAAACCCCTCTCATTCACCTGGCCCGTCATTCGGCCAGGACCACGGCGGCCGTCAAATTTGCTTACCTGTGTCGAATTGGCCGCGTCTCATTCGTCTTAAGATCAGGCGCACAAAGAATCCGCCCGGGATGTCCACTTTACCCTTACGGTACGGTTTCCCGCCGGCCGGCGACTGGCTATTGACATTTCCGTGCGAGTGGTTATTGCTCTCGGGTGTGATTCGGAGGAGAATGAAACACGCAAGTGTCTGATTGCATCGCCGCAATCGGAGATGTGTTTCTCATAGGAGGCGAGCGATGGGTGAGATTCCCAGTCCACGGTTCTTCAGCGTAAAACACTGGTGCGCGGTTGCAATTATTACGTCAGCTGGTGTTCGCCTGTTCGGAGAAGTGTCCCAAACGCCTTCCACCCAAGCTTCGGCGGGCCCCCCGCAGCAAGTGTCTGTTTCCGCCCCAGAACGCAAGACTCTATCGCTCGAACCGCTGCCCGCGGAGATGAAGGCGGACATTTTCATGGCCCGCGGACAGTATGCCGCGGCTATCGCCGCTTATCAGGAAGGCAATTTAAAGTCCGCCATCGTCTGGAACAGCATAGGCATGGCCTACCACCACATGTTCGCGCTGGAGGAAGCACGCAAGGCTTACCAGACAGCGCTCGCGATCAATCCTCGCTTCGCTGCCGCCTCTAATAACCTTGCCGCCGTGTATTACGGTCAACATGATTTTCGTGACGCGGAACACTTTTATAAACGAGCGCTGAAACATACGTCGGAGAGTGCGGTCATCTTCTGCAATCTTGGCACCGCGTATTTTGCCGAGTCGAAATACAAGCAAGGTATGAAGGCGTATCGCAAGGCTTTTGAAATCGATGAAAAAGTGTTTGCTCCAGATCAGTCCGCGATGATAGAGGCCGGCAGCTCGCGTGAACAACGGATCGCCATGAACTACTTTGTTGCAGCGACCTTTGCCAGAGTGGGAAAACAGGAGCAGGCGCTGACCTATCTTCGCAAGGCAATGGATGAGGGCTTTAAGGACCGCAAACGTCTCATTGAAGACAAGGATTTTGCCACTCTGCGAACCACGCCGGAGTTTCAACATCTGCTGGACCAGGAAAATCTCAACTAACTGAGGTAACCAAACTGAACGACCGCGGTTGACGCGATGTCGGAATGGGCGGCAGAGTTAGGGACGCTGGGCGAAGATTGCAGGCAGTGGTCTTTATCCTCATTGAAAATCGTTTCTTCTCCAGAAGAAGCTATATCCTCCGCGCCAGTCGCTGCGAGGACATCTCTTGCTCTTGCGATCTCCTCACAGCTGACGCAGCGGACTGACAGTAAGACACTCCCATCCTTTAACCGGCCGTCGTAGAGTTTCGCTTCATACTCGGGAATGCCCAGGTCCACAAGGGCTCCGACTAAGCCCCCCACCGCTCCACCTACGCCTAAGCCGGCGAGACTCGCCAAAATGGGACCCGCAGCAATAAGCGCTCCCATTCCTGGCAGCGCCAGGGCGCTCATGCCCGCTAGAAGACCCAGGGTTCCTCCGACGATCCCTCCCACTTCCGCCCCGGTTGTGTCACCTTCCGGAGCTTTCGGATTGGTTTCCATCGCGAACTCTCTAGATCCTTCTTTGTCGGATATCAAGACAGAGACATCCTGACTTGAGAAGCCGGCGGCCGTCAGCCGATCGACAGCCGCCTCCGCGCTCGTCCTCATCGTGAAAATGCCAAAGACCGCCGCGCTATCTCCCGCCATGCCGTTTCTCCTTATCTTGTCGTGCTTTGCGTGTGACGGAGTGGGAGCTAGTAGTCTTCCTTGATCGAGACATTCAACGCAGCAGCGTTCACCTCTTTCGCAATTTGGGTGAGCTTCTTGTCAGCAGCCTCTTCCTCCTTCAATGTGGCATCCAGCAGAGCCATGATCTCTTTTTGGCCGAGAAGCTTGGCGTACTCCCGGACACCGCCATATCCCGCCATCTCATAGTGCTCAACTCGTTGAGCCGCGGTAATCAGACCGGAGTCGCGAAGGTCTCCCTTTTTGGTTTCTTGCAGAACCTCGGCACCCTCGGAAAGGACGCCCTTCATGCCCTCGCAGGTCTTACCCGTGCCCTTTTTCTTAAGCATTTCAAAGATGGTTTCCAGGCGTTCAATCTGGCCGTTGGTTTCGTCCAGGTGGCTCTGAAAAGCATCCTTTAACTTAGGTGCTGTTGCGGCCTTCACCATCTTCGGTAATGCCCGGGTAATTTGTTTTTCTGCCGAATAGAGATCCTTCAGTTCATCGAGAAACAGCTCTTGCAAACTTTCTACACTCATGTATTGGCCCTCCAGGCGATGTATCCTGCCTTTCATAGATGCGAGAAGCCAGCTCCGAGCACAAGCCGGCAGTACACTTTTATTCCTTTCCTCAACGGAGAAGTACTTTGCCCTGTTGGCAACACGCCCACCGGGAACCGCATCTCTTGAACCGGTCCATGGATTAGCAATGCTGGATTAGTATGCTTTCACCGTCAGGTTGGCCATGATCCGCACGAACTCATCTCGCATACTCTCGCAGCTGTTGGCTGTCGTTGTGACCGTGGTCCTGATCACTGTGCTCTACCTTGCGAAAACGGTGATCTTGCCGCTGGCCCTCGCTATGCTACTGACTTTTGTGCTCGCTCCCCTGGTCACATGGTTGGAAAGAATCCGGCTCCCCAGGATAGTGGCCATTCCGGTTGTCATGCTTGCCGCGGGGTTGGTTTTGGGCTTTGTCAGTTGGACGGTTTTTATGCAGCTGGTTGAAGTGACCGACGCCCTACCGGCCTACACGACGAACATCCAAGGCAAGATCCAATCGCTGCAACAGTCGCAGACCGGGAGTTTCACCCGGGCGGAGAGAGATCTAGACAATCTAAGCAAGCAGATTAGCGATCTGAGCTTGGGCTTTACCAGCGATCAGCGGCATGGCGCAGTACAACTAGGGCTACCCAGCCAACCCGTGTCAGTGCGGGAGGTTGGGGGCAGTCAAGGCCGGTTAGATGCGCTCAGCGGTGTGCTGGGCGTGATCGTTTCTGTCATCCTGGTTGTGGTTTTCACCTTTTTTATGCTGTTGAAGAGGGAGGATTTGCGCAATCGCCTGATTCAGCTGAGCGGACAAGGACATCTGCAGCTCATGACGCAGGCCATGGATGACACCAGCCGTCGTGTCAGCCGGTATCTGTCGTTGCAGTCCCTGATGAATACGGGCTTTGGTGTGATCGTCTTCGTTGTTCTGCACTTCATCGAGTTGCCTCACGCCCTGTTGTGGGGAGCTCTGGCCGGGTTGCTGCGGTTTATTCCCTATATTGGTGCGCCCATCGGCGCGTTCCTTCCCACTGCGTTGTCTTTGGCGGTTTTCAACGGTTGGACGAAGACCCTGCTTATCATGGCTATCTTCTTTTGTCTGGAATTAGTCACCGCGAATTTGCTGGAACCACAGGTTTACGGCAAGCACACCGGGCTTTCCTCACTTGCAATTTTGGTCGCCGCGATTTTCTGGGCCCTCATATGGGGACCGATCGGCCTGATACTCTCCGTGCCCCTCACTGTCTGCCTGGTGGTCGTGGGTGCATACGTGCCCAGTCTGCAATTTTTGACCGTTCTTCTCGGAGACCAGCCGGTCATGCAACCGGGGGCGCACTATTACCAGCGCTTGCTGGCTAACGACCAGCGCGAAGCCAGCCAGGTACTTGAGAGCCACTTGAAGGACACCTCGCTGGAAGACCTTTATGACACGGTGTTACTTCCCGCGCTCAACCTGGCTGAACAAGATCGTCATCGCAATGCACTCGACGATGCAACCGTCGACTTTATCACGCAAACCACGAAGGACCTGGTGGAAGAATTTAGTCTCGGAGAAGACGCACTCAGGACCGGCGACGCAATTCCTAAGAAGATTGCCTGCCTTCCCGTCCGCGACGACGCGGATGAGATCGTCGGCATCATGTTAGCCCAATTGCTGGATCGAGCTGGTTATTCGGCGATAGCGATCCCGATTGGAAGTGTGGATGGAATGCTGGCAGAAGCTATCCATGGCGACCCGGAAATCGTTTGTCTGTCTGCTTTGCCACCGTACGCAACCTCGCATGCCCGCGGTATTTACAGAAGACTGCGCATGCAGCGGCCAACGCTCACCATCATTGTTGGATTATGGAACTACCAGGAAGACCCGGTCAAAGCTGCGACGGAGATTAGCGGCGGGGAACAGAAATTGGTGTGCACTACGTTGGCTCAAACAATTTTGCAGTGCAGCCTTGCGTCGGCTACCGCCTCGATCCCCGAGGCAACGCTATCTTTGGAAAATGCTAATTCCCCGCAGGCAGTGTGAACGATTTACGAGGCGGCCCACTTTCTCAACCATGAGCGGCATTCAACTGCATCACCGGTTGCGGTTGGCTGCTCGTTTTGCGTATGGTCGCCCGGGCCACGCGGAAGCCGGTGGGATAATCACAACCCGCGCTGCCTCAGCAGGCAATACCGCAGCCGTTAGTTCAGCGAGCAAGCCGAGGGGGGAGCGATCCGCTCCCCCCTCGCAACCTAACCTTCTCAATTGATCACAATTGCTCTTGCTTTATCGCGACGCTCTGTCACTCCGCCCTCTGCGGAACATTTCGTTGACAGTTGCAACGAAGTGATGCGCCGATGGGCGCGTGGGTACCGCACCACTCAGGATGGTCTTGTAGGGAATGTCTTTGCCGTAATAGAGTTCGGTATCGGCTGTGTTCTGGTGAACCTCGTCACCGGTTAGGTCGACCCCAGCGAACAGTCCCTTACTGCGCGAATAGGTGAGGAATTCGGCATTCGCGAGTTCTGTAGTTGCAGCTTGCGAGTCGCGGCCTACGGGCCCGGCCGCAGCAGCAATGTCGCCACCGAGCTTCACTTTATCCTTGAGCAGATCATCCAGGCTTCGCCTGTTGACGCCAACCAGGACGAGGTCAGTGGATTCGCCGCCCGCCTGGAATCCGAAACTCGCTCCGGTTAACTGGATAAAAACCGGCGCGCTCCAGCCGGTGGCGGTGCGGCACGTAGCTACGCCTTGACCGTATTGCGCGCCCACCACGAATGCGGCTTTCTTGTATCCCGGTATAACCGCTACGCAATGAGCCTTAGCTGCGATGTCTAAGGGAATGCCTTTGTCGGGAGTGGCCATTAGCTCGTGCAGAACATCGTGGGCAGCATCGATTCGTGCGTCCAGCTTGGAAATATCTGCCCCCTTTGCCGGGGCGACGCAAGCAAGAGTTATACCAACCAACGAAGCAGCCAAAATACTTTTCATGCGGATTCTCGACTTTCCTTCAAGAGGCTTTGTTAAGTCCACCTAGCCTCTGTCACGTAGTAGGATGCAGTTTTTTCCACAGCGACCAATCGATTTGCTTGTTTTTTGCGTGGGGACGGCGGTGGTGATCAGGTTGGGCTGCGATTGAGAAGATAATCGAGACCGCAAACGCGGTACCACCGGTAGCCATATGGTTCGAGCAGAATGCGGTGTTTGTCACCGGACACCGGCTGACTGTGATTTTCTGATAGAAGATTCACCAGCGTGCAGGCATCCTGTTGGCCATTGGAGATCGAAAAGCTTACTTCTCGAGGCACAGAACTGAGGTTGTGAACACAAAGAACGGAGTTGTTGCGCCATTCGTAGCGAATGATGAGCACATCGGTGGCTCGCGCGGAAATGAAGGAAAAGTCGCCCCAGCCTATCTCCGGAACCTCCTTACGCATGCGAATGATGCGCTCCATCCAATTCAGCAACGAGTCGGGATCGCGACGCTGCGACGCTGCGTTGACGTGCTCAAAACCGTAGGGGCCGGAGCTGATCACCGGCATGATCGGCTTGTCGCTCTTGGTGAAGCCGGCATTCGGTTCCGTGGACCACTGCATTGGCGTACGGGCGCAGTTCCGCTCCGGCAGTTTTAGATTGTCGCCCATCCCGATTTCGTCCCCATAGCGAATCACGGGGGTGCCGGGTAACGTCATCATCAAACTATAGGCGAGTTCCAAGCGCCTGCGATCTCCCTCTAACATCGGCGCCAGGCGACGGCGAATGCCACGATCGTATAGCTGCATATCGCGGTCCGGTCCAAAGGCGGCGAAGACCGCGTTTCGCTCCTGAACTTTAAGCCGACCGAGATCGAGTTCATCATGATTGCGAAGAAACTGACCCCATTGTGCGGTCGCGGGGCGCCGCTTGGTGGACAGCATGGCCTTTTTCAAGGGCCGGCTATCTGCGGTGGCCAGCGCCAGAAAGAGATGTTGATTGACCTCGAAGTTGAACATCATCTGCATGCGCTCACCGGCGCTCCCGAAATAGCGCATGTCCGTATCCGGTAGGACATTGGCTTCACCGAGAATGATCGCGTCTCCTTCTCGCCAGCTTAAGAACTGGCTGAAGGTGCGGAGCATCTCGTAGTCTTCCTGCGGTTTGGTGACCTTGGCCCCCTTGGAGGAAATCACAAAGGGAACAGCGTCCATGCGAAAGCCTGAAACACCGAGTTGCAACCAAAACCCCATGATCTTGAGAATCTCTGCTTGCACCTCGGGGTTAGAGGTGTTGAGATCGGGCTGGAAATCGTAAAAGCGGTGAAAATAATACTCCTTCGCGACGTCGTCATAGGTCCAAGTACTCTTTTGTACTCCCGGAAATACGATCCCCGAGGCAGCGTTCTTTGGTTTCTTCTTCGACCAGACATACCAGTCGCGATATTTGGACTGCGGATCGCGGCGCGCTTCCTGAAACCAGGGATGCTGATCCGAAGTGTGGTTAACCACCAGGTCGATCATGACGCGGAGCCCGCGTTGACGGCAGCCTTTGGTGAATTCCACGAAATCTCCCAACGTACCGAAGAGAGGATTTACGCCGTAGTAATCGGCAACATCATAACCGTCGTCCTTGCCGGGGGATGGCTGAAAAGGCATCAGCCACAGGGCCGTAGCACCGATGCCCTGGAGGTAGTCAAGCCGGCTCATGAGTCCTTGAAAATCGCCAATACCGTCGCCGTCGGAATCCAGGTACGTAGCGATCGATAGGCAATAAATAACGGCGTTCTTGTACCAAAGATCGTTGATCATGGGGAGTATTTTCCAAACTCATTTCAGAAGTCGTAGTTAGGATGCTGAAGTTGGCCTGGTGGAAACGGTGAGGAGATATAGTAGAAGCCCAAAGCTTATATCGCCACCAAAGGGGGAAGGCAGCTGGTCTATCAGCTGGTGGTGAACAATGTTGTAATTACCAGTCTGGATGACGTGCTGCAGACTTTCCAAGACCAGGGGAGGATTTCGGCGATGCTCTGGCGCGACAATTAAGGTCACGCGGGAAGAGAGGTGGATCGGCATTTCAATTACGTCGCGGACGGACCTTCTTTCCCCTCAGGTTATGGCTCAACTTCTTCCAACCCCCAAGCTCAAGCGCGACAGCCATGCACGCAACCCGCAAGGCATCGGCATGGGCGCGATCGTGCATGGCCCGGGCCACCACCATCCCACCTACGCATAAAGCCGCTATGGCTTGTGCCCGGGTGTTGCGGCTTCGGCTCTGCATCAAGCTGCGCTCTAATACGTTGACCATGGCGCCGAACACGGTCTCGAAGGCAAGCTTTGCGCTCTCGCCCCCGCGTGTCACGTCGCTCGGTAACGCCACCATGGGGCATGAATTCTCTACATCATCAAAGTGCTGGCCAGATAGGTAGGCTCGTACCACCTGCGGCCCTGCGTCCGTCGAAGTCAGATCGACTTCCACCCCTTCCCATCGGCTCTTCCATTCGGGGTCGGTGAAGAAACACCCCAACACCTCGGCATACAGATCGCTTTTGCTGTGGAAATAGCTATAGAACCCTCCGCGCGTGAGGCCTGCCCCGGACATGATCTGATCGAGCGAGACGCTGTCGAAGCCGTGCCGGTTGAACAACCTCCGAGCACTCTGGATGATCTTCTGCTTTACATCGGCACGGTGCCCTCTGGGATATGGCATGAACCCCTCCTGGTTTCGGTGTGCCGAAGTATTGCGCGAGTAATCTCCTATCGTCCAGCAAAATATGATCTTGAACATAATTTGGCCGCATGGTCCTATGCATTAACGGTGGAAGATGTGCCAATGCGGCGAGGGAAAAGCGTACCTCAGGGCCAATGGGTTTTGACGATGGTTGTCCGGGCTGAAGCCGGGACCTACACAACAGCGAATCTGACCATGCACAAAGTTCTGCGAGACTCGGGGGATGCAATGGAAGAGGAAACGAATCGTGCTGCGGCGCATAAGCTGACACGACGACGGGCGATCGCTCTGGCCAGTTGCGGTCTAACGGCGGGCTACCTTTCTTTGGCGGAAAGTGCGGCGCAAACCATGCAGGAGATACCGGCAACCGCCGGTAATAAGACGCGCACATCCCTGCATGAAGATATCGAGTTGAAGACCACTCCACAACGCATCTATGAGGCCCTTCTGGATGCAAAGCAGTTCGCGGCATTCAGCGGTGTGCCGGCCACGATCGAACCCAAAGCAGGCGGAGCATTTTCAATGTTCGGAGGACAAATCGTCGGACGAACGATCGAGTTGGTCCCCAACCAGCGCATCGTGCAGGCGTGGCGCCCTACCCACTGGGATCCGGGCATCTACTCGATCGTTGAGTTTCAACTCAAACCCGCGGGTTCCGGAGCCCTTGTAGCTCTAGACCACAAAGGCTTTCCTGAAGGTGAGTTCGACCACTTGGAGTGGGGCTGGCACGCGCACTACTGGGAACCATTGAAGAAATTTCTTGCTTAGCGGTGCTCGCCTGCGGGCCTACATTCAGATCTCAACCGGATGATCGGGGGTCCAAAAGGGCTCCCTGGTTGGGACAAACTCGATCGGAACTTCAGAAATGAAGGATCGCAACCAATCAGCGCAATAGCTCATGCCGCCTTGCTCCGAGACCACGTGCCCCAGGAGGATGAGCGCCTTCTTATTCCCCGCCGTTATGCTGTCGCGCACATACTCCACCAGTTCCCACTCACGTGTCTCGCCGGCGATGAATACGTCGACATCCGGACGGGCAAAAGAAGGGATGCCTGGCATCCTGCTCACGAAGCCCCAACTCACAAGAACTCGCTTGACCGGCATGCGCGGGTCGCCGACAACTCGTATGGTGCGAGCTTTCAGCTTTGACTGCATCTCCTTGCAGAAATGGGCCAGAGGAACTCCGGGGAAGGTAAATTGCTTCACATTGTCTGGATCCACATTTTTCTCCCAACCGAGCTGCATCATCATTCCGGTAGCAATCCCGTCGGGCTTGCGAGCATGCCAGTGATCGTGGAAATGAAAAATCGCCATATCGTTCTTGCGGATGAAGTCCAGTTTGTACTTCAAGGTCGGGTCGTCTTTGATGTCTTCGGTGTGATCCTGGTGCAGGTAAAAGGGCGTTTCATGGGTAACAATCATGTTCCTACCCGCGGCGGCGGCCCGTTCCACGACGTCCAGAGTTGCCATCATGGTAGTGGCGATTCCGTGCACCGGGGTGCTCTCACTCCCGGCGACGATTTGATCAACGGTTTGCGCCCGCCAGGGAATTCCCACTTGCTTGCGGATACGGTCCACCACTTCGCCTGTGGTCAATTGTGTTCCTTGCGCCTTTGCCAGGTAGGAAGTCAGTGCGGCGCTCCCCGTGAGAATGAAGCCGCGACGGGAAAGATCGCTCATGGATGTTCATTGCCTCCGTGCTACCAACCAAAGCTACATCAAGACGAACCGGCTGTCGGGTAGGTCTCAATAGGCTACGGAAAAAGCCGGAAGGGGTTGAAGATGCGCCCCTCAGCGGCTCCTTAAGCCGGACCTGTTTTCAATCGCATACGCACAGGCTGAATAGCCCGTACCCTTTAGAAAAAACGAACCTCAGGGGCTGAAGCCCAATTCTCTTTCAATCCTTTACGGCCCGACTAAAGTCGTGCCCTGATACAAGGTACGGACCGGGCAAGTAGGTAACAAAAGGTACCGGGCAAGTGGGTAACACTTTTCGTTCACAGGGCAGGGCAGGTAGAAGAGAGCATGCCCTGGAAAGTGACGGATGTGGTGGACGAGAGGAC
>Ga0302324_100014582_pt1 | contig 15834 bp, 9 predicted proteins | sample Palsa_T0_1_FD_201949 | JGI IMG/M metagenome (GOLD analysis project Ga0302324, IMG submission 201949) | Peat permafrost microbial communities from Stordalen Mire near Abisko, Sweden - Palsa_T0_1 | ecosystem: Environmental > Terrestrial > Soil > Palsa > Peat permafrost | place: Sweden: Abisko...
AATCCAGACCTGGATGGCTCATACCAGTCAGGCGGCGCCTGAAGTGCGTGAACTTACGTGAGCGAGCTGGGGAGATTGTCGACGGAAGGATGAAGCCATTGATTTAAAAAGATTTATGTGGATGTGTCGATCTCCGCAGACTGGACTCGGGGAGAATTCCCGAATCGGACTCGCACCCAATTCGAATCGGACTCAAGAACATTCTGGTCTTTGCGTGATATAAATCACATTGTTCTCCCCTCGTTGGCTCCAGAATCAGGCATTGAGTTCAGTAGTTTCGTTTGGCTCGGTCTGATGCATCCGGCGTGGGCGCCGACAGATCAAGCAGAGGGGACCATTCAAGTGACGACCAGAGTTCTTCACCGCGCCGAGAGCAATGGGATGCAATCGGTGCCAACCTTTCAACTTCAATTCGTACCGGTGCGCCAATCGTCGCTGCTCGAATTTCCGCAGAGTCTCGCAGAGGCGAGCGAGCAGGATAATTCCTCGCCGAGCAGGCCCGGATGTATGCGTGGGATCCAATCGGCGCTCGCCATTGAAGCCGTAGCCGCGTTGATGTTCTACGGCATCTGGCAGCTATCGCACTTGCTGCGATAAGCCGGCTCCTGCTATCCGATATTGCAGCCAGAGACCCACTGGGGCAGCTCATTTGGGAATTTCGGAATGCGGTCCGGCAGCGGTTACTTCTTCAGCGGCTTCCGAGCAAAGTAATACAGCGAATAGGCGAGCAGCGCGAAAGCCAGCACGGAAACCCAGGTGTGATCCAGAAACGTGTGCGGGAAGTTGAGAATGTCGCCCTTGTCCGCCGTCGTTTCGTAGCCTTTCAACGCCACGCCAAGCAATCCCACAATGCCGCCCGCGGCAATCAGGCCCGACGCATACAAAGACCCCGGCGAAATTTCGCTTTCCGCCTCCGCAGTGTCGCCTCCTGCGCGCTTCACTGCCTGATCCACAAACCAGCGCACCGCTCCGCCGCAGAAGATCGCGAGCGTGGTGCCGATCGACAGATAAGCGCCCACGGCAAACGAGAGCGACCGGACCCCGAGCAGCTCGACGGCTGCCACCAGAAAGACACCAATCATCACCAGTCCCCATGGCAGCTTGCGGCTGAGAATTCCGTTGATCACCGTGGCCATCAGGCGCGCCTGCGGCGCTGCGGCCTTCTCGCTGCCGATCCCCTGAATCCACTGCACCTCGATGCGCCCCGACGCGGGTGAGTACAGATACTTGCCGTCGGCGAGTTCCGCCGAACCCAGTGCATTAAGCACCTTGTATTCGTCTTTGTGATGCAGCGTCGACGCATTGTTCGGCCCAAGCACCGGGAACTGCGCGGGCAGGCGCTTCACATCATTTTGGATCGACACACCTGGATGCGGAGCCGACAAATTCCACGGCTGGGCTGCCGCGCGAAACTGCTGCAACCCGGTATTCATCAGGTTCAGCGTGAAGCCGATGGCCACCGTCGAAACTACGACCCCAATCATCAGCGCAAGCTGCTGCTTCCACGGCGTCGACCCTACAAGATAGCCAGTCTTCAAATCCTGCGAAGTGTCTCCGGAGTTCGACGCTGCGATGCACACCACACCACCAATCGTGATAGCGAGCGCTCCGAATGCGGGCGCTGTCCAGCCCTGCACGAGGAAGATGGCCGAAGTCGCCATGAGCGTCGCAATCGTCATGCCGGAGACCGGACTGGCCGAGCTGCCAATCAATCCCACAATGCGCGAACTTACCGTGACGAACAAAAAACCGAAGACAACAACCAGCAGCGAAGCAGCGAGATTCGCGACCCATCCCACATACGCGCCGGGCACGGGTTTGAACTGGAGAAAGATAAACATGACTGCGACAATCAGCAGGGAGCCGAACACGACCACACCCATGGATAAATCGTCTTCCGTCCGAATCGGCTTTTTCTTCTCTCCCGAGCCCGGACGCATCGTCTTGAAGCCTGCGATGAGCGCATTCAGAATGGTGGGTACGGTCTTGAGCAGCGTGATGAGGCCCGCCGCAGCCACCGCGCCCGCGCCCATCGGCCGAATGTAAGTCGACCAAAGCTGGCTCGGTCCCATCTGCGCAATCGGAATCGTTCCGGGGTAGACCGGGTTGGGAAGAGACTTGCCGAAGAAGTAGATCAGCGGCATCAGCACCAGCCACGAAAACACGCCTCCGGCAAAGATGACGCCGGCCACGCGCGGCCCAATGATGTAGCCCACGCCAAGATACTCCGGCGTCGCGTCCGCCTTGATCGACGAGCCTTTCAGGATGTGCTGCGGTCCGAAGTCCGGCTGAAACTCCGGCGTGCCCGGCCACGCCTTGAAGATGTTGTCATTCTGAAAGAGCGTGTAAAGCGCGCCCAGCCCGAGTCCGGAGAAGACGCGTCCTGCAAGAGAGCCGCCCTTTTCGCCCGCAATCAAAACGTCCGCGCACGCGGTGCCCTCGGGATAAGTGAGCACGCCATGCTCTTCCACAATGAGCTGACGGCGCAGCGGAATCATGAACAGCACGCCGAGCCAGCCGCCGATCAGCGCGAGCAGAAAAATGCGCGAGTACTCAAGGTCGAATCCAAGAAAGATAAGTGCCGGCAACGTGAAGATGACGCCCGAGGCAATGGACTGTCCGGCGTTTCCAGTGGTTTGCACGATGTTGTTTTCGAGGATCGAGGCGCGCCCGAACGCGCGGAGAATGCTGATCGAGAGCACCGAGATAGGAATTGAGGCAGCGACAGTGAGTCCGGCCTTCAGGCCCACATACACCGTCACCGCGCCGAAAATGATGCCGAAGAGCGATCCCAGCAGGAGAGCGCGAAAAGTAAATTCAGGCCGGTTCTCGTCAGGCAAAACAAAAGGCTCAAACTCGGGCACGCATAGCCTCCAGAAATTTCAAACCAGGCGCTTCAAAGCAGATTTATTCGAATTCCCTGAAAGGGGGAGTGTAGCAGTATCCGCGGGCAAATCGCAGGGCCTCCGCAAATTTGCGAGCGGAGTCGCAGCCGAAAACTGCACTTGGCGAAATCCGCCTGAACCGCGTAGCGTAGGGTGCAGCCAGCGCTCTTGAGCGGAGGCCCAAATCGCCATGACCAATCCGGCAACTGCACCGTCGCCTTTCGTCACAACCAGCGCAGCGCCTGCTCCCAATCCGGTCAAGCGCCTGCTCTCTCTCGATGTGGTTCGCGGCATCACCATCGCCTTCATGATTATGGTGAATAACAACGGCGGCCCCGGCTCATGGCGTTTTATGAATCACGCAGTGTGGAACGGCCTGACGCCCACGGATCTCGTCTTTCCCACGTTTGTGTTCATCGTGGGGATCTCTGTGGTCTTCGCGTTTGACGCGCGGCTGGCCCGCGGCGCAACACCTGCCCGGCTTGCCTGGCACACGGTGCTGCGGACAGTCTTCTTGATCCTCTTCGGCATCGTGGTCAACAGTTTCCCCTTCTTTGAACTTCCGCATATGCGCTTTTACGGCGTGCTGCAGCGCATCGCCATCTGCTATCTCGTCGTCGGCCTCTTTTATCTTTGGGACAATCGAGCGTGGACCAAAGTCGTCGCGCTGATTGCCGCACTGGTGGGCTACTGGGTCCTGGTGCGCTGGGTCCCGGTTCCCGGCGCAGGCATGCCCGGCCGCGACATTCCGTTTCTCGACATGACGCAGAATCTGGTCTCCTGGATCGACCGTTTTCTCTTTCCGCATCACTTGTATCTCTACGCGCCCGATCACAACGTGCGTGATCCCGAAGGGCTGTTGAGCGACCTTCCTGCCATAGGCACGGCCCTGCTGGGTGGGCTGACCGGGTTGTGGCTTCGCGCAGACAAGCCGGCTTCTTTCAAAGCGAACGGACTTGCTGTTGCCGCGTTGTGCAGCCTGGCGCTCGGCTATTTCTGGGCTCTCTGGTTCCCTTTGAACAAGAACATGTGGACCAGCTCGTACGTGCTGGTAGCAGCAGGCTATTCGCTTCTCTTGCTCACGTTGGCCTTCTGGGCAGTCGAAGTAAAAGGCTGGCGCAAGGGCTGGACCTGGGTGTGGCTGGTCTTCGGCTCCAATGCGATCGCTGCTTACATGTTCAGCGAATTACTGCCGGGTGTACTGAACACAGTGGCTGTGCCGGGCGGTCCGGGACAACATGCAACGCTCAACGCCGTGATCTTCTCCAATTTCTTCGCCCACATTCCCGATCCTCACTGGGCAGCCTTCGCTTATTCGGTTACCTTTACCGCGGTTTGTTTCATTCCGGTATTGATTCTTTATCGCAAGAAGATTTTCCTGAAGATCTAGATCACGCTAACGAGCTTGCCCCATCTACTGCTTGATAGGTCTTGATCCGGCAAAATCCGCCGATAAAGAAACGTACCAGCGGACGCAGGTCCACAAAGCGATGGCTGACGCGCACACATTGCCGGGAGGTCGAGGATGAGCACAGTCGAAGACGCCGGTGCACCATGCGTTGGCGCGGGATCATTGCCTTCTCGGCGCACTGTCTGGAACTTCTGTGAACTCGCCGTTAGCTACGTGATGATTCTTGCGGTCATCTGGACCCCAAAGCCTCTCCAGCGATGGCTCTACTGGGCGGCGATTGCGTGGTTCGTGTTTGCGATCGCATCGTCATTTCCCGGCTGGAAGGCGATGGGCTGCCGTGCCGCAGGTTTTTGGCGAACGTCCTGGGTGGTTGGCGTGGCGCTGGTGCTGGCTGCAACTGCAATGATGTATGCCAGCAGCCATCACACACTGCATCATCCAAGCGGCCTCGTCCAATGGATACTCGCGTTCGGTGGCTACACGGTCTGGTCGATGGCGCAGCAATTCCTGCTGCAAGGCTATTTTCTCGCTCGCCTCGTTCGCCTGGTGCCCAGCGCAACCGTGGCCGCGGTGACGGCGGCTGTCATCTTTTCGGCAGCGCACCTGCCCAATCCGATCCTGACCTTGTTGACTCTGTGCTGGGGGCTGGCTGCATGCCTCGTCTTTCTCAAGACGCGTAACATCTGGCCGCTGGCCATGGCGCACGCAATCTTCGGCATTTGCGTCGCCATCACCGTTCCTGTAACCGTGCTGCATAATATGCGCGTCGGCCTCGGCTATCTCAACTATCGCGCGCCGCACCATCTTCACCGCAACCAAAGCGACCACAAAGTATCGACGGTCGCATGGGTAATCGAAGAAGCGCCCACACGTCGCTGAGCACGCCACGCCCTGCCGTAGAAAACCCCTGCAATCACGGCCATCAACACATAGCGCCAATTGAAGCTCGTGGTCCGCTTGTTCCAGTGTGTGAGCCCGAAGAGCAGCGCGGTCAGAGCCAGCGCTGCCGTGCGTCCTATGCGCCGTTCGAGCAGGTTCTGCAACCATCCGCGAAAAAACAGTTCCTCGGGAATCGCGATAAAGAGAAACGTGAAGACGAATGCTTCGAAGGCATGCACCGGCTGAGGCCACGATGAGTGAAAGTGCAGAAAGCCCAACCCCAGCCCAAGCGGGATTGCGATCACAGCGTAGAGGAGAAACTCGCGCAGTCCGACGCCGACATCGCATCTTTTCAGTCGAAGGTCAAATCCCACACCATCCAGTTGTCGCACAGCGAGAAATCCGAAGATCCCCGCATCGAGCAGAAGCATCTTGCCGAACGCCGCGAAGCCAATGGGCCATGCGGGTTCAAACCATCGCAAATCCACGGCCAATCCCAGCACCGCAAGAATGGCATAGTCACGCCAGTTGCCGCGTCGGTCGGTATCGACGCTTCGTGCCTCATTCAATATGAGTGCGATTGCCACAGGCAGCAACGCATACAGGGCCAGCCATCCCCAGCGAAAAACGCCAAAGGCATGCGCGACGAGCGCATAGGGCACACACAAAGCCACGGGGCACGCGAGGCGCGCTGTTCTCGGCAACTCATCGATCCATGCCGTCACGCGCTTTGGCGCGAATCCTGCAACAAGCATCGGCAACAGGATCAGCAACGCGGCGACGATGACTTCAGGTTGCAGAATGGGATGCAAATTCATCGCGACAACTTAGACTGCTCGCACAGGCTTTACCGGCCGAAAGAGCCACAGCAACAGCAGCGTGAAGAGCAGTCCGCCGACTGCGAATTTGAGCCCCACCGGCGCATGGGATGGAGAAAAGAATCCTTCCAGAGATCCGGCAATCACGAGCATCGGAATCACTCCCGAAACCAGCCGCGTGGCCTCGATGCCGCCTTGAGCCACGGAGTCTCTCCACCGCAGCGAGCCGGGAAACAGCATCGAGTGACCAAGACGAAAACCGGCGCCTCCTGCGATCAGAATCGCCGGCAGTTCGAGCGATCCATGGGGAGCAACGAAGCTCCAGAGCGCGAGCGACATACCATATTGATGACACGCTGCGCCGATTACGCCCAGCATCATGCCATTCACATAGAGATAGAAGAACGTTCCTAATCCAAAAGCGATTCCGCTCGCGAAGGTCACAAAACTCACGGTCAGATTGTTGGTCATGATCGCACTCGATGCCATGGGCGCGACAGTCACAATGGATTTCGTCCACATTTCGTGTCGCTCCATCGTTGCGATCATCTGCGGCCCGACAAAGTGCCGCATGAACTCCGGGCGCGCATTGGTCAGCACCGCGCCCAGCACACCCCATGCCACCGAGATCAACAACGATGCCACAACATAGCGGATGTTACGTTGGAAGATCGCCGGGTACTCATCGCGGAGAAAACGAAGTAGAGCAGTGACACTCGTCTTGCGCCCGGAATAGATAATGTGGTGAGCACGAGCCAGCAAATGATTCACATGTTCGGCGTAGGTTCGTGCCGTCGCATCCTGACGCAGTACAGAGAGGTCAGCGGCGACCTGGCGATAGAGCAGCGCCATCTCCTGCAGTTCCGCGCGCGAAAGCTGTGCCAGACCATTTCGATCGGAAAGCGCAAGCAGTTCGGCAAGCCGGTCCCAATGGGGTCTTCGCTTGGCGATCCACTGGTTTGAGAGAATGTGGGCCATGGACCTGAATTCAGATCAGCTTAACATCGATACGCCCGAACTCGTGGCCATCCAGATGCCGCTGGCCGGGATTGGCAGCCGCTTCATCGCGCTGCTGATCGATACGCTGATATGGGCCGCGGGGTTGGTTGTACTTGGCCTCGTGCTCTGGGCTTTTCAGCCCGCGCTACAGGCGTTTTCCAGTCTTTCCTACCAATGGACCATTGCCATTTTCACGCTCTCGATTTTTCTTTTGAACTGGGGCTACTTCACGTTGTTTGAAGCCTTCTGGCATGGACGGACCCCGGGCAAGCGCATTGCCAGAATTCGCGTCATTCAAAGATCTGGCCGTGCCATTGGAATCATTGAGTCGATGGCACGCAACTTTATTCGTTATGTGGATCAGATCCCCTTCTTCTATGCGGTCGGCGTCGTCGCTGTGTTTGCCACGCGCCAGCATCAGCGATTGGGTGATCTCGCCGCTGGCACTCTAGTTGTTCGCGATCGCGAGCAAGAAACCCCGCTGTGGGTTCACACCGGGGTTCCCGCGGACAGGTCTTCGTCCGTGGGGTGGCAGACCGGGGTTCCCGCGGACAGGTCTTCGTCCGTGGGGTGGGGTTCTGGCACGCGCACTTTTACGGCTCCTGTTTTCGCTCAAGCAAACGCAATCCCCGAACCGCACCAGGCCGTCGCGCTCTCGTCCAGCGGCATCGCCCGCTTGGCTTCGTCCGATCTTGAGGTGCTCGAGGGCTTCTTTGCACGCAGGCTCGATTTACCGCTTCCCACGCGCCAACTTCTCGCACAACGTATCGCGGATGCAATCCAGACAAAATCGGGACTGGAGCAGCCGCCTGGCGTAAGTGTAGAGACATTCCTTGAGGCGACCGCCCGTGACCTTCGTGACATATCCCGGATGCGATAATCGACTCCGCAATCGCTTAAGCTGCCGGGATCGCCCATCGCTGTACACGCTGGCAAACGCTCAAAGGAGAGTCTGCTACAACTTCGGAGGTATGCGCCCAACCCCGCCGGCGCAGTCTTGAACCCTCCGGCTCCAAATAGGCAAAAACTCAACTCATCGACAAAACTAGCTGGAAATCACTCGATTCTCACTTGTTTGAAACTAACTCCCCCGGTTAGCCACTAACAAGGAAGTCCTTATCTTCCGATAGCTTGGTTGATCGAGATTACCTGCCTTGTCGCATCCCCGCAAAAATGACAATTCGATTCTTGACAAGAGTGTGCTGTCCGGCATTTAATCTTCCCCGGCCCGAAGAATGTTATGTGCAGCGCATTCTGCTTAAACGTTTGAGCGAGAAGATTCCAAAATGTGTATCTCTTGGATTTTCTTCTTCCAAAGAACGGATAAAGCAGCCCAATCCAAGCCCGCTCCAATTCGGAGCCAGTAAGGATTAGGTCAGGACCGAAAGAAAAAAGGCCGGAGGGAGCGAGGAGCGCTTCGGCTGGTACTAAATAGGAAAACTTAACCCCGCAGTACTTGAACGAAAGTGCCGAAGGCGACGCTCTCTAGATGGTTTTCAGAGTCCGCCAAAAAGACGGGGCGAATTGGTTGATGCAAGGAATGATGTCAAGTAAATGGATTTTCTACTTGACGGCAGATGTGCGGCGCGCGTTAAATGGCTTCGCATTTTCAGTGCCAAGAAAAAATCATTCCAAGCTTCATGCTAATTCGATAGCGAAGCAGCAGATGTACAGCAGCAACTTTTGAAAAGGGAGGCTACATGAGACACGCAAGGTTACTATCCATAATTGTGCCTGTTCTCTTATTGTTCGCTGGCGTGGGAGCACTTGCGCAGCAGAACTCTGAGATTGTCGGTACAGTCACGGACCAAACTGGGGCAGACGTGCCGGGCGCGACCCTGACACTGAAGCAAAAGGAAACCGGTTTTGTCTACAACGCTACCAGCAATGGTACGGGCGGATTTGGATTCGCCGGCCTGAACGTCGGCACTTACGACCTGAAGGTTACGGCGAAGGGGTTCGAGACCTACCAGGCAACCGGCCTGACCCTGAACGTATCGCAGACGCTTGCAACCGATGTGAAGCTGACGGTCGGCGCCGAGACGGTAGAAGTTTCGGTTACGGCAGATGCGCTGCAGGTTCAGACAGAGTCAAATGAAGTCAGCACGCTGATCAGCGGCGAGCAGGTTACCTCGATTGCAACCGAAAACCGTAACTTTACGGCGTTGGCGGCTCTCGGTCTGGGCGTCAGCTCCAACCTGCCTGATAGTAACCCACCATCAGCTTCGGCTTCGAGCGCAAATATCGAAGTGAACGGCCTTCGCGAGAGCCATAACATCTGGCTGCTGGATGGCGCAGAAGCGGATGACCGCGGCGGCGCCGGTGGCATGAGCGTCATGCCGTCGATGGACGCCATTGCGGAATTTCAGGTGCTGGCCAGCAACTATCCTCCGGATTACGGTATTGCCTCCGGAGCCACATTCAGCCTTGCTCTGAAGAGCGGTACGCAGAAATTCCATGGCGAGGGTTGGGAATTCTTCCGCAACGACGATCTGGATGCGAACGATTTCTTCAACAAGTATCAAAGGGCAAGTCCCGCCGATTTCACCCCGGTTCCGAAGTTGAGACAGAACATCTTTGGCGCCAACATTGGCGGACCAGTGTTTATTCCGCATGTGTTTAACTCGGCGCGGAGGAAGACCTTCTTCTTCTATAACCAGGAGTGGCGGCGGATCATTCAAACCAGCGCTCCGACCACCAGCACAACGATGCCCAATGCGGACCGTCCCGTAGCGGGTCAAGATTTGGCATACGTGGCCCCCGCCTATGCGCCGAACCAGTTCATTACTGTTCCAACGGTAGCGCAGATACCTGATCCTGCTTACGCCGCCAGGCTCGCGGCTTTGGGCCTCACGTCATACCGCTCAGGGGGCACTGTAGATTGCCCGGCAGCTCCTGCTCCGTGCGGTCAGCCGTTCCCAGGTCAGGTCATTCCACATCAGCTCTTCGATCCGGATGGGCTGTTGTATCTGGGTTCCAAAGCAAGCCTCCTGCCGTATGCGAATGTTACGGGAGATAAGGCAACAACCGAGATAGCCACTCCAACGACGGTAACCGAAGAGATCGCTCGTATTGACCATGAAATCAATGACAAGTGGAAGATCCTCGGCCACTACCTGCATGAAGCCCAGGCGACAGGTGTAGCAGGCGCCGATCTGAGCTGGAACTGGACCTCGTATGACACAATCAGCAGCGTGGAGAGCAACCCATCGAACAGCGCCGCGATCAAGCTAACCGGTGAGCTTTCTTCGGATGTGCTGATTGAAGCGTCGATGAACTATGACGGCAACATCATCAACATCACCAACTCGCCCAATGTTCTTCAACCGGCCGGCTGGGTTTCGAATACCTTCTTTGCGAACTCGGGTTCGAACCAGCAAACCGGAGCAAATTGGGGCGGCTCGGGCGTTAGTGGCTCGGTTGCGACTGGCTATGGAGCCTGGCACAACGCCGCTGAAGACTATGAGCCCAGAGTCGATCTTTCGGTTACTCACGGCAAGCACGCAATGAAGTATGGCTTCAGCTATAACCGGTACACCAAGAACCAACAATTGCAGGCCGATGCCGCGGGTGACTACGGCTTCGGACAGAACCAGAGTGGCACCGGAAACGGCGGAAATGCCGGCGATCCATTCATCAGTCAGCTCCTTGGGCTGTCCTCCAGTTATTCTCAGCCGCAGTCCATGGCGATTCGGCACTACGTCAACAACACTACGTCGGCGTATATCAACGACAACTGGAAGGCGACCCCCCGACTGAGTCTGCAAATTGGTTTGCGTTACGATGCGCTGCCGCATGCATGGGAGCGCAACAATGCTATCGAGAACTTTTACCCAAACACCTACGTCAACACGCCTGTGATCTGGTCTACGGCATTCGCGGGTGCTATCGACCCGACCAGCCCTGGAGTCCAGACGCCTGCCGGGTTTGGTGGAGCTTCCTACTACCTCAATGGCATGGCTCGTCCTGGGTACGACGGTATACCCCGTGGCATGGTAACCAACGACTACAACACGCTTCAGCCTCGCGTCGGCTTTTCGTATGACTTGACTGGAGTTGGTAAGACTATTCTTCGCGGCGGCTTCGGAACCTTCTACGAGCGCTTGCAGGGCAACGACACCTATGGTCTTTCGAATGCCAACCTGCCCTATGAATACACACCAGTTGCGGGCAGCATTTACTTCAGCGCACCAACCTGCTCGTGGGAATCGACAGTAACCACGGCAGGAGGCGCGGGCTGCGGCAGTCCGACAGCGCTGCCGATTTACCCGGCCAGCTTGACCTCGCTGGCGCAAACGTACAAGGCTCCCGCCGCGGTCATGTATAGTCTCGGCGTACAACATGAATTGAGGCCGTCCGTGATTGCAGTTGTTCAGTACGTGGGCAATCTCGGGTACCATCAGAACATCGACCGCGATATCAACGATTTCCCGATTAACACACCCGACAACCTCCGGGCCCTGACGGCTTCCACTGGGTTGCCGAGCACGACTTATCCCGCAGGATCGAATGAGCTGCGCACCTACGCAGGATATGGCGAAATCAAACAGGAAGAAAACACCACCAACAACACCTACAACGGTCTGCAGGGCAGCTTGCGTCTCCAGAACAAGTGGGGTCTGAGCGGCGAACTGGACTACACGTACTCGCACGCCATCGACATAACCGATACCGATCTGGCGACGGTCTGGAACCCGTGGTACCTGAAATATCAGAAGGGGAGCACCGGTTATGACCGCCGTCAAATCTTCCAGGGAAACTACATCTACAGCCTGCCCATCTTTAACAAGAGCGGCGGACTAGCTCACTCCCTGCTGGGCGGCTGGCAGCTCGCTGGCACCTTTGTAGATGAGACGGGCACGCCTACTGATAATCCGGTTGCCTCAAATCAGCCTGCATTCAGCGGCGTGAACGATACGATCGGGCTGGGCGGGAACTACACAAACCTGCCCAATCAGATCAACGCAATCCACTACCATCACAAGGTTGGTGACTGGTTCGATACCTACGCCAACGGTGGAGTCGGAACTCTTGCACAAGATCCATTTGCACCCCCGACCCCTGGCTATGAAGGTGGTCCTAACCTCGGTTTCGGTGATGCGAGAAAAGATACCATCGTGGGACCGGGACGTGTCGATTTCACAACGTCTCTCTACAAGAACTTCGCAGTGACCGAACGGGCTCACTTCGAGTTCCGCGCGGAGTCGTACAACACCTTCAACCACACGGAGTTCAACCAAGTCAATACGAATTGGACTTCTTCGACTGGCGGGCAATATGGAACCGCGACCGGAGATTGGGGCCCGCGCGTATTGCAGCTCGGCTCCAAATTCGTGTTCTAACCACACGTAAGAAACAATCAACCGGCGCCGCAAGGGGAAACTCTTGCGGCGCGCTTTTTTCAGTCTCGATTCCTGATTTCCGCTCGCATGACTGGACAGCACCTCCGTACTGGACAGCCCATTCTCCGGCCTGCGATAGTTTGTTCGAAGATGCTACGGTTCCCCGATCGCCTGTTCATCCTGACTGCCCTTGTGCTTGCCTCCGGATCGGGCTGTGCATTTGGCGAGGGTGCGCCGGCTGCCCAGGCTGCCGGCACACCGCCTGCCACGGCGAAAGCGTCCAATCAGGACGGCTACGTGGGCACCGCCCCCTGCGCCCGCTGCCATCGGGGAATCGCAAGTTTGTTTGCCAGGGCCAGCATGGGCCGCTCGCTCACTCCCATCAAGCCGGAGTTTCTCCAGACTCTGCCTCTCGGTGCGACGCAGATAACCAGCCTGTACGACGCCAAGTCAAACCACCGCTTCGAAGTCCACGCCGAGAACGGCAAACTTATCCAGAGCGAGTACGAAACCGGAGCAAACGGCCAGGAAGTTTTCCGCAGCACACATGAAATGGGCTGGATCATCGGGACCGGCGAGAACGGCTTTGGTGCGCTTCTGCGCCGTAGCGATTATCTCTTCCAGGCGCCGCTCTCCCATTACACGCAGACCGCGCGCTGGGATCTTTCGCCCGGCTATCAGGACGTGGATGACGGCTTCAACCGCGTCATCCAGCCTGGCTGTATCTATTGCCACAGCGGTCGTCCTCAGCCCATCGTCGGCCGAGACGGAAGCTACCGCGACCCGGCCTTCACGCAGACCTCGATCGGCTGCGAGAACTGTCATGGTCCAGGTGCTGCACATGTCGAAGCAATGCGCAAAGGTAAATTCTCCAAAAGCGGTTCAGACCCTATGATCGTCAACCCGGAGCGTTTGACCAGCCAGCTGGCCGACGACATCTGCATGTCCTGCCATCAGGCCGGCGACGCGCGTGTTCTGCAACCCGGGAAAACTTACCAGGATTTCCGCCCCGGTGAACCCCTCGAACGCACCGTCGCCATCTTTCAGATTCCACCAACGCGCGACAATCCGCCCAACGAGGATCACGTCCAGCACTACTACTCCATGAGCCTGAGCAAGTGCTTCCTCGCCACGCGGAATCGAAGCGCGGAGAAGCAGCTACGTTGCATCAGCTGTCACGATCCGCACGTCGAACCCACCGAGGCGGAAGCCCCGGCTTATTTCAAGTCCAAGTGCCTCGCCTGCCATAGCGAGGCCAGTTGTACCGCGCCGCACGCTGCGCGCCAAGCCACGACGCCAAGCGATAACTGCATTGGCTGCCACATGCCCACCCGAGGAATCCGGGTCATCTCGCACTCCAGCGCTACCAACCATCGCATCGTGCGAACGTCCGACGAGCTATTCCCAGACCAGACCTTCAATCAGACCACGGCCACCATGCCCGACCTCATCGAGCTTAACCCCGCGGGCGATCGTGGTGCGGGAGCTTTGGCCCCTTCGGCGCTGATACGTTTGCAGGCCTACTCGCTGCTCAAAGCCGAGGGGAAAGCGCAGTTTGTCCAGCCTTGGCTCAAGACACTGGCCGAGTTGGAGACGTCCAACCCGGAAAACGCCATCGTCCAGGCGTCCCTCGGGCATCGCGATCTCGAGGACCACAACTACGCCGAAGCCATCTCCCATCTGGAGCGTTCTCTGCGGCTCGATCCTTTGCAGCCGTTGGTCTATATCGATCTATCCGAGGCGCAGGATCAGAGCGGCAAGCGCAACGAGGCGATTTTGTCCGCCAGCAACGCCGTTGCGCTGGAGCCCTTCAATCCTGGCATTCGGAAAACGCTGATCTATCAGCTCATCCAGGACAAACAATATGACCGAGTGGAAGCGGAAATGGAAAAGTATCTGCAGGTATTCCCTGAAGACGACCGCATGCGAGAGATGCTGGCCATCGCCAAGCAATGACCTGCGAGTCATTTTGGATTTAACCGAAGCGCGGCGGCCAACTCCCGTGGCACCCTTTTTCTTTGCCGCGCCGATTTGCCCGCGGCGATTGTCGCGAGAGAAAATTGATGGGGCGGCGAGATGCTCTCCACAGTACTCTGGTACGCCGCATGAATGCATCGGTGGAAATGGATCGTCACAAGGCGCACAGGTGAAGCAGATTCTCCGCAAATTGATCGGTGCTGGGCTTCTCTCGGCCTCAAGCATTTCCTTCGCCCAAACCCAGTCAGTTCCGATTCTTCGGCAAGAAGCTCTGACACTCGAGCAGCAGGGAAAAAGCAAGGAAGCCGAACTCAAATGGCGTGCTCTTCTCGCCACACATCCTAAGAGTCCCGAACCCCTCGCCCACATCGGTCTGCTTGAAGCAAGACAGGAGCACTACAAGGAGGCTGTGCCCTTTTATCGCAAGGCGCTGGCTATCAATCCCAACGTTCCCGGTCTACGGCTCAATCTTGCATTGGCTCTGTTCAAATGCGGGCAACTCAAAGAAGCCATTCCTGAGTTTGAAATCCTGCGCAGGAACGCAACGCCGAACTCACCGGAAGCTCACAGAGCAACCATCCTCATTGGGATGGCGTATTACGGCCTTGCCGACTATGCGAAAGCCGCGCCCTACCTGAAGGAAGCTGCTGATGATGAGCCCAATAACTTGCAGCTTCTGCTCGCGCTCGGGCACAGCTATCTCTGGTCTAATCAGTCGAAGAACGTCCTCAGCGTGTATCGCCGAATACTGTTGCTGAATCCCGATTCTGCGGAAGCCGACATGATCGCCGGCGAAGCGCTCGATGAAATGAAGGACAACGCTGGCGCTCTCGCCATGTTCCGCGCCGCAGTAAAAGCGAATCCCCGGCAACCGAATGCGCATTTCGGTCTCGGTTATCTGTTATGGTCGCAAAAACAATATCCGGAAGCGGAACAGGAGTTCCACGCCGAGATCGCCAACGACCCCGGGCACATCCAGTCGATGCTCTATCTTGCCGATGCGTACATCCAAATGAATCGGATCGGCGAGGCAGCTCCGCTGCTGGAAACAATACTCAAAACCGAACCTGATCTGGCGCTGGCGCATCTCGATCTCGGTATCGTTGCTTCCGAATCAGGGCATAACGACGAGGCGCTGCACGAACTCACTCGTGCCGAGAAGTTGATGCCGGACGATGTGAACGTCCATTGGCGCCTTGCCCGCCTCTACAGAACGATGGGCAGAAAAGATGAAGCCAAGGCGGAGTTCGACAAGGCGAGCAGTTTGAATAGACAGGTCGACCAGACGCTTTATGAAAAAATTGCGAATGGGAGAAAGCATCCCCCGCAGGGCCAGACGCCCCCCGCACCACCCGAAGAATAAAATCATTTTGTCTGAACTTGCATTTCAAACGAATGCCCGCGCAGGAGTAGTTGCGCCAGCGCTTTCTCAGGGCAGATATGCGTGGCCTCCACGCGATCAAGTTCACCGGGTAGTGTCCAGTTTTTTTCGCACTTTCCAGCAACATTGAGGATCAGGAAGG
>Ga0302324_100014584_pt1 | contig 15832 bp, 9 predicted proteins | sample Palsa_T0_1_FD_201949 | JGI IMG/M metagenome (GOLD analysis project Ga0302324, IMG submission 201949) | Peat permafrost microbial communities from Stordalen Mire near Abisko, Sweden - Palsa_T0_1 | ecosystem: Environmental > Terrestrial > Soil > Palsa > Peat permafrost | place: Sweden: Abisko...
GTGTTCTCGGCCAGAGATATGGCTCTCGGGAGATGCTTCGTCTTACGGCAGTTCTCTATCTGATCTCTTCGATCGGGTGCGCAATTGCGCCAAGCCTCCCACTGCTGCTCGCTGCGCGGTTTCTCGGTGGCCTGGGTATTGGAGGTTCCTCCGTGCTCGGACCTGTGTACATCGCCGAACTGGCTCCGGCACACCTGCGAGGGCGCCTCGTCGGTACGTTTCAGATCAACATTGTGATCGGTATTCTGCTGGCATACCTTTCGAATTACCTTATCAGCTCGCTCAGGCTTGGAGCGCACGAGTGGCGTTGGGAGTTCGGCGTGGCCAGTGTGCCGGCTTTTATCTTTTTCTGCCTGCTGTTTACGATTCCCCGAAGCGCACGCTGGCTTACCACCCAAAGCCGGTTTGATGATGCGCGTGAGGTGTTGGAACTCATGGGTTCCCCAAACAGTCAGGCTGAGTTGCAGGACATCCTTGAGTCACTTCATTTGGCACAAGCTCAAAAACAAGCTTCACTTTTCGAGCGGGTAGGTGGACGGCTCCGTTATGGGCACCCGATCTTTCTGGCAATCTCGATCGGAGCTTTCAACCAGCTTAGCGGGATCAATGCCATTCTGTATTATCTGAATGACATCTTTGCAGCCGCAGGCTTCAGTCGAATGTCCGGTAACCTGCAAGCCGTGACGATCGGAACGATGAACCTGCTGGCGACATTTCTCGGAATGGCGCTGATTGATCGCGTTGGACGTAAGCTGCTTCTACTGATCGGGGCTGTAGGGACAGCGGTATGCCTGGCTATGGTCGCTGCAATTTTTCTGACGAACAGGCATCAGGCCATGCTGGTCTGGGCGCTTATCTTCTATATCGGATTCTTTGCCGTGTCGCAAGGATCGGTCATCTGGGTATACATCAGTGAGGTTTTCCCGACCCGGGTACGCGGTAAGGGACAGAGTCTCGGGTCGGGAACCCATTGGGTGATGAACGCGATACTTTCGGGTTTCTTTCCCGTAATCGCGGCCCGTTCCGGATTGCCTGAGAGGACTCCATGAGCATTTTCACGTCACGCGTTGTACCAACGATAATGCTGCTGTTTAGCAGCGTATTAGCCGACTGCCAGGAGAGGGTACCTGCTACACCCCTCATCACGCATAATCCTTACTTCAGCATCTGGTCCAGGACGGATCATCTCAACGGGAGCGACACTACACACTGGACAGGAAGTCCGCAGCCGATCGAGGGGTTGGCATATATCGATGGCAAGCCCTACCGCTTTATGGGAGAGCATCCCGATCAGATACCTGCTATGGATCAGACGGGCAGTTCCATTACAGCCACTCATACACGATATGAGTTTCACGAGGCTGGCCTGGAGTTAGATCTTGTTTTCTTTACGCCCGCTATCATCAGCGACTTGGATGTGCTGTCCCGCCCTGTGACATACCTTACCTGGAGTTCGCATGCGACGGATGCCGGCACGCACCATGTCTCGATTCTGCTTGATGTAAATCCGGTGATTGCGGTGAACGATCGAAGCGAAAAAGTTGTCTCTTCCCGGAATGAGACAGCCTTGTTGCGGGTATTATCGGTGGGCTCCCGTGATCAGGATGTACTCAATCGCTCGGGCGATAACATCCGCATCGACTGGGGTTACTTCCATCTAGCCGTTCCTAAGAATGAGCCATCGACGATGGCGATTACGCGTCACGCGATGGATACTTTTGCCGGCTCCGGTAACCTGACATCGAACGATTCAATCGAGATGCCTGTGCCAGCTGAGCAGAGTCCTGATCTGGCGGTGAGGCTTGAGTTCGGAGCAGTGACTCAGGAAACGGTTTCGCGGCATCTTCTGGTCTCTTACACGCAGGGATACGCGATCCAGTATTTTCATCGCGATCTCCGTCCATACTGGCAACGAAACAATATGCCGGTTCAAGAGATGCTCGATACCGCGGAAACGCAATACGCGGCACTCGATGCACGAGGGAACACCTTTGATAGAGAGTTGGAAAGTGATCTGACGCAGGTGGGTGGAGAACACTATGCTGCGATTGCGATCCTGGCATACCGCCAAACGCTGGCTGCTCACGAGATGGTTGCAGACCTTGATGGCAGCCTCATGCTCTTTCCCAAGGAGAACTTTTCTAACGGCTGCATCTCTACAGTCGATGTGCTCTATCCGTCCGCTCCGTTCTTTCTTCTCTTGCAACCGAAGCTGCTCGAGGCTCAACTGCTTCCCGTGCTTGAGTATGCTGCACTCCCACGCTGGCGATTTCCTTTCGCACCTCACGACCTTGGCCAGTATCCCCTGGCTAACGGGCAGGTCTACGGTGGTGGCGAGAATAGCGAAACAGACCAGATGCCCGTCGAAGAAAGTGGCAATATGCTTATTCTGGTCGATGCACTCGCACATGCGGAAGATAGTGCACAGTTGGCAGAGCGCTACTGGCCTCAGTTGACGACCTGGGCTCAGTACCTAAAGCAGAAGGGGCTAGATCCTGAGAATCAGTTGAGCACGGACGATTTCGCTGGCCATCTTGCTCACAATACCAATCTCTCAATCAAGGCCATTGATGCTCTTGCGGCTTATGCCGATTTGGCTCACCTGCTGCATCACGACGAGATCGGAAAGGAGTACAGGGAAACCGCTGTGAGCATGGCACGGCAATGGATGAGCATGGCAGCTGAAGGAGACCACTATAAGTTAACCTTCAATAGCCCCGGTACATGGAGCCAGAAGTACAACCTCGTCTGGGATCGCATTCTTGGATACGATCTATTTCCCGACAGGGTTCGCGAGACGGAGGTGGACTACTACCTGACGAAGCTTAATCGGTATGGGCTTCCACTCGATAATAGGGCTGACTATACAAAACTTGACTGGTCTGTGTGGACTGCGACGCTCTCCTCCAAACCGGATCAGTTCAAGGCCATCATCGATCCGATCTATCAGTGGATGCGGGAAACGCCGGACCGGGTTCCACTCACAGACTGGTATGACACAAAAACCGGAAAGCAGGTCGGCTTCCAGGCTCGCAGTGTGGTGGGTGGCGTCTTCATCAAGGCTCTGGCAGACAAACAGGTCGCGAACAAATATCGCGCCGAAGCAGCAGCATCCAATAAACAAGGTCGTTAACTAGACCCAATAGGCTTGACCCTGGAACGTGAAATGTCTACATTGAGCTAAAGGCCAACGTCATCGCGACGAGTAATTACAGGAGGAGTTCGAGCAACTCCCCCAGAAGCGCGTGACCGCCCCTCCCTATTCGACGCTCTCAAATACCAGTTCGGCCTCAAGCCCACTGCCCGCAAAGAGCCCGTCCAGTACTTCGTTATCGACCACCGAACGACCTCCAGCTCGTCGCTGTCCCTTCAGTTGGAACGGGTGCCGTGCATGAAAGGCAAGCGTCTCGCGCTCATCACCCAGCGTGGTGACCGGGCTGTCATCGCTTCTTTACGTGTTGCCAGGAGGGAAGTGGTACTTGCCGAGACCATGCAAATGTCTATTCCTGCGGCTCCTAGAACGTCGCTACTAGGCGAAAGGTATATTGGCGTGCCGGTCCAATCGCATTGCCGGAGAACAGACCTCCGAAGTCGATGAGCTCGAGGGTGTTGCTCACGTTCGCGATATCGGCCTGAAATTGCAGAGTGCGATTTTCCCGCTTGTAGAGATCGACCCCACCGTAGCATTTTGCGTGAAGTAGGGATTGATGCGGTCACGAGTAAAATTGAGGTGATTAATCACTACCTGACCGTACGTGGTGGCATATTGCTCGGGAGGCCACAGAAGTGCCGCAATTATCAGCGCCCTTTTCATCATCGCCACCCACTCGATTAGCTGCAAGGCCGTTCTTATTGGATTTTACGAATAGCTTCACGAACGGCGCCAAAATCACAGAACGATCTAACCAGTCGTCGCCATGTATGGGTCGCGCATGAAATTGTGATCAGAACAAGGCATTGCACCAACACCAGCCATCCCTGACGTCCTACTCCTGCCAATAGGCTCCGAGGAATGCGCTTCTCCTACTGGGCGTGCCTCAATCATAATTTAGGTAAGTTGGCTTTTCGGAAACTTCGCGATCCCCAAACGACCAGGCGGGCCAAGTTGCCGGAAACGCCGCTTTTCAGGGCCAAGGGCCGAAGATCTCTGCCGACACGCCATCTTATCGGTACCGATTGTGTCGGCGTAGTTCTCGGCAGATAGCAAATGCCAAGCCCTGTCTTCTGCATCGTCTGATGGGGAAATTCGACCCGACCCTAGAAAGGGTCTTCTTTATTTCGCGACTACCGCAGCGTCGATCTGCTCGGCGGTCTGGCCTTGCCCAAGCCTGATGGCGCGCCGCTCTGCATCCGGTTTCAAGATATCTCCATCTTCGTAGGCTCCATTGGCCTGAATAATTCGGGCGATGCATCCAGTCCATCCAGTCTGGTGGCTCGCGCCAACACCAGCGCCGGTATCTCCGTTGAAGTACTCAAAGAAGAGGACGTTGTCGCGCCAGTGCGGATCCGTCTGGAACTTCTCTGCGCCTCCGTAGACGGGTCGTCTGCCTGAACTGTCTTTGACGAATGTTCCGATGAGCCGCTCTCCTAATACCTTGGCTACCTGGAACAAGTTCATAAGATTCCCCGAGCCGGTCGGGCACTCAATCGTGAAGGTGTCTCCGTAGTACGCGCCGAGCCGCATCAGCGCTGTATAGAGGAGGAAGTTTACCGGCATCCACACCGGCCCTCTCCAATTCGAGTTACCTCCGAACATCCCGCTGTCGGAATCGCCTGGAAGATACCCAACCGAATACTTTTGTCCCGCCAGGTCAAACTCAAATGGATGCTCTCGGTGACAAAGCGATAAGGCGCGAATTCCGTGCGGACCAAAGAATTCCTTCTCATCCAGCATCCTTGTCAGAATTCTCCGCAACTTCGCCTCGTTCACTATAGAGAGTAGTCGTCTCCCGGCCAAGCCCTGTGCGCCCGGCATATGCAGGTTCGTCGCCAGTTCTGGATGTCTGGCCATAAAGAGTCTTGCACTCTTGGCAAAGTTAGGCAGCCTGGATAGGATGTCGTCCTCAAAGATGGCGACTGCAGCCAGTGGCAGCAAGCCAACCATCGAACGCACTTTCAAGCGAAACGCATCGCCGTTCGGCATGCGCAGGACGTCGTAGAAGAAGCCATCCTCTTCATCCCACATGGTGTCCTGCGCCTTGCCCATCCGATCCATGGCGCCGGCAATCCACATCGTATGCTCGAAGAACTTGCTGACATACTCTTCGAAGACCGAATAATGCAGCGCCAGCTCCACCGCAATGCGCAGCATCTGTTGGCTAAAAAAGACCATCCACGCTGTTCCGTCTGCCTGTTCAAGGTGTCCTCCGCCTGGCAGCGGTGCGCTTCGATCGAATACACCGATATTGTCGAGGCCTAGAAATCCGCCTTCAAAAAGATTGTTTCCCGTGCGATCCTTTCGGTTCAGCCACCAGGTAAAGTTCACCAGCAGCTTGGAGAAGGCATAGGTCAGGAACTGCAGGTCGCCCTTTCCGTTATTCCTCTCCTTGTCACTCATGTAAATCTGCATGGTGGCATAGGCGTGCACCGGCGGATTGGTATCCCCGAAATTCCACTCGTAAGCCGGTACCTGTCCATTCGGATGTTGATAGTCGTTGCGAAGGATCAGCATGAGCTGTTCTTTCGCAAAATCAGGATCCACCACTTGGAATGCCAGCATATGAAACGCGAGATCCCACGCTGCGTACCAGGGGTACTCCCACTTATCCGGCATCGAGATGATGTCGTTGTTGTACATGTGGAACCACTCGCCGTTGCGTACCTTGTTTCTTAGATCAGGAGGACTTGTCGGCTCCACTTGGTGCTCTCTCAGCCAGACATTCAGGTCGTAGTAAAAATACTGTTTACTCCATAACATTCCAGCCATCGCCTGTCGCATCACCATGGCACGGTCCGGGTCGGCCCTTACCTTTGCCGGCGTAACTCCGTCGTAGAACTCATCGGCCTCTTTCAGTCGCGCCGCGAACACATCGTCGAAGTTTTGAAACGGAATTGTCTTCTGGCTGGCGGCGATTCGCCCCAGATGCAGACGCACAACCTCCGTCGTTCCCGCAGCAACATTCAACGTGTAATGAGGGGCCGCCTTTGTGCCCTCCATGGAAGGATTGACCGCCTCGTTCTTTCCCTGCACCAGGAACGTATGAAATGCATCTTTTACATAGGGAGATGCATTGTTCGTTCCAAATAGTTTTTGGTTATTACTCTCATTTTCTGTGAAAAGCAGCGGCACATCCCCTTCACAATACAAGGCGTAGTCCGCGAGTGACTCCTGAAAGAGCGGATCGGTATGATGGGCCGAGATCACTCCAAATCCAGGTTCTCTCTTTCCGTTCAGCTTGGGTTTGCTGCCTGCGTCTGACCACATCCATGTGTTTCGAAACCATAGTGTAGGCAACACATGGAGGGTCGCTGTCTCCGGTCCGCGGTTGGAGACGCTTATCTTGATTTCGATGTTCTCCGCATCAGCCTTGGCGTACTCGACGAATACATCAAAGTAGCGATCTTCGTTGAATATGCCGGTATCCAACAATTCATACTCAGGCGCAGCTCGACCGCGCTCCCGGTTGGTCTTCACAAGATCGTCATAGGGATAGGCCGCGTGCGGATATTTGTATAGGTACTTCATGTAGGAGTGAGTGGGGGTGCTGTCGAGGTAGAAGTAATACTCCTTCACATCCTCGCCGTGGTTACCCTCACTGTTGGTCAGGCCGAACAGGCGCTCCTTGAGGATCGGGTCCTTCCCGTTCCATAAGGCAACGGAAAAGCACAAGATCTGGTGCTCATCGCTGATACCCGCCAGTCCATCCTCACCCCACCGATAGGCCCGCGATCTCGCCTGATCATGCGTGAAATAATCCCAGGCATCGCCATTTGCGCTGTAGTCCTCACGCACCGTTCCCCACTGCCGTTCGCTCAGGTAGGGCCCCCACTTCTTCCAAGGGGCGATCTGTTCTCTGGCTTCTGTGAGTCTGCGTTGTTCTTCCGCCTGTGCCATTGATTCCTCCAAGGCTCTCGCCAAACCACGAAATGAGCATCGCGCCGGCAATCAAAAACATCCTAATCTCACGCCTGGACCTGAGGCTACGTGTTGTTGGGCCGTCCACGGAGCTAGTCGTTGGCGATGATCTCGCGGGCTTGCGCGATGTGCTTTTTGATGGTCTCGATCTTGTCGGGCCAGTTGCCCCCGGCTTTGTCCGGGTAGGGAACGCCGGCGGCATATTGGCGTTCGGCCTCGGCCAAATGATCGAGGAGGATGTCGAGGTGCTGCTGGGGAGTGAGGCCGGGCATAGCGTGAGCGTATGACATAGATTAGAGGGTGGCCGACGGAGGGGAGGTTTCCTCGAGTTCCTGCTGGTGTTTCAGGCAATAGACGGCCAGGGTATTTGTTTGAGGCGCTTTTCTTCGATGGATCTGCCGTCCACCCGGCATTTGCCGTAGTTGCCGTTTTCGATGCGTTGCAAGGCAGCCCGAACCTGCTGTAATAGCGCGGTGTCCTGATCTGCCTCCTTCAGAGACAGGCCTGAATCTTCGTCCGCGACGCTTTCATCGCTCCAATCACGGACGCGTTCGCCAGCCTCGCTCCGGGCGTCGTGTTCGGCGAGGGTCTGTTGCGCGAGCAGCTCCTGCTGTTTGGCCAAAAGCAGGACTTTGTATTCTTCGTAAGCCATAACGCCTCCGCAGTTCCTGCAGTCTACGCCAACGCGACTACTGCTCGAAGGTCAGGGTGACGAGGCGGCCCTGAATGTAGGTTTTGTTGTTGGTGCCGAGCATGACGGTGAAGGACTTGACGGGAGCGTTCGAGTCGGGACGCGGGTCCAGAGGAAGCGCTTCGAGCCAGTCGGCTGCATACTCGTCGATCTCCGGCGAGAGGCCTTCCTCGCGGTTGGACAGGATGCTTTCGACAACGGCGTCGTGCGATAGGGCTCCTTCCTCGTCGAGAAAGGAGAATGAGAATCGGTCACCTGGCTTCGGCTGCGACATGGGCACTCCTTACAGGCATTCTAGTCGTGATGCGGGAGGTTTTGTGGCCACCGCCAGAAGCGATCGATCGGTTTGGGTGGGTAAACGGCTCAACTATCGACTTCATGCCAAAGCACTCATTGACCTACGATTGAGGGACGCCCCGCGGATCGGCCCTGAGAAACGCCGTTCTCACAACTAATCAACGGCTACCTGCTGAACTTCCGGTGAAGCCGTATTTTCGGCAAGTTCGGAGTTCCGGGTGCCGGCGGATCGGCCAAGTTTCTCATAACGCCGTATCTCTGGAACTGCAATTCTGTGGCAATCGGCATGGGCCGGTTTTCGGCTTCGATGTGATGGGAAGCACAGATAAACTGTGCCCCTGCGAATAGCATCGCACGCATCGAAAGGCGGCCTGTGAATGAGGGACGAATGTATTGGTAAAGGCTCCGCAGCAGACGGCTTCATTCCCCGCACTCCCCGGTCCAGTCTAAGAATTCCTGTAACCTTTGACTTGGATGGCGGCATAGCGAAGGGACATTCCATCGACATTAGCGAATCCGGAGTGCTGGCCGTCTTTAACCAGCATCTCGACGTTTGGGTAATCGGCCAACTATCGCTATTGGTCGGGGAGCGGCCTATTACCATCGAAGCCCGTGTCGCTCGCGTCAACGGGCTTACGGCTGCGTTGTCCTTTCGCAGTATGAACGTGACGGATCGCACGATAGTACAGAACCTAATCAAAGATGCGAGCGAAGAGCCATCCTGATTCTGCTTAATCAACATACAAAACGGGATTCCCGGAAGATCGTGTACACGGAAACGTGTTTTTGGGAATGAACGGAATCGCGTCCGATAAGCCGACTTTCTATGAGTAGGTCATAGCTGTCAACATCAAATCAGTTACGGACGCTGACTCACCTGGGCATAGATATAGTGCTTCACCTCGACAGGTTTGACGGCATAGCTGAGCACCTGCTTCTCGATCTCGCCATCGGCTACGGTGAAGCGGTCATGTTGTCTTTCGTGTTCAGCCCAAGAATCAACCTTGAAGGTCTCCAGATAGGTGTCTGGAGTTTCGGTATCGGAGAACACTCCCCAACTCGTTGCGCCGTCGCGGCGACGGACTCGCTCATACTTGTGGATTTGATCGAGGAACTCCTGGGCCTTAGCTGGATCGATGACATAGATCAGGATGACGAGAACCGGTCCCTGGTCTGGCGCGGGCTCCTGAATCATGGCCGGCTGAGCCCAGTGATTCCAACTGCTGAGATCCAAATTCGTATTTGGCAGCTTGAACAAAGGCGCGAGTAACAGACACGCGCCAGTCCCGATGCCGGCATAGATCAGAGTGAGATGGACATTCGAGTGCAACGCCACGTATCCCCAGAGCGTGCTGCTGGCGGCAACGCTACCCTGAAATACGAAAAGATAGACGGCAAGCACTCGCGCGCGCACCCAATCGGGTGCGAGTTCCTGCACCATGATGTTGAAGAGGGACATGATTGCGGTCCAGGAGGCGCCTCCAATCAGCATCAGCGAACACAGGATTGCAGGTGAGCGCAGTAGCGCCAGGCTGAAGATAACCGCGGAAAATGTTGCCGTGGCGACAGACAACAGAGTCTCCGCGGAGAGCCTGGACCGGGTCCGCTGCAGCACGAGGGCGCCGAGCACGGCTCCCAAGCCGAAAAACCCGAGCAGGAATCCATAGGTGATCGGACTCTTGCTGATCGCTTTGGCTGCTACTGGCAGGAGTGCCCAGAAGGAGCTCGTGAAGAAGATGAGAACCGCCGATCGAAGCAACAATCTGCGAATGCCAGGGGAATAGCGCACGTAGCGGATGGCGGCGGAGGTTGCTCCCCGAAAGGTCTCGGTCGGCAGTGAGCTGGTTCGCGCAGGTCTCTTCCATTTCGCGATGACGGCAATCACTCCCAGGAAACTGACGGCGTTGAAGGCAAATGCTGCGCCGACGCCGACAGCCGCGACAACTAAGCCGCCGAGGCCAGGTCCGATGGCCCGAGCCAGGTTGAATTCGATCCCGTTCAGAGTGAGGGCAGCAGGCAACTCCTGCTTATCAACCAATTCAGGGAAAATCGCGCTCCACGTGGGCGATTCGACCGCGTCCCCTATGGATAGCCCGAGCGTAAGCAAGAGCAGGAGCCAGGGCGTCATCGCTCCGGCGAATGTGACCACGGTGAGCACAACCGCGATTCCAAACATCCAGGTCTCTGTGCCGAGAATCAACTTGCGGCGATCGAAGATATCTCCGATTGAGCCCGCTGGCAGCGCGAGCAGGAAAAACGGCAAAGCGGTAGCAGTCTGAATCAAGGCAATGTAGAGAGGATTGCTGGTGAGCGAGGTCATCAACCACGCGGCGCCGACGGCCTGCATGAAGGTCCCAATATCAGAGATCAGGTTGGAGACGAGCAGGTTTCGGAATATCGAATTGCGAAGCGGCCGCCAGGGGCCTGGCGGGTGTGGCGCTTCTGAATGGGCAACCTGAGCCATCGTTTTGTGACTTTACATGATCTGCAGGTCTAAAGAGAATTCCTGAGTTGTCGGGCTGTCAAGACCTTTCCATGTCCGCGCGCAAATCGGCCTCGGATGAAACTTGGTATTTCGTGCACATCGACTTAAGTCCCAGGACTCTACCCGGGTCAAGAGTCGAGTATTCTCTGCAATGGCACCCAATTAGTTGAGGTTGCAGTTAGCGGGCTGGTTGACCGGGTTGCAGCGGGCGGGAACATCGTCGGGCAGCTTGACGACAAAGTGGCCGTCCCAGCGAGCGGGTTCGTTGATGGGGTAGTCGGTGCTTAGGATCTGTGCGCCGCTGGAGATCATAGCATCGCGTACGACGGTGTTGTTCGTACGAGCTTCCTTGGTGTCGGAATCCGTGCGAGCGCGGATGAGGTAGCCCTGCTTGACGAGAGCGGCAATCTCCGCTGCGGGACCGCTGTTGCGCTCGATGAACGCTGCATCCGGCTCGCCTGGAGTGGAGTTAGTGAACAGCACGCGGCCTCGCAGGGAAGGGTGTCCTTCGAGATAGACAGGCGTAACCGGGCGCTGGTCGAGCAAGAAGACGACCTTACCGCGAGAGCTGGAGAGCGTGGGCCAGTTGCCTGCAAGCACGGCTTCGTTCAGCGTCTTATAGTGGCCGCGCACGTCGTCGGGTGTGATGAGCTCATCCGGAGGAAAGACAGACCGGATTTCCGCGTCGAGGGCATCGAATACTGTGGGTGTGAATGGCTCGGTCTCGGTCAACTTGAGCTTACCGGCCGGACCCTGCTTGGTCTCCACGAGAATGAAGATGGGAACGTGGTTCGGATGTGCATGCGACCAGGTACGGACCTCCTGCAGACAGGCGACGAAGGGCTGGCAGGAGCTGCGGTAGTCGACGTCCTGCACGTGCATGACCTTGAATCCTGGCTTCTGCATGAGGCCGTTGGGATCGAAGGGTGGATCGACAGGCAGGCCGGCTGCGGCGACACGTTTGGGGCCGGCAGGATCGGCGTAGCGGCCACCCTTGGTGTCGGCATAGATGTCGAGCTCGATCTGGCGGACACCGCTGTCAAACTGTTGCGTTAGCGGCTGGTGCTGGTAATCGAGCCCCTTGTAGGCCTCGGCGTATTGCGGGTCCGCTTGCCAGAGTTTCACTTCGTTCGGAGCTATGCCTACGTGGTAGCTGTTGTGCGTGCCGATGACCTGGATCTGATTCAACTTCAGCGCGGCATCGTTTGCCTGGGCATGCGCGTGCGCTAAGAGGACGACGAGAGGGAGTATTGCAGCGATGCGATTCATAAGGGAGTCCTGAAGGTCTTAGGCGGAGGTATAGGGTTTGCTGTAGTGCGTTGACCACTCGACAAGGCTTTCGTTCATGAACCGCCAAGTCGCGTGCCTGGTGTCGACTTCCATCAGCATGTAGGCGTTGGGATCGTAGCGTGTCGCAGCCATGACGATGTGCCTGGGGCCATAGGTGGTAGCGTTGTCGATCCACCGATGTTTATGGCCGGAGACAACCAGCTGGATCGTCTCCTTGTACTTCATAAGCAGCGGATATAGACCGTAGTCGGCGAATTCCGTCGGCTCGTCGAGATCGAGCGGATAGTGGATGAAGACGAAGCTCGGTTTGTGCTGTTGTAACTGCGCTTCAAACCAATGCAGCTGCTCTTCGCCGAGCGAACCGCGACCGGGATGGAAGTTGGCGGCATCGCGGTCCTGGGTGCTGCCGAGGAAGTTGTTCAGGTGGATGAATTTGTAACCCTTGTAGTCGAGCACGGAATAAGGCTTTGCCTGGAACTTGGCTTCAAAGAGGCGATGGCTCATCTCGCGGGAGACGCGGTGCACGTCATAGTCATGGTTGCCGAAGCCTAGATGGACGGGCATCGTGAAGCCGTCGGTGATGGCCTTGGCGTTATCCAACCGAGTCTTGTTCTGGAAGTAGAAGTCGTAATCGAGGGACGGATAGTTGTGGAAGTAATCGCCGATGAGAAAGGTCTGCTCGATGGCGGGGCTGAGGCTGTTGATGAGGTCGCGCGCGGAGATCAGACGTGGCGTGGTGACCAGGATGCTTTCGTTGTCTTCGACGCCGTTCTCGCTGCCTTTGACGTAGAAGTCGTCGATGATGTGGCTGTCGGCAACCAGTGCGAAGTAGAACGTGTGAGGGGAGGCCGTGGTGCGAGCCTGCTCAGCCCATAGTTGACGGGTGAGCAGGCTGCCCAGTGACACTCCTGCAAGCGAGTTGAACTGTCTTCTGTTGAGCATGCGTTGGTTCTCCTGCGGGGTGGACGGTGGGTTACGCTGCGTTGTTAGAAGATGATCTTGCCGGCGAATTGCAGAACGCGCGCCGGGAAGGTTGAGGCTGCAGCGACCACACCGAAGCCCGTGGAGTTCGGGCTGTAGGAGCTGGAGGGGAACGCATAGTTTGTATTGTTCAGGAGATTGAAGGCCTCCACGCGGAAGTCGAACGTGGTGCCGCGGGGGCGGAGCGCAAAGCTCTTATGCAGGCCCATGTCCAGCTGGTAGAACGGGTCGAAGCGAATGGAGTTGCGACCAGCGTTGCCATACTCCTGGTTGACGGTAGGGAGGCTGAAGGGACTGGGAATATTGGGTGTGAGGGCTGACCCTTTGAGCACCTCGATGTCTTGGTTGCCATTGAACTTTACGCGTTGCGACTTGGGCAGCACCACGTTGCCGGGGAGCTGGTTGGGACGCTGAACGAGCAGTGGGCTGCCTTGCTGAAAGGCGTTCGGCGAGTAGCTGAGATTGACCGGCGCACCGCTGCTGGCGCTATTGATCGCGGTGACCTGCCAACCGCCGAGCACCTGCTGCAGGACAGAGGGAGCGGTCGAGCCGAACTTTCGGCCCTTGCCGTAGGGCAGATCGTAGACGACGGTAAGGACTTCGTTGAGTGGCTGGTTATAGGCTGACGGCCCAATTTCGCCGAGTGGGTTCTCGAGGTTGATGCGCGAGTTGTCGTTGTCCGGTGTGTCGAGATGGCCAGCGGCGTTGTCTTCCGCGCGCGAGTACGTAAAGGAGTTCAGCAGGTAAAGTCCATGCGCCGTGCGGTGCTCCAGTTTCGTCTGCAGGGCATTGTAGTAAAGTAGCCCGGCGGGCAGCGTCTCTTCGATGGTCGTGAAGGTGGGGATGGGACGGCGAGCCTGTAGGGAAAGGCAGCCGGCGGTGGTGATCGTGTTGCAGGTTGCGGTGACGGCGTTGGGCACGGCCTGGTTCAAGTCGGCCAGGGTCTCCAGCTTCACGCCGTGTTCGCCGACGTACGACACCTCAAAGGTGGTATTGGCTCCAAACGAACGCTGCACAGTCAGGTGCCAGCTCTCCACGTATCCTGTTGGCAGATTCTTTGGGATGTAGCGCGCCTGGGTCGAGAGATTGCTGGCGGCGGTTACGTTGGCCGGATCCGCGAAATTCAACGGGTATCCCTGTGAGGTGGTGAGGAAGCAGGGCATGGGGTTCGCGGGGTTGAAGGGTGCGGCCGCCTGCGCGGCGGTGCAAGGTGTTAGCCCGGGGTTCGAACCGCGAATGCCGGGGTTCGCGTTGTTCGGCACCTGGGTCACTGAGCTGTTGACGATGGCGGGAAGATTATAGACGAGCAGATTCTCGCCACCTTCACGGTTGAACTGCGCATAGTTGATGCCAAACCCGGCGCGGATAACCGTCTTGGGATCCGCCTGGAACGCGAGGCCGATCCGCGGTGCGAAGTCCAGTTTCGGCATGTTGACGAGCGCGCGTTGGTAGAGTGAGCCATTGGTTGCCTGAATCAGCGATTGGGTCGTGGGATCATAGTTGGCGAGCAGGTTGTGGGACTCCCACTGGGGCGTCACCAACTCGTAGCGGAGACCAGCATTCACCGTGAGCCGCGAGTTCACGCGGATGTCATCCTGCACATACATGAAGTTGCTGCGCTGATTCAGGTGGACGACCACGAAGTTGTTGAGTTGGTAGGTATCGCGAGCGCCGAAGAGAAAGTCTGCGAGAGCGACGGCTTCGCGCGTGCCGGTGTCGGAGCCGCTGAGGGTGCTGGCACTGCCACCGGTAAAGCTGTAGCCGCCGTTGTAAGTGTCCTGACCGTAGACCGGGTTGAAGTCGTCGATGGCCGTGTAGACCGCCTGGAACTCATAGCCGAACTTCAGTTGGTTGCGGCCGCGCAGAAGCGTGTAGTTGACCTTCGGGTTGTACACCGTCGGGTTCTGGAATTGGGGATTGGATCCCTGGTTGCCGAACTGCGAGAACGTATTCACGCTCTGCACATTCAGGCTGCGGACGACCGCGGGATCGGTTGGAAGCCCGGGGATGCCGGCCTCCAGGCTGGGAAGGTTTGCGCCGTAGGGAGTCTTTCCGCCATCAGTAAGCGTGAAGGCGAACCGCGCATCGAGAATTGAATTCTGCGAGAAAGCCTGCGTGATGCCACCGGCTGCCTGCTGGTTGAAGATATTCACCGTACCGTTGGAGTTGCCACCTGCCGGCCCCTGGATGTTTGGCGGCGAGTTGATGATGCCCTGGTGTTCGCTGTAACGGAAGAACACGGTGGTCTTCGGACTCATCGTGTAGTCCAGGCGAATGTCGCCCTTATCGTCATTGATGGTGTCGGGTGGCAGCGAGGCATAGTTGTTGCTGAATGGGTCCCCGGAAACGTTGGGCGCGGGCAGCGCGCCGAGCACACCTTTCGCGAAGGAAGAGACCGATGGATCCGTAAAGGGAATCACGCCGTTGGGATAGAGCTGGCCGGTCAGCGGATTGACCAACGGAACAGGCGCGCCATTGCTTTCGCTGCTCTTGCCTGAGAGGAAGGTATAGCCTCCGTTGCCGATCGCCAGTGCGCTGGTGCCGTTCTGGTCCGCCGTGGGAACGGTTGCACTGTTGATCGCGTGCACCACCTGACGCGTGCCTTCGTAGTCGGCGAAGAAGAAGAGCTTACCCTTGAAGATCGGACCGCCGAATGTGCCGCCGAACTGATTGCGAATGAGGACGGGCTTCTGTGCTGCGCCGGTCAGCGGATTGGAAGGGGGCGTGAAGGGGCCGATGGCGTTGAAGACGGTGTTGCGCAAATAATCGTAGGCCTTGCCATGGAAGTTATTGGTACCGCTGCGGATGCTGACGTTGATGACGGCTCCGGCGGAGCGTCCATATTCGGCGCTGTAGTTGTCGGTTTCGACGCGAAACTCGTTAATGGCGTCCGGGGACGGCGGGATCGCCTGATTCGAGAAGCCTTGATTCGAGGTGCCATAGGCGTTGTTATCGAGACCGTCCAGAAGGAAGTTATTGAATTCGCTGCGCTGGCCATTTACGTTGAAGCTGG
>Ga0302324_100014586_pt1 | contig 15831 bp, 10 predicted proteins | sample Palsa_T0_1_FD_201949 | JGI IMG/M metagenome (GOLD analysis project Ga0302324, IMG submission 201949) | Peat permafrost microbial communities from Stordalen Mire near Abisko, Sweden - Palsa_T0_1 | ecosystem: Environmental > Terrestrial > Soil > Palsa > Peat permafrost | place: Sweden: Abisko...
GGATGCGCCGTCTGGCGTTGTTCTTTGGGAGCGATGTCTACTCGGCCGCGCTCACCCTGAGCGCATTTATGGGCGGCCTCAGCTTAGGAGGATTGATTGCCGCACGTTACGCGGACCGCCTCAGGCGGACGCTGTTCTGGTACGGCCTGCTCGAAATCTGTATCGGGCTATACGCCCTGTTTTTCCCCGGTTTTCTAAACCTGTTTTCCCATCAATACCAGAGCATTTATCGCGCGTATTTCGACACCGCGCCGTGGCGGTACCACGGTTTTCGCATTCTGGTGGCAACCGTCACGCTGATCGTTCCGACAACCATGATGGGAGCTACCTTGCCTTTGGTGGTGAAATACTTCGCGCGGAATGGCGCGATCGGCAGACAGTCCGGGCTGTTTTATTCCATGAACACGTGCGGCGCGCTGACCGGCGTGCTGGCGGTTGGATTTATCTTTCTGCCGACTTTAGGCGTGAACGCCACCACCATCCTGGCCTGTGGCGTGAATATCCTCATCGGAGTCGCCGCTATAGTGTTTAGCTGGCTGCCCTCCGGCGATGCACCTTTGGAAATTCATGAGGAAGAACGTCCCGGAAACGGCACGACCGGGCCATGCACAGTGCCGCAGCGAGGCGCAACGAGGGCCGCGCTGATCGCTATTTCTTTTTCCGGCCTCGCCGCTCTGGCCCTGGAAGTCATCTGGATGCGGATTCTGGAGCAGTCCTTCAGTGCCACGGTATTCTCCTTCTCTATTATGCTGTCGTGTTTCCTATTCGGTCTCTTTTTCGGCAGCAACAGGATTTCCAGCCTGGTCGACCGCAGACAATCGTTGCTTCGCCTGTTTGGCTTCTTGGAGTTAGGCCTGGGCCTGCATGTGGCCTTCCTCGGTATTCTCGTCTATTTTGTGCCGCTATGCTTCAGTACGCTGCTTTGGCTTCTCACGGGAGTATCCGGAGGTAAGTTCGGTTTAGCATCTACAGTGGCGCAACTCGTCGTTTCTGCTTTCCTCATCTTGGTCCCCACAATTCTTATGGGGGCGGCGTTTCCGGTCGCAGTCAGGATCTGCACACCTGCGCTGGCCTCCATCGGCCGCGGTATCGGCAGCGTCTACGCGGCCAACACGGCGGGCGGCATCATAGGCGCATTGTTGGGGGGTATGGTTTTGATCCCAGCGGTTGGTACCCGCATGAGCTTGCTGGCGATCGCGGCCGTCTTTACTATCGCCGGGATCGTCCTTCTATACCAGCATGCCGGCGCTGGTTGGACCAGCCTCAGGGATCCCGGAACCGCCGCTGTGCTGATGTTTTCGCTTCTTAGCGCGGGCATTGTCCTCCTGCTGCCGAGGCAGGTCGTCACGAACTTTTATTATGCCGGCCGGGAAAAAGCTCAGGTAATCTATCACGGAGAAGGTATTGCCCACAATGTGGACATCATAAAAACATCCAAGGGCATTACGATCATGCAAGTGAACGGGACGCTGGAAGCGGACACCACTTATGCCCAGCGGCGGCATTTTATTCTTAAGGCCGCTCTGCCCCTACTGCTGCACGCGGACCCGCAAAACGTGGCCGTCATCGGCCTCGGCCTCGGAATCACTTTAGGTGCTATCGATCGATATCCAAATGTCCGGAACATTGAGGTGATCGAACTCACCCGCGAGATGGTTGACGCCCAACGCTATCTCGAGAACGTTTCTGGGGGAGTGCTAAGGAGCTTGAAGATTCATCTCCGCATCGACGACGGCCGCAACTTCATGGCTATGACCGACCGGCAGTTCGACATGATCACAGCCGATCCCATTCATCCGCGTGTCACAGGCGTCGGATACCTCTACACGAAGGAGTATTATGAGTCGATCAAGCGTTGCCTGCGGCCTCGGGGAGTAGTGTGCCAGTGGATGCCGATGTACCGGATTTCGAGGACCTCCTTTGATGTCGCCTTTCGAACATTTGTGTCCGTCTTTCCAAACGCGTCGTTCTGGTACGTCCGGGGTCACGGCTTGTTCGTGGCGACGCAGGAGCCGTTTCTGATCGACTTCAATGCGTTGGCGGGGCGGATACGGGATCCCGCGGTCAGACAAGATCTGGACTCCATCAAGATCCATGATGCCCCTCAGTTGCTGGCGCATGTAATGATGGGGCCCGAACAGATTGCGCAATATCTCGCGAGCGCTCCGGGCCGCATATTGAATACGGATGATGACGCTTATCTCGAGTACCACACCCCGTTCGAACTCCTCGAATCTACGAAAACGATAGTAAAGGCGCTGACTGCGTATTCCGCACTGCCCATCCGTAACATTCGTAACGTGGAGAACCTCTCGGCCAAGGATAAGGAAGAATTGACGCAGGCATGGCACGATAGACAGGCAGAACTGATGCCGGAATTCGATATCGATATGGATTAAGGAATAGCGGCGCTGACGCATCCCGCGATCAGCGTGTTGGCTTTGACGTTGGGGTGCGCGTCCGCGGGCGTGATCCAAAGACCGGCTTCCGGTCCATGGCCCCGCAAGCAGCCGAGCAGGTCGATGGTCCGAATGCGCCGCGACGCCAGGTAATCCTCGATTTTCCGCTGATCTTTTTCGAACGGATATACGCCGTTGATCTGGTGCAGTTCCGGCAGGATCGCCACCAGCAGGCCCGTGCCATCCTGCGCGGTCACCGCCGCCAATCGGCCCAACGCGTCCGTAGCCGCTTCCAGGCCGGGGCTGCCATCGCGATAAAGCGAGGCGTAATAATCCCGCCAGCGCGGGCGCAGGCCGGCCACGCGCAGGGCGCCATCGAAGCGCGACACGGCGAAGGCCGCGAGGTAGCTGCGGCCGAGCAGTCCGGCGGTGCGTTCGCGCGGGACTGGCTCGGCATCGTTGATGAAATACTCCAGAATCACCAGGTCGGGATGGAAGGCGCGGCCGATGGTGAGGTAATGCTCGACCTCCTGCACGGTGTTATAGTTGCCCACACCGGCATTCAGCACCTCGAAGCGGCCGTGCCCAGCGGCGTTCAATTCGCGCTCCAGGATTTTGGGCGCGGTGCCGGCCAACGGAACGCCCCAACCGACCGTTGTGGAATCGCCCAACCACACAATGCGGTACACGCCGGGCGGTTTTTCGCGCGGGAATTCGCGGTCGCGCAGCCCCGTGGAATTGATCGAGAACAGGACTCCCATCAGGAAGGCGGAGCGGTTCGGCCGGTGTGCGAAACTGAGCCGCGGGTCGGGCACAGGCTGCTTGAGGGAGACCGCGTACTTCCACATCTCCATGGAAAAATCCAGGCTGCGCGCGAAGGCGACGCGCAGCACCACCTCCAGAAAGCCGGCAAACAACAGCATGGTGGCCGCCAGCAGCGCGCAGTTCAGCAGGACCTGGCGCACGCGGACGCGCGGCCGGGCGGGCTGCGGCGCTGCTTGCATTTAGCGGACCTCGCGAAATTTGCGCTCCACCAGCGGCCGGATATCCGGATAGATGCGCTGCGCCAGCACCATGTTGGCTTCGTCGTACACATGGCCAAGGTCGGAGAAATATTTTTCGGGCGGATTGAGAAAGCGCGCCAGATCGATGAACTCGGCTTCCGGATACGCGCCGCGCATCTGCGCAATCTGGCGGCTCGCCTCGGCGTAGATCATGTCGAGAGCGCGCAGCCACTGGAGCGCCGTTTCGCGGTCCAAGTGAAACGACTGCATCATCACCGGGACGGCGTGTTGGGGCGCGAATCCACCGGCCGGAGTCAGAATACAGACCGGCTGGTAGTGGTAAACCGCGGAAAGCTCGATCAGCTTTCGCCAATTCGAAAGGTAGTCCGCCACGTGGCTCCTGACGTAATCCCGGTCGGCAACGATCCGGCTGGCCGGGAGCGCATTGGTGCCGGCAAACGGCGCGTCGGCGGTGGGCGCCATCTTCCGCTGGTCGGGATGGAATCGCGCGCGCGCCAGGCGATACAAATTGCTGCGCTCGAGCGCCAGCCGCCACAGGGGCTGCTGCCGCTCCTGCCGGTAAAGGTCCCAGGCCTCCTGCATGGTTTGGAAATTGTAAGGGAAGTTCGCCCGCGATTCGTAGGTCAGCGGAAGGCCCAGGTCGTTGCCGCCGTCATAGAGAATCACGATATCGGGATGGTAGTCGACCACCGTAAACAATAGCTGCGCGATGGACTGCCGCGACACGCAGGATTGAATGCCGGCGTTGATCACTTCGATATCGCGGCCGGGGTACCGGTCGAGCAGAATCCTTTTGAGCGACCCCGGCAGCGCAGTGTCGAACGTGCTGGCCAGCTCGACCGCCGAGCCACCCAGGAAAGCGATGCGCAGTTGGCCCGGCGGCTTTTCTTTGGGCAACTCGTAGTGCGGCGAGGGGATGCGGAAACCGTCCTCGTTGGTGTACACGAATATCCGGCTCTTGAAGTGCGACATGGCGAAGGTTTCCTTCGTCTCGTAGGTATAGCTTTCGATGGGCCGGAACATGACGTACGGATAGAGGATGTTATAGAACGGCAGGATGAGGCGCGGCGGCGCGTGATAGGAGAGATAAATCTCGGCGGCGATGGCGCCTCCCACCACCGATCCGAGAACAATTAGACAATAGAGGAGGAACTTCCTTCCACGACTGGGCGGCAAACTGCAAGTATAGCGCGGGAACCCCTTTAGGGTATTTGAACAGAGCACACACCCCTGCCGGGCAGGAAAACAAAGAGCCGCAGTTCCCGTGGCGAGATCCCGCGCGCGTAGCCCCAGAACTCCTCCGCCGGCGCATTCTCACTTTGGATGGGGAGCGTGCGCGCCAGGCCTTTCACTGTTCCGATGTTATCGGTCATCAGAATATCGAGGCGGCGGCGCGGAGGACGGGCACCTATGCTGTCATCCAGCGTGAGAGTCCCGCGGACGCGGAAGGATGGTGGATCGCCACCAAGGGGAACGGCAGCGACCGTAGCGCGGCAATTCGATTGCTTATCCGTTGGACCGATGGTCTTTATGTCTCGATCCATCCAGCGGCCTCTCGGTTCGGCGAACACCGACAAATGCCGCTGACGCATGTAATCGACCATCCGGCCGCGGTATTGTTCGTCCGCGATAATCGGGGACATATAATCCTGGTCGGACACCGCCGCGAGAAAACCGGATCCGATGGCGTCATAGCGTTCAGAGAGCATCGCCCATTCCCGAGACAGCCTCCATTGCCAGCTCCACGTACCCAAAGTAAGTGCCAGGACGATAACCGACACGCCCATGGCGGCGAGCCGCCCCAAATATCCGGTGCTCCAACACGTTAAGGAAACGGGGAATAGCACCGCCCAAAAGGCGAGCGTGGGTGCCGCGTACCGGCTGGGCAGCGGCGGTATGCCGGGGCCAACCAGCACATCTGTGGAGACGCGGCCAATGGCCAGGGCCACGGCCGAACCGATAAGGAAACCGGCAGCCATCGTGAGCGCGATGGCTGCCGGCTTCGCGGAGCGTGTGCGCCAGAAATGGATTGCCAGACCACCGGCAACCACCATCCCGATTCCGCCGGAGACTATAGCGAGCGCACGCGAATAAAAGCTAAGCGGCCCTCCGAGCAAGAGGGCAACTACGGCGAAAGCCTGAATGGGATGGTGGATGAAGCCTGCGATACCCATGCCCATGGAGGGCCGCCCGTAGCCAATGAAGTACGCCGTGATGACGATACCAGCGATGGCGGTCAACACCGCCAAGTATTTGATGCCGGCGCGCGCGAGCCACGCCTCGACAATCAAGATCGGCCAGACCAAGGGGCCGATAGCCAGGCAGGCACACGAGGCTAATCCGAGCAGGATTGAAACCCAGAATCGTGGTCTGAGTCTCAACCCTGGATCGAGCGCCATACCCATAATGGCAATTGCGGCCAGGGCGGATGCGTACCCGATCGTGTATTGGATTTCGATGCCCTCGATGAATACCTCCATCTGCAAGGATGAAAGAAGCAAATTCACGGCCGCTACTGCCGACAGCCAGAAGAGCCGGCGGCGGTTCGGAAAGAGCCGCCGGGCCAGCGACACCACTACCAGCACCAATGATGTCTGAGCCGCCAGGTTAGTGAGGATGAACGGCAACGTTGAGTACCGAAGATACTTAACCGAGAGAAGAATCAACAGGCGGGGAAGCAGAGGGCGGTGACCCCAATAGAGCGACCACAGGTAGCTCCAGCCCAATTGCCCCGTGTGCACGCGCCAGATTTCCTGGAGCATCACCCACTGGTCGGGGTATGGCACATTCGTGACGGAGTGGAATAGATACCAGAAGGTTCTGGCGACAAGAACCGCCGTGAGCGCCGCGGCAGCAACGATCGACAACAGGGCGACCCGGCGCGCGGCGGGCCGGCCCGTCACGGGCGAAGGCTGTTGCGGTGTCAAAGCCTATTATGCCTCTGAAGCCAGAGGCGCGTCGAAGAGTGCTAGCTCTTCGCGTGTGGGTGCTTCGAACATCTCGAACCATCGGGACAAAGCATCTCGTTCTATGGGTGGATTCTCGGTGGCCCGGCGTTGCAGCCTCTCGAAGAGGACATCCGCAGGCGCAGAAAGATAATGCAGCTCAACGGCAGCGCCAAGGGCCCGGGCTCCGAGCCGCAAGGTATCCCGCTCGGACCTGCCCCAAGTGCCCCATTCAACGATTACCGTGAGACCGAGCGCGAGGAGTTCCCGACCGAACCTCCATTGCAGCGCCTCGATCTTCCCGCGCCTTTCTTCATCGTATAGGTTTAGCGAAAGCGCCTCCATCCACTCGTCGGGAGAAAAACGAATCGCGCATAGCCTGTTTTCAAGCGCTCTGGCAAGTGTGGTCTTACCCGAACCCGGCAAACCGCACACGACGATCAGTCTCGGCGCCGTGCCGGATCTTTCCATAAGCAGATTATCTCTGACGATGGTCTCCTTTCAGTTAGGCTACGTCGATGGAGACCGGCCCGAAACTGCGCCATCCAAGCTTCAAGCCGACTTGATGCGGCCCCGGAAGAACGGCCGCCGGCAGCGCGACGTCGAAGTCGTAATGCTGTTGCAGCGGATCGGTGCAACAGAATTCGAAACGCTGAACCGGCACATTGTCGATGGCCGCCTGGAGTTGTTCCGGATGCCCTACCTCCTCCATAACGATCTTGATTGTGCGGCTGATAATGCGGGTACCCGAAAGCAGGTTCGCGCCATCCCGGACGGCGCATAGGCGCGGCACCACGGGTCCCGGTGGAACGATGCGCATCCAAGCCTCGGCGATCGGCTGGCCCAGCCAGAAAACCTCCACCGGGATCAGTCCGGTGCGAGTTTCGGCCGGGATTGCAGCGATCAACTGCACCACGCCGTCCCATTCAGGCGGGCCTAAGTAAGAGAGAGCGCTGGCCCGGCCGTCGATGCGCACTTCCAGGTTGAGCAGGTCGCAATCGGGCGGCAGGTTTTCGATGCGCAGCGCGGCGAACGCGCGCGGACCTGAGGCAGGCACCAGTGGGTCGGCCGTCAACGCGTTGCTGATGATGCGGATGCGCGTCGTGGGCGAAGGCGCGGGATGCAATGCGGCGCGCCACCCATCGCACCGCTTGCGCCAGGTGGTCCACAGATACTGTGTGGCGGCATGCTCCATAGCATAGAGCTGAAAGTCGTGGCGGAGCGCGAAGCCTGCCACGTCTTCAGCAGGGATCCGCACGCCCTCCCAAGTGTTGCAGTGCCGGGAGGGGAAGGCTTCGGGCAGGCCGTTGATGTGGCAGCGCAGAATGCCGCCGGGCTTGAGCACGCGACGCGCCTCGGTCAGATACCGGAGCACGATCTCGCGGCTGGGGATGTGCTGGAATACCGCGTAGGAGTAGACGAAGTCGAACGCCTCATCCGGAAAGAGGGAAAGGTCGGACTGGGGGTTGTGGTACACGTGCGCGTTCGAGATGCCGCGCAGTTTCTCGCCGGCCAGCCGGATCATCCGATCGGAGACATCGACGCCGTGGATCTGCGCGAAGTCGGCGCTGAGCGGGCGCATGATGCGGCCCGGTCCGCATCCGATTTCGAGAGCCTTCAGTTGTGACGGGAACGGCCGGCCGGGAGCACGCAGATGCTTAGCCTCGCCGCGCAGACCGCGGACCACGTCGGCGGCGGTGGCGAAGAACTCCTCGTCGTCCTGCTGCTGGCGGCCGAACGCGACGTAATAGTGGGGGTCCTCGCGGGCCCGCTCGTTCCAGTCCTGGCGCATGCAGTCAAGCAAATTTAAGTCGGCCATGCCTTACGGCCTTCTATCGATAAGGAGTTCCGGCCGCAACTCCGTAAAAATTCCGATAGCTGCGCGATGGACTGACGCGACACGCAGGATTGAATGCCGGCGTCGATCACTTCGATAACGCGGCCGGGATGCCGTGCGCGCAGCCAAGCCACCCAGGAAGTTGGCCCGGCGGCTTCTCCTTCGGCAGCGTGTAGTGCGCCGAAGGGATGCGGAAACCACGTGCGACATGGCGAAGGTTCCCTCGTCCTCGTAGCTGTAGCTTTCGATGGGCCGGGAGCGTTTATATAACGAAACACAACTGTAGTTTATTGTTTTATCCACAGGTAGTACACTTTTAGTTTCCGCTAAGCGTATGAAACGAAACCAGATAAAGTTTGAGGAAAACCTCTTTGAGATCGATTTTTCATTTGACTGTAACATAGCCGAGGGTGCATGATGACAGAGGTTCCAAGAGGTCTGAGGAACAGCAAGCCACTGAACGCTTAGCGAGCTTGGAGCGGTGATCTGGTATCGAACTAGTAAAATAGAAACGATGCCAGGGAGTGATGGGCAATCGGGAGCGCTTGGAAGGTGAACTTCCCGGCCAGGAATCGGGTTGAACGCTTTGATCCTTAAGGGTCCTAAAGGCCCCGCAGGGGAGTGGAGATCCGAGGAAGGGTTGGGAGTGGCGGACGGGAGTCGGGCAACGGGATTTCGGTAGTGATCTTGCGCGCGCCGGGGCGAACCGGAGCGCGTGAGGGAATCGGAATCTGAACGGGCACGACGAACGAACGGCAGGGTGTCGAAGGAGCAGGTCGGGAGCTTCGACCTCGAAATGGTGGCCTGGAGACGGGCAGTCGTTTCGGGAGAGTGAAAGGCCGCTTCGAGATACCGGTTCCAGCCGGGAAAGCTGGCAGGTGAGCCTGGAGGCATTGATCCGTGGCGTTCGAAAGAGCGTAGCGGGGAGTCGAAGGGACAACGCCCGGCAATCCTGGGTGCAAAGCTCTGTGCCGTTGCATGCCGGCGGGGGGTTTGGCTGCGAGATCGGGTCACTTGGAACCATTTCCTTTTTTAGGCGACCGCTACGCAGTTGGCGAGACGCACGACCCCAAGCTGGCCAGTTGGGTAGAGTCGGCCAATCGGCCGGGCGCCGATTTCCCAATTCAAAACCTTCCGTTCGGAGTGTTCCACGCTGGCCCGTGGTGTGCCATAGGCGTGGCCATTGGAGACCGCATCCTGGATCTCCGCCGCGCCGCCCAAGCGGGACTGCTTGACGGGCTCGAGCCGCCGACTGTGGAGGCCTGTTCCGCCATCGTCCTGAACCCGCTGATGTCCCTGGGCCGCGAGTATTGGCGGCCGCTTCGAAAGCGGATCGGCGAGTTGCTGCGCGCCGGCGGCGGACATCAAGCTGCTGTCGAGCCGTTCCTGGTGCGGATGGATGAAGTCGCGATGGCGGCGCCCGCCAACATCGGCGATTACACCGATTTCTACGCATCCATTCACCACGCCACGAACGTGGGCCGCCTGTTTCGCCCTGACAACCCGCTACTGCCAAACTACAAATATATGCCGATCGGTTATCACGGGCGTGCTTCGTCGATCATCGTGAGCGGCACGCCGGTGCACCGTCCCAGCGGCCAGTCCAAAGACGCTGCGGCGGAAGCGCCGGTCTTCGGTCCCACGCGGTCGCTCGATTACGAACTCGAAGTTGGATTCGTCGCCGGCCCCGGCAACGAACTGGGCCAGCCGATCCCCATCGCCGAGGCGGAACAGCACATCTTCGGCTTGTGCCTGCTCAACGATTGGTCCGCCCGGGATATCCAGTCCTGGGAGTATCAGCCGCTGGGACCATTCCTCGCCAAGAGCTTCGCCACCACCATCTCTCCCTGGATTGTAACTATGGAGGCGATGGCGCCCTTCCGCGCGCCCGCGTTCCAGCGGCCGGAGAGCGATCCCCAACCGCTGCCATACTTGAGTTCGGCGGAAGATCGGGAACAGGGCGGCGTCGATCTCACGCTGGAAGTTCATATCGCATCGCGCGAGATGCGCGAGTCGGGCCTTCCGCCCATGCGGCTCAGCCGGGGCAATCTGCGGAACCTGTATTGGACGCCAGCCCAGTTGCTCACGCACCACGCCAGCAATGGCTGCAACTTGCAACCGGGCGATTTGCTGGCGAGCGGCACCGTATCCGGACCGCTGCCGGAAGAGCGTGGCTGCCTGCTCGAGCTGACCCGGCGCGGCGCCGAACCGATCCGCCTGCCCACTGGCGAAGTACGGAAGTTTCTGGAAGACGGCGACGAAGTGAGGCTACGCGGCTACTGCCAGCGCGACGGTTTCACGCGCATCGGCTTCGGCGAGTGCCGCGGGATAATCGCCGGCTAAGCCCGTATTTTCAATACTGGTCACTTTGTGGGGCAAACCATCGCCTCTTGTGGTCTGCCACTCTGGCGCGCATAAGGCAGACGACACCAAACGATCGTCCGCCCCACACACAGGGCTCTTAAGTGAACAGTACTGCCTCTGTGGCTAACTCCCCTGCTGGAAGTACCAGATGGACGAAACATTTGTTGTATAGTCATTATAATAACGATCATCTAGAATCGCGTCCCGGCTCTGCTCCACAAGTTGCGCTGGGTGGCTGTGTTCGGCCTGCACTTACTGCAATTCCCGCAAGGCCGCACGCGCGGGCCGTTCGGAGCGCTCGGCATTTTCGGTGCGCAGCAGATTCGCTCCGATAGGCGGCGATCCGGTTCCGCGCCGGCGTGCGGCCCCGCAGCAGCGCAATACTGGTTTAGTGCGAAGGAGGCTAGGTAGGCGGCCTACGCCACCCAGGAACACGCAAACCAGCGGAGCCATACTTCGCGGCCAGCAGACAGGAAAGTGCCGTCTGCATGGCTAAGCTGGCGCCAGCGTTCGGAATATGGTGTGATTCTGCAATGAGACTGTATTGCCTGACCGGACTTGTGGTGGCCTCGGTGGCGTGTGCGCAAAGCTGGGTAGCGCAATCGAGCGGCACTACCGCGTCCTTGCGGGGTGTGAGCGCCGTGAGTCCGGCGGTGGTTTGGGCCAGCGGCGCCGGCGGCGCGTATCTGCGCACGCTGGATGGCGGAGCCACCTGGCACGCCGCCGCCGTGCCGGGGGCGGGAGATCTGGACTTCCGCGCCGTACACGCGTCGGATAGCCGCACCGCCTGGCTGATGAGCAGCGGGCCGGGCGCGAAGTCCCGTATTTATAAGACAGCCGACGGCGGCGCGCTTTGGTCGCCGCTCTACACCAATCCCGACGCCGATGGCTTTTTCGATGCGTTGGCATTTTGGGATGCGCATCGCGGCGTGGTGCTCGGCGACCCAGTGGATGGGCAGTTCGTGATCCTGACGACTACGGATGGCGGCCAAACCTGGCAGCGGCGCAAGTTGCCGCCGGCGCTGCCGAACGAAGGCGCGTTTGCCGCCAGCAACTCCTGCCTGCTGGTGCGTGCCGTGCGCGGCAAACGCGAAGTGTGGTTCGGCACGGGCGGCCCCTCGGGCGCGCGCGTGTTTCATTCGAGCGATGGCGGCCTGCATTGGGCTGTGGCCGGAACGCCGCTCCGCCACGATGGCCCCGGCGCGGGAATCTTTTCCCTGGCATTGGCGGACCCGCTGCACGGGGTAGCGGCCGGCGGAGATTACGGCAAGCCCGCTGAGGCGGCCGGTAACGTGGCCGTGACGTCAAATGGGGGGCGCGCGTGGGTCGAGCCGGCCGGCGCGCATCCTAACGGTTACCGCTCAGCCGTAGCGTTTCTTCCCAGGCGCAAAGTTTGGATCGCCGTGGGCACTTCCGGTTCCGATATTTCGAGCGACGGAGGCCGGAGTTGGAAGGCGTTCGATAGCGCAGCGTACAATGCCATCGGCACGGCAGTGGGCGATGCGGCGTGGGCAGTGGGTCCCGGCGGCCGCATCGGCCGGCTGCGTTTCAGGTGAGGCGAGTCGTCTACGCGCGGCGCCAGCCTCTTCGAGCTCATCGCAACTCATGCTACGCCGTCGAATGCCGCCCATAACTCGGCGAGATCCACGGCCACGTTGGGCAGGAGAAGTGGAGTCACGCGGCCGCTTTCGGTTGCCAGCCACTGTTTCAGCGCTCCGGATTCGTAGCGGTAAGCGGTGAATTGAGGCGGCTTGGGATCGAGTAGCCAGACTTCCGGCGCCGCGACGCGTCCGTAGTCCGCCAGGAGTTCCTGGATGGAGCCTTTGCGGTTGGATGGCGAGAGGCATTCGACGATCAACTCGGGGACAACCCAGATATATGGGTCGTTCCCGGCCGTTTCCGCGCGATCCCGGCGGCGCGCTTCGGTACGAAACACCATCAAGTCCGGAAGGCGATACGTCAGCGGAACGCGCTCAATCCCCAGTCCGGCCCCTTGGCTGAGGATTTGATATTCGCTGTCGTCAAGCCGTCTCACCAGAACCGTTAACAACTTCGCGATCAGATCAGCGTGTTTCTTGTTGGGCGCTGGCATAATCCTACTCTCACCATGTACGATTTCCTCGAACCTATTCTCGGGCATCGTCAGGGAATCTTCGTAGTTGATCAGCCTGGTTGATGTACTCATTGCGTCCTCATGCCCGCGCCGGATCCAACTTCTCCGTGTTCACGCCCAGTTCTCCGAACGCCGCGGTGGCCCGCTCCATGGGGAACTGGCCGTCGCGCGCGAGGCGGGAAAGCGCGGCGGCGGCGATGGACTCCGCGTTGACTTCGAAATGGCGGCGCAAGTATTCGCGGTTATCGCTGCGGCCGAAACCGTCGGTGCCCAGCGTTTCCATGCGGCCCGGCAGCCATGGCGCGATCTGGTCGGCCACCACTTTCATGTAGTCTGTCGCGGCCACGATCGGACCTTCCGCTCCGGTCAGCGCCTGCTGGATGTAAGGCTGCTGCGCGGGCTGGCCGGGATGCAGGCGGTTCCAGCGCTCGGCCCGCAGGGCGTCGCGACGCAACTCGTTGTAACTGGTCACGCTCCATACGTCGGCCGGGACGCCGTACTTTTCCTCCAGAACACTCTGCGCCCGCAACGCCTCATTCAGGATCGGACCACTGCCAAAAAGCTGTACCTTCGCCGGACCTTGCGGGGCGGCCTTGTACCGGTAGATGCCTTTCAGAATGCCTTCCGCCACGCCTTCGGGCATCGGCGGCATGGGGTAGTTCTCGTTGTATAGCGTCAGGTAATAGAACAGATCTTCCTGTTCCTGGTACATGCGGCGGATGCCATCCTGCACGATCACGGCGATCTCATAAGCGTAAGCCGGATCGTAGGTGGCACAGGTGGGCACGGTGCTGGCGAGCACGATGCTGTGGCCATCCTGGTGCTGCAATCCTTCGCCGGAGAGCGTGGTGCGCCCGGCGGTGCCGCCCATCAGGAAGCCCTTGCCGCGCGCGTCGGCGAACGCCCAGATCAGATCGCCTACGCGCTGAAAGCCGAACATGGAGTAATACACGAAGAACGGAATCATCTCCATCGCGTAGTTTGTGTAAGCCGCGCCGGCCGCGCTGAACGACGCCATGGAGCCGGCCTCGGTGATGCCTTCTTCCAGGATTTGGCCATCCTTGGATTCCTTGTAGTAAAGGAACATCTCCGCATCGTGCGGCTTATAGAGTTGCCCCTTGCTGGCATAAATGCCGAACTGCCGGAACAGCGACTCCATGCCGAACGTGCGCGCTTCATCCGGAATGATGGGGACCACGCGCTTGCCCAGCGCCTGGTGCTTGAGCAGCAGCGTCAGTACGCGGACGAAGGCCATGGTGGTAGACACTTCGCGGCCTTGCGAACCGGCCAGCGACTCGGCCAGATACTCCAGCGGCGGCGCTTCCACCTTGCTGGCGGGAGTGCTGCGAGTGGGCATGTAGCCGCCCATGATGCGGCGGCGCTCATGCAGATACGCCATCTCGGAACTATCGTCCGGCGGACGGTAGAACGACGCGTTGCGCGCCGCTTCATCCGGAATGGGGATCTCGAAGCGCGAGCGGAAATGCGCGATCTCCGCCTCGTTCAATTTTTTCTGCTGATGGGTGATGTTGCGGCCCTCTCCCGCTTCACCCAGGCCGTAGCCCTTGATGGTATGCGCCAGGATCAACGTGGGCAATCCGACGTTCTCCACGGCCGCCTTGTAGGCGTTGTATACCTTCTTGGGATCGTGGCCGCCACGCTTCAAACGCATGAGTTGCTCATCGCTGAGGTGCGCCACCAAGTCCAGCAACTCGGGATATTTGCCGAAGAAATTCTTGCGGAAATACGCGCCATCCTTGGTGACGTAGGTCTGCCACTCGCCATCCACCAATTCGACCATGCGCTTCTGCAGCAGGCCGTTGGTGTCGCGCGCGAGCAGCGGATCCCAATCTTCGCCCCACAGCACCTTAATCACGTTCCAGCCGGCGCCACGGAATGCGGCTTCCAGTTCCTGGATGACTTTGCCGTTGCCGCGCACGGGACCGTCGAGCCGCTGTAGATTGCAGTTGATGACGAAGATCAGGTTGTCGAGCCTCTCGCGCGAGCCCAGCGTGAGCGAACCCATGGATTCGGGCTCGTCCATTTCGCCATCACCGAGGAACGCCCAGATCTTGCGCGGCGTGACCGGGATCAGACCGCGGTTTTCAAGATAGCGCATGAAGCGCGCCTGGTAGATGGAATTGATGGGGCCCAGGCCCATGGAGACGGTGGGGAAATTCCAGAAATCGGGCATCAGCCAGGGATGCGGATAAGAGGACAGGCCGGGGGTGTCGCGCAGCTCATGCCGGAAGTTGCGCAGGTGCTCCTCGGTGAGGCGCCCTTCCAGAAACGCGCGCGCGTAGATGCCGGGCGAAGCGTGGCCCTGGAAGTAGATGAGGTCGCCGGGCTGGTCGCCATAGTGCGCGTGAAAGAAATGATTGAAGCCCACTTCGAGCAGCGTGGCCAGGGATGCGTAAGTGGAAATGTGGCCGCCGATGCCGGCATCGTATTTGTTCTGGCGCACGACCATGGCCATGGCGTTCCAGCGGGTGATGCTCTTGATGCGGCGCTCCATGGCGCGGTCGCCGGGATACGGAACTTCATCGTCGGTCCGGATAGTGTTCACGTATGGCGTGTTCAGTTGGATGGGGAGGTCTGCGCCCGCGCCGCGCGCCTGCTCGGTGAGGCGCTCCAACAGAAATGCCGCGCGGTCCGGCCCCTCCTGGTCCAATATCTGTTCCAGCGCTTCTACCCATTCGGAGGTTTCGCGCGGGTTCAGGTCGACAACGCGTTCGGTGAGTTTCTGGTGCATGGGATGTCTTTATTATAATGAACCAGGCGGGCAGCGGGGTTGAGGAAGGTCAAGCCCTGGTGCCCGCGTTCGATTTCGGCTACCGCGATTCGATTGGGTATCTTTGTGCTTTTTTGTGGTGCGCCGGGATAAACCGGCATGAGGTAGGGAATGAAAGAGTCTCACAGGAAAGGAGATAGCGATTCCATCCTGACCGCGAGTTTTGCGCGGGTCGTCGCGAGGCGGCGCGCGAAGCGTAAACAGCGGCATCGGTGGGCCGGGTATTGAGCTTCGAAAATGCAAATCGGGACGCCGACTCGGTCACAAACGAGGCAGGCCATACCGGTGGTGGCGATAACGCGAGTCGCCGCCGGGTCCCGCGTAGTCGTAGACCCCGCGCACGCTGAGAAACCTTAT
>Ga0302324_100014587_pt1 | contig 15830 bp, 14 predicted proteins | sample Palsa_T0_1_FD_201949 | JGI IMG/M metagenome (GOLD analysis project Ga0302324, IMG submission 201949) | Peat permafrost microbial communities from Stordalen Mire near Abisko, Sweden - Palsa_T0_1 | ecosystem: Environmental > Terrestrial > Soil > Palsa > Peat permafrost | place: Sweden: Abisko...
ACCTGGAGTACCCGGCCACGTTGAGCAGGGTCAGGCACACGATCGGCAGCGTCATGGCGTGCCAGTCCAGCATGACCGTCGGCACCGAGGTGGACTGGCTGGCCTCGTAGCTGAAGATCGGGAACGCTAGCGCGAACAGCGCGATGGCGATCAGGTACAGGAAGAAGTCGGGCATCGCGTAGAGCACGAAGGCCACGGTCGTCGCGGCGTTGTCCCCGAGGGTGTTCCGCTTGACCGCCTGATAGATGCCGAGCGGGACTGCGATCAGGATCGCGAGCACCAGGGCCGAGCCGGAGAGGTAGGCGCTGCGCGCCCACCTCTCCTGGAATAGCTGCGCGACGCTCTGGTTCAGCTTGTAGGAGTAGCCGAGATTGCCGTGCACCAGACCGTTCATGTAATGCAGGTACTGCACGAGGACGGGCTTGTCAAAGCCGTGCTCGCGGTTATAGGCGTTGATCAGGACGGTATTCGCCCGTGCGCCGAGCACAGTGATGGCTGGCGACGGGAAGATGGCGTGCAGCATCGCGAAGATGAAGATCGAGATACCGACGACGATGACGATGGACGTGCCCAGCCTGCGGAGCAGGTAAGCGGTCATTTCCCTGTGCCTCCTTCCGTCGTTCTAAGCCGTCAGGCTGTCGGCAGCCGCCACGATGCCGGCGCCCGGCGCATAGCCCTGCAGGGGGAAGTGGCAGGCCGCCACGTGCCCCGGCCCGAATGAACGTAGCTGCGGCTCCTCCTGGGCGCAGAGCTCCTGGACGAACGGGCAGCGGGTGCGGAACCTGCAGCCGGACGGAGGATTGACCGGGCTTGGCAGCTCGCCCTTGATCCCGACCTTGGCGGTCGCCCGTGCCTCCACCGGCTCGGGCACCGGGATCGTGGCTATCAGCCCCGCCGTGTAGGGGTGCGCGGCGCGGTGATAGATATCGTCGCCGGAGCCGAGCTCGACGAGCTTGCCCAGGTACATGACGCCGATCCGGTTGGCCATGTACTTGACCACGGCGAGGTCGTGGGAGATGACGACGAAGGTCAGGTCGTGGTCGGCCTGCAGCCGTTTCATCAGGTTGAGCACCTGCGCCCTGATGGACACGTCGAGGGCGCTGACCGGCTCGTCGGCCACGATCACCCGCGGGTTCAGGGTGAGCGCGCGGGCGAGCCCGATCCGCTGCCGCTGCCCGCCGGAAAACTCGTGCGGGTAGCGCTCGACCGAGTTGCGCGGCAGCCCGACCTCGTCGAGCAGCTCGAAGACCTTCCCCTGCTGTTCCTGCCGGGTGCCGATGTGCTGGATCGACAGGGGTTCCCTGATGATCGCGCCGACCCGCATCCGGGGGTCGAGCGAGGAGTACGGGTCCTGGAACATCAGCTGCAGGTCGCGGCGCTTCCTGCGCAGGGCGCCCCCCCGGAGGGCGAGGATGTCCTCGCCGCGCAAGTTGATCACGCCTGAGGTGGGCTGCTCCAGCGCCACCACCATCCGCCCGATCGTGGTCTTGCCGCAGCCGGATTCGCCCACCAGGCCGAACGTCTCCCCGTGGTTGACCGTGAACGAGACGCCGGATACCGCCTTGACGCTGCCGACCTTGCGCTGCAGGATCGCGCCGGATGTGATCGGGAACTCTTTCACCAGGTCGCGCACCTCGAGCAGCGGCGCCCCGCTGGCCGCCAGCTCGCCGCCGGCTGCCAGCTCGCGGTCGGCTGCCATCTCGCGGTCGGCAGCCGGCTCGCGCTCGGTCACCGTAGCGCTACTGGTGCCCGGGCCGGCCGGCTTCTCCAGGTTCAGCGCCAGCGGGCCATCGGTCGGGTGCCAGCAGGAGAACAGGTGGTTGGCGGTCTCGCCAGTCAGCGGCGGCTCGTCGACGCGGCACTTGTCCGTAGCGCGGCTGCACCGCGCGGCGAACCGGCAGCCGGCCGGGGGGTCGGACAGGTCCGGCGGGATGCCCGGGATGTTCAGCAGCCGCTGCGTATTGTCCTGGCTCAGCCGCGGGATCGAGGCGAGCAGTGCCTGGGTGTAAGGGTGATGCATGTGGCTGAAAAGCAGCCCGGTCTCGGTGCTCTCCACCATCCTGCCCGCGTACATTACGTGGATCCGGTCGGCGTGGCCTGCGATCACGCCCATGTCGTGGGTGATCAGCAGCATGGCCATGCCAAGCCGTTCCTTGAGGTCGTCAAGCAGCGCCAGGATCTGCGCCTGGATCGTCACGTCCAGCGCCGTAGTGGGCTCGTCGGCGATCAGCAGTCTCGGCTCGCAGGTCAGCGCCATGGCAATCATCACCCGCTGGCGGAGCCCGCCGGACAGCTGGTGCGGAAAGTCGCTGAGCCGCTCCCTCGGCCTGGGCAGCCCGACCAGGCCGAGGACCTCGGCGGCCCGGTCCAGGGCCTCGGCCTTGCTCGCGCCACGGTGCAGCCGGACCGGCTCGGCTACCTGGTAGCCGATGGTCTTCGTAGGGTCGAGCGAGGTAAGCGGGTCCTGGAAGATCATGGCGATCTCGTTGCCGCGAATGTGCTGCAGGTCTTCCCTGGGCAGGCCGACGAGTTCCTTGCCGTCCAGCTTGACCGAGCCGTTGACGATCTGCCCGCCGGGTGGCAGCAATCCCATGATGGACAGCCCGGTCATGGACTTGCCGCAGCCGGACTCGCCCACCAGCCCGACCGTTTCCCCTGACTCGATACGCAGGTCAATGTTCCCGACGGCCTGCACGACCGACTTGGTCAGCTGGATATGCGTGGAGAGGTCGTTGATCTCCAGGACTGGGGCCATCCGGGGGTACTCCTCAGCTCAGAGTGGTGCAGGCCAGTGACGCGGCGGATCGGCAGCCGGGCTCAGCGCTTGCGCAGCCGCACGTCCAGCGAGTCGCGCAGCGCGTCGCCGATGAGGTTGCAGGCCATCACGACGAGGATGATGCTCACGCCGGCCGGGTAGATCTGCCACCAGTACCCGGCCTGCAGGTAGCCGATGCCGTTAGAGAGCATGTCGCCCCAGTCGAAGGTCGGGTAGTGCAGCCCGAAGCCGAGGAACCCGAGGGTGGCCACGAGCAGGATCGCGTCGGCGACATTGAAGGTAACGTTGACGATGATCACGCTGAGCGCGTTCGGGATCAGGTGCCGGTTGATCAGCCGCCACCGGCCGGATCCGGCGGCGCGCGCCGCCGAGACGAAGTCGCGTACTCGCAGCGTGAGTACCTCGCCGCGGACCAGCCGGGCGGGTACCAGCCAGGTGAAGGCCCCGATGATGAGGCTGAGGCTGAGCACCGAGGCGCCGTACCTGACGGCGACGATCAGCACCACGAACAGGATCGGCACCGAGAGAAAGACGTCGACGATCCGCATCAGGACCGCATCGGCAATCCCGCCGAGCAGCCCGGCGACCGCCCCGTAGAGTGCGCCGATCACGATCCCGATCGCCGCCGCCAGGAACCCGACCTCGAGCGACGCCTGGCCGCCCTTCATCAGCTCGGCCAGCACGTCGAAGCCCAGGTTGTCGGTCCCCATCGGATGGCCGGGTCCCGGCGCCAGGTTGACGCCGAGCAGGTTGGTGTTGAGCAGGTTGCCGTGATAGACGAGCGGGCCGCCGAAGCAGAACAGGACGAAGAAGGCGAGGATGGCCAGCCCGACGACGGCCAGCTTGTTCCGGACGAACTCCCTGGCGGCGAGCCGCCAGCCGCTCTGCACCGGCCCGACTTCACCGCCCTCGGGCGCGCGGGTCACGTCGAGCGGCGGGAGCGGGGGCGCGATGTTTGCCACTGGTGCCTCCTATTTCGTGACTGCGGTCAGGCCCGCATTGCGCACCAGGTGACGCCTCGGCGCCAGCCGGGCGGGCAGGCCCGGCGGCAGCGCCAGCGGCGTACCCGCGCGGCGGATCAGGTATGAGATCACCGGCCGAACCCTTCTTGCGACGCGCCCGGCTCAATTGCGCCAGCGCCCCTGTCTCCAGTGTGTATCACTGGAGACAGGGGCGTCCAGCGGCTCCTTTCGCCGGTAACGGTCAGGCCGTCCCGGCTGATGACGCGTTTACTTGGTGAAGTACCAGTACTCCGGGTTGAGGTTGTACTGGGTCAGCGTCTCGAATGAGGCCGGCGGCCCGGACAGGGTCTTCTTCCACACCTGGACGAGGTCCGGGTTCGGCTGGAAGAGGCCCACCTGCTGCTGGGTGAGGTACGAGGCCTCGGCCGTCACCGCAGCTGGGTTGCTGCTGGTGACCGACGCCTGGATCAGCTTGTCGGCCTCGGGGCTCGCGTAGCCGCCCAGGTTGCTCGACCCCGTGCTGTTGAACACGCCGAGCGTGGTCGGGTAGGTCGAGTCGGTGAACCCGCCGAAGTCCTCTACCGCCCACTTGTCGATCGTCTTGGGCGATGCCGGGTCGTTGTCGTTGGCGATCATGTGGTTGAAGTTGTCCGACGACAGGCTGATCGTGATCCCTGCCTTCTTCGCCTCCGAGGCGAGGTCGGTGGCCTGCTCGCCGATGATGGACGGCGAGGTGTTGTAGACCAGCGGGAACGTGAGCTTGGTGCCGGCCGGGATGCCGGCGCCGCACTGGGTCGCCCCGGTACCCGCGCTCTTGCACACGTCGGTGCCATTCGGGGTGACGGTCCAGCCGTGCCCCTTGAGCAGTGCGACCGCCGCGCTGACGCTGAACGGGTAGGGCGCAGTCTTAGCGTTCGACGGGGTGAACGGGCTCACCGGGATCGACGGGACAGGCCCGTAAGCCTCGCCGCCGGCTCCGTTGAAGAACGCGTGGATGATGCCGGACTCGTCCTGCAGGTGCGCTATCGCCTGACGGATGTAGAGCTGGCCGATGATGTTGTTGAAGTCACCGGTCGTATCCTTGAAGTTGTACGCCATGTAGTTCCAGCCGAAGTCGGGGTAGCCGAAGGCGTTGTAGCCGCCGGACTCCACCGACTTGATCTGCGGCACGTTGGCCAGCGGCACGTACCCGACGTCGATGCTGCCTGCCTTGACCGCGTTGTACTCGGCGGTGTCGGAGGTGAAGGGCACCCCGGTCAGGTTCAGGACCTTCTTCGACTCCGGCCCGCCGTAGGTGGCGTTGGGCGTCATCCCGAAGGCTTCCGTGGTGCTGTTGAACGAGGACAGCTTGTACGGCCCGTCAACGACCTGCCACAGCGGGTTGGTGGCGTAGGTCCCCACCGACTTGGACTGCGCGGACAGGTAGTTGTAGATCTTCGTCGCGTTGGCGGGGTTGGTGAAGTTCAGGATGGGGCCATTCGCGGAGGCCTTGGCCCACGCGTGCGAAGGCATTGGCTGGATCGAGGAGAACTGGTCCTCGATGAACCACGACGGGTTGTAGGCCTTCTTCAGGTTGATCACGATCGTGGAGGCGTTGGGCGTGGTCGCGCTCGCCAGCTCGTCCGGGATCCCGGTCTTCGGGGTGTAGCCGGCCCAGTTGGCGGGGCTCTCCTTGACCGCTGCCTTCATCTCGTCGATCCAGAAGAGGACGTCCTGCGAGGTGATCGGCTTGCCGTCGGACCACTTGTAGTTGCTCTTCATCGTGATGGTGACGGTCTTGTCGCCGTTGCTCCACTTGGGCTCTTCCGCCAGGCTCATCGCCGGCGTCTCGGCGGGCGCTACGCCTTTGACGAACCAGTACAGCGGGCGCCACATTTCGTAATCGAAGGACAGCACCGTGAAGACCGAGTCGTTGGCTGCCGTGATGATCGGGAGGATCCAGTTCGGAGTGGCACCTGGCGGCTCGGCGAAGGTGACCGTGCCGCCGTGCGGCGTGCCGCTGGCAGCTGGCACCGTGCCGAACGCGCCGGACGGCCCGAGGGTCGTCGAACCGCCTCCGCTGGTGCTGCTCTTGCCGCAGGCGGCAAGAACGGTGACTCCGGCGATCGCGAGCACCGCGAACTTAGTTGCCGGACGGGCGAATTTCATCGCGTCCCCTCGCTTCTCGTGGCGCGCGCGGACGCCGGTTAGCCGGGTCCTCGTCTTCGCGCCAAGCTGTGTGCAGCGAGCCATCGCTCGCCGCTTCTGCCGCGCACCGCCGGGCGTTCATCCGCGTCGCGGAGTTTGCCCTCGCCGGTGCACGGCATGCCCGAAGCGTAGGGTCACGCGGATAGCGATCTCAGGGCGAAAACGTTACAAGTTGTTATCGATGTCCTGCAGGACTGCCGGATTGGGCGCATCACAGGAGATTTGCCGGCCATCAGCCGCCGATTGCGTGCACTCCACCATCGACGTGCACGATCTCGCCGGTGGTCGCGGGGAACCAGTCGGAGAGCAGTGCCACGCACCCGCGGGCGGCCGGCTCGGGATCGGCCAGGTTCCAGCCGAGCGGCGCCCGGTCGTGCCACATCCCCTCGAAGGCACCGAAGCCGGGGATGCTCTTGGCGGCCATGGTCTTCAGCGGGCCCGCCGATATCAGGTTGACCCGGATCCCGCGCGGTCCCAGATCGCGGGCTAGGTAGCGAGCGCACGACTCCAGGGCCGCCTTGGACACGCCCATCCAGTCGTAGGCGGGCCATGCCCGGCTTGCGTCGAAATCCAGTCCGACGATCGAGCCGCCACCGCTCATCAGCGGCAGCGCGGCCATGGCCAGCGCTTTCAGCGAGTAGGCCGACACGTGCAGTGCCGCGGCCACGTCTTGCCAGGGGGTGTGCAGGAAATTGCCGCCGAGCGCCGAGGCGGGCGCGTTGGCGATGCCGTGCACGACCCCCTCCAGCGCGCCGACGTGCTCGGACACCCGCTCCGCCAGCGAGTCCAGTTGCGCGGTGTCGGTCACGTCGAGCTCAAGGACTGGCGCCAGCGCGGGCAGCCGCCTGGCGATCCGCTCCACCAGGCTGAGCCGCCCGAAGCCGGTCAGCACGACGGTGGCGCCCTCCTGCTGCGCGACGCGGGCCACGTGGAACGCGATCGACGCGTCGGTCAGCACTCCCGTCACCAGGATCCGCTTGCCGTCCAGGATGCCCATCGCGTTCCCCTCCGGTCTGCTAATGGCCCATGCCGAGGCCGCCGTCGACCGGCAGCACAGCGCCGGTGACGTAGGCCGCATCCGCGGAGGCGAGGAACGCCACCGCCGCGGCCACCTCGTCGGCCGTGGCGCAGCGCCGCAGCGGCACGCCGGCCAGGATCGCGGCCTTCTTGTCGTCAGCCAGCGCCGCCGTCATGTCGGTGTCGACGAAGCCGGGCGCGACCACGTTGACGGTGATGTTCCGCGATCCGAGCTCGCGGGCCAGCGAGCGGGCCAGCCCGACCAGGCCCGCCTTGGATGCGGCGTAGTTGGCCTGGCCGCCCGAGCCGAGCATGCCGACGACCGAGGAGATGAAGATGATCCGCCCGCGCCGCATCCTGATCATGCCGCGGACCGCCCGCTTGGCGACCCGGTAGGCGCCGGTCAGGTTGGTGTCGATCACCGCGCCGAAGTCGTCCTCGCTCATCAGCGCGAGCAGCTGGTCGCGGGTGATCCCGGCGCTGGCCACCACGACCTCGACGGGGCCGTGCGCTGCTTCGGCGACCGCGAATGCCGCGTCCACCGCAGCTGCGTCGCGCACGTCGCATCTGGCGACCGTCAGTCCGGGCACATCCGCGCCGGAACGGGACGTCACGGTCACCGCGTCGCCGGCGGCCGCCAGCCTGCGGGCGATCGCCAGCCCGATCCCCCGGTTGCCGCCGGTGACCAGGGCAGATCGGCTCATCTGCGGTAACACCTCCAGCATCCGGATCGTCAGGTGTGATCCTGGCGAGCGTACCCGGGGCCGGCTGGCCTCGCGCTGGCATGAGATAGGTTGCCTGCGTGGATCAGAGCGCAGCCAGTGCCGGGGGCGGCCGCATTGACCCGGAATTCACCGCGTACCCGCTCCGCGAGCTGGCCGGCGCCGCGCTGGAGCGCGCATCGGGCCTCGGTGCCGAGCATGCTGACTTCCGCGCCGAGCGCATCATCCGGCAGCGGATCCGGCTGTCCGACGGGCACCTGGAGACGCTCTTCGACGCCAGCGATCTCGGCCTCGCGGTCCGGGTGGTCGTCGACGGGACCTGGGGATTCGCCGCCGCGGTGGACCTCACGCCGGACGCTGCCGCCGCAGCCGCGGCGGAGGCCGTCGATGTCGCCCGGGTCGCGGCGGCGCTGAGCACCGAGCGGATCGAGCTCGCGGCCGAGGCCGCGCACGGCGATGTCACCTGGGTATCGGACTACCAGGTGGATCCCTTCAGCGTCAGCGCCGCGGAGAAGATCGCGCTGCTGGCCGGCTGGAGTGCCGGGCTGCTCGGCAGCGACAGCGTCGATCACGTGGACGCCTCCCTGCTGCAGGTAAAGGAGTGCAAGTTCTACAGCGACGGCGCCACCACCGCGACCCAGCAGCGGGTCCGGGTGCATCCGGCGCTGACGGCGGTCGCGGTGGAGGCCGGCGGCCGGTTCGAGACGATGCGCACGCTGGCCCCGCCAGCGGGCCGCGGCTATGAGTACCTCACCGGCACCGCCTGGGACTTCCCCGCTGAGCTTGCCGAGATGCCGGGGCTGCTGGCGGAAAAGCTCGCCGCGCGAGGCGTCCGGGCCGGCCGTTATGACCTGGTGATCGACCCGTCCAATCTTTTCCTGACGATCCACGAGTCGATCGGGCACGCGACCGAGCTTGACCGGGCGCTCGGCTACGAGGCCGCCTACGCGGGCACGTCCTTCGCCACCCTGGACAAGCTGGGCAGCCTGCAGTACGGCTCGCCGGTCATGCACGTCACCGGCGACCGCACGGCGCGGCACGGGCTCGCCACCATCGGATACGACGATGAGGGCGTCGCCGCCCAGTCGTGGGACCTGATCTCGGGCGGTGTGCTGACCGGTTACCAGCTGGACCGGCGGATGGCCAGGCTGAAGGGCTTCGGCGCCTCGAACGGCTGCGCGTTCGCCGACTCTCCCGGTCACATGCCGATCCAGCGGATGGCCAACGTCTGCCTGCAGCCGGCGCCGGACGGCCCTTCGGTTGCCGGGCTGATCGCCGGCGTGGAGCACGGGATCTACGTGGTCGGGGACAAGAGCTGGTCCATCGACATGCAGCGGTACAACTTCCAGTTCACCGGCCAGCGCTTCTTCAGGATCGAAAACGGGCGGCTGGCAGGCCAGCTCCGCGATGTCGCCTACCAGGCGACGACGACGGACTTCTGGAACTCGATGGAGGCCGTCGGCGGTCCGCAGACCTACGTGCTCGGCGGCGCGTTCAACTGCGGCAAGGGCCAGCCCGGCCAGGTCGCCCCGGTCAGCCATGGCTGCCCCGCCGCGCTGATGCGCGGAGTGCGGATACTCAACACCGTGGAAGAAGGGTCATGACGCCGCGCGCCCCGCAGCTCAGCGTAGAGCGCGCGCTGCAGGCAGCGCGGTGCGACGACTGCGTAGTGATCGCGGACGAGACCTCGTCGGCCAACCTGCGCTGGGCCGGCAATACGCTGACCACTAATGGCGTCGCCAGGTCCCGTCAGCTCACGGTCATCGCGATCAGCCGCCGCGGTGATGGGGTCTCGGCCGGCGTGGTGTCCAGGGCTGGCGTCCGCGACGACCAGATCACCGACATCGTGCGCGAGGCCGAGCACGCCGCCGCGGACGGCTCCCCGGCGCAGGACGCGCAGCCGCTGGCGGCACCGGGCAGCCTAGCCGCCGGTGCCAGCCTGAGCGGGATCATCAGCTGGGACGAGCCGGTCACCGGCACCGAGATCGGCGTGTTCGGGTCCTTCGCGCCGGCGCTCAGGGATGCGTTCAGCGCGGCGGCATCCAGCGGCCGGAAGCTGTACGGGTACGCGGAGCATTCGATGACCAGCACGTTTATGGGCAGCTCCAGCGGTCTGCGGCTACGGCACGACCAGCCGGCCGGGCAGGTGGAGATCAACGCGAAATCCGCGGACCTGGCCAGTTCCGCCTGGGCCGGCGTGGGCACTGCGGACTTCGCCGACATCGACGTGCCCGCCCTGGAGGCCGGGCTCGCCCGCCAGCTCGACTGGGCATCGCGGCGGGTGGATCTCCCGGCCGGGCATTATGAGACCCTGCTGCCGCCCACCGCGGTGGCCGACCTGATGATCTACCTGTACTGGTCGGCCTGCGGACAGGACGCACTCGACGGCCGGACGGTGTTCAGCAAGCCCGGCGGCGGCACCAGGGTCGGTGAGCGGCTGGCTGCGCTGCCGCTGACGCTGCGCAGTGACCCGCTGGCACCGGGCCTGCAGTGCGCGCCCTTCGTGATCGCCCATGCCTCCAGCCGTGCCTCATCAGTTTTCGACAACGGGCTCGCGCTGGCACCGACGGACTGGATCTCCGCTGGCGAGCTGGCGGCGCTGACGCATACCCGCCACTCGGCGCAGCGGGCCGGGCAGCCGGTGACGCCGGCGATCGGCAACCTGACCCTGGTGGCACCGGACGCCGCGGCCTCGCTCGATGACATGATTGCCCGCACAGATCGCGGCCTGCTGCTGACCTGCCTGTGGTACATCCGCGAGGTAGACCCGCAGTCGCTGCTGCTCACGGGCCTGACCAGGGATGGTGTCTACCTCGTGGAACACGGCGAGGTGACGGCCGCGGTGAACAACTTCAGGTTCAACGAGAGCCCGGTCGCCATGCTCGGCAGGGTCACCGAGGCGGGCGCCACGGCCCGGGCACTGCCGCGCGAGTGGAGCGACTACTTCACCCGTGCCGCGATGCCGCCGCTGCGAGTCGATGGCTTCAACATGTCGTCGGTCAGCCAGGCCAGCTAGGCGTCCTCGAGACGGAAGCCGACCTTGAGCCCAACCTGGAAGTGCGCGACGTCGCCATCGATGATCTGGCCGCGGATCTGGGTGACCTCGAACCAGTCAAGGTGCCGCAGGGTCTCGCCAGCCCGGTGCAGCGCGCCCCGGATGGCCGGCTCGATTCCCTCCGTCGAAGTGCCGACGATTTCGGTGACACGATAGGTGCGATCGCTCATGGTTCCCTCCCGGGATAGAGATATGACTCCCGACGCCGCGAAGCTGCAACGCCGTGCAAGGCATCTGCTGCCCGCTGATGTATACGACTACTACGCCGGAGGGGCAGGACGCGAGCGAACGCTGCGAGCCAACGTGAAAGCCTGGCGGCAGGTGTGGCTGGCGCCCCGGGTGCTGCGTGACGTATCGGCAACCGATACCGCGGTCCGGATGCTCGGCGCCGCGATGGCGACGCCCGTCGGCGTGGCTCCGACCGCCTTCCACCGGATGGCCCATCCCGACGGGGAGCTGGCCACGGCGGCCGGCGCGGCCAGGGCAGGCGCGCTGTACGTGCTGAGCACCCGGAGCACCCGCCGGATCGAGGATGTCGGCGCGGTGGTCGCGGCCGCCGGCGGTACCTGGTGGTTTCAGGTGTACGTCATGCGGGACCGGGAGCTGACCGCGGGCCTGGTGCGCCGCGCGGCCATGGCGGGCGCCGCGGCGCTCGTGCTGACCGGGGACACTCCGGTGGTCGGGCATAAGCGGTCGGAGCAGCCCAGGCGGGCGATCAGTGATGAGGACTTCCTGGTCAACCTGGGCCCGCTGGCTGACCTTGGCGCCGCAGCGCAGGCAGCCGACGCGACCTTTGCGGATATCGGCTGGCTCACCGAGACTGGCGGGGGGCTGCCGGTGATCGTGAAAGGCGTGCTGCGGCCCGACGATGCACTGGCCTGCGCGGCGCACGGGGCGGCGGGGGTGATCGTCTCCAACCATGGCGGCCGCCAGCTCGATGGTGCGACTCCTACGGCGCGGGCGCTGCCCGCCGTCGTCGCAGCCGCCCGGGCCGTTACCGTCCCGGCTGGCACGGTTCCGGCTGGCACGGTTCCGGCTGGCACCGCACGGGCTGGCGCTGAGGGCTTCGGCGTTTACGTGGATGGCGGGATTCGGACCGGCCAGGACGTGCTCACCGCGCTTGCCCTCGGCGCGCAGGCGGTCTTCGTCGGCCGGCCGGTGCTCTGGGCGCTGACCTGCGGCGGCGCGGATGGCGTCCGCGAACTGCTGACCGGGCTCACCGCCGAGCTGGCCCACGTGATGGCGCTGGCGGGCGCGGCATCGGTGGCGGAGGTTCCCGCCAGCGCGTCACCGGCCGCCGGGCCGCCGGCCGCCGCGGCGCCGCCAGCAGCCGGGCACGGCCACGGGCCGGCCAGTGAGCCACGGTAGCGGCGGCCTGCCGGCAGGCTTACCTTGGACATGTGAGAATCAGCCGCAGCGCCCGCCGGGAAAGACCCCAACTGGTCACTGAGGCGCGGCGGCCGATGTCGGAGGACATTGCCTACCGCCAGAGCCGTTATCTGATCATGATGGGAATCCGGTTTGTCTGCTTCGTGATCGCAGTCGTGCTTTTCGCCAACGGTGCCGGGTGGTTCACCGCGATCCCAGCCGCCGGCGGGATCGTCATTCCTCTCTTTGCCGTCATCTTCGCCAACGGCGGTCGCGAGCCGACGAGCCAGCGCGGATTCCGGGCATATGAGCCGAACCTGCCAGCCCGGTACTCCGGTCCGGCCGGGAGTTCATACCCGGGCGCGGCAGAGGCGCCAGCAGACGGCACCGCATCTGGCGGGCCGGATGCCGACATGGCGGGCAAGAACGGCGTGCCTCCGCCGAAAGCGCAAACTGGGCATCAGGCACCGCCAGGAAACGGCTGATCAGCAAGGATCAGCGAGGATCAGCAAGGATCAGCAAGGATCAGCAAGCGTCCATGACGAGATCCGCTTCGTAATCCGGTCTTGACGCGCTAGAGGGGGGTTTCGGTGTAGCATGCTTACGGTGCTCTGGTCCCCCGCCGGGGCACCGTTGCCGGCGTTCCGGGCCCCCGTCGGAGCGCCGATGAATGCGACGCCGGGTGGTTTGCCCCCGTAGCCACCCGGCGTCGCTCTATCTTTAGCCCCTGATCTTTACCCCTGCTCGCCGCTTACTCGGTCTTGCGGAACTCGGCGATCGCCACGGCCATCATTCCCAGGCCCATGATCGCCACGATCCCGATTGACAGCCAGAGCGGCACCAGCCAGCCTCCCCAGGTGATGCCGGGCGCAAGACGCTGATCGAACGGTGCGGCGATGCTGAGATGGCTGAAGACCGCGTGCCGCATCGGGCCGACGACGTAGGTCAGCGGGTCGATGCGAGTGAGCACGCTGAGCCAGGCGGGCAGCCCGGTCAGCGGGTACAGGGCGCCGGACAGGAAGAACAGCGGCATTACGAGCATCTGCGTGAGTGCCATGAATGCCTGGAACTGCTTGATCCGCGCCGCCATCATCACCCCGAAGGCCGTCAGGGTGAATGACAGCAGAAGCAGTTCGCCGATCAGGGTGACAATGAGCACCGGGTTGTACGGCACATCGGCGAAGCCGGCCAGGATCAGGAACACGATGCCCTGGAATGTCGCAATCGTGGCGCCGCCCAGGCACTTGCCAATCACGATCGAAGCCCTGCTGACCGGTGCGACCAGGATCTCGCGAAGGAATCCGAACTCCCTGTCCCACACGATTGACGCGGCCGAGAATATCGCTGTGAACAGCACCGACATCGCCAGCACACCGGGGTAGATAAAGGTCTTGAAGCTCACTCCCGGCGGCATGCTGCCGCCGGCCAGCGAGGACAGGCCGGTGCCGAGCACGAAAAGGAAGAGAATCGGCTGGATGAGCGCGGTGACCGCGCGCAGCCGGTCGGTGCGGAACCTGATCAGCTCTCGCCGCCAGACGATGCTGACGGCCCGCAGATCATGCCGGTAGCCGCCTTCGGGCACCGCGACCCTGATCTGCTCGGCCAGCGCATCCGCCTCGGGGGCGATTGCTACCTCTGTCGCCATCGCCTATCTCCTCCCTCTGAATCGCGCGGCCATCTGGCGCATCGCATCGGTGCCGGAAGCCTCCGCGTCGCGGATCGTCGTCCCCGTGTAGGACATGAAGACGTCGTCCAGGGAGGGACGGGACACGCTGACCGACCGGATCGGCACGGAGAACTCCGCGAACAGCCGCGGCACGAATTGCTCGCCAGCGGCTACCGAGAAGGTCACCGCGCCCTCGCGGGTGACCGCCTCGATGCCGAACTTCTCCGCCAGCGCGGCAATGGCGGCCGGGTCATCGGCGGTATGGATCTGAACCCGGTCCATGCCGATGCCGGCCTTCAGCGCCTCCGGGGTATCGATGGCGACGATCTTGCCATGATCGATGATCGCGATCCGGTCGCAGTTTTCCGCCTCGTCCATGTAGTGCGTAGTCAAGAAGATGGTGATGTCCTCGCGGCCCTTGAGTTCGTTGATGTACTGCCAGATCGACGACCTGGTCTGCGGGTCGAGGCCGACCGTGGGCTCGTCGAGGAACAGCACGTGCGGGGCGTGCAGCAGCCCGCGGGCGATTTCCAGCCGCCGCTGCATCCCTCCGGAAAACGTGCTGACCAGATGGTCCTTGCGGTCCCACAGGCCCACCATGTCCATCACCTGCCGCATCCGCGGTGCCACCGCGGCCTTCGGCACGCCGTACAGCTCCGCGTGGAAGCGCAGGTTCTGCTCCGCGGTGAGGTAGGTGTCCAGCGTCGTGTCCTGGAAGACCAGCCCGATGTTGCGGCGTACCGCATCCCGCTCCCTGGCAGCATCGTGCCCGGCCACGCTGGCCGTGCCCGATGTCGCGTTCGCCAGGGTGCAGAGGATCTTGATGGTGGTTGTCTTGCCCGCGCCGTTCGGGCCGAGGAATCCGAAGGTCTCGCCCCTGGCCACCTCGAAGTCGATGCCGCGGACCGCCTCGACCTCGCCATAGCGCTTGGTCAGGCCGGCCACTGCGATGACGGGCTGCCGGCCGCTGCCGCTGCCCGCCAGGCCGGCGACCGTGCGGGCGCCGGCACTGGTGTGCAATGCCACTGTGATTGCCTCCCTGCCTGATGTCCGTTCCGAGCCTAACGGGGAGCGGCGTCCGGCTCACCCGGCCGCTCGGTCGTGCTGCTGCTGCTGCTGTCGTCGTCGTCATCGTCGGCGGCAAGCACCCGGTACAGCGCCCGTCTGGCGTCGGTGAGTATCCGGCGGGCCTGACCGATCTGGGCGTCGCTGCCCGCGCTCAGGACCTGGGACGCGGCCATGGCCACCTGCCCGATCAGCTTCCGCATATCGGCTGCCGCGCCGCCGGCGTGCCCGGTGACGGCATCCCATGGCGCGTCAAGCTCGTCCGGGTGCGCTTCGGCGTAATGACGGCCGTCCTCGGTGAGCACATACGCTCGCCGGCCGCCCTCCCCCGCCTCCGCGCGGATCAGCCCTTCGTCCTCGAGCTGCTGCAGCGCCGGGTAGACCGACCCTGGACTCGGCCGCCAGACCCCGCCGCTCCGCTCGCTGATTTCCTGGATGATCTGGTATCCGTTCATCGGGGCCTCGGCCAGCAGCGCGAGCGCCGCGGCGCGGACATCCCCGCGCTTGGCCCGCGGGCCTCGCATCATTCTCGGATCCCCGAGCCATGACCCCAGCCCCGGAAATCCTGGTGGCCCGCCGAATCCCGGCCGGCCACCGAATCCCGGGCCGCGGCCATGGCCTCGCCTGCCGCCTCCCCTGCGCGGCCAGGATTCCTCATCGCCCTGGTGCCGCCAGTTTTCTTCTTCTCGCATCGTGCCTTCTCCTTGTCTGCTGGCAGCCTGTTTGCCGCTGCCTTGCGTTGTCTGTGTCGTGCACTCTGACCCATCGCCGATGTTCCTAAGATGAGTCGAGTAGTTCAAAGATATATCGTTATAGATCGGATGGCAAGCCCCAGTTGCGCGGAGTGGCGGCGTGCCTGAGCCGGAGGGCGGACGGGACCTGTGGCGGGGCACGCGCCCGCTACCTGTTGGAGCGCGGGCAAGGGGTATCGGGTACGGGCAACTGGGTATTGGCAACTGGGTATCGGGCAAGGGGGTATATGGCCAATGGCGGGGCGCGGGCATGCGCGGCA
>Ga0302324_100014589_pt1 | contig 15829 bp, 14 predicted proteins | sample Palsa_T0_1_FD_201949 | JGI IMG/M metagenome (GOLD analysis project Ga0302324, IMG submission 201949) | Peat permafrost microbial communities from Stordalen Mire near Abisko, Sweden - Palsa_T0_1 | ecosystem: Environmental > Terrestrial > Soil > Palsa > Peat permafrost | place: Sweden: Abisko...
CCGTGCCGCGTCGCCGGCAACCGGGGAGGCGCTGCCGGTGGTCAGCGTAACCGGCGGATCCATAAGAGGCACGTTCGATCCGTCGCTGCCGGGAGGGGGCGTCTTCAAGGGCATTCCTTTCGCACAGCCGCCCGTGAAAGATTTGCGTTGGCGCGAACCGCAACCCGTGCAGGCCTGGCAGGGGATTCGCGATGCGACCCAATCTTCCGCGTCCTGCATACAGCCCTCACTGGGCACCGGCGGCTTTCTCAAACCGCTAGCCGAGCGTTATGGCGCCATGTACAAAGCTGCGCCTATCGACATTTCGGAGGATTGCCTGTACCTCAACGTCTGGACGCCCAACTGGCCGGTGAAGAATCCTGTTCCGGTCATGTTCTGGATTCACGGCGGCTCGAACGTGATCGGAAGCGGCGGGGAGAACACGTACGACGGCGCGGCGCTGGCGCGGAAGGGGGTGGTAGTGGTCACGATCAACTACCGTTTGGGCGTGTTCGGTTTCTTCGCTCACCCAGAACTCACGCGCGAGTCGCCCCATCACGCTTCCGGCAATTACGGGATTCTCGATCAGATTGCCGCGCTCGAATGGGTTCGCGAGAACATCGCGCGGTTTGGAGGGGATCCGAAGCGGGTTACGGTTTTTGGCGAATCGGCCGGCTCCATCGACGCAGGCATGCTGCTGTGTTCGCCGCTGGCGGCCGGTTTGTTGCAGAGAGTTATTTTGGAAAGCGGACCGGTTGTCAGCCTGGCTCAGCCGGCCCCGCTCGATGAGGGAGAGCGCTTTGGAGAGAGCGTGGCTCACGCGCTCGGGTCGCCGGGCGACTTGCGGAAGTTGCGCGAATCGCCTCCGGAAAGCGTAATCAAAGCTGCCGGCGAGGCCGCTGCTCGCAGTCGCGATCCAGGTTTCGTGTTGGACGGATGGAGCCTGCGCGAGTCACCGGCGAAGATTTTCGCTGAGGGCAGGCAACTGCCGGTGGACATGATGATCGGCAACAACGGCCGCGAGATCAGCGTGTTTCGGGGCGCGTCCAGTTCAGGCAGCGCCGTGCTGGGAGGAGATTCCGTGAAGGAAACGATCCGGATGTTCTATGGCGGCGCAACCCCGGTTGTGACAGGGCTCTTCCTGATCGACAGCGCGTTGCACCGGACGGAGGCAGCCGATAGCTGGATAAACGACGTTATTTGCGCCTGTCCCGAGATGGCCATGGCGCTGCTCCAGGCCGGCAACGGACACCCGGCTTACGTCTACCAGTTTCTGCGTTCCATACCAGGCAAGGGGCAGAAGACTCTGGGCTCCTTCCACAGCCTGGAACTGCCCTACGTGTTCGCCGGATTCCGGAAGCCTTCCTGGAGCTGGTTGCCGTTCGAGCCTCTTGACTTTGCTTTGGGTGAATCCATGCAGAGTTATTGGACCAACTTCGCGAAGACCGGGAACCCAAACGGACTCAACCTGCCCAACTGGCCGAGCTTCGACGCATCCAGCCAGACTGCGATGGAATTCACCCAACAGGGGAAGGCCCAGGCTCGAATGCACAGTCGGCCGGCGTTTTGCGATCTGGACGTAAGCGCGTTGAAGAGCCGGATGCAGCAATCCCCGAGAGAACACCAAGGCAGCCAAGCGCCAAAATGATACGCGCAAGGGGCGCCCTCTAGTCACGTTAGGCTCCGTTCTTCTGCCAGCAGGCGAGGTCTCAATTATCGATTTGAGCGAGTGCGGATTCAACGATCGGCAGCAGAGATGGGAGGTCTTCAGAAACCGTCGTCCAGACGATATCGAGATCCACATCGAAATACGCGTGGATCAGGCGGTTTCGCATTGAGATCATTTTCGCGCAAGGGATGCCCGGAAATCGCCGGCGCGCCTCGCCGCTCAGTTTCGAGGCAGCCTCGCCGACGACCTAAAGACATCGAGTCAAGGCCATAGCCAACATCGAATCACTCGTGAGGTCTTGCCGGCTGCGCTCGCTCGCCATCTTCAACGCGAGCGTGACGGCCTCCTGCATATGCCGCAGCCGGACGACGTCAGGACTCGGCATAGACAGCTAGAGCATCCCGGACGACTTGTTCCCGAAAATGACGGCTCAAATCCATGGGTGTCCTCAAGTCGACTCTCCGGCCACCCCACAACCGGCTCAACTCATCCTCGATCTCCGCCAAGCGAAAGAAGCCGACATGTGCGTCGGGCTGGAACTCAACCAGGACATCGATATCGCTGGATTCGGAAAAACGATCGGTAAGAACCGAGCCGAAGAGGCCGAGCTTACGGATACCGTTACGTTGGCATAGCTTAGCGATCGGGGTTGGCTCCCGTTGTTGGCGTAGAGCCTCTTCAGTTGGCGTAGAGCCCGTCGGCTTGGTTTTGGTGGACCTGGTGAGATTCGAACTCACGACCTCTTCCATGCCATGGAAGCGCGCTCCCAACTGCGCCACAGGCCCACGTGCGGGGTTCTGTTGCCAATATATCACAGCGTTTTCGATACCATGGTCGAATGCAGCGAGAACAAGCCTGGGATCTTTTGTGCGAATTCACCAAGTCGGACGGGTTGCGGCGCCACGCGCTCGCGGTGGAAGCCTGCGTGACCGCGTATGCCCGCAAATTCGGCGAAGACGAGACCAAATGGTCGATTACCGCGCTCCTGCACGACTTCGATTGGGAGATTCATCCCGAGTTGCCGGACCATCCGACCAAAGGCGAGCCGATCTTAGCCGAACGCGGCGTGGATGCGGAAATCCGGCGGGCCATTCTTTCGCACGCCGACTTTACAGGCGTGCCCCGCGAATCGCGCCTCGAGAAGACTCTGTTCGCCTGCGACGAACTGGCGGGCTTTCTCACCGCCTGTTCCTATGTCAAACCGAACCGTAGCATCCAGGAAGTGGATGTCAAGTCGGTCCGCAAGAAACTTAAGGACAAGGCTTTCGCGCGGTCGGTGAATCGGGACGACATCGTAAACGGCGCCGCCGCGCTGGAAGTGGATCTCGATCAGCACATCGAGTTCTGCATCCAGGCGATGCGGGAGCGCGCGGCCGAGTTGGGGCTGGCGGGCAACGCGCCGGCGGCATCGGCTACGACTCCATAAGGCGCGATGCTAGAATCAGCGCTGGAAGCTAGTCTTGGCCGGTGCTGGGCCTGGTCTTCAAAACCAGCGTGGGGCACTCTGTGTCGCAGGTGGGTTCGACTCCCACTAGCTTCCGCCAGTTGAACCAGCCGCCGAATTAGCGTTTCTGCCGGAGCTGCAAATGGACGGCGATCCGTTCCGCTTCCGCGGCCAGCGTCTCGCACAAAACTGGATACGACCGATCCTCCAGCCCTTCGCACGCGCGGACCACGAATCCTGTCATGTTCGCCACCGCGAAGCTGATGCCATGCAGGTTCCGTTCGCGCGGAACCGACGGCAGCGAACGCGGATACCCCGACGCCGCCAACACGACTCCCTCCGAGGTGCGCCGGCAGGAATACGATTCGCGCGGCCAGTCCCAATCCAGCCCCACGCCCAAAACTCCGGGCAAGCATCCCGGCAGTGCCGGAATTCCATTCACGTCCCGGGCCGAAACCAGCACCGCGCCGCGCTCGCGGGCGAGCGAAACCACGGACGCGAATCGGTCGGCGTGGTTGGGATTCGCCGTGCCGAGGCTCAGGTTGATTACGTCCATGCGATGATCGACGCACCACTCGATGGCCCGCACCAGGACCTCGACACTGGTCCTCAGCGACGATTGGAAAACGCGCACCGCGAAATATTCAGCGGCCGGAGCCTTCTCTTTAATGGCGGCCATGACCGCGGTGCCATGGCCCAAAATATCGACGTAGGAGTCCTCTTCCATTTGATCCGGGCCGATCGTGACTCCGCCCGCGACGCCCGCGATATGAGGATGGGCGGCATGCACGCCGCTGTCGATCACCGCCACCCGAAGTCCGCGCCCGGTGCGGCCGTGAAACGCGACGAACTCCGGCCCATCGCTCGCGTCAGCCATGGCCGGGCGCTACCACGGCACTCGCCCTTCGTCGTTGAAATACCCGCCGCTGGGTCCATCCGCGCCGATGGTGGCGTATTCGATGGCCGCGACCGCGCCCTGAAAGGCCGTGCGGGGGCCGCTATTGCCGTTGATGTCGGTGGCGCAGTAGCCGGGACAAATCGCGTTCACCTTGATGGGCGTGCCCTTCAGCTCATTGGCGAACTGCACCGTCATGCTGTTCAGCGCGGTCTTGGACGTGTTGTAGCCCAGAATGACCCACTGCGCCATCGGCGAATCGGGCATGCTTGCGAGCGTGAGCGACCCCAAGCTGCTCGAGACGTTTACGATGCGGCCGTGCTTCGATTTCCTCAGCAGGGGCAGCATGGCCTGCGTCATGGCGATAGGGCCGAAGAGATTCGTTTCGTAGATTTCGCGCACCTTCGCGAGTTCGGCCCCGCTGGGCTTGGCTCCCCATTCGCCGATGCCGGCGTTATTCACCAAGATGTCCAGCCGGCCGAATTCCTTTTCGATCCACTCCGCCGCGCGCCGGATCGTATCGTGTTGGGTAACATCCAGCTTGACGAAACGCGCATCCGCGCCTTCGGCCTTCAACTTCTCGGCCGCGGCGTGGCCTCGCTCGTCGTCCCGCGCGCCCACCAGCACCTTGATTTTCTTGGCGCCCAAGCCGCGCGCTATCTCGTAACCGATGCCCTTGTTCGCGCCGCTAATCAGAGCGATGTCGCCCGCAAAGACTTCTGGTTGGCCCATACTTCGTCAGTCTACTCGATCGGACGGGGAGGCGCGGCGTCCTTCAGCGATATCGTCAGTCGTATCCCGGAGGAATCCCGGTTCGCGACCGTAACCGATGCTCCGAACAAACAAAGAATGCGGTAGGCGAGCGCGGGGCCTAAGCCGAGGTCGCCTCCCGGCGTGATCGCTTCGCCGATCGAGAAAAGATCGAAGAATTTCAGTATGGCGGGTCCAGGGATAGTCCGGCCTTCGCTCTCGATAACAATCCTGATCGAATCCGGACGCGCCTCCCGCTCCAGCCGGACCGTTTTGCCCGGATCGGAGAATTTAACGGCCGTCTCAAGCAGCGAGTGCAATGCCCGGACCAGCAAGTCCTCATGTCCGACGACTAAGGCGTGTTCCGCGGATGGCGGCGCAAGCGTGACCTGCCTTGATTCGGCGAACGCCGTCGCGCTTTCCATGGCGCGGCTCAGCGCGGCATCCAAGGCGAACGGAGCGGATTTGAACTGCTTTCCTTCGACATCGATTTCGGTAAGCAGCAAAGCATCGTCCAGGATCGACAGGATTCTTTGGCGAGATCGTTCGAACAGCTCCTGGAGCTCTTTGTTTTCGGGCGTGGAAGGGCTGTGTTCCAAAATCAGCTCGCCGACGCCGAGCAGCCCGTAGAGGGGCGTGCGGAACTCATGCGAGATCAGGTTCAGAAAATCGTTCTTCGAACGATCGAGAATGGTGAGCCGCCGGTTTGCTTCCTCAAGTTCCAGCGTGCGCAGCGCCACTGCCTGCTCTAAGCGTTCATTCTGATGTTTCAAAGCTCGCTGCAGGGCGTGCAGTCTAAGATGCGTTTTAACTCGAGCATGCACCTCTTCGAACTGAAAGGGTTTGGATATGTAGTCGACGGCGCCGGACAAAAAAGCCTTCACCTTATCCTGGGTTTCATTCAGGGCGCTTAGGAAAATGACGGGGATGTCGGAGAGCTCCGCGGTGGACTTGAGACGTTCGCACACTACGTAGCCATCCATCTCCGGCATATCGATGTCCAGCAAAATGACATCCGGGGGATTCTTCATCGCCGCCGCCAACGCCAGCCGCCCTAGTGGAAACGAACGCACTTCATGCCCTTGCTGGATCAGCATGCCTTCCAGCAGTTTCAGGTTGGCGGGATTATCATCCACGATCATCACGTCGCCTGGACGCAGTACCGGGTCCGTTAGCGGCGACAAGCTTCCTCCAGCATCCGCGACAGGGAATCGTATTCGTACTTGTCAGCAAGCGCTTGCAAAGCGCGCGCGGTTTCGTCGTCACCGGTCTCGGGCACCTTGAGGATCAGCGCATCCAGGCGTTTCTTGTTGCCGGTCAATGTCGCGTCGCGGATCTCTTCCAATAACTCGTGCGGCAGCCGCCCAAGCCTCTCCGCGCCCAACGGCTCGGTTTCGCCGCGCGATTCGGCGTCGTCATCGTTCGTTTCTTCGTAGTCGTAGTCAACGTTCAGAAGGGCGCGGATCTTATCGAGCAGTTCGTCCTCGCGGCAGGGCTTGGCCAGAAAATCGTCCGCGCCGCTTTGAGCCGCGCTGCGGCGGTCTTCCTCCATGGCGCTGGCGGTCAGAGCGACCACGATCGTTTCCTTGCCTCGCGGATGCGCCTTTATTCTGCGAGTCGCTTCCAGGCCGTCCATAACCGGCAGATGCACGTCCATCAGAATCAAGCGTGGGTTCCATTGCTCCCAGGTTTGGAGAGCCGCCTCGCCGCTTTCCGCGCCGCGCACGGGGAAGCCGATGGAAGCCAGGAGTTTCATCAGCCAATCCCGGTTTTCGGGATAGTCGTCGACCACCAGGGTTTTGGGAGCTTCTTGTCCCGCTCTTATTGCGATGACGCGCCGGCGGCTCGCTATCCGGCTGGCCACTGCCTGGTCGCCGCGCTCGATAGGAATCTCGAACCGGAACACGGAGCCGCTGCCCGGGTTGCTGGCGACCGTGATATCGCCTCCCATGAGGCGCGCGTACTTGCGGCTGATGGCCAGCCCCAAGCCGGTCCCCTTCAGGCTGTCCCTACTGCTCCTGACTTGGCTAAATGGTTCGAACAATTTCCTCACGTCCTGATCTGTCATTCCCGAACCGGTATCTTCGACGCGAGCGGAGAACCATAGCTGCTCCCCTCTCCTTTTTTCCAAGGTTGCGTGCAGCGCGATTCGGCCACGCTCGGTGAACTTGACGGCATTTGCCAGCAGATTGATCAGCACCTGGCGCACTTTGCCTTGGTCCGCGATAACGTATGGCGCCGCCTCGGCGTCCACCAACAATTCGAATCGCAAGGCCTTCGTGCCGGCGCGCAAACGGAACATCGCCGCCAGATCGTCGAGCAGCCGGGAGAGATTGAACGTCACCGGATGGAGTTCCGTGCGGCCGGCCTCAATCTTGGACATGTCCAGAACGTCATCGATCAAGGCCAGCAGATGCTCGCCACTTCGGCCGATGATCTTGAGATTCGCTTGCGCATCCGCGCCCAGATCCGGGTCTCTTAACATCAACTGCGCGTAACCGAGGATGGCGTTCATCGGCGTTCGGATTTCGTGAGACATGGTGGACAGGAACGTGCTCTTGGCCCGGTTGGCGGCTTCGGCGTCCACCTTGGCTTGCAATAATTGCCCATTGGCGTCGTGCAGCTGGCGGTTGGCGGCCTGCAACTGCTGCGAGTTGCGGAAGATTTCGGCCTCCATCTGCTCCATGCGGGTGAGAGGCTCGATCCCGGCGGGTTGGGACCTCTTCCGAACGAATTCGGTTACGTCTTCCACGCGATGGATCAAATACATAATCCGACCGTCGGTTCCGAGCACGGGAGAGTTGATCGGGCTCCAGTAGCGCTCCTCGAAAGTGCCGTCGGGACGCCGGATGTCGTACTTCTGGATGGCCATGGTGTCTGGAGAGAGGGTCTCAAGCGCCCGATCGAAGGAAGTGCGCAATTTAGAGACGCCCGTTGCGCCAAGGTCCGCGGGATTGTCGGGGAAGATTTCGAAGATGCCGCGGCCGATGAGGTCATCGCGCCGAGTCATCGTTGCTTTCAGATACGCGTCGCTCGCCGAGACGATCTTCAAGTCGGGCGTCAAAATGAGGAACAGGGCCGGCAGCGACTCGAACAGGCTCTCCAACACGGCTCTGCTGCGACGGAGCTCGTCTTCAACCCTCCTTCGTTCAGTGATGTCGCGAATGGCGGAGGAGACCAGCATTCCTTCCGCGGTTTCGAGCGGGCTTAAGCTGATTTCGGTGGGGAACTCCGAACCATCCTTGCGGAGCCCGTATAGTTCGATGCCTACGCGTACTCCAGGATCGGCGAAAAAACCGCCGCGATGCGAGGGATGCCGGTCGCGGAAGCGAGCGGGGACCAACATCTCAACTGCCTGGCCCAACAGCTCTTGTCGCTGGTACCCGAACAGACTCTCCAATTGCGTGTTGACCAGGACAATCTTGCCCTCCTGATCCACGACGACCATGGCGTCCGGCGCCGCTTCGAGCAGGCCTCGGAACATCGCCTCCGCTCGCTTCCGCTCGCTGATGTCGCGCGCGATGGCCGAGGCCGCGGCCACTTGGCCGCGGGAGTCCTTGATGGGGGAAACGGTGAGCGCGACATCGATCAGGACGCCGTCTTTTCGCCGCCGCACGGTTTCTTCATTGACAATTTCGCCGCACTGGAGTTTCGATATGATCTGGGCTAGCTCGTCCGGCCGATCCGGTGGAAGCAGAATGGAAATCGGTTTGCCCATGACCTCCTCGGCTGAGTAGCCGTAAAGCCGCTCCGCGCCCTTGTTCCAATTGACGATAATTCCATCCAACGACTTACCGATGATGGCGTCATCGGAATAGTCAACGATGGAGGCCAGTTGCTCCCGGCTTAGTTCCACGCGCTTTCGTTCCGTGATGTCTCGAATGGTGCTGGAGACCAGCGAGCCCTCTTCCGTTTCCAGTGGGCTGAGACTGATCTCGACCGGGAACTCGACGCCATCCTTGCGCAACGCGAACAGCTCCAGCCCTGCCGCCATGGGCCGCACCTGGGGATGAGCGGAAAAGCCGGTCCGGCGCCCAGGATGTTCGTTACGGAAGCGTTCCGGCAGCAACATGTCAATGCTCTGGCCGAGCAGTTCCTTGCGCCCGTACCCAAACAGCTTCTCCACCTGCGTATTGATGAGGACGATCTCGCCGGATCGATTCACCACCACCACGGCATCCGGCGCCGCTTCGAGCAGCTCCCGAAATTTGCCCTCGGCCACCAGCCTTTTGGCCGTCTCGCGCAGATTCTCTTCCGTTTGACGGCGCTCGGTCACATCCCAGTTGACGCCGGCCATGCGCAGCGGCTGGCCGTCGCCGCCGTAGTAGACTTTTGCGCGAACCATCAAGGCCCGGACGGTTCCATCCGGCCATACGACGCGGAATTCCGTGTTGTATTCGGCCCGGCGTTCGATGGCCGCAGTGACGGCTTGCTGCATGCGCTCGCGGTCGTCCGGATGCACCAGCGCCGCAAATCCCTCGACGGTTTGCGGAAACTCTCCGGCAGGAAGGCCGAACAGGATGGAGCAATTCTCGTCCGCCTGGATGAGGTTCGGGGTGATTTCCCAACTCCAAACGCCGATCTCGGAGGAACGCAACGCGAGGTTTAAGCGCTCTTCGCTTCGCGCCAGCGCATCCCGCGCTTCCTGGAGTTCCCGAATGCTCCCGGTCTTGATCTGGTTAAGTTGTTCGAGTTCGAAATTTTGTTTGGCGAGTTGGCGCTGCGTGTTGACCAGTTCGTTATTGAGGCGAGTGAGGTCGTTATAGTGCTCGTGCTTAAAACCGTCGCCCACCTCCTTCAACGACATCTCCTTCAGCCCGAGGCGCAGCCAGTTGACCTCTTCGTTCTGGATACGCATCAGGTGGTCGAGTAAGCCGCGCGTTTCCTGGCTCGCTCCACACAGAATCAACAGACGACCGCCCACGATGCAGCCATTGAACGAGAGCGTGAAACAAGGTCCGTTTTCCCCGCCGACTTGAAGTTCCCAATCGCACGCGGATTGGCGCGAGCGGATCTCGTGGAGGAAGCTGAGACCCTTCGCCAAGTTGCCCGCGGCCAAGCCCGCGGTGAACCGGCGGCCAGGCGCAAAACGCTCCGACAAACCAGATTGATCGCCGAGGATTTCAAGGACGCGCCCTTCGGTGTCGCATAACAGGGCGATTCCGGCGGAGATCGGGGAAGCGGGGATCAAGCGCACCAGCCCCCGGCCACGACCAGGGCCTCGGCGGCGTCGCGAGCGTAGCCATCGGCGCCGACCTCTTCCCACAATTCGGGCACGGAATTAAACGGCGCCCCGCCCACCAGGATGCGCGGCGGATTTCCGGCGGCGCGCGCGGCGGCGATTAGATCGGCCACGGCATGGACGTGGAACGACATGGTGGCTGAAATCGCCAGGACGTGCGGCTTCCGTTCGGCCACCTGCTCGAGCGTGGCGGAAAGGGGCGTGTTCGCCCCCAGATAGAACGTATCCCAGCCTGCCATCTCGAAGAAATCGCTAACCATGCGCACTCCGATTTCGTGCAGATCTCCGCCCACCGCGGTGGACACCAATCGGCGGCCGTTCCTCACGTCGGAAAAGATGCGGGGATAAAGTTGCGACATGATCAACTGAGTGCACGCGGTGCAATAGTGTTCCTTGGCGACGCCGATCTGGTTGGAATGCCAAAGCCGCCCTACTTCGCGCAGCACGCGTTGAAATACGTGCAGGTAGATGTCCCGCACCGACGTTCCGCGGTCAGCCTCTGCCAGGATCAAATTGCTGGCGGTGTGGCGTTCTCCTCGAAGCAAGGCCGCCAGAAAATCGCGCGCCAGAATGTCGAGCGCCGCGGTTCCATCGATGTAGCTGGGAAGCTCGGGCAATGCGCCTTCGATCTTCCGCAGGGCCGCATCCAGATACTCGGACGCCAGTGCGCCGCCCGCGCCGTCCAGTTCCACACCCAAAGTTGTGCGCAGCAGCTCCAGATTAAAGGCCAGCGTTTCACCGTCAATATTCAGCCGAGCCAGAAGCGCCGCCGCCCAGGCGACGTATTCGGTAAAAAGCGGGGGATGGCCGAAGCTAAGAGCTTCCGCGAGGTAATCGAGATGGAAGCGGTTATCCTCGGTACATTTCCGCCTGGCACCCTTCCAACGCTGTTCCAGCTGCGGTCTTGCCTCGAAGTAAAGGCTGGTGACGCGCTCGGCGATCGCCTGGCGGCGCTCCGTAAGGACGCGTGCGGCATCCACTCCGTCCGCATTCAGTCGCACAGACGCTCCATCACCACCACTTGCGTGAGCGCGGCGTCCAGCTTGAGGCCCTTCGGGATGCCCTGATGCGAGGCGTGGTGCGCATCGCTCGCATGCCACTGGCGGAATGCGGATTCGGTGGTCCAACGCGTGGCGAGGAAAAAGATGGATGCGTCGCGGCTGTCAGTGAATACTTCCAGGCCCAGGAAGCCCTCGGATCGTTCCACCAGCCGGGGGCGGTTCAGAAAGGCGCGCGCGACCGCGTCTTCCAAGCCATTCGACACCTTGAACCTGGACAACGCAAGGATCATGACCTTCCTTCTTGTGAGACCCTACTTGAACATATCTCCTGATAAGTTATCGACCGGAGTTCCAATAATAGTTAATAATTCCGACTAACTCTCGAGTATTAAGTAACCTGTCGCACAATGAGGCCAGAATATCGGCCTAGGCGCGTCGCGGTCAGCTCGTATGATCCAGAATGATCTTCCACTCGCGCTTGGCTTTGTGGAAAATCAGCGTGAAGATCCCGTTCGCTTCGCCGCCGGCAGTGGCCGGCCGATCCAGATGGAACCGCCCGAGGACGTATGCGTAGTCCGGTCCAAGCAGCCGTATTTCGAGGTCGGAGAATCTGAGCGTGCCCATGTTCTCGCGAGTGGGATAGCGCTTCTTGTAGTTTTCCAAGACCTGCGCGTGGCCTTTCACTATGGTGGCGCCGACGAAAGTAGTGGACTCGGAATTGTCGTACCCCGCCATGTATCGGGCGATGTCACCCCGGTTCCAGGCCGCCGCTTGATCGTCCAGCACCTTGCGGATGTCAGCCTCCGGAGAGCCGGCACACAGAGGCAGCGCCAGGAGAAGTGGAAGCAAACGGATCATACCAGCAGTTTACTAACGAAACGGCGCGGGCTGCTGTGTGCGGTATCTCTCCGGCGATGGGCGTGGTAAAAATGAGCTATGGTACGACTCGATTCAGTGCTCAGTTCCTGGAAGTCAATTCGCGAAGACACGGCTCAAGCGGTAGAGGATTTTTCCGCCCAGGAGCTCGACTACAAACCTACCGCCGATCTGATGACCTTCGGCGCGATCGCCCGGCATGTGCTCGAGGCTGGATATGGCGTGACGGGGATGTTGCTGGATGGTGTCGTCGACATGACCACGCCCCAGTTGCGGGAAACACTGGGCAAGTACGTGGCCGAGCTGCCGAAGACGGAAGGCGCTGGCGCGTTGGCCAACGAACTGAGGAGCGCCATGGAAAAGCGCGCCGCGCAGCTCGCCGCCAAGCCGGCCGAATTCTTCGCGGGCGAAATCACCCGGTTCGACAAGCAGCGGGTTACGCGTCTGGAAATGTTGCAAGGGCTCAAGGAACATGAGCTCACTCATCGCTCTCAACTTTTCCTGTATCTTCGATTGAAGGGCATCGTGCCGCCTACCACTCGGCGGCGGATGGCGCAGGCCAGCGCATAGCCCATCGGCGAAAGGTCTTGCACGGGAAACGGGCTTCGGGAGAAAAGCGATGGTGAACTGTCCAAACTGCGACGCGGCGATTGACTTGGATGAGGACGAGCTGGACGAGGGCGACACGCTAACCTGCGAGGAGTGCGGCGCTGACCTCACCATCACCGGCCTCGATCCGTTGGAGGTTGAAACCACGGAGGACGAAGAGGAAGACGAAGAAGAAGAGGACGAAGACTTCGATTACGACGAGGACGAGGATGAGGACGAGGAGGAAGAAGAGAAGGAAGAGGATTGGCATTAGTCTGGGGCTCTTGCTGATCGCGCTATCTCCCGCGCCGGCACAAACGAGGCGAGCATCGGCCGCGGCCTACGGAGTGGTGGCGGGCTCCGTGTTCCAGGAATCAGGATACTCGTTGGCGAACGCCCAAATCACGCTGATCCCGGATCCGCAAGCGAGCAGCTCCCAGGGGAAGCTCAAGAAGCTGGAATCCGTCTCCGATTCGCGCGGCGAGTTTGCGTTTCACGTTCCGCCCATGCACTACATCATCAGGGTGAAAGCCAAGGGCTTCGAAAGCCAGGAAAAGCCGGTCGAGCTGGCGGGCGAGGGACGTATCGACGTAACGTTCCAGTTGCACCCGGAGTCGAAAAAATAAGGCGCCCGGCCATGAAATGGAGAGCGGCGGGATGGGTGTGCGTGTTGGCCGTGTTCGTAAGCCACGGACTGGTTGGGCAGCGAACCCGGTCGTCGGAAGAGGATACCGACCGGCGTTCGGTGCAAGGAATTGTAACCGACGCCGCCGGCAACCACGTGGACAAGGCGGTGGTGCAACTGAAGAACACCAAGACGCTGCAGATTCGGTCTTTCATCACCGAAACCGACGGCGCGTATCATTTCGCCGGACTCAGCACCGATGTTGATTACGAATTGAGGGCCGAGCACGACGGGCACAGAAGCCCTTCCAAGACGCTGAGCGTGTTCAATTCCAAGAAGGTCGCCACCATCAATTTGAAATTGAAGAAGACTTGAAACCGGCCACGATTTTTCGCGCATAATGGATTCCGAAGGATCCAGCCCGGCCCTGCTCGACTTTCGCCGCCTATCCGTCATGCGCGGCGAACGGTTGGTTCTGGACGACGTAAACATTTGGATTGAATCCGGCGAGCATGTCGCCATCCTTGGGCCGAACGGTTGCGGCAAGTCTACCTTGATCAAAACCATCGCGCGCGAGTGTTATCCGCTGGCGCGGCCCGGCGCCTCGCTGACAATTCTGGGGCGCGAGGTTTGGAACGTTTTCGAGCTGCGCTCCCTGCTCGGCATCGTGTCGAACGATTTGATGAGTACCTGCACTCGCGAGATCACGGGGCTGGAAGTGGTTCTATCCGGCTTTTTCAGCAGCATCGGCATTCAGCCTTATCATGGCGTCACGGCGGAAATGCGCCGCAAAGGCCGGGCTGTTTTGGAACTGCTGGAGGTTCCGCATCTGGGGGATCGGGAAATGACGGCGATGTCTTCGGGTGAAGGCCGCCGGATCCTGATCGGCCGCGCGCTGGTGCACGATCCCAGGGCGCTGTTGCTGGATGAGCCGAGTAACAGCCTGGATCCGCACGCGGCGTTGGAACTGCGCGGCGCGCTCCGTAAGCTGGCCCAATCCGGGATCGGAATCGTGATGGTCACTCATCACCTTCCCGACATCATTCCCGAAATCGAGCGGGTGATTCTATTGAAGGCGGGGCGCGTCTTCGCGGACGGAGACAAGACCGGATTGCTCACCGCCGGCCGTTTGTCCGATCTATTCGGCCTTCCGATTCAGCTTACGCGCTCGAATGGCTATTATCATCTATGGTAATTCTCGATGATCGGTGGAACAGTTCAGGATTTGCGCTACGGCGTTCGCATGCTGGCCAAGCACCCCGCGTTCACCGCCGTCGCCGTGCTGACGCTTGCATTGGGAATCGGGGCGAATACCGCGATTTTCAGCATCGCGAATGCGGTGTTGTTCCGTCCGCTGCCCTATGAAGACCCTGGCCGCCTGGTCATTGTAACCAACGCTCGCGGCTCCAATCGCCGGTCATTCTCTTTGGCTCGCGCGGCGTTCATTGAGCGGCATAGCGCCAGCCTCGCCGGGTTCGCTGCATTCGTGTCGGAGAACTTCAACTTGACCGGCCGCGGCGAACCGGAGCTGCTGCCCTCCGCGCGAGTGGCTTGGAACTTTTTCGATCTTCTGGGCGTGCGGCCCGCTCTGGGACGCGCTTTTCTCCAAGAAGAGGATCGGCCCGGGGCCCGGCCGGTGGTGGTGATCAGCGACTCGCTGTGGAAACGACGCTTCGGCGGCGACCCGGGCGCGATCGGCCAATCCCTAACGCTCAATTCCACCGACAGCATTATCATCGGCGTGACGCCGCCGGATTTCGAATTCGCGCCGCTGGGCCGCGCCACCGACATCTGGTCGACGCGAATCTTCGAAACGAACTTCGTTCCCGCCCAGCAGGCTCGCGCCGGCGCCACCTATCTGATCGCGATCGCGAGATTGAAACCGGGCGTGCCGCTCGATCGAGCACGCGCGGAAATGGGCGTCCTCGACGTTCAGTATCGCCCGGATCATCTGAATTCCTCCGACGCCGACCCGTCGCAAAGCATCAGCTTGGATCCGGTGCAGGAGCTCATGGTCGCCAACGTCCGCGCCGCCGTACTGGTGCTGTTCGCCGCCGTCGGATTGGTTCTACTGATCGCGTGCGCGAACTTGGCCAGCCTGCTGCTATCCCGGTCGCTCGCGCGCCGCAAGGAGATGGCCGTACGCAGCATCCTGGGAGCCAGCCGCGCAGGAATCATTCGACAATTGCTGGCCGAAAGCGTGCTCGTCGCGGTGCTGAGCGGCGGCCTGGGATTGGCGCTCGCCGGTCTCACCCTGCGCTTGGTTTCCCAACTGTTGCCGCGAGTTCTGCCGCGCATCAATCCCATTCGCGCGATGGATGCCCAGGTGCTCTTCTTCACCCTGGCAGTGGCGCTGCTCACGGGGATCTTGTTCGGATTGGCGCCCGCGCTCCAGCTATCCAAAACCGATCTCCAGGGCATCCTTCGACAGGAGGGCCGCGGAATCACCGGAGGCAAGCAACGCAATATGACGCGGAGCGTGCTGGTGGTGGCGCAAATCGCGCTGTCGATGACGTTGGTGATCGCCGCCGGATTGCTTATGCGCAGCTTCGTGAGCCTGCAAAACGTGAGCCTGGGATTCAACCCGGATCGCGTGCTCCTGATGAACGTCGCCCTGCCTCCCTCCCGGTATGCGAGTACGGCGCAGATCGCCGGTTTCTTCGATCGGGTTCTGGAACAGGTGCGCGCGTTGCCCGGAGTTCGTGCCGCGGCGGTGTCGTCCGCGCTTCCTCTGAATCCCACGAGATATCTCTCGATGCT
>Ga0302324_100014590_pt1 | contig 15828 bp, 13 predicted proteins | sample Palsa_T0_1_FD_201949 | JGI IMG/M metagenome (GOLD analysis project Ga0302324, IMG submission 201949) | Peat permafrost microbial communities from Stordalen Mire near Abisko, Sweden - Palsa_T0_1 | ecosystem: Environmental > Terrestrial > Soil > Palsa > Peat permafrost | place: Sweden: Abisko...
GCGACGGAGGCCAAGCTGCTGGTGGTCGACGCCGAGGAGCCGGACTCGCCGGATCTGCGTATCCCGCCGCCTACCGGCTGGCGAGCCGCAACCCCCGAGGACCGTGCGTACGTGATCTACACCTCCGGTTCGACCGGCAAGCCGAAAGGGGTGGAGGTCCCACACCGCGCCGTGGTGAATCATCTCCTCGGTGCCCGCGACATGCTGGGGATCGGCGAGGACGACGTCATGGCCGCCACCACGACGCTGTCGTTCGACCCGTCCGTGTTCCAGGTGCTGCTCCCGCTGGTGATCGGGGCTCAGCTCGTGCTCGCGACCAGGGGATCGGTCGTCGATGGCCGCGCGATCTCCCGGCTGCTGAAACGCCACAACGTCACTGTGATGAGCGGGACGCCCTCGTTCTGGCGCCTGCTGCTCGCGATCGACTGGCCCGGCATGCCGACGCTCAAGGCCGTGTCCGGCGCCGAGAAGCTGACTCCTGAGTTCGCGCGGGAGCTCCTGCCCCACGTCGGGAGCCTGTGGAACATCTACGGTCCGACCGAGACGACCGTGTTCTCAAATTCCGCCAGGATCGAGGCGCCGGTCGAGCGCATCGTCGTCGGTCCCGCGGCCCCCAACACGCGGCACTACGTGCTCAACGAGTTCGGGCAACAGCAGCCGATCGGGGTCTCAGGCGAGATCTTCATCGGCGGCGCAGGCGTCGCGCTCGGCTACCTGAACCGCCCTGAGCTGACCGCCGAGCGGTTCGTGCCTGACTCGTTCTTCCCCGGAGAGCGGATGTACGCGACCGGCGACATCGGCCGGATCGGCGCCGACGGCATGCTCGAGTGCCTCGGCCGCAGGGACAACCAAGTCAAGCTGCGCGGCTTCAGGATCGAGCTCGGCGAGATCGAGACGGTGCTTGCCGATCACCCCGCGATCGATCAGGCCGTGGTCATCGTCCGCGAGGATCATCCGGGCGATCAGCGGCTGGTCGCCTACCTGGTGGCACGCCCCGGGGAGGACCCCGACGACGCCGCGCTGCTCGGGCACGCGCGGGACCGGCTGCCCGACTACATGGTCCCGCGACACCTGGTGTGGCTGGCCTCGCTGCCGTTGACCCCGCATCGGAAGGTGGACCGGGATGCTCTGCCTGCCCCGGTCGGCGGGCTTCAGGGGGACGCGGACTACGCGCCGCCGAGCACGGACCTCGAGCGTTCGCTTGAAGAGATCTGGCGAGAGCTGCTCAACCTCGACCGTGTCAGCGTGGACGGTAACTTCTTCGCTCTCGGGGGCCACTCGTTGCTCGCGGTGCAGGTGGCCCTCGCCGTCGAGGAGCGTCTCGGCAGGACCTGCACGCTGCCGATGGTGTTTCGCGCGCCGACGATCCGGCGCCTGGCGGCCGAGCTCCACGCGGGCGGAGGCGACGCCAATGAGCGGACCGTGCTGCAGCTACAGCCCGAGGGCAGCGCACCCGCCTTGTTCTGCATCTGCGGCGTCCACCTGTACCAGGAGCTGGCCGACGCCCTTGCGCCCGAGACACCCGTGTACGGGATCTTCTTGCCATCCGAGCAGGACATGTACCGGCGTGGTAGGCAGGGCACCGTTGGGCTGTCGGTGGAGGAGACGGCCGCCGGCTATGTCGAGGCTGTTCGTGAGCAGCAGCCGACCGGGCCTTATCTACTGACCGGCTCCTCGTTCGGCGGCGTCCTCGCCTACGAGATGGCACAGCAGCTCGTTCGCGCCGGCGAGGAGGTGGGCCTGCTGGTCGTCCTCGACACCGTCCTGCCCTCGGCCATGAAGCGCTTTCGCCCGCGCCAGATCGCCGAGAAGGTCTTTCCCTTCGGCCCGTTCGCGGCTCCTGACCTGACGGAGACCGAGCGCTTGGGTCAGATGCGGGACGATATGTACATCAGAGCGGTGCGGCGCTACGCGGCGTCTCCGTATGCGGGCTCGATGCTGCTGGTCAGAGCTCGGGAGACGCTGACGGGGTCCACCGGGGTGGTCGATCCGATGTACGGTTGGAGCGGGCTCGTCCCCAACCTCGAGCTCGAGGACATCTCGGGCGATCACCTCGGAATTCTCGGGCGACCCGCGGTGGAAGAGCTCGCCGAAGCGTTTCGTACTCGGATCGCGCGAGCCGTCCGCTCGTAGGAGCTCTACCGATCGTCGCGAGCGTCCCGCGTCCTGAAGAGCTGCAGGCCGGGGAGCTGCACGTCTGGCGAGCATCGCTGGACCGCGGCGCCGGGTCCCTGGCGACGTACTCCGGCGTGCTCTCGCCTGAGGAGCAGGACCGCGCGGAGCGCTTCAGCTCCGACCGCGACCGGCGCCGATTCATCGTCGCGCGAGCTCTGCTCAGGTCCCTGCTCGGTCACTATCTGGCCGCTGCACCGGGAGCTGTCGAGATCGAATACGGGGCCGAGGGGAAACCTCGACTTCGCGGCGGCGGTCTGTCCTTCAATCTGTCCCACGCCGGCGAGATCGCTCTGTTCGCCTTCAGCGTCGCCGGCGATGTCGGGGTCGACGTCGAGCTCGACGAGGCCGGCCTCGCCGGTGAGCGGCTCGCGCAGCGCGAACGACTCGCCTCGCGGTTCTTCTCGGCTGCGGAGAACCGGGACCTGCGCTCGCTCCCGAGCGCGCTTCGGGCGCGGGCGTTCCTGACCTGCTGGACCCGTAAGGAGGCGTTCGTCAAGGCGCGCGGCGACGGGCTGAAGCTCCCCCTGCACAGCTTCGATGTCACCCTTTCCCCCCGCGACCCCGCCGCCGTGCTGCGGACCGACTGGTCCGCTGAGGAGCCCGCCTATTGGCGGCTGTACGACGTCAGCGAGCTCGCGGCCGGATACATCGCGGCGGTGGCCATCCGCGGCGAATGCTCAGGTGTGATCCGTCGCGAGGTGTGCGCGTAGCCGGGGGCGCGCAGCGGCTGCCGCCACGCGCCCCCGATCATCCAGCGACGGATCCGGCTAGAGCCCGATGCACACCGACTTGGTCTCGGTGTACTCGTGGATCACCTCTTCGCCCATCTCGCGCCCCCAGCCCGACTGCTTGTAGCCGCCGAACGGCAGCGCGGCGTCGAAGATGTTGTAGGTGTTGACCCAGACGGTGCCCGCGCGCAGCTGTGGGATCAGACGGTGGGCCTTGGTCAGGTCGTTGGTCCAGATGCCGGCCGCGAGGCCGTACACAGTCTCGTTCGCCGCCGGACCGACTTCGCTCGCGTCCTTGAACGGCAGCGTGGTCACGACGGGCCCGAAGATCTCCTCGTCGTAGACCCTGTTACCGGGGCCGGCTCCGTCGAGCACGGTGGGCGCGACGAAGTAGCCACGGTCACCGACCTGCTTGCCGCCCGTTACTGTGCGCACGCCTTCGCGCTCGCCGGACTCGAGGAATCCAGTTACGCGCTCGAGCTGCTCCGCCGAGACGAGCGGGCCCATCTCGGTGCTGGGATCGAGCCCGCGGCCGAGCTTGATCTTGCTCGCATGGTCGGACACGCCGGCAAGGACCTCGTCGTAGACCTTCTGCTCGATGTAGAGCCGTGAGCCGGCGCAGCAGCACTGACCGTGGTTGAAGAAGATCGCGTTTGCCGCTCCGGGGATCGCTGTCTCGAGATCCGCGTCGGCGAACACGACGTTGGGCGACTTGCCGCCGAGCTCGAGCGTCACGCGCTTGAGGTCGTTGGCCGCCGCCTGGACGATCAGCTTCCCAACCTCGGTTGAGCCGGTGAACGCAACCTTGTCGACTCCCGGGTGGGCCGCAAGTGCCGCTCCGGCGGTCTCGCCCAAGCCTGTTACGACGTTGACCACGCCGTCGGGCAGCCCGGCCTTCTGCATCAGCTCGCCGAGGCGGATCGCGCTGAGCGGGGTCTGCTCGGCCGGCTTGAGCACGACGGTGCAACCGGTCGCGAGTGCGGGCCCGAGCTTCCAGGCGGCCATCAGCAACGGGAAGTTCCAGGGGATGATCTGACCGACGACGCCGATCGGCTCCTTGAGCGTGTAGGCGTGGAACTGCGCGCCCGGCGCATAGGGCACCGAGATCGGGAACGTCTGGCCATGGATCTTGGTTGCGAATCCGGCCATGTAGTGGAACAAGTCGGCCGCCAGCTCCACGTCGGCGGCGCGTGCGATCCCGAGCGGCTTGCCGTTGTCGAGCGACTCGATCTCGGCGAGCTCGTCGGCGTGCTCGAGGATGACGTCGCCGATCCGCCAGATGATCCGTCCACGGTCGGACGCGGTCATCCGGCTCCAGTCGGAGTCCTCGAACGCCCGGCGGGCCGCAGCGACCGCGAGCTCAACGTCGTCGGCGTCGCCCGCGGGTACGTGCGCGATGACCTCGCCAAGAGCTGGGTCGTAGACCTCGAATGTGCTGCCGTCGCGAGCTTCCACCCAGTTGCCGTCGATCAGCATCCGCTTCGGCTGCTCTAGGAACTGGGCCGCAGCCGACTCTCGTTCAGTCGTGATTGCCATGTGGGATCTCCCTCCGAAGATGTGCCTGACAGGACCGTTGACGCTAGCCGCACGGGGGTTGCATCCGCGTTGCAGGTGGAGCTTGGCGATTACAATCGCGCACAGAGACCGTTGCCGCCGCGAAATCCTTGGGTCGCCGTCGAAGCGGGTGCCGACCTCGTCGCGCGCCAGCGCTTGCTGCGCCGAGTGCACGAGGCGTTCTTCAGCGGCGCCGGCGACGGGGAGCACGACTCCCCGACGACGCGGTCAGTGATCGCTGCGTCGTGGCGGCGTTCACGGCGCGCAGGCGTCGAGCCCGAGACCGCCGGGAGTTGCGCGCCCCACGAGCTCGACTCGGATTCGCTCGCGGAGCGGCGCACGCAGAGTGGTTTGGAGGCCGCCTTGCCTGTGCTGCGCGAGATCCTTGGCGCGCATGCTCGCGACGCCCACCACCTGCTGATCGTCACCAACGCCGCCGGTCATCTGCTGTGGGTGGAGGGCGATCGGGAGACGCGCGGACTGGCGGAGCGAGTCGACCTGGTCGCGGGCTCGCTGTGGAGCGAGGCCGCGGCAGGAACCAACGCGATGGGGACCGCGCTCGCCGTGGATCACGCCGTACAGGTCTTCTCCGCCGAGCACGTGCGCGCCGCCGTGCACGGCTGGACCTGCTCGGCGGCGCCGCTCCACGACCCGCGCACTGGCAGGTTGCTCGGTTGCGTGGACCTCACGGGCCCCGCCAACACCGCTCATCCGCACTCGCTGGCGCTAGTCAGCGCCGCTGCCCAAGCGGCGGGGGGCCTGCTCGTGCCACCGACGAGCACGGGCACGAGCTGCACGATCCGGATCGAGGCCTTGGGCGTCGACAATGCAGTCGTACGGCTGCGAGATCGCGTGCTCAAGCTCAGCCCTCGCCACTCGGAGATCGTGGTGCTGCTCGCGGCGCACGAGGACGGGCTCTCGGCGGAGCAGCTCGCACTCGAACTGTTCGGCGAGCGCGGGAAGCCGGTCAGCGTGCGCGCCGAGCTCTCGCGCTTGCGACGGCTGCTGGGCAACACGCTCGTGGCGGACCCCTACCGCCTGGCAGGCCCGGTCGAGGCAGACTTCCTCGAGGTAGAGCGCAGCATCGAGGAAGGCCAGGGAAGCTCGGCGCTCGATCACTATCCGGGCTCACTGCTGCCACGGTCCGATGCCCCCGGCGTCGCCGAGCTTCGCCGCGGGCTCGATGCGGGCGTCCGCGCCACCGTCATCCGCAGCAGCGACGACATCCTGCTGAAGCACTGGCTCGAGTCCCCGGCCGGTCGCGATGATCTCCCGGGACTGGAGCTCCTCCTCCACCGCCGCCCAGGCGATCCCACGCTCGCGATGCTCGGCCGTCACGCCGCGCGACTGCGTGGTGAATGGGTCGAGTGAGCGCCACCCGCTGGGCGGGAACGATCTAGCGCACGCTAGTCGGCCGGAGTAGCAGATCGGCTAGGTTGCCGGTATCGGCACGGTCGCGAACATACCCGTTCGCCGTCCGCGGGCTCGCGGGCAACTTGGGGCGCGCGCCTCTCGTTAGCCGTGGCCGAGGACGGCGGACAGAGCTTCTCCCGGCGCGCCGCGCGCGCCACCGCGAAAGCGCTCGCGACGTCACTGCGCTGGAGCGGCCGTCGTGTGCAGGCACGCGCGGTATACGCGGTCGGCGGCCCGGCCAGAGCGCGCGTGATCTTCCTGTTCGGAGGCGTGCTCGCGCTGGCCAGCGCGGACGCGTCGACGATCGGGGCGGTCGCCCCACAGCTCGAGTCCGCGTTCGGGATCGGCAACACGAAGGTTGGGCTGCTCAGCTCGGTCACGCTGCTGGTCGGAGCCGCGGCCGTGATCCCCGTCGGGCTCCTGGTGGACAAGATCAACCGCGTCCACATGCTCTCGATCAGCATCGTCCTGTGGAGCGTCGCGATGCTGGCGAGCGGAGCCGCGGGTTCATATTCGTCGCTGCTGATCACGCGGCTGGCGCTGGGCGCCGTCGCGGCGACCGCCGGGCCGGCGATCGCATCCCTCACCGGCGACTACTTCTATGCCCGCGAGCGAGGTCGGGTCTACGGCTACATCCTCGGCGGCGAGATCGCCGGGACCGCCGTCGGCTTCATCTTCAGCGGCCTGATCGCGAGCGTGCTGTCGTGGCGGTTCGCCTTCTGGGCGATCGCGATCCCCGGCTTCTGGCTCGCGAGGGAGCTGTGGCGCACCCTGCCCGAGCCGCGACGCGGCGGCAAGAGCCGGCTCGAGCACGGCACCGTCGACCTGTTCGCGGCCGCTCGCGGCGCCGAGCGGACCGAGCGGTCCGATAGCGCCGACGCCGAGCCCGATCAGCCGATCCGCGAGGACGACCTCGCGACCGAAGCGGTGCGCAGCCGTGGCGTGGAGCCGGATCCGCGGCTGGTACTGACCGAGGACCCGGCGAAGATGCCGATCAAGCGCGCCACCCGCTACGTCCTCAGCATCCAGACGAACGTGACGATGATCATCGCCTCGGCGCTCGGATACTTCTTCTTTGCCGGACTACAGACGTTCGCCGTCGTCTTCGTTCGCGGCCACTACCACACCAATCAGGCGACAGCGACCGGGGTCCTCGGGCTGCTCGTGCTCGGCGCGCTCGCGGGCGTGCTGATCTCGGGCCGCCTGACCGACCACCTGCTGCGCCGCGGCGTGCTCACCGCCCGCGTGTGGGTGCCGGCGATCTCCTACCTGGGCGCCGCCGTCCTGCTCGTGCCGGGGCTGATCGCGACCAAGCTGACGCCCGCGATCTGGTTCGACGTCGCCGGCGCGGCACTGCTGTCGGCGGCCAACCCACCACTCGACGCCGCCCGCCTCGACATCATGCCCGCGGGCCTGTGGGGGCGCGCGGAGAGCATCCGTACGCTCCTGCGCACGCTCGGTCAGGCCCTCGCGCCGTTGCTGTTCGGCGCCGTGGCCGACCTTGTCGCCGGCTTCACGCCGCACCAGGTGCCGATCGGCACCAAGCCGCACGGGATCCCAGCCGGCTCGGCCAACGGACTCGAGTACAGCTTCCTGCTGATGCTGGTCGCGCTGGGCGCCGCAGGGGTGATCCTGCTACGAGCCCGCTATACGTACCCGCGCGACGTCGCGACCGCTGCCGCGTCCTCGAATGCGTCCGTCGCCTACGACCCGAGCACCGCGCCGCCGTCGTAGAGCTTGATCACGCGCACGCTGCCTGGCGGCGTGACGTTCAGGCACAGCTGACACAGGACGCATTCGTCGAGGTTCTCACGCACGATCTCGAGCCCGTTCGCGCCCGCTCGGAAGATGTCGACCGGACACACCTCGGCGAGCTTCGCGGCGAGCTCGGGATCGCGAGCGACGTTCTCGTCGACCTCGACGTCGATGAACAGGGCATCGCTCATGCCGCTGTCCCGGCCCTCTCCGCGATCTTCTCCTTGACGATCTCGGGGATCTGTGAGATCTCGTCGGCGACGACGATTCCGGCCTCGGCGAGGCGCGCGATCTTCTCCGACGCGGTGTCCTCCTTGCCTTCGACGATCGTGCCGGCGTGACCGAAGCTCATGCCCGGCATCTCGTCCATGAACCGCCCCGCCATGAAGGCGACGATCGGTAGGCGCGAATCGTTGTCTGCCACCCAGCGCGCGAGCTCGGCCTCCATCCGGCCTCCGGGCTCGGTGTAGATCACGATCGCCTGTGTCTGGGGGTCGGCCTCGAACAGGGGCATCAGCTCGGCGTAGCTCGAGCCGATGATCGCGTCGCCGCCGATCGAGACGGCGGTCGACTGGCCGAGGCCGGCCGCGGTGAGCGTGGAGGACATCTCGGTGGTCATGCCGCCGCTGCGCGAGATCACGCCGACCGGACCCGGGGAGTAGGACTTCGCCGCATCCCGCGCGGGGCCGCCGATCCCACCCATCTTGATCACCTCGGGAACGATGATCCCGAGGCAGTTGGGCCCGATGATCCGCGCCTCGCGTTCGCGCGCGAGCTCCACCATCTGCGCGACATCGCCGCGTGGAATCCGCTCGGTCACGATCACGACGAGCTTGATCCCGTTCTCGAGTGCCTCGAATACCGCGTCCTTGGTGAAGGCCGGGGGGACCGTCACGACCGACCCGTCGATCGGCTCGCCGTGGTGCTCGACCGCTTGGGCGACGGTGTCGAACACCGGCACGCCGTGCACGTCGCGTCCCAGCCGGCCGGGGGTGACGCCGCCGACGATCCTCGCGCCCTTCCCGTAGTCAATGCACTCACGGGTGAGATTGACCGCCTCGCGCCCGGTAATGCCCTGAACGATGAAGGTGGTGGTCTCGTCGATCAGGATGCTCATGTCGTCCCGATCTTCTCCACCGCCCGCTTGGCCGCCCCATGCAGAGAGACGGAGCGGTCGGCGTAATCGACGCCGTACTTCTCGAGGATCTTGAAGCCCTCTTCCTCCCACGCGCCCGGGATCCGGAAGATCGCGATCTTCTCGGCCGGGTCATAGCCGAGCTCGACGCAGGCCTTGATCACGCCGCGGGCGACGATGTCGACGCGGGTGTTGGAGACGATCGACATCATTACCGCGATCCGCTCCACGCCCGGCTTCTGGAGCACGAGCTTGGCCAGGCCGCAGGCCTTGCGGACCGACGGGTTGCCGCCGATCTCGCAGTAGTTGGCCGGCTTGCCGCCGTGCGCGCGAACGGCGTCGAACAGGGTCAGCGAGCCGCCGCCGGCGCCGATCACCAGCCCGAGGTTGCCGTCGAACTCGGTCACGTTGCCGGCGACACCGCGATGATCCTGGGCGTCGACCGCCTCGCCTGCGAGCTCGAACGGCGTCGCCTCCCGCGCCTGGCGCGTCTCCTCGTCGCCGACCCCGAGCTCTTGCAGGATCTGCTGCTGGCGTGGGCGCGCCTCGTTCTCCATGTCCATGTGGGCGTCGAGCGCGACGAAGGCACCGTCCTGCAGCTCGCCGAGCGGGTTGATCTCCGCAAGCGTCATGTCGTACTGCAGGAACAGCCGCGCGAGCTTGGCGAGGATCGGAGTGAGGCGATTCAGCGCCGAGCCGGAGATCCCGAGCGAGGCGATGACCTGCTTCGCCTGCCAGTCCGCGAACGGGCGGATGGTCGAGAAGTGGGCCCGTGCGACGCGGTCCGGATGCTGCTCGGCCACCTCCTCGATGTCGATCCCGCCCATGTCGGAGAACAGCATCACGGGCTGCTTGCGGATGCCGTCCCAGACGATGCCGGCGTAGTACTCGTGCTTGACCGCCGCGCGTGAGTCGACGAGCACGCCGCGTGGCATGTGCCCGCCGATCTCGAGCTGGAGCACATGCGCGGCGTGGTCGGCTGCTTCCTCCGGGGTATCGGCGAACTGCACGCCACCGGCCTTCATCCGTCCGCCCGTCAGCACCTGGGACTTGATCACGACCGGGCCGGCGATCTCCTCGGCGATCCCGCGTGCCTCCAGGGCGCTCTTCGCGAAGCCATGCTTGGTGACCGGGATCCCCGCCTTGGCGACGATCGCCCGCGATTCGTACTCGAACAAGCGCATTGCGCGGCCGGACACTACAAGAGCGGTGGGGACGCGGCCTCCGGGGCGCGGTGATGGTGCGGACGACCCGAAATATGGATAAACTGGATACACAAACTAGTGTTTAGCCGGGGAGCGCGATCAGTGAGACCGGATTTGACCATCATGGGACGGCGACAAGGCAGGCGCACAGGCGCCTTGGGGGCGATCGCGACGGTGGCCACGGCGGCCGCGCTCGCCGGCTGCGGCGGCTCCGCCGACACCACGGCGAGCTCGACCCCTGCGAAATCGAGCTCGGGCAAGGCCGGGGTTCAGCTCTCGCTCGTCGCGTACTCGACTCCGTCGTCGGCATACGCCAAGCTGACCGCCGCCTACCAGCAGACCCCGCAGGGCAAGGGCGTCAGCTTCACCACGTCATTCGGACCCTCGGGCACGCAGAGCCGGGCCGTCGCCGCGGGTCAGCCTGCCGACGTCGTCAACTTCTCGCTCGTCCCCGACGTCACCCGCCTGGTCAAGGCGGGCCTCGTGGCCAAGAGCTGGGACGCCGGCCCGACCAAGGGGATCGTCACCGACTCGGTAGTCGCGTTCGGCGTGCGCCCCGGGAACCCGAAGCACATCACCACCTGGGCCGACCTGATCAAGTCCGGCGTCAAGGTGATCACGCCGAATCCGTTCACATCGGGCGCCTCGCGCTGGAACATCGTCGCGGCCTACGGCGCCCAGCTCGAGCTCGGGAAGACCCCGGCTCAGGCGGACGCGTATCTCCAGTCGCTGCTGAGCCACGTCGTCACGCAGCCGAGCGCCGCAAGTGCCGCGCTGCAGACGTTCGCGTCCGGCGAGGGGGACGTCGTGCTCGACTACGAGGACGACCTGATCCACGCCAAGAAGAAGGGCATCGCGGTCGACTATGTGATCCCGCCGCAGACTGTGCTGATCCAGAACCCGATCGCCGTCACGGTCAAGAGCGCACACGCGGCGCAGGCGCAGGCGTTCGTGAGCTGGCTCGAGTCCTCGGCGGGCCAGACGCTCTGGGCCAAGGAGGGTTACCGCCCGGTCCTGCCCTCGGTCGCCACTCAGTTCAAGTCGAGCTTCACGCAGCCGGCCAAGCTGTTCACCGTCTCCTTGCTCGGGGGCTGGACATCGATCGACAACAAGTTCTTCGATCCGACGAACGGGATCGTGACCAAGCTCGAGCAGAAGGCGGGGGTCAGCACTGCCTCCGGCTGAGGGCATCGCGGTTGAGCTGTCCTCGGCGCGCCGGCCATCCGGCCGCGTCCCGGGTCGGCTGCGGCGAGCGCCCCGGCGGCAGGCGGCGGCCGGACCGCGAGGTCGCGGGCTCGGCCTCGGCCTCGCCACCGGCTACATCAGCCTGATCGTCCTGCTGCCGATCGCGGCGCTCGTCGCGAGCGCGTTCAGCGGCGGCGTGGGCGCGTCGTGGAGCGCAGCCACCAGCCCGGTCGCGCTCTCGGCGCTGAAGCTGACGCTGCTCTCGGCCGCGCTCGTCACGGTCATCAACGCGATCATGGGGACGCTGATCGCGTGGGTTCTGGTGCGCGACAGCTTCCCCGGACAGCGGATCGTCGACGCCGTCGTCGACCTGCCGTTCGCGTTGCCGACGATAGTCGCGGGATTGACCCTCGTCGCCCTCTACGGCCCGGACAGTCCCGTCGGCATCAATCTCGCGTACACGAGGACCGCGGTCTTCGTCGCGCTGCTGTTCGTAACCCTGCCGTTCGTGGTGCGCTCGGTTCAGCCTGTCCTGCACGCGCTCGACACGGAGATGGAGGAGGCGGCGGTGTCGCTTGGCGCGGGATCCGCGGCCACGTTCCGCCGTATCGTCCTGCCGAACCTCGTTCCCTCGATCCTCAGCGGGACCGCGCTCGCGTTCGCACGTGCCGTCGGCGAGTACGGCTCGGTGGTCCTGCTCGCAAGCAACATCCCATTCAAGAGCCAGGTGATGAGCGTGTTCATCTTCGGCGAGGTCGAGAACGGCTCGCCGCACGCAGCCGCCGCGGCGTCGGTGCTGCTGCTCGCGATCTCGCTCGCCGTGCTGCTGTCGATTCGCGGGCTCGCGCGCGTCGGCGGGCTCGCGCGGGTCGGAGGCCACGAATGACGGTCACGCACCCAGCTCGCATCGGCCTGCGGGTGATCGCGCTCGGCTACCTTTCATTGCTGCTGGTGCTGCCGGTCGGGCTCGTGTTCGAGAAGACCTTCGCGCAGGGCCTGTCGGCCGTATGGGCATCGCTGACGACGCCGGCCGCGATCAGCGCGTTCTGGCTGACGGTCGAGATCGCCGCCATCGCCGTCGTCGCCAACACCGTCTTCGGCGTCGTCTGCGCGCTTGCGCTCGTCCGTGGCCGTGCCCGTGGCCGTTGGCTGCTCGACGTCCTGATCGAGGTCCCGTTCGTGATCTCCCCCGTCATCGTCGGCCTGTCGCTGATCCTCGTCTACGGCACGACGGGGTGGTTCGGCAAGTGGCTGATCGGTCACGGGATCACCGTCATCTTCAGCCCGCCCGGGATGATCCTGGCGACGGTGTTCGTGTCGCTGCCGTTCGTCGTGCGCGAGGTCGCGCCGGTGCTGAGGGAGATCGGGACCGAGCAGGAGCAGGCCGCAGCGACGCTCGGAGCCTCCCGGCTGCAGACGTTCGCGCGGGTCACGCTGCCGTCGATCCGCTGGGGCCTCGCATACGGCGTCGTGCTGACGACGGCTCGGGCGCTCGGCGAGTTCGGCGCGGTCCTGATCGTCTCCGGGAACATCAGCGGCAAGACACAGACCTTGCCGCTGCTCGTCGAGACCCGCTTCTACAACTTCGACAACGCCGGCGCATACACGGCCGGCGCGCTCCTCGCCGCGATCTCGATCTGCGTGCTGCTGGTCATGACCGCAACGGCGCCCGACAAACGGAGGCTCTAGATGGCGATCTCGCTGCATGACGTGCACAAGTCCTTCGGCCCGTTCAAAGCCGTCGACGGCGTCTCGCTCGCGGTTGCGGAAGGCTCGCTGACCGCGCTGCTCGGTCCGAGCGGCTCGGGAAAGTCGACGCTGCTGCGGCTGATCGCAGGCCTGGAGCAGCCAGATCGGGGGGAGATCGCGATCGGCGGCGATCCGGCGCTCGCGGTCCCGCCGCAACGCCGCGGGATCGGCTTCGTGTTTCAGCATTACGCCGCGTTCAAGCACATGTCTGTCCGCGACAACGTCGCCTTCGGCCTGGCCGTCCGCCGGCGGCCCAAGGCGGAGATCCGCGAGCGGGTCGAGGAGCTGCTCGCGATCGTCGGGCTCTCCGGCTACGCCGACCGCTACCCATCGCAGCTCTCGGGCGGCCAGCGTCAGCGGATGGCGCTTGCGCGCGCGCTGGCGGTGAAGCCTCGGGTCCTGCTCCTCGACGAGCCGTTCGGCGCGCTCGACGCCAACGTGCGCGCCGAGCTGCGTACGTGGCTGCGTGGTCTGCACGACGACCTCGGCGTCACGACGTTGATGGTCACCCACGACCAGGAGGAGGCGATGGAGGTCGCCGACCAGGTCGTGATCCTGCGCTCCGGGCGGGTCGAGCAGATCGGTCCCCCTCGCGAGGTCTACCAGCGCCCAGCGAACGACTGGGTGATGGGCTTCCTGGGACCGGTCAGCCGGATCGGCGAGCGCCTCGTGCGCCCGCACGACGTGTCGCTCGCGCTCGAGCCCGACGGGGATGCGGCGGTCGAGGCGATGGTCTCACGCGTCGTTCACCTCGGGTCCCAGGTACGCGTCGAGCTGGAGCTGGCGGGCGGGGGGGACGCCCACGCCCAGCTGACGCCGACCGAGGCCGACGAGCTCGAGCTCGAGCGCGGCGACATCGTCTACCTCAGGCACTCGCCGGCGACGGTGCTCAGCGCGTGACCCAAGCCTCCGGGTCCTCGGCGAGCTTGCGCACGTGCGCCGGGAGCTTGTCGGCGGCGAGGTCGGCGAGCGTGACCCGTTCGAGCACTCCGCGCAGGCTGGCCCGCACGGCGATCCAGACGTTCGTCAGTGGCTCGGCGGCGCCGACGTAGGCGACACTCTCCGGCGGTCCCCCGCGGACGCTCGCGAGTGGACCGTCGACTGCTCTGATCACGTCCGCGATCGTCACCTCCGACGCCGGTCGCGCGAGCCGGAATCCGCCCTCGGCGCCACGCTGGCTGCGGACGACGCCGGCGTGGCGGAGCTCGCCGAGGATGTTCTCGAGGAAGTTGAGTGGGATCTCCTGCGCGCTCGCGAGCCGCTCCGCCTTGACCGGCTTGTCCCCGGTCGCGGCGGCGAGCTCCACCGCCGCGCGCACCGCGTACTCCGCCTTGGCCGAGATCCGCATCCGCTGCGCTACCCGACCGGCGCCGGCGCCAGCCCGTACGCCTCGGCGAGCTCGGGGTCTTTCCGGGCGAGCATCTCCGCGAGGGAGAGCATCACCTTGCACTGCTTCCAGGTGGCATCGTCCTGCATCTTGCCGTCGATCATGTGGACGCCGCGGCCGTCCGGAATCGCCTCGATCACCTTGATCGCGAACCTGACCTCGTCCGGATCGGGGCTGAACACCTTCTTCGCGATCTCGATCTGCACGGGGTGCAGCGACCAGGCTCCGACGCAGCCGAGCAGGAACGCGGCGCGGAACTGAGCCTCGCATCCCTCGACGTCGCGGATGTCCCCATACGGGCCGTAGAAAGGGAGGATGCCCGCGGACGTGCAGGCGTCGACCATGCGAGCGATCGTGTAGTGCCACGGGTCCTGCTGGGCGGTCGGCCGCGGCGCCTCGGGGTTGTCGGGCTCGGGGTCGGCGATCATTCGGTAGCCGGGGTGGCCGCCGCCGACGCGCGTGGTCTTCATCCGGCGGCTTGCCGCGAGGTCGGCGGGGCCGAGGCTCATCCCCTGCATCCGCGGGCTCGCCGCCGCGATCTCCTCGACGTTGACCACGCCGAGCCCGGTCTCGAGGATCGCGTGCACCAGGATCGGCCGCTCGAGCCCGGCCTTGGCCTCGAGCTGGGCCAGCAGCCGGTCGACGTAGTGGATGTCCCAGGGCCCCTCGACCTTGGGCACCATGATCACCTCGAGCTTGTGTCCGATCTCCTGCACGAGCGTCGTGATGTCGTCGAGCACCCAGGGCGATTCGAGGCTGTTGACTCGGGTCCACAGCGACGTCTCACCGAAATCGACCTGTTGTGCGACCCGGACCAGGCCTTCGCGCGCGGCCAGCTTGTTGTCGACCGAGACCCCGTCCTCGAGGTTGCCGAGCACGATGTCGGACTTCGCCGCCAGGTCGGGCACCTTGGCGACCATCTTCTCGTTGCTCGGGTCGAAGAAGTGGATCATCCGCGAGGGCTTGAACGGGATCTCCAGCAGCGGCTCGGGCGCACCGAGTGCGAGGGGCTTTCCGAAATCGCGGGGGTTGCGCAAGGGTCATTCTCCTCGTCGGGTTGGGAGTGCAATCGTAGTCGGGCGCGGCGACATCGGGCTTGCGGAGCCGTGGCGCTTCGTGCACGATGGAAGGGATGGCCGACGCCCCCGGCGCACAGATGACGCCTGAGAGGATCAGCACGGCGGTGATCGAGAGCTTCGACGGCTGCCCCGATTCGCGGCTGCGCGAAGTGATCCAGGCGCTTGCTCGGGCGCTGCATGGGTTCGTCTCCGAAGTGGGACTCACCCACGCGGAATGGGAGCGGGCGATCGCGATCCTGACCGATACGGGTGAGATCACCGATGAGCGCCGACAGGAGTTCGTCCTCTGGTCGGACGCGCTCGGACTCTCGATGCTCGTCGACGCGCTCGAGCACCGGACGGCGCCGGGTGCCACGGAATCCACCGTCCTCGGCCCGTTCTACGTGCCGGGCTCGCCGCCGCGGGAGTACGGTGCCAACATCGCCGAGGAGGCGGCCGGCGTGCCGGCCTGGGTCCACGGTCG
>Ga0302324_100014592_pt1 | contig 15827 bp, 12 predicted proteins | sample Palsa_T0_1_FD_201949 | JGI IMG/M metagenome (GOLD analysis project Ga0302324, IMG submission 201949) | Peat permafrost microbial communities from Stordalen Mire near Abisko, Sweden - Palsa_T0_1 | ecosystem: Environmental > Terrestrial > Soil > Palsa > Peat permafrost | place: Sweden: Abisko...
ACTTCATCGCGTTCACCCGCCGCCACATGGGCGCCGCCCGCACCCGCGACAGGTCACCGGCCGCCATCAACAACTGCGCCTCGTAGGCTTCCAGCGGCTTGGCCGGCGCGTCTGATTCCGGCCACCATACGAATCTTCCCTTGGAGAGCCGCTTCTGTGCCAGCCAGTATCCTTGGCCGTCATAGCTGAGCAGACGAATGGCGGTCCCCCGGCGGCTGCGAAACACGAACACACATCCTGAAAATGGATCTTCGGCGAGTTTCTCCTGGCAAAGCCGCGCCAAGGGGTCAATGCCCTTGCGACCATCGACGGGTTCGATGGCCACCAACACGCGCATCTGCGCCGTGATCTGGATCATCCTTCCGCATCCCGTTAGGCGCGCAGCAAGCCGGCCCAATCCGGCGGGGCGGCCGCCTTCCAATGGATGCGCATCTTGCCGCCGCCGGCGGACTCGAACTCGATGACGCAGTCCTCCAGCGTCGCCGGATGCGGCGCGATCAGTTCCACGAATGCCGGCTTGGCTGCTTTCCGACGGCGGCTGGGAACTCCGCCGAGCCGCTTCTTCAGCCCCATATAATCCAGCCGGAGCGGGTGCGCTACGGCATACACACCGTGTTGCCGGGCCAGTTCGACCGCAGCCTGCCACAGTGACTCCGGCAGTTTCGTTCGCTGCGACTGGGTGCTACGGAACTGATCCAACTGGCGCTGCAGTTGTGCGATAGGTTCGGGAACGGATAGGGTACTTTTGCGGTTCACGATCAGCCGCTCCTCAGCGACTGACTGAACTTAAACAGGACGGGCTAACCGGCGTCATGCACGCTTGCCGAAAGGTCACTACGCATTTGCCTCGGCTTTCGACCCCAGCGCGATATCGAGCATCATTTTGACGGTCATGATTGGACCGGGGGTGATCCCGGCTTCATCGATCTCCTCGCCGTCGAAGTCCTCATTCGTCGGATCTGGACATTTACTATCCACCAAGTTTCGACCTTCCGCAGAAGAGCGACCAGATCGGGGAACAAAGCAGGATATTCGAATCCCGGCCCAGCCAAAACCAGTTGGGGCATGCCATGTGCAATTTGGTTCCGAGACTCCTTCGGTTTCTCGAATGTTCCGAGGTCGGCCTGGTCAATCGCGCCAATCTCGCCCAGCCACGACAGAGATGCGTAGAGCGTGCTGCGGTTGCGGCTCAAGACCTTCTGCTTGTATGCGATCGCCGTCCTTGTCATACCCAGACGTGTAGAAGCTCCTGAGCCGGTCTATGATACTGTCCTTGAGCATTTCAAACGCCGCCAGGTAAAGGACGCTGAGATTAGCTTGTTGCGAAGAATCTCCGGCGTTAGGAACTCCCCCCAGCTCTGATCGACACCATTTTTCGCCATCGGCCAATATCTTAGCTCTTGGGCGCGACGCCCGCCACCAAGGGCGGGGCTGCGCCGACGATTCGAAACGTCCCCCTGTGCTTGGTCTGCTGTAGGCTTCGGGACTGGGCCGGCGGAGAGGGCCCTAACTCGCTTGCGAGCCTCGGCCCGCCCCGCTCCGCTTTGTGAACTCTTGGAACTTCCTGTCGAGGACGAAGACATTGACAGAAATCGCCTCTACGAATTCCAGACAATCGCGAGCATCGTCCTTAGAGACGACCACCGATAGATCGTGAGCTGCATCGTTGCGCACCATGCGAAGCTGGTTGGCCCCGCTATACAGTCTTGCATCGATCTTGCCAGAGTCCCGTAGGCGGCGCAAGCGCTTTGCAAGGGTGCCATTGTTTTCGGTTTCCCCTAAAAGCACGCAGACTGCCTCTCTAGGGCCTTGCCGCACATAATAGCGCAGGGCTCGTAGTTTGCCATCCCGAAACATGACACCGCACTCTCATAGGGCTTCCGAATCAGCGGCGGGACATCAGTCGACAAGGGATCTGACGCGCGCGGATAGAGGATCTCTTCAAGCGGGAACTCGGACGGCTCGGTCCTGCAGCTTCGGTAGAGAAAGACGGCTTCACACTTATGGCAGAAGGCCAACCTGTAGCGCACCCTGCGAAATCCATCCTCACCAGGATCACAGTGCGGCCACTTCCACCGGCTCCGACAGCTTGCTCTCCTTCTTATTGCTCTTGACTGCGCTGACGGCGTAGCGATAAGGTTTGCCCGCTTCGATCTTGTGGTCGCTGTACGCGGGAAGCGACTGCCCATCGGCCAGCAGTTCCATAGTCCCGTTGCCTAGCGCCCGATAGACGCGGTATCCAATGACATTCGGCTCGGTGCTGCGCTCCCACACCAGCTCGATGCTGATCGTGGAGGGCACCGCGGTGAGGCCTACGGGCGCGGCGGCCGCGAAAGTATCCACTGGCGCGATCGCAACATCATTGGATAGTTCGCTCTGCGCTTCCCCCCCTGCCACCTTGGCTGCGGACCGCACCAGGTAGCTATATGGCTTGCCGAACTCGGCGGTCGCATCGACGTATTCGGGCTTGGGAGAGCTGCCCAGCGCCTGATAGTCCTTCTCGTCCGGGCCGCGCCGGAGAACCGCGAAAGCATCACCCGCGCCTTGCCAAGTGAGGCGCACCCCCTGGGGCACGGCTTCGGCGGTCAAATCGTGCGGCTGCGCCAGCGGGGCCACCACCGCCAGCTCCGCCGGGGACGACCAGCCCGCGTCGCGTCCATTCGCGCCGATAATCCTGACCGCGATCAGCACCTGCTTGCCGACCCACTCGGTGGCCGGGATCCGATACTCGGCGATGCCGTTCGCGGTGGTTGCGCCACTGGCGGCTTTGGCGCCGGCGGCCCACGCATCGGCATTAAACGCCCCGGCGGGCTTCGGTCCGGTACGCAGATCCAGCCGCATGCCCTGCTTGACGATCACGCCTTCAGTGGTCAAGGTCGGCAAGGTCACGTGCGCGACGATGTTCGCCCCCCGCTGTAGCGCGGTCACCTCGCCGCGCCCGGGGACGTTCATCAAGGGGGGCAGCGGCTCGCCGATATATCCGCAGCCCCACAGAAACGGCAAGGACGCAGAGAGGCAACCCCACACCCGCAAACGGGAATTCAGACTCATGGCTTCAAGGCGATCGACTCGGGCTGGCTGCAATACGGCTGGTTGCCGGTCCCCATGACGCAAATCGTCAGGTTGGCAGTCCCGGCCTGGAGATCCAGCGGCACGGCCACATTCACCTGCTCCAGGCCCAGAAGTCCGGGCGCCGCGCCGGCGTACAGCGGAACCAGATTGCCGCGATTCTGAATGGTCACCGTGGCCACGGCGCCGGAGTCCGGCATGCCTGTCAGGAAGATCTGCAGAACGGTGCCCAGGGGCGCGGGGTTGGCGGGCGAGTTAGCCGTGTTGTCCTGGTTCAGCACGCCGGGCGTGAAGATGGCGGGCGCAACGGCCGTCAATGGCACGGTGAATGGGGCGCTGCTGGCGCTGTCGGCGGTCACTACCATCTGCGCGGACGATAGGCCGCTCAAGGCCGGCGGGATCTGCAGGTTGATCTGCTGCGCGCCGATATAGAGCAGTTTCGCCGCCATGCCATTGAACGTGACCGATACGTTCTGTCCCGCCAGATTGGTTCCCCAAACGGTGCACAGTGAGCCAGGCGCAACCGGGCCGGGATGGGAATCGGCGGCATCGGTAACGCTACCGACCACGACCGCAGGCGCGGTTACCGTGAGGGTAAGCGGAAAACTCTGGCTGCCCGCGATACCGGCATCGATCAGCACCGTAGCTTGATAAGTGCCGGGCGAGAGCGCGCTTGGATCGGCAACCGCTGCGATTAAGGCGCCATCAACCCCGAATGGCTCGGTGAACGACACCCAGCCTGAACCATTCGCATAAGTGACGCTGGCGGACCAGTCGAGCACACCGCCCCGGGTATCCCGAATAGTGATACTGCCCACCCCTACTTTTTGACCTCCGGCCACGGCCGTGGCTTGCAATGACGTCGCCGTCGCCTGCAACTGCGGATAGTAAGAAGCGTTGCAATCGCCCACCACCGTGCAATCCGAGGGCGGTGTGACCGCCACGAAGCGTGGCACGGGCGCGGTGGTGGAGGCGGAAGCCACCGTGGAGACGGGCGCCAGCGAGACGGTGCCGTTTGAAGTCGACGGCGGACTGTTGGCGGGGATGGTGAAGAAGTTTGGAATCTGCGCGCTTTCGATGGCGGATGGGTCGGCGTCCACCACCTCGTATACGGCGTAGCCCGCGCCGTTTGTGAGGGGCACGGGATTCGCTCCGTTCAGCACCAGCACTCCGGAGCCGTTGGGAGCCGGAAGGGTGGCGAACGTGCCGCCCGCGCCGGTCGAATCCGAATTCAGGACGCGCACCAGCAGCAGCGTTTGGCTGCCCGGCGTGTACTGGCCGGTGGCGGCGGCCGTCCCCAGATCGCCGCCCGCCGTGGGCACAGTGGCGGTGGATCCGGCCACCGCATCGGGAACATAGATAGCCGCGCCGCCAGGCACGCCCGAATACGAGAGCAGGAAGCGCGTGCCGGTGTCGCTGGTGGGGTCCTTCGGCTGGAAAGACGCCGGGAAGCCTTCGGTGACGCGCGTGGTTTGTTCGGCTGTTCCGGCGGCGGCGAGGTTGCTCAAACTGATGCCGGCAGGCGTGGGAGAACCGGTGCAGGTGACGGCGGAATCCATGCTGGTCGCCAGCAGGCCCTGCTGCGCGAAGGCTATCGCCACCGTATGGTTCTGCAACGGCAGCGAGCCGCCGAGGTTTGCGTCGATGGGGGCCTGCTGCTGCAGACCGAGTTGATTCACGTTCGCGCGCACATCGTCAATCACCAGCGAGACGGCGCCGCTGGCGGGGAACGTAAATTGGAAGCCATTGAACAAGATGCTTTGGCCGGCGACCAGCCCGGATACCCCCGATGGCACGCTTCCCGTGCCGGTATTGATGCTCAGCGACGCGCCCGTGGCGTACCCGCCGGCGTTGACTTGGTTGGTGATCGCAACCGGAAGGAACACGGTCAGTTCTGCGGTGACAGCCACGCCAGGCGTGCCGGAACATTGCAGGACGATATCGCCTATCCTCTCCGCAAGGCCTTCGGAGTGTACGATGGGGGGCGCGGCGGAGACGACGCACGTCGTGGGTTTTTGGGCATACATGCCGAGGGACGAAGTTAAGAAAAGGATGATACCGAAAGATCGATAAATATTGGATTGCATCATGTTAGTGTAACAGGGTGGCAACCGGCAATGACCGTCCGCTGTTCGCCTTCCGCGTCGGAATCACGGGACACCGGGACCTGGACGATCCGGAAATCAGCCGGTACCTCCCGTCCCGCCTCTACGTGAGGTTGCAAGAGATCCAGCGTTTTGCGCAACAGGCGGCGAGGGCATCGCAGGGCTTCTACCATGACGAGGAGGATGCAATCCTGTGGGCCATTTCCCCATTGGCGAAAGGCGCCGACCGGATTTTTGCGAAAGCGGCACTTAGCCTCGGCTACAAGCTCGAATGTCCGTTGCCATTCGATCGCGAGGAGTACCGGAAGGATTTTCGGAAGGAGAGCACGCGGGAACTCAGCGATCTGCTGGAGAAGGAATTCAACGATCTGCTGGAAAGGGCAGACGGGGTCTTCGAACTGGACGGCTCGCGGGAACACGAACCCGCCGCCTATGAAACCCTCGGCCACGTGGTGTTGGACCAGAGCGACATCTTATTGGCAATCTGGGATGGTACACCCGCGAAAGGCGCCGGTGGAACGCGAGAGGTTATCGGAGAAGCCAGGCGCCGCGGCATCCCCGTGGTGTGCCTGCATCCCGATTCGGGCCAGCCGGATACCATATTCACAGCCGGAGATGAGGGTGTCCCGGTTACCGCCAAGCGGATCAAGCATGCGGTGTGGCGCGTCCTGTTGCCGCCAAGAGACCTAGCCCAAGGTCGTCACGCCGGTGGCGAAGTTTGGCTGGATCGGCCCGATTCCCTTAGCGCCACGGAACGGTGCCTTGCGCCGATATTCGGCAGGTTTTGGCGAGTTTTCGAGAGGGTATTCACGTTAGGCTGGAGGCCTTCCAACACGCCTGCCGGCGCTCCCCGCGAATCGGGCCGGGTTTGGCGAACTTTCCCCGTGGTGAGTGCGGTGGGCGGGACGCATTCCAACGCGCCTGCCGACGCTCCCCCCGAACCGCCTTCCTTGGACGTTTTTCGCGAGCGGTTCGATGAGAAGTACGAATTTTGGGACAAAAAGGCCAACCTCCTGGCCGGGCTGTATCGTGGCGCTTTATTGTCTATCTACGTGCTGGGGGTCTGTGCCGTGTACACCGCCCTCTTCGGCAACGCGACCGGCGGCGGCCGGAGTTGGCCGGCCATCGAGATGGCAGTGATATTGGTCATCGTCTTACTCCTAATCTGGTCGTACCGGCGCCGATGGCATCTACGCTTGGCGGATTGCCGTTATCTGGCGGAGCAGTTCCGAATCTTACACCACAGCTACCCGCTGGGGCTGTCGCCGCGCAGGCAAAACCTGCCTGCTCAACACTTGGATGCGAAACTGCGGGATAGTTGGACGGAGTGGTTTTGGCGCGCCTGGGTGCGCCAGACGCGGATGCCGCGCGCTACGGTGACCGCTGGTTACCTGGAGGAGCGCTCCGCAGCGATTGGCGACTGGGTGCTGGGACAGGAGATTTATCACGAGCGCAACGCGGACAGGCTGAAGACAATCGAAGACCGGCTCCATGGGATTTGTTGGGGTTCGGTCGCGGGGGTCCTCGTGGCTTGTGTTTACCATTTAGTTTGTGATTGCAATCGCGGGGAGCCTTGGCTGTTGCTCGTTACCGCGGGTTTGCCCGCGTTATCGGCGGCGGCGCACGCCATCTCCAGGCAAGGCGAGTTTGGAAGGCTGGCGGACCGGTCGGAGTCGATGAGCCAATGGCTGGCGTCCTACCTCAGCGAACTGCACCCTGAGGGAGAGTTCAGCGCGGCTCACTTGCGCCGTCAGACCGAGGAACTGGCACAGGTTTTGTTAGACGAGGTCGCAGACTGGCAGATTTTATATCGCCAAATCCCGCCGCCTCCTCCTCCTTAGCCATCCGCCCGTAATGATCGGCATGCACCGCCGGCCGGTGAACTGGAGCCCCGCCCCACGAAGCAGCTAGCGTCCCTTCGTTCATGACCCAGCCGTTGCCATCAGGGTCGCTGAAAGTCAGATATTTTCCCCATGGCGCTGCTTGCACGGCGGAAGTCTCCAGCCCGCGCGTCTGTAGCGTCCGGAATGCGCGTTCGATATCGCCGGTGAGAAGGACGATACCACGCATGCAGCCGGGCGGCATGCTCTCGAACCACGTCACCAGTGCGATGTTGGTCTTCGTGCCGGGGATGCTTAACTCGATCCATCGCGCGTCCGGCCGGAAGTCGGCTTCGCGCGCGATGGGCAAGCCCAGCACTTAGTTTTAGAATCGCTTGGATCGCTCCTGGTCTTTGAGCGGAATGGAAACAACGGCCAGGCCATTGCTTACAGCTTCTTGTTTTGTGTCCATGATGTTGCCTTTCTTCGTAGTTCTCAGAATATAAAATGCCGCGGGACGCGCTTCTCGATTCTTGCGGTCTTTGTGCGCCATAATCCTTCAGAGGGCCGTGCGTCTACGATGGTAGAATATCTACCATCGATATGTGCTGGGGCCGGAGAGACCGGGAAGACGAAGTCGCGCGAGAGTTGCGTACCCACCTCGACCTTGAGGCCGACGAACTCGGCGAACACGCGGCCCGGCGTGCCTTCGGCAATGTGACAGCGGTGAAGGAGACCATACACGAAATGTCCAACTGGACGGTAGTGGAACAATTCGGACAGGATTTGCGATACGGGGCGCGCCTGCTGCGCCGCAGTCCGGCGTTCAGCATCGTGGCGATACTCACGCTGGCGTTGGGAATCGGCGCGAATACGGCCATCTTCAGCGTGGTGAACGCGGTGTTGCTGCGGCCGCTGCCCTTCTCCGAACCGGATCGGCTGGTGCGCATTTGGGAATCCCAGCCGGGAAAAGGGTGGAACCGCAATGTGGTCGACCCGTTCAATTTCCTCACCTGGCGCGAACGCGCCCGCAGTTTCGAGCAAATGGCTGCAATCGACAGTTGGACTTCGAACATCACCGGCGGCGGCGAGCCGCTGGCGGTGCATGGCATGCGCGTCTCACCGGAGTTCTTTTCAATCCTGAGAGTATCGCCGCTCATAGGCCGGGGATTTAATCGGGAAGAGGAAATTCCGGGCCGCGACAACAGCGTTATCTTCAGCTACGGCTTCTGGCAGAGCCATTACGGGGGTGATCGAAACATCTTGGGACGGAAGATCGCCATGAATGGGGAACCAGCCACTGTCGTTGGTATTCTGCGGCCCGATTTTCACTTCCCCGGCTGGAAAGCGGACCTCTACGTACCCCTGGCACTCGATCGCGCGGAGGCCCGCAAGGGCGGCCGCTGGCTTTCGACGATCGCGCGCTTGAAACCCGGTGTGAGCCTTGCACAAGCGCAACAGGACATGGCCGCCGTCGCCAGGCAGCTCGCCGCAGAGCGGCCCGAAATGGATAAGGGCTGGAGCGCAGCCGTGGTGCCTCTCCTCGAAGACGTGACGGATAACATCCGCCTGCCGCTGTTGGTTCTGCTGGCGGCGGTGGGCCTGGTCCTGCTGATCGCCTGCGCCAACGTGGCGAACCTGCTGCTGATGCGCGCCAACGGCAGATTACGCGAGTTCGCGTTGCGCGCCGCGCTGGGCGCGGGCCAGCGGCGCATTCTGCAGCAACTGCTATCGGAGAGCCTGCTGCTGGCGCTGGCGGGTTTGGCCGGAGGTCTGGCGATAGGCTACTGGGGCTTGCAGGGTCTGCTTGCACTGCTTCCCGAGAGCGTGACGCTGCCCAGAATGGAATCGATACATTTGGATTCCGGCGTATTCCTGTTCGCGCTCGGCATCTCGCTGGCGACGGCCATTTTGTTTGGGCTGGCGCCTGCCATCCAAGTTTCGCGGCCGCAGCTTCAAAGCGCGTTGCAACAGGGTTCCCAGCGCACCGGCGTGGGAGGCAGCCGCATATTCCGGCGCGCGTTCGTGGTCGCCGAGATCGCGCTGGCGCTCGTGCTGCTGGTCGGCGCCGGATTGCTCATGCGTAGTTTCGCGCGGCTCACCTCCGTTGACCCCGGCTTTCGAACCGAACGCTTGCTGAGCATGGAAATGTTCACTTCGCCCGCCAAGTACGAGGACAACCTGAAGCGGTCGCAGTATCTGGAGCGGGTGCTCGACGAAGTGCGCCGCGTGCCGGGCGTTCAGGCGGCGGGATCCACGCACTTTCTGCCGCTAACCGGAATGGTATCGGGTTCCTGCTTTGCGCCCGCCCCCGGTCCCGAGCCGGACACATCTTCGCCCGGCGCGGATTTCCTGGTGATCAGTCCAGGATACTTCCAGGCCATGGGGACGCCCATGTTGAGCGGCCGCGATTTCGCCGCTGGCGACCACTTTGGAACCCCCAGCGTTCTGGTGGTCAACCACGCATTCGCCGAGCGATTTTTCGCGGGCCAGAATCCCGTCGGCAAGAAGCTGAACGTCTGCTGGACGGTTCCCAATCCGGTCGAAATCGTGGGAGTGGTGGCGGACGCCCGGCAAGCGGAGTTGAAGGAGGCGCCGCATCCGACCATCTTCCTGGCGAATGCCCAAGGCCCCATGCACTTCGCGCATCTGGTGGTGCGGGCGCGCAACGATCCGCGCCAGATGGCCCACGCGGTTCAGGCGGCCATTCACCGCGTCGATCCCGACCAAGCGGTTTCGAACGTGCAAACCATGGACGAAATCTTCTCCGATTCGGTTGCGCGACCGAGATTTCAACTGGTGCTGCTGTTGGTGTTCGCGGGGATCGCGGTGCTGCTGGCGACCATCGGCGTGTACGGCGTGGTTTCCTACTCGGTAAGCCAGCGCACGCAGGAGATCGGCATTCGCGTGGCTCTGGGCGCGCGCGCCGGCGATGTGTCGCGCCTGGTGCTGCGCGAAGGGCTGCTGCTGGGAGGGCTGGGAGTTGCGGTGGGGCTGGCCGCCGCGCTGGCATGTACGCGTGTGCTGGGAAGCCTCTTGTTCGAAGTGACCCCCACCGATCCGTTGACGCTCGGCGTGGTAGCGTGTCTGCTGCTGGCCGTGGCCGTCGCGGCGACTCTCTGGCCGGCGCGCCGGGCCACCAAGGTGGATCCGATGGTGGCTTTGCGATACGAATAGTTTGCTAAGTTGGGATGCATGTTTCCCAACTTTCGGGCATTCGTCCTCTTCGCGCTGGCGCTGCCGGCAGCCGGACAGTTGCCGCCGGCGGCTACGGCCAAGATCGATGCAGCCGCGGAGAAGGCGCTGGCCGATAGCGGAGATCCCAGCGTCTCCATCGCGGTGCTCAAGGACGGCCGCATCGCCTACGTGCAGGCCTACGGAAAGGCGCGCCTAAATCCCGTCGCTGCCGCCCGTCCGGAGATGCGCTATAGCATCGGCTCGGTCAGCAAGCAGTTCATGGCCGGCGCCATCCTGATGCTGGTCGAGGAGGGCAAGCTTTCGCTCGACGATTATGTAGGGCGATACTTGCCGAACCTAACCCGCGCCAACGAAGTCACCATCCGGCAACTCCTCTCGCATACCTCGGGATACCAGGATTATTATCCGCTGGACTACGTGGCGCCCTTCATGCAAAAGCCGGTGACCGCGGACGAGATCCTGAAGATATGGGCCGGTAAGCCGCTGGATTTCGATCCTGGCACGCGCTGGCAGTAAGCAATACGAACTATGTAGCGGCCGGCCGCATCCTGGAGCGAGTCACTGGCAAGTCTCTTGCGTCGTTTATGCAAACGCGAATTTTCGGGCCGCTGGACATGGCCAGCGTCATCGATCTGGATGAGAAGTCTCTTACGGAATCCGACGCAGCGGGTTACACGCGCTTCGGGTTGGGGCCGGCCCGCCCTGTTGCGCCCGAGGGCCGGGGCTGGCTCTTCGCGGCGGGGGAACTGGCGATGACCGCGCGCGACCTGGCGCGCTGGGATGTCTCACTGATCGAACACAAGCTCTTGAAGCCCGGCTCGCTGGATGCGCTGATGAATCCTGTCCGCCTGAAGAACGGCGCGCCGACAGGTTACGCCCTGGGTGTTCGAGTGGACGAACAAGACGGACACCCGATGCTGCGGCACGGCGGAGCGGTGTCGGGCTTTGTCAGTTCGAACACCGTCTGGCCGGATGAGCGAGCGGCCGTGGTGGTCTTTGCGAACATGGATGGATCGAGCGCGCATCGATCGCGAATCAGATCGCGCCATTGCTATTAGCCGAAGCTGAAGATCCGCAGGCGGCCCAACAACTCGAACAGGACCGCCGGATCTTCAGTGGCCTGCAACAAGGCAAGATCGACCGTGCGCTGCTCAATTCCGATGCGGATGCCTATTTCACGTCGCAGGTCTTGCAAGATGCGGCTGCCAGCCTGAAGCCGCTGGGCGCTCCTGAGAGCTTCCGGCAGACCTCTGTCGAGCTGCGCGGCGGCATGACCTATCGACATTTTCAGATCGAGTTCAAGGGCAAGTCGCTGCACCTGAGCACATTCACCACGGTGGACGGGAAGCTGGCCCAATATCTGATTCAGTAATTGGAGGGCGGGCAATCCTGCCCGCAGCCGGCTTTCAGCCGGCTCTGGCCGCCTAAAAAGGCGACTGCGGCCAAGATTGGCCGCCCTACAATTTATGCAGAATCGCGCATCGTTTGGCAAATCTAAGTGGCATGCTAAAGCCTGCCCTATCGCGCGCAACAGATTTGCGTAGACACGAGCGTAGCCGGCGTGAACGTGTGGTTGGCGGCGAAGTAGTTCTTCTGGGCGAGGTTGCGGTAGATTTCTCCCGCTACGCTGGCCGCCAGAGGCCCTATAGCGGGCCGTCCGCCAGTGAGCAGGACGACCACCACCAGCTTGCTGTTGGCTGCGTCGTTGAAGGAGCCGAACCAGCCCAGGTGCGTGTGGCTGTCCGTGCAGGTGCCGGTCTTGCCCGCGATCGGTTCATCCTGCTGTGCCCGGCGCGCCGTGCCGTACTCGACGGCGCCGCGCATGCCCTGTTTCAACTCCGGAATCACGTTTCCGATATCCAAGTGGCGCTTAATTTGCGGCACGAACTCGCTGGCTTCCTGCGAGGTACGCGGGTATTGCAGGTAATAGAGAGTGCCGCCATTGGCCAGCGCGGACATCAGGGCGGCCAGTTGCAGCGGTGTTTGGGAGACTTCTTCGCCAAAGCTCGTAAGCATGCCCACCCCGCCGTTGCTGGGCGGCTCGGCGGGAAAATGCCCGGGGCTTTCGCCGGCGATGTTCAGGCCGGCCTTTTCGCCGTATCCGAATAGGTGCGCGTAGTAGCTGACCTTGTCGAAGCCGAGCTTGGTTCCCAACGTGGCGAAATAGAAATTGTTCGAGTGCGCCAGCGCCTGCGTCAGATTGTAGCCGCCGTGGCGGAAGAGCTTGCCATCCCCGCCCACCAACTTCTCACGGAGCGCCGCCAGCGCGACCGAAACCTTGATCGTGGAGCAGGGCTGAAATCCGCCGCCGAGCGCCAGCTTTTGGTTGACGATGGTCAGGATGCGGCCCGTGTTGGGATCTGCCACCACTACCGATCCGTTGTATGAACCGAGCGCCTCGACGGCGGAACGGCGCACTTCCAGATCTTCGCCATCGGCGTTGTCGCCCATGGTGGAATCGGCATAAGTCGGCTCAGTCCACGGTCCGCCGCGCACCACGACCGGCGGGGGCACTGGCACGCGATAAGCGGCGCGTTGCACCAAAGCGCCACCCGCATGGCCGGTCGCGTGCTGAACCACGGCGGCGCGATGCACGGGCCGATGGTGGCGGCGCGGCGGCGTAGGCGTGGTTGCCGTCGCAGCCAAGACAACGTGGGATATAACGTGGGATATCAGGAAGCAAATCGCGAACTGCGGAAGCCGGGGGAGGCTGAATGAAGGCTTATTCATACAATCTAGACACGAGCGCCCAGGTGGTGAAACCTGTCGGAATTCGCCAGAACCCAAATACAGAATGGCGGTCGGAGCAACCGGATACTTTGATTGTGCACACCACGGGCCGTTTTCGTCAAGTTTTCGATGGATTAAATGCGATTAAGTTTTGGGTATCAAGTGGCAGATCCGGTCGCTCGTCTGCATTAATCAGGCGATGACCCGCGCCGGGCCGGACAGGGGCGAGACGGGGATGGCATCGATGAGGCGGCGCGTGTAGGGGTGGGCGGGGCGCCGGAAAATGCGCTCTACCGGCGCGAATTCCACGATTTCACCTTCGTGCAAAATGGCCATGCGTTGGCACAGCGACGCGATGGACAGCAGGTCGTGCGAGATATACAAGATGGCCATCGAAAGCTCGCGGTTGAGGCGGGCGAACAGGCGCAGGATTTCCGATTGGGTGAGCGCGTCCAGGGCGCTGGTGGCCTCGTCGGCGATCAGCAGCGCGGGTCGATGGAGAATGGCCATGGCGATGAGGACGCGCTGGGCTTGGCCGACGCTTAGTTCGCCCGGATAGCGGCGCAGGAAGGGCTTGTCGACGGCGAGGCTGACGGATTCCAGGGCGTCGAGTATCGCAGTTTCGCGCCGGGCGCGGGGCGTGTGATTATGGGCTTCCCAGGCTTCCGACAATTGCGTGCCGATGCGCAAAGCCGGGTTCAGAGAAGACACGGGATTCTGCAGAACGAGCGAAATCTCACGACCGCGGATGGCGCGCATGTCACGTTCGGTGAAGCGCAGGAGGTCGCGGCCGCGGAATCGGATTTGGCCGCGCATGGCGCCGCCTTTGAGGTGCAGCAGGCGCATGATAGCCAGGGCGATGGTGCTTTTGCCCGACCCGCTCTGGCCGGCCAGCCCCACGATTTCGCCGGCTTCGATTTCGAATGCAACGCCGCGCAGCACGTTTTCCCGCGCGCGATAGTCCGCGGATATCCGGACCGATAGCAGGGGCGCGTCGTCGATAGGCGAGTCGGTCAAAGGATCTACCCCTTCCACGATGGCTGGCTGAAGGGGGTCACAGCAAGTTGCCTTTCGTTAAGATCACAGGCTAAAACCCCAATATCGGTAAGTCTGCGGAATTCGTGGGGCCGACCCCCCGCGTGGCGCACGCACTCGTGCCGACGCTAGCGGGTCCAGGGGGCCAGACCAGGCTTTAGCGCTGGCTGTTGTTTAGCAACACCGAAACGGCGTTGAGTTGGAAGTTGGCGACCACCAGGTCGGGCAGCGTGCTTGCCGTAAAATTCCCCGCCGCCAACTGCACCGGTTCGTTGCCGGCATTCCAGAAGACCGGCGCGGCGAAGCTGCCCTGGCCGTTGCCCGTCATGATCGCGAGGTCCAAGCTCCGGCCGCTCAGCACCGCCAGATCCAGCGTGCCGTTCTGGTCGAAGTCCGCCGCAATCATAGCTACCGGATCGGTTAGCGTGAAGGTCACCGCCGCTTGAAACGTGCCGTTTCCGTTGCCCGCGAGCAGCGCAATCGTACCGGAGTTCCGATTTGCTATTGCCAGATCCACCTTTCCGTCGCCGTTGAAGTCCGCCGCCACCACTGCCACCGGACCACCGGGGTTAGTCAAAGGATTCTGCTGGGGTTGAAATGTGCCATCGCCATTGCCGACCAGCAGGGAGAAACTTCCGTTCGTGCCGGCCTCGCCGAGGTTAGCCACCGCCAAGTCCAGTTTGCCGTCGCCGTTGAAGTCGGCCGCCGCCAGCGCGATGGGCTCTACGCCCACCGCGGCGTTCAAGGGCGCCTGGAACGTGCCGTTGCCATTGCCCAGCAGAATCGACACGTTCTCGGAATTCCCGTTGGCCACTGCCAGGTCCAACTTCCCGTCGCCGTTGAAGTCCCCGGCCAACAGCGCCGTGGGCGCGTCTCCGGCGCCGAAGTTCACCGCCGCTTGAAACGTGCCATCTCCATTGCCCAGGAAGATCGAGACATTGTCGAGGTCCTGGTTGGCCACCGCCAAGTCGATTTTGCCGTCGCCATTGAAGTCTCCGGCCACCACCGCTACGGGACGGATGCCGGTAACCAAGCTGCCAGACACAGCGAAACCACCGTCTCCATTACCTTCGAGCAATGTTACGCTGTTCGATCCCCGATTGGCTACCGCCAGATCCAGCTTTCCGTCGCCATTGAAATCGCCGGTAGCCACCGACAGCGGCAAATCCCCCACCGTCTCCGACGGCGCTGCCTGGAACCCGCTCCCGGTGCCCAACAGCACCGTCATCGCATTGGACGGCAGGTTGCCGATAGACAGGTCTGTGATACCATCGCCGTTGAAATCGCCCGTCGCGATGGCTACCGGCTGGTTCATTTCAATTAATTTGGGCGCCGCGAACGTTCCATTCCCTTTGCCTGCCAGGAGCGACAACGTCTCCGAGATGGGGTTCACCAGAGCCAGATCCAGTTTCCCATCGCCGTTGAAATCCAGAACGGCCAGCCCCTCGGAGCCGTTGCCGCCGGATGGGACCATGGCCGGCGTGCCGAAATTGCCTCCGCCAGTGCCCAGCAGGATCGTGACATCCGAAGAATTATCGTTGGCCACCGCCAGGTCCGGAATCCCGTCGCCGTTAAAATCGGCAACCGCGATCCCGTAAGGGTTGTTCGCGGCGCTAAAGATGTCTTTCGGCTTACCGAACGTGCCATCGCCGTTTCCCAACAGAATGGTGAGCACTGAATTCACTCCCGCTTGGTTCCCCACGGCCAGGTCCAGCTTTCCGTCGCCGTTCAGATCGGCCACAGTGACGACAAAAGGATCTGCGTTCGCGAACACCTTGATGGACGCGCCAAAGGTACCGTCGCCATTGCCCGGCAACTCATAAACGTAGTTGTTGTTCGCAATGGCCACCGCCAGGTCGAGTTTGCCATG
>Ga0302324_100014593_pt1 | contig 15826 bp, 14 predicted proteins | sample Palsa_T0_1_FD_201949 | JGI IMG/M metagenome (GOLD analysis project Ga0302324, IMG submission 201949) | Peat permafrost microbial communities from Stordalen Mire near Abisko, Sweden - Palsa_T0_1 | ecosystem: Environmental > Terrestrial > Soil > Palsa > Peat permafrost | place: Sweden: Abisko...
GCAGATCCGGACAATTCTCAATACGGCGCTCTTGGCGGTGTGCCTGGGATGGCTCAGTGGTCCGGCGCGCGCGCAAAATGCGCCCCCGCCGCCGGACGCGCCCACCTCGAAAGCTACTCCCAAGCCGTCCGATTCCGCGACCCCGAAAAAGACTGACAAGAAGCCAACCACAGCTGAAGACAATCCTTTTCCTGAAGATATCTCGCAAAAAGCGGCCGCGGATGCGAAAGCCGAAACCACCAACACTTCAATTCCAGACGCGCCCGCGACTCCGCCGAGTGCCAGTGAACCAAAGGGAAGTTCGAGCCTCGATGGATTGGACAAGCTGGGCCTGGATGATCCGGCTCGCAAGCAGCTAAAACTCGAATCGCCCGACGGCATGACAGACGTCTATGACCCCAAGCGGGCCAATGACGACGTGAAGGTCGGGAAGTTTTACCTGAAAAACGGCGATTACAAAGGCGCCTACGCCAGATTCAAGGATGCCACCGACTACGACCATGAAGATGCTGAGGCGGTCTTCTGGCTTGCCGAGGCTGCACGAAAACTGAACCATCCGCAGGAGGCCTTGCAGAATTACCAGGTTTATCTGCAAGCCGTTCCCGACGGGCCGAATGCCAGGGCTGCCAGAAGAGCGCTGAATGAGTTAGCATCGTCGAGCAAGCCCTAAGCTCGCGCTGAACGATGTACCCCCCCTTTGAAAAGCTGGTCACCAATCTCGATCTTGAAATAAATCGGCTCTCCGCCGACGAGATCGAGGCACACCCGAAGGGCGATTCGGCCCGATGGAGCATACGTCAGATCGTCGAGCATCTGGTGCTCACCTATCGCCTCTCCGGCGCCAATCTGCAAGATCGGCTTCGGAAAGCGCGAGCAACCAAATATCGGGCGACATGGACGCAGGTGTCTACCAGGTTTGTTGTGCTCAAGGTCGGGTATTTTCCTCCGGGACGTTTGGCGCCGGCTGCCGTTACTCCCTCTGCTGAACCCGCAGAAAGAAGGGATGGGATTCAGCTCGCCGCCTTCTTCGCCAGCGAATTAGAGGCGATGGACAGCACTCTGAGTGCCTGTGAGGTACACTTTGGCGGGCGGGTGTTTGCGACTCACCAGGTCTTAGGGCCATTGAGCGCCGTTCAGTGGCGTAGGTTTCATGTGATTCACGCGCACCATCACCTGAGGCATATTCACAAGCTAATCCAAAAGTTGGATTGGGTTATGGCCAGAAACTGAAGTACCACTTGAGGAGGTCATCTCCGCGAAAGATGGCGAATATGGCCGCCCCACTCAGGAATGCACCCAACGGAATCCGAACGGCCAGCGACGGGTGGGCATCTTCCCGGATCCGGGGCAGGACTATGAGCGCCAACCCGTAAACGGCCGCGGCTAGAACGGCCAGAAAGAGCACCAACCCCGTCTGCCACGGGCCCAGCCAGGCGGCGACCATGGCCAGCAGCGTGGCGTCTCCCAGACCGATGCCTTCACGCCTCCGGACTAGCCAATAGACTCCACGAATCAGCAGGATGAGAGCTGCCGCGCAGGCCGCCCAGAGCAGCGACTGGCCAGCCGATTTCCATGAAACAGCAAAGGATAGGTCCCAGGCCGAGGAATGGTCCAAGTTGGAGACAGGAGAAGGAGGAGTGTCGCCGATGCCCTGCAATCCGGAGTGAATCACTCCTAACGCCAGCCCCGGCAAAGTCAGCGCCTGGGGAAGCAACAAGGTCTCGGCATCGGTCGCGGCCAGCCCGAGCAGCATCCAGCACAGGACGGCGGCGGCGATTCCGCGGAGGGTCAGTCCAAATTCGAGAAAACAAAGCAGGAAGAGCGCGGCGGTCGCCGCTTCAATGAGTGGATAACGGGGTGAGATTCGAGAACCGCAAGCGCGGCAGCGGCCCTTCAGCAAAAGGAAGCTGAGAATGGGGATATTGTCGGAGTTTCGAATCGAAGTCAGGCAGAAAGGACAGCGCGAACGCGGCCTGACAATCGACTCGTGCCGCGGAAGGCGGCTGATACAGACGTTCAGGAAGCTGCCGAAAGCGAGCCCGGCCAAAACCGCAAAGATAGAGAGGAGCACAGTCACGCTGTCAGCCAGTATATGAGGGCATCTGACAAGACGCGCCGCAGAGTCCCATCGTTTACATTGGTTTCATGGTCTCTGGATCGGATGAGCAAGAGAAAGCTGTGACCAGCCAGTTCGCAGAAGCGGTCGCAATTATGGCCCGGCTGCGAGGGCCGGATGGCTGTCCCTGGGACCGAGAGCAGAGCTTCGATTCCATTCGGAAGTACACCCTGGAAGAGACTTACGAAGTTCTGGATGCGATCGAACGGCGCAATTGGCCCGATCTTTGCGAAGAACTGGGCGATCTGCTGCTTCAGGTGCTGTTTTATTCGCAGATGGCTGCCGAAGCCGGATATTTTAGTATCTCCCAAGTCACCGAGGGACTGAACAACAAGCTGATTCGCCGCCACCCCCATGTCTTTGGAGACCAGGCTTCGGCTGCTGCCGGCAATTCCGCTCCGGCGGGCATGGAGACCGAAGGGATAGACGCCAGTCAGGTCCTGCTGAATTGGGAGCAGATCAAGCGCGCCGAAAAGGCCGGATCGACAGATGCCCGGGCGTCTCAATCCCGCCTGGACTCCATTCCGCGAGGTTTTCCGGCACTGATGGAAGCCGCCAAGCTCGGTTCCAGAGCGTCCAAGGTCGGTTTTGACTGGCCTGAGGTCGAAGGCGTCTTCGCCAAACTCGAAGAAGAAATCGCCGAGCTGCGGGAAGCAATAAAGAAACAAGGCAACGCGAATTCTGGCCAAGACCAATTCAAGGAAGACGACAGTGCCGTAATCGGAGAAGTGGGCGATCTGCTGTTCACCGTAGTCAACCTTGCCCGCCAGCTTGAGGTCAATTCGGAGCTTGCACTCCGGCAGGCTAACCGTAAGTTTCGCCGACGCTTTGCGGCAATGGAAAGCTCCAGCCCCGGTCCGCTTGAAGAGCAGTCGCCGGGACAGCTGGAGGCCTTGTGGGCCAAGGCGAAAGACGCCGAGAGCCCCCGTGCCGCGGAGAGTGCGGGATGAGTATGCGGTCGGAAATCCTGATTCGAGAATGCCAGGGTTTCGAGGAGTTTGACGCCTGCGTTCGCCTGCAGACGGAGATCTGGGGCTACGACGTGCGCGACACAATCCCGCTGAGGGAGTTCATCGTGATTGAGCGCATTGGCGGCCAGGTCATCGGCGCTTTCGATCTCGCCCAATCTAAGAATCCCCATGGAGATCCGGAAGCAATGATCGGGTTTGCTATGGCCATGCCCGCAATTCGCGACGGTCAGGCCTACCTTCACTCCCATATGCTGGCCGTCCAGCCTGAGTATCGGAATGCGGGAATCGGGCGCAAATTGAAGCTGGCGCAACGAAAGGAAGCGTTGGAGCGAGGCATCGAACGGATGGATTGGACGTTCGACCCTCTCGAGATCAAGAATGCCTACCTGAACATTAACCGGCTTGGGGTAGTTGTTCACAGCTATACTCCGAACTTTTATGGTGTATTCTCTAGTCGGCTACAGGCAGGCCTGCCAACCGACCGCCTGCACGCCGAGTGGTGGATGGACTCGCCGCGGGTCCAGGCGACATTGAATGGCGGCCCGGTGCCCTTGCCGGCGATTCAAGAGACGATCTTTGTGCCCGGTGCAATCCGGGAGTGGAAGCAATCCCCGGCGATGTTTGCCCAAGCAGAGGCTCTGCAATCACAGGTGAGAAAACAATTTCTCGATGCATTTGCTCGCGGCCTGAGCGTGGTTGGCTTTACCAGGGGTAGCCTCAAAGGACTTGAAGATGGCGGCGATGATGGGAATGGCGTGTACCAGCTGGCAACTTGGAACAAAGCCTGAACGATGGAGATCCCGGTAAGAAGAGAAACCCTCTACATGAAGATTGATGCAATTTACCTCCGCGAACTGCGAGTCCCACTCGTAAAACCCTTTGTGACCAGCTTCGGTCCCACTACCGATCGGCGGATTTTGCTGGTGGAGATCAAGGCGGACGGGCTCACGGGCTGGGGAGAGTGCGTCGCCGGCGAGCACCCTTATTTCAGCTACGAGACCATCGATACCGCGTGGCTGATGTTGTTAACCGAGCTCGGTCCTGCGCTGGCGGCTGCCGATATCGCGCACAGCGGCAAATGTCCCTCGATTTTCAAGCAGATTCGCGGCCATAGAATGGCTAAAGCAGCGCTCGAAAACGCCGTGTGGGACCTGGAGGCGCAGATGCGCGGAGTCTCCCTGGCCCAATTGCTTGGCGGAACGCGTGAAGTCATTAACTGCGGCGTTTCTATCGGAATCAAGCCCTCAATTCAAGAGCTACTTGATGATATTGAGATGGAGCTTGCGGCCGGCTATCAACGGGTCAAGCTCAAGTGCAAGCCAGGCTGGGACATTGAAGTCTTTGCCGCCGTACGCAATCGATGGCCGGGCATCACCTTGAGCTGCGACGCCAACTCGGCGTACCGCATGCGGGACATCGAGGCGATCGTCACCTGGGAACAGTTCGACCTGTTGATGATTGAACAGCCGCTCTGGGCGGATGACTTTTATTTCCACTCCATTTTGCAGAAGCGAATGGAAACCGCTATCTGCCTGGATGAATCGATTCGCAATCGACGGGATGCGCTGGCTGCCATCGATATGGAATCCTGCCGGGTGATCAACATCAAGTGCGGGCGGGTGGGCGGCTTCAGCGAAGCCATTGCGGTGCACAACGTCGCCCAGGAACGCGGGATTCGCGTCTGGTGCGGAGGTATGCTCGAGTCCGGCATCGGCCGCTCCCATAATATCGCGCTGTCGTCACTGCCAAACTTCTCGCTGCCGGGGGACGTCTCTGCATCCATGCGCTACTGGAAAGAGGACATCATCGATCCAATCGTCGAGGTCTCTTCAGCCGGGCAGATCGTTGTTCCCGATACTCCGGGGCGCGGATTCGAAGTGCGCACCGACCTGGTTGAGCGGCTGACCGTCCGCAAAGAAGAAATCCGCGCCATGCAGCTGGTTTCCTGAGGTCAGGGTGTTGCTCGGGCGTTTGAGTCAAAGGAAAATTCATCTTCGCGCCTCCTGCCGCGCGGCCATCGCCGTAGAGCACGGTAGTGGACGGGGAACCCGACTCCGAGTAGGCGCGTATCTGACTGAGCGGGGATTCACCCCTGCCGCAACTAAAGTGGCGCCGGCGAGGAAAAGCGCCCCGGTTTCCCATGCGCATCCAATTTGTGAATTTCGGTTTCATAGCTAGAGTGATGAGAAGGAGTTGGGAATGACCCCAGAGGAAAGCACGATGTTGAACGACCTGGTCAGCAGAATCAAGCAGACCCAGTTGCCCGAGAAAGACGACGAAGCGGAGAGCTTCCTGCAGCAAAATCTGGCTGCAAACCCAGATTCGCTCTATATCCTTGCCCAGACGGTGCTGGTGCAAAACATCGCCCTCGACCGCGCCAAGGCGCAAGTGCAGCAACTGCAGCAGCAAGTGCAGGATGCCCAGGCCCATGCCCAGCCGGCACACTCGACCAGTTTTCTGGGCAGCCTGTTGGGGCGGCATGATGCTCCACCCCCGCCACCGCAGCGGATGCCTCCCCCTCCGCAATACTATCCGCCCGCACCGGCCTATCCTCCCGACTATGCGGCTGCTCCGCCCGCGAGTGCGCCGCAAGGCGGAGGCTCGAGCTTCCTGCGATCCGCTGCAACCACCGCGGCCGGAGTGGCTGCCGGGGCCCTGGCCTTTGAAGGCGTCGAATCTCTTCTGCATGGATTCGGCCACAGCAGCGGTGGCTTCGGTAGCGGCCTGGGAGGGTTTGGAGACAGGCCGGAAGAAACCGTCGTCAACAACTATTACGACGATCCCAATCGAAGCCCTGGCGAACGCGAGGCATCGTTCGATGATCGCACCGGGAACTTTGGCTCCGATCAGGGCTCTCAGTTGCGGGACGCGAGCTACCAGCCCAGCGGCTTCACCGAGCCCCAGGGCATTGACACCCTCGACGACGACCAGACTACGGGCGGACTCGATGACAGCTCACTGGATGACTCCGCCAGCTTCGATGATGGCGGCAGCGACGACTCTGTCTAAGAGGGCGACACCCAAACCGAGGGTCAGCGCTTTACCGCGACGGTGCCCTCGGTCACCTTTTCCCGCGGGCGCTTTGCGCCACCTGAGGGCCATTGCCATCGTTCTTTAGCATGTGCACCGCGTCCTGGTAGCCCAGGTTCACCGGGACCGGCTGGAAATCAGTCGATGTTTCCGTGGTCTGAAAACTCAATGGCTTGACCATCAATGCCATGCCAGTGAGATTGAGCTTGAGCAGGGTTGCCTCCCAATGGTGGTGGCCGACATCCTTCTGTTCGATGGACAGGTTGCCGCCTTTATACAACTTGCCTAGAATTCCCCAGCCGAAATTCACGTCCTCGATGAGGTGGGCATCGAGTTTGACTATCCGCTCCTGACCCTGGTCGAGCCAGAGTTCGCCCTCCATCCCGTGATACACCTCGGCCTCGCGATCGGGCGGATGAAAGTCAGGATTTGGCTTAAAGCTCAATCGATGGGCCGGTCCATTCGGACCTGGAACCAGGCCCATGTAGGTGTAAAGAAAAGCATCCGGAAGCAATCTGGTCATCTCATCGGCGCGACCGCTGTCTTCCTGCTCCCGCTTGTGGCGATGCTCCTGGATTTCAGGATGGGCGAGCAGATTATCCAACCGCCCAAGCTCCGCCTTCTCCTCCTCCGACGTTAGCGGCCGGTCGTCTTTCGCGATCAGCCGGGCAACGTCGCCGTCTTTGGTCTCGACGATTTCCTTGGTGGTGATCCCTTTTTCGTCTTGTTTCCGAAGCGTGTAGCGAACGGGATAAGGCGGCGCAGTCGAATGTAACTCATTTTGCGTGGCCCGCCGCACCAGGGCAACCGGGTCGACGCCTGTCTGTGGCGGGTTTTGTGCCCGGGCAAATTCATGTGACCATATCAGGCAGGCGACTGAGGCCAAGACGATTGCCGCCCTATGCGAACCTGGCCGGAAATCGTCAGATACAAATCTACTCATGCTACTCCAGACGTTCCTTCGCGGGAGAAGGTCACTCCCGCTACTTCTATTCTATGGGGGATTTCCCACTCAGGAGTACCCGGGTTTCCGCTGGGCTTGCGGTGCCATCTGCTGGTTGCGTATAGTTCGGGCAGAGCGCTAGGAACCTGGTGGCGCCAACGGGAGAACCACATGAGCGCAGCGGAAAGCGGTTCCGCCTCGATCGGCAAGTCCGTCGAGATCCGTGGAGAAGTGAAAGGCAGTGAGGATTTGATGATCGATGGGCTGGTCGAGGGCACGATTTCTCTCACCGACAGCCGATTGACGGTCGGCCCGACTGCACGGGTCCATGCCGATGTCTCGGCCCGCGACGTCATCATTCTGGGAACCCTGATAGGAAATGTCACGGCCAGCGTCCGTATCGAACTTCGCAAGGGAGCCAACCTTACCGGAGACATCCGCGCGGTCAGGCTCTCGATTGAAGAGGGTTCGATTTTCTGTGGCAAGGTGGATTTGACCCAGCCGGGTTCCCCGGTGTCTTTGTCGAAAAGCCCGGCTAATGCTGCTTCGGTTTCGGCTCCCGCTCCCGCGCCCACTCCGGTTGCTGGGAGCCTGTTCTCTCCGACGCGTGAGCGCTAGCTCTGAGTGCGGGGTCACTCCAAGGTTGCGGCAAGCAAAGGAGAATCGACGTGGCCTTCGATGCGTTGCGCAACATTTTTCACAAAGGTTCGGCGGAGGCTCGACCCAGCGGCAGGACGACGCTGGTTGGTCCGCGAATCCCAAGGCATTCCAGCGGATGGTCGGCGATGCTCAAGTACCTCAAGGATGGAGACTCCTTGCGGGTGCTCGATATCGGTCCGACGTCGCCGTCGAATGTAAATTTTCTCACCAGCCTCGGCCATAGCATTTACATGGCTGACGTGGTAACTGAAGCAAATCGTGGCGACTGGATCCAGGCGAAGCCGGATGAGGACGGGGTTCCCGCCGAAGCCGATCTGGAGAGCTTTTTGGAGCGCAATATGGACTTCAAGGGCCGGGTCTTCGACGGCGTGCTGCTCTGGACGACGCTCGATTTTCTCCCCGAAGCCCTGCTCGCGCCACTGATTGCCCGTTTACACTCCAGTCTCAGGCCGCAGGCACGGGTGCTCGCCTTCTTTCACACCAAGACTGCTGGTCCGGAATCTGTCTTTTATCGCTATCACGTCACCGAGGGAGAGGCCGTCGAGATGCAGGCGGCTGAGCGGCTTCCAGTGCGACAGGTCTTGACCAATCGCAAGATCGAAAAGCTGTTCTCCGATTTTGAAAACTGCAAATTCTTTCTGGCCAAAGACAACGTCTCTGAGGTCATCGTCACTCGCTGATCTCTCCCTGCTGATCAGCTTTGGCCTGCAAGGGGGAATTGGGTGCAGACGTCCTGAGTTCAGGTTTGCGCTCCGGCCACAGCGTCCTCTGTGTGCTCGAGCAGTTATCAGGTTCGCGGCCAATCCCACGAACCAGCAGCGGGTCCGGATTCCTCCTGGCGAGCCCGTATCTCTGAGTTACTCCCACCACCAGGGCTTCGATACGCTGCTGATAGTCTCTGGAGACAAAATCCCGGCCATCGAAGCGAAAGCGGTAGAGCGACTCCAGGGCAGGGAAATGATGCCGGACAAAAGCAAGATAAGTCTCCCGCGAACAAGGCTTGAGGAATAAAGGTTGGGCAGCAAAGAAACTTGCATCGACTTCCTTCGCACGTCGCGCCATGGCCGTGAGCGCCTCCAGCGTATCGGTAAGCCCGGGAAGCAACGGCGAGCACAAAATTCCGGTGCGAAGTCCCGCCTTGCGCAAACGGGCTACGGTTCGCAGCCGCAAATCGGGCCGCGGAGCGCGGGGTTCAAGAATGCGCGCCAGGGGCGCATCCGGAGTAGTAATGGTTAGATGAATCGCCAGCTGGTTGTGTTCCGCGATCTTCTCCAGAAGATCGATATCCCGGGTGATCAGCGCCGATTTGGTAACGATGCCGATCCGCAGACCACGCCGGGCAGCGAAAACCTCCAGGAGGCTGCGGGTGATCTTCGCACGACGCTCGATCGGCTGGTACGGATCGGTGGCAGTGCCGATTGCAATCTCATCGCCGGGGCGAAGACCGCGGAGTTCCTGCTGCAGGAGCCAAGCCGCATTTTGCTTGACGAAGATCTTCCGTTCGAAGTCTTCGGGTCGACGAAGTTCCATGTATTCATGAGTATAGCGGGCATAGCAGTAGCGGCAGGCGAACTCGCAGCCACGGTAAGGGTTGATACTCTTGGAAAACCAAAGTCCCCGCCGCGAGACCGAATTATTCAGGATCGATCGTACGCTCAGCGAGCGGAACTCAACCTCGTGGCCTTGGCCTACAGGCGTTCCACCAAGGGCAAGACGCGCCATGCCCTTGGGTGGCGGCGGTTGTTCGGCGTCCGATTGGAGGATAGGAAAGAGGAAAGTTGTATCAAGTTTCGCCATTTGTTCGCCTATAGGAGTAACCTAGTCCCCCTCTATCCGGCGGTCAAGCGTTTTCTTTCGAGTTGTTACTGTCCTGAGACCCGCCGATCACTCCTATCCCTGACGGGCAACCGAATGGCTGAAATCGCTGATACTGAAACTGCATGGCAATCTCTTCCAAGCGAATTCTGCTCGCGACCATCGGCTCCCTTGGCGACCTGCATCCCTGCCTGGCGATCGCGCTCGGGCTTCGCGAGCGCGGCCATCACCCGGTCATCGCCACTACCGAACTCTATCGCGCCAAGGTCGAGGGCCTGGGATTGGAGTTTCATCCCCTTCGGCCGCATACCGGGGCTCAAGATCCGGAGATCATGCGTATCGTGATGGACATGCGGCGCGGTCCTGAGTTTATGCTGCGTGAGATGATCTTGCCCGCTCTCCCCGGTACCTACCAGGACTTGTTGGCCGCTGCCAGGGGAGCCGATCTTCTGATCGCAGGTGAGATCGTCTTTGCCGCCCCGATGGTCGCCGAGAAGCTACGCCTGCCCTGGGTCTCAGCGCTTCTATCCCCATTTTCGTTCTACTCAGCCTACGACCCTCCGGTCTCCCCGTATGCCCCGTGGCTCGCTATTCTCTACCGCATCCACTGGCGGCTGAATCGAGTCTTCATCGAATTGAGCCGAATCGCGTTCCGGGGTTGGTGGGAGCCAGTGCATCGCCTGCGCCGCGAACTCGGTCTCCGTCCGGGTGGAGATCCGATTTTTGACGACAAATTCTCGACCGAGCTGACCCTGGCGCTCTTTTCACCGGAGATCGCCCCTCCTCAACCCGATTGGCCAGCAAATACGGTGCAACCGGGCTATGTCTTCTACGATCAGGACGAAAAGCTATCCGGGCTTCCAACGAAATTAGAGGAATTTCTTCAGGCAGGCGAAGCGCCAGTTGTCTTCACGCTCGGCTCCAGCGCGGTGCATGATCCGCGCAATTTTTTCAACGAGAGCGCCAAGGCGGCCCGGATACTCAACCGTCGCGCAGTTTTCCTGACCGGCCAGAACCCTCCGCCCACGGGCATTTCCAGCGAGAGCATCGCCGTTCCTTACGCCCCATTCTCGGAACTGTTTCCCCGGGCTGCCGTCATCGTTCATCAGGGCGGAAGCGGAACCACCGCGCAAGCCCTTCGCGCAGGACGTCCGGCGCTGATCATGCCTTGCGGCTTCGACCAGCCGGACAACGCCGCCCGGGTAAAGAAGATCGGCGCCGGACTCGCTCTGTCAAGGGAACGCTACATCGCCCGGACGACGGCTCGGTTGCTTGAGCGCCTGCTCACGGATTCCGCCTATGGAGAAAATACCCAGAGAATCGCGCGCCAAATTCAGCGCGAAGACGGCCTCGGCGACGCCTGTGATGCGATCGAGAGGTTGCTCGCTACCGCCGCTCGATCACCAGGGGAACGCCCTGCTTCGGGCGCAGGCTGATCATCGGACTCATGGGCAGGGTTTCAGGAGCACCAGGCGCCGGACGCATCCGCCAGTTGCGGAAGATGGTTGCCAGCACGAAGACACCCTCCATCCATGCCAGGCCCTCCCCGATGCATTGCCGCGAACCAGCGCCAAAGGGATAATATGCAAACCTGGGCCGGGTTGCTCTGCCGTTCGACGAGGTTCCGTCCGAGGGCTTGTCTTCCGGGGCAAAGCGCAGTGGATCGAATCTTTCTGGATCGGGCCAGAAGCGCGGGTCGCGATGTACGACCACCTGCGGAGCGATCAGGATCGCACCGGGCGAGATGCGGAAGCCGCGAAAATCGTAGGACTCCGGGCCGCAGGTGCGGCCAATGATCCAGACCGGTGGAAAAAGCCGGAGCGCTTCGGCGAAGACCATATATGCGTAGCGGAGGCTGGGAAAGTCGGAGGCGGTCGGCGGCCGGCTGCCCAGCACCCGGACCGCCTCTTCGTGCAGCTTCTCTTGCGCTTCAGGATGTTTGGCGAGCATCCAGAGGGCAAAGCTGAGGCCATTGGCGGTGGTTTCATGGCCGGCTAGCATCACCGTCAGGCACTCATCGCGGACTTGTTTGTCAGACATATGCGCCGGCATTTGCGGGGTCACGGGAGAAGCATTGTTGCTTTCGGCTTCTTCTGTGTCGACAGCTTCGAGCAGCATCGACAACAAATCGCCACGGTCTCCGGGAGACTTGCGGCGCTCGGCGATCATCCCATAGATAATCGCGTCGACTTCCATGCCGCCCTTGCGGATGTTCGCCATCGCCCCGAAGGGAAGCTTCTCGAGATGTTTCGAAAAAGGAAGAAAAGCCAGGGGTAAAAAGCCCATGAAGGCATCGACGGCGGCGGAGATCCTCTTCACTTCCGACTTGGCGTCAGTGTCGAAGAGACATTTTCCCACGATTCGCAGGGCGAGCAGCAGCATCTCCGGGTGCATGTCGAGCGCGCCCGGTTGCCATTGCCCGGTCATCTCCGCCGCGTACCTCGCGATCACGTCGCCATAGGCAGCGATGCGATGGCGATGAAAGGCCGGCGCGGCCATGCGCCGCTGGCGCATGTGCAGCGGTTCCTCGCTGGTCAAAAGACCATTGCCGAGGATAAACCGCGAGCGCTGCATCACCATATGGCGATGGTTGCGCGGCTCGTCGTTGAGCAGCAGCTCCTGGATCAGGTCCGGATGATTCAGCTGATAAATCTTGCGGTTGATCGCGCGGTAATGCACGATGTCGCCATAGCGCCGGGCATTTTCCCTGAGCATGTTGATCGCGCCTGCGCGAAAGAGCCGGCCGGTAAGCAGCCGAGGAAGAAATGGAGGGCCGGGCGGATACGCCGATCCGGGCTTGGCACGGATATCTGGTTCGGGATTCACTGTCTTAGTGTAAGCGCCGGCTGAATCATCAGATTGATGCGGTGAAGGCGCACTCCGCGACTCGATGGTAGTGAATAATAATTCCAAGCCATAGAGGGCGCAGCTTAAGCTAGGCCACGTAGCGCAACAATTCGGCTTCAGCCCGCCGGGGGATGCCTCTACTCACGCGAAATAGCAACATTAACTCGCAAATGTTGTTTGATAAAAACGACTGGAGCTCTCTCTGCAATGCGTAACTGCCGGCTATTCATCCTTTTGTTCCTTGCCGCGCCCCTGGGCCTGCGGGCACAAACTGCCGCCGGGAAACCTTCGCACACGACTCGCGCCGTCGCAGAAACCGATTTAACCGATCGCGAAAAGGCGATCCAGCTGCTGAATCGCTTCACCTTCGGTCCTCGCCCCGGCGATGTGAATGCAGTCTTGAAGCCGGGACCGGAGGCCTGGTTTGAGCAGCAGCTGAATCCGAATTCCATTCCGGACCCGGTTGTCGATAAGCACCTTCAGGATTTTCCTGCGCTGAAACTGACTTCTTCGCAGATCGTAGTCAACTTCCCCACCAACCAAGTGCTTCGGGAGATCTCTGAGGGTAAACAGACCTCGCCGCAGGATCCAACTCTCGCCAGCGTCTACCAGGTGCTCGAGACCAAATACACCCGCGAGCAGCAGGCCCGCAAAGACGAACAGACCAGTAAGCTGACACCTGAACAGATAGACGCGCAGAAGGCGGCTCAGAAAAAGCAGAACCAGGCGGCTGCGCTGACCTACGCCGAGCAGCTCCTCGGCATGCCAAAGGCGCAGCGAATGACTGCAATCCTGAGCAGTTCGGTCGATCAGCGGATGGTTCTCACCGAGAGCACGCCCGATCCCCAGAAAAAGATGCTGCTCGCCGACTTCAATCCCCAGCAGCGGGAGATCTTCTACGCCATGGGAGGTGGCCCCGATGCAGTTCACGTCGTGGATGGTGAGCTGCAACAAGCCAAGCTGCTTCGCGCCATCTTGAGCGAACGCCAGCTTCAGGAAGTCATGACCGACTTCTGGTTCAACCACTTCAATGTCTTTCTCAATAAGGACACCGATCAGATCTATACCCCGGCCTACGAGCGCGATGCCATCCGCGCCCACGCCCTGGGCAAGTTCCACGACCTGCTGCTGGCGACCGCGCAGCATCCCGCCATGCTCGTCTATCTGGATAATTGGCTGAGTATCGGTCCCGATTCGGCCGCCGCCGGTAAGCCGAAGGCAGGCCAGCAAGCTCAACGCGGGCTCAACGAAAACTACGGCCGCGAGGTGATGGAGCTGCACACGGTCGGAGTCAGCGGCGGTTATTCGCAGGCCGACGTCACCAATCTCTCGCAGATCCTAACCGGCTGGACGATCGATCATCCCGAGCGAGGCGGGGATTTTCTCTTCGATCCGCACAAGCATGAGCCGGGCGACAAGAAGTGGTTCGGCCAGAACATCGTTGGTCAGCAAGGGCCGAATGGCTTTGGCGAGGGAGAAGCCGCGTTGAACTGGCTGGCATCGAGGCCACAGACCGCGCATTTCATCAGTTACGAGCTTGCCCAGCGTTTCGTTGCTGACGATCCTCCGCCGGCACTGGTCGAGAGGATGGCAGCCACTTTCCTATCCTCCGACGGCGATATCAAGGAAGTATTGCGAACCATGGAGCGCTCCCCGCAGTTCTGGTCGCGGAAGTACTATCGCGTCAAGGTAAAGACGCCGCTCGAATTTGTCGCTTCGGCCTTTCGTGCGACCGAGACCGACCCCTCCAATCCGAGCGCGATCGTGAATGTGTTGAAGGCTATGGGAGAGCCGCTGTATCAGGTGCAGCCGCCCACCGGCTATCCAATGACCGCCGACCGCTGGATGAACTCCGCCGCGCTGGTTGACCGGCTCAACTTCTCGTTGACGCTGACCGGCGGCAAGCTGGGCAATACCTCGTTCGATGCGCCGCGCCTGCTCGCCACCGGACTGCTGGCGCGCGAAGCCGTGCCAGCCAGAACCGGCGTGCGTCGAATCTCAGCAGAGGAAACCACGGTGGGCTCGCAAAACGGCCGCGAAGAGGCGATCAGCCTGATGGAGCAGATGATTGTTGGCGGCACGGTCTCGGCAAAGACCAACGAAATTATTATCAAGCAGATTTCCGACACCGAGGCTACGACCGCGCCAGCAGACTCCACTCAGGTGCTCAATACCATCGCGGCGCTGATTCTCGGCTCGCCAGAGTTTCAGCTGAAGTGAACCGGAAGATCGAACATTCGCTTGAGCACCGCGCTTCTCATCGGTTCCATCGAAGGCTGGTGTCCTTAGGCTCGGGTCGTTGATTCGGTCGCCCGGCTCTCGCCAATATCCATGCTCCGGATCAGTCCATCCTGGATCAGGTAGGTGTGTTCCACCCTCTGATCGACAAGCAGCTTGCCGGCGAGGTCCCGGACAACCTGGTGCACTGTCACAATCGTTCTGCCAGACTCACCTGTGCTGAAATTCACCGGCTCGACGTGAGGATCGATTAAGCTCCATTGCCTGGTCCAGTAGTCGCGCACGCCATCGTGACCGTGGACCCGGCCGCCTTCCCAGCCATTCGGCCAATCGACATCCGAATGCATGGTTTCCAGTACCGCATCAATATGGCGTGCGTTGAAATTTGAATAAGCGGAGATCAGCAATTCGTGGTCATTAAGAAAAGGCGTCATATTGCCATCATTCTAGTCTTCCACCGGCGTTGCCGACCCCCGGGGGGATAAAACGGGTATTGTTGCTGATTTAGATTGGTGTTGCATCCTCGGCACAGAGGTCGTTCATTTCTTGGTGCGTATGAGCCCGTATTCTAGTCAGACCCGGAACCCTTGAGCACCCCGGATTGGGCCACGGGCCGATCCCCGGCCCCGGAGCACGCTTGTCAGATTCCTTCACCGGGTTCCACGCCGGCGGCTTAGGAGGAGAAGCGATGGAGTTCCGGCACGCGCCTTGTGCCGGTCAGGATGTCATAAGGATTCGGCAGTGGCCTGTGTTCGTCACATGGCCAGCAGCGTGAACTAGCCGCCCCTCGAACGCAAGGCTCACAAGCTCGGTATGCAACCCGTAACCGCAGCCTGAGCGGGCACAACAGCACCCGAGACCTCCGCAGAGGCACCGCTCCGCTCTGCCGGACATCGGTACTCGTCTGTCCAAACTATGCCCCAACACCATCCGCACGGCACCTTCCCACCACTTGCCCACGCTCCTCACCCCAAGAGCCGCGGCTCATGTCGAGGAAGTTCCTGGAAAGTTCAGGTCCCGCCGCTGGCGGGTCGATGGTGCCGGAAACTTGCATTGTGGCATAGGGTGGTTACAGACTAAGGAAGCCGGGCTCGACAGCTATGGCCGTTTATAGCTTGGCGCCACTGTGCCCGCTGGAAAGTCTGGCTTCGGTTGTTGCGGTCGATTGTTTGGTGGCGAGATTGCGCCTTGAAAAAGGCCGGGCTC
>Ga0302324_100014594_pt1 | contig 15826 bp, 12 predicted proteins | sample Palsa_T0_1_FD_201949 | JGI IMG/M metagenome (GOLD analysis project Ga0302324, IMG submission 201949) | Peat permafrost microbial communities from Stordalen Mire near Abisko, Sweden - Palsa_T0_1 | ecosystem: Environmental > Terrestrial > Soil > Palsa > Peat permafrost | place: Sweden: Abisko...
AGGCGGCGGATGTCCCCCGGGGCAGCACCAAGTGCACACATGTCCCTACGGACAGTCCACCCTTGGAGGCCCGCGAAGGGTTTATTTGGCGAAGTCGTCAGGTGACGAAGCAAACGGGCTGTTGTTCCCACCGGTTGGCCCAGGAAAGCGATTGTTGCGAGGATCACGTGTGCCGGCGATATAGCGAGGCGATGAATCCACGAGTTGCGAAGGCGTGCTTCGGACTCCGGAGAACAAATTGCCGGTTCGCGCACGGCACGAATCGAGCGAAGGGTTCCGGATCCAGCCAAACAAACCGAGATGTTCGCTGGGAAATTCCGCTGTGGGCGCGCCGTTTTTTCTGCGGCTTTGCTCTGATTCTCAGCGCGGCAATTCGGACGACGGTTTCCGCGCGCCGCGTCAACCAGAGCCACTGCATGATGACGGAGTGAGTGTGCTGCGGCGCCCGCAAAAAAGTCACAGTCGAAATCGGCGCGGCATACGGGATTCTACGGGCTCCTTTGGAACATACATTCTTAGGCATTTCAGTCCATGCCTGTGCCATCTGCCATGCGCTGCTAGACGCTTCGTTTTTCTCCAACCTACTGGAGGCAAGTAACCAACAAAGTGGTAATCGTCTTCAGGAACTATCAAAGGCTGTCCGTCAGCCGTGTGGGTTGCACCAAAAGCGAGGTTCCCGAATGAATCCCCAGCCACGTCTCGCATTTCAGCGTTTCAAACTGGCAATCATCGCCTTCTTCCTTATCGCGCTATACATAGCGGCAATGATGGCTATGACGTAGCACCGCGACGGCGGCGCTCGCGGAGCCGCCACAGTGTGCGCAGGGAAGTTAAACAATAAGATGCGGCTGCTGGTGTGTCTTTGCCTTTTGGTATTTCGGGGAGGGACTTGCAGGTATCGCGTGCGGACTAGACTTCGACCGGATGCGCTTTATCCAAGCTGTGCACCTGCTCTTTCATTTTATTCAACACCCGCTCAGCAGCGGCAAACAATGTTTCGGTGTCTTCGCCCTGTTTGGGGTAGCTCGCGATACCCACGCTTACGGATAGCTTGGGGTCCTGACCGTCATTCGCGAGGGTCTGACAGATTCGATCGGAGACCAACTGGGCAGACTCGGCAGGAGTTTCTGCGAGTACCAGGGCAAATTTATCGCCACTGAGGCGTGCAGCAATATCGATGCGACGACGGCCGGCGGACAGCGCCGCGGCGAGTCTGCAAAGCGCGGTGTTTCCCTCCGCTGGCCCGTAGCGGTCATTGACCTTCTTTAGATCGTCCAGGGCGAAGAATACCAGGGAAAACTCTCGGCGCGTGCGCTTGGCCCTTCGAATCTCACAATCCAGAGCATCCATAAGGTTCTGATGGTTGTCTAAGCCGGTCAGGGAATCTTTTTCGGCCTGCTGACGCAAATTTCGCTCGGCCTCCCGCTGTTTGGTGACGTCCTCAGCCACAATTGCGTAACCGCGGAGACGCCCGTTGGTGCCAATCACTTCGCGCCCCCGGAGCCTTGCTTTCAAGGCGGAGCCGTCTTTCCTCTTCCAGATAACCTCGAGCGTGTCGGGGGAACCCTGCGGGCCCAAGTTTCCGAGCAACTGTTGCCGCTTGAAGGGATCGCGAATGATTTCACTGGTGAGGTCGGCTGGGAGGATCTCGTCTTTTGAACTGCAGCCCAGCATTTTCACAAGACCCCGATTGACGCCTACGAGCTTACCTTTGGTGGTGCACCGGCAAGTGCCGTGTGGATTCTCGATCATACCGCCGTCAGGCGTTAGGAACGGCTGCAGCTGATCTTCCCGTCGGCGGTGCTGCCCATTTGCCGTTCTTCGACGACGTGAATCAAGAACCGAAGCCGGGAGGTCGCCCATGTCATCGATCCGATCGCAGTCCATGGCGCCTTTTTGAATGAGTTCAGCCGCGGCGTCGTGCTGCAAGGTGGCGGTCAACGACAGGAATTGCTCGAGGTTGAGAACGAGCTCTGCGGTAACGCGGTAGTGGACCTGGGTCAGCTCTTCCAAAGATCGCTGGACATCCGGTTTGTCACTATGAATCACACTAACGCGGAGCGACGGACTCTTAACGATATCTGTCTTGGTGACACTGGAACGGTGCCTGTGTTGCGTGGGTTGAGCCAAAAGTGAGTTAGGCATGGGATGCCCCTGGAAGACGTTTGGGTAAACTTCACTCACCTTAAGAGTATTCGCGCGACCGGAAACGATCTGTGTCTTTCAACACTAGTTCTTAATAGTTACCCCGGCTATGCCGGGGACGGCGGAGTTAGAGCGCGCCGAGGTTCTGGCGGATGCACAACAAATTCGAACTGTCACGTTCAGCACAAGTAACGCTTTACTCACGCGAAATTCAGAATGAGTCTCAGCTCTTTAAATGTGAAGTGCTACGCTGCATTTAATGAGTCTGCAGCACCCCGATGCAATTCCAAAACAAAGTTCGGCGAAACGAGTGGTTCGGATATGTGGCTGTGGACGGGCGTTTACGCTCCCCGCAGGCTTGCGCCTGGGGTCGGGTGAACGGCCGCCACGGCAAGCAATCGCGGTTGGGATTCTGGCCAAAATTCTGTTCCTTTAAGCACACCGCGGCCACCAGCGCCCTGGCATTGCTACTTTCACTGATCTTACCGGTACAGGCAACTCTCGCCGACCAAGCAAGCGCCACCGCCCAGGGATCATCCGAAAATCTGGCGCAATTAAGCCTGGAACAACTCGGTGACATCGAGGTAACCACGGCATCGAAGCAACCTCAGCAGGTCCAGAAGACGGCCGCAGCGGTATTCGTTATCACCCAGGAAGATATCCGGAGGTCTGGAGCCACCTGTATCCCGGAGGCCCTGCGCATGGCGCCAGGCGTGCAGGTTTCGCGCATCGATGGGGATCATTGGTCGGTATCGATTCGCGGTTTCGCCGGGCAATTCTCGAAGTCCCTATTGGTTTTGATAGACGGCCGGAGCGTTTACACACCGTTGTATGCGGGAGTGTATTGGGACGTACAGAACGTGATGATGGAAGACATAGAACGCATCGAAGTGATTCGCGGACCCGGAGGCACGATCTGGGGAGCGAACGCGGTCAACGGCGTGATTAACATCATCACCAAAAGCGCGAGCGATACCCACGGCACGGTGGCCGCGCTGGGTGGCGGGAGTGTGGATCAGGGGACGGGCGACGTTCGCTATGGCGGCTCGGTGGGAAAGGACTTTAATTATCGTATCTATGCTACGGGCGACATGCGTGGGCCCGAATTTCACTCCGACGGAGATGGATTCGACCGCTGGCGAATGGGCCAGATGGGTTTCCGTACGGACTGGAAGAGCGGCGACCGGGATAACTTCACGGTGCAGGGCGATATTTACAATGCGGAAAGCGGAGAGAGGGTGTCTCTCGCGACTTTTTCTCCCCCGGCCCAAATTACCCCGGACGACACCGGATACGCCTCCGGCGGCAATGTGTTGGCACGCTGGCAGCACACCACCGGAGAAGGCTCCGACGTTCAGATCCAGGCGTACTTCGATCGGACCAACCGGCAGGATATCGAACTCGGTGAAACCCGAGATACTTTTGACGTGGACTTCGTACAGCACGCGCGCATTCACGACGACCAGGAGTTGACCTGGGGCCTGGGAGCCCGGGTAAGTCCCAGCAACTTCATTCAGACCTCGGTGGCCGTGAATTTTCTTCCCAACAAGCAAACCGACAGCATCTACAGCGGCTTCGTGCAGTACGATCTGCCGATCGTGCGCGACAAGGTAACCCTGACGGCGGGAACCAAGCTGGAGCACAACAACTTCAGCGGGTTCGATTATCAGCCGAGCGTGCGCCTGCTGTGGACTCCCACGCTCCGCCAGTCCTTTTGGGCCGCGGTAACCCGTGCGGTTCGCACGCCGTCGCGACTGGACCAGGACGTTGACTTCGACATCTTCATCGAAAACACGCCGACGGCTCCGATTTTTTTCGAGATCCAAGGAGACCCGAAATTAAAGGCCGAGCAATTGATCGGCTACGAAGCGGGATACCGTAACCAGGTGAATCGCCACCTGTACATAGATTTCACGGCTTTTTGTAACACCTATCGCGACCTCCAAAACTACGGACCACTGACCATCGCGGAGGGGGCCACGCCGCCACCGCCGCACATTTTCATCGTGGTGCCGTACGCCAACGGAATTCAGGGCGATACGGACGGCGCGGAAATCGCGCCCGATTGGAAAATCACCCGCTGGTGGCAGGTGCGCGGTTCCTACTCGTTCCTAAAAATGAACCTGCAGGACAAGCCGGGATACACGGACGTCGGGGGACTGCTGGCGTCCTACGAGGGATCGAGCCCCCGCGATCTGATTGGGTTTCAATCGCTATTCAACTTGCCAAAACATTTCGAGCTGGATGAAACATACCGGTACTCGAGCGCTCTTTCCGCACAGAGCGTGGGCTCCTACAGCACAGCGGATGTAAGGCTGGGCTGGCATTTTGGAGAGGGTCTGGATTTTTCGGTAATGGGACAGAATCTTTTGCGGCCCTATCACTATGAATTCGGCGGGGATCCTGGCCCGCTGGTTGGAATCAAAAGAAGCATATACGCAAAGATGACCTGGAGAATGTGACGCAAAAAGGCCTCATACACGGCACCAACCGACTATCCGGCCAATCGATGTCTAATGAGCGTGCCCACCGCTGGTTCCTGAGCTGCCCGTGCATGTCGTTGGTCATCGTATTCTGGCTGTTCATGGGAGTTCCCTGCCTGCAATCCGAACAACCCAAAATTCGCGAGTTCGAGGTGAAGGCTGCGTATCTCTATAACTTCGCCAAGTTTGTGGAGTGGCCCGACGAGGGCAATAACGATGGGAACGCCTCTTTCGAAATCTGCGTGCTCGGCGCGGATCCATTTGGGGCCACATTGGATGCAATCGTCTCAGGGCAAACGATAGGCGGTAAGAACGTGTTGGCGAGGCGAATATCCAAACCGCAAGACGTGAACCATTGCCGCATTCTGTTTATCAGTTCCTCCGAGGAAGGGCGTTTGAAGGAGGATTTGACCGCGCTCGAAAACGCCCGGGTGCTGACGGTCAGCGACATCCCCCGGTTTGCCGAGCGTGGCGGCATGATTGGGTTTGTTCTGGACGGAAACCGCGTGCGCTTCGACGTCAACCTGGGGAGCACGCAGGCAGCGGGCCTTACGTTGAGGTCGGAATTACTCAAAGTGGCAACCAACGTCAGAAAAGGCACGCACGCCGGAGATATGTAGATGCACCAGGTAAAAAATCGCTCGATCGTCGAAAAGCTGACGCGCATGAGTATGTTGGTCAGCGGCATCGCGCTGCTTCTGGCGTGCGTGTCATTTATTGCGTTTGACATGCTCACGTACAGAACCAATAAAGTGAGAAGCCTTTCCACGCAGGCGCAGATCATCGGGTCCAATGCGGTATCGGCTCTTCTTTTTAACGACCCGCAGTCCGCCGCAGAGACGCTGTCCGCCTTGAGAGCCGCCCCGAGTGTGGTGTCCGCTGGCATCTGCACTCTTGATGGCCGAGTTTTCGCCTCCTACTCGCGCGATGCGCACACTCAGGTGATCGTGCCACCCTTGCTGCCCGCAGGTGAGGCGGAGGCGCACTCGATCGGAACCGAGCAGATTGACTTGGTGCGTTTGATTGTGTTTAAGAACAAAGCCACCGGAATCGTCTGGATTCGGTCCGATGTGCAGGAACTAAATCGACGCCTGCAGCGATATGTGGGAATTGCCATCGTCGTTCTGTTGGCATCGCTCTGGGCGGCATTCCTGTTTTCCTCGACGTATCGAAAAGAGATCACCGGACCAATCGTGGGATTGGCGGAGATTGCGCGAGTGGTTTCTCGCGACAAGAACTATTCGGTTCGCGCCACTTCCGCCGGAAGTACCGCGGAAACTTCGATCTTGGTGGACGCGTTCAACGAGATGTTGGCCCAGATCCAAGAACGGGATAAGGAACTGCTGACCGCCCATAGCGAACTCGAGCAACGCGTTCGGGACCGTACCGCCGAGCTCGCGGCTGCCAACAAAGAGCTGGAGTCTTTTTCCTATTCCGTTTCCCACGATTTGAGGGCGCCACTCCGGAGCATTGACGGCTTCAGCTCGGCGCTTCTGGAGGATTGTGGTCCGCAACTGGACCAAAGCGGCAAGGACTATCTCCATCGCGTGCGCGCGGCGTCGCAGCGAATGTCACAGTTGATCGACGACATGTTGAACCTGGCGAGGGTGACCCGGCGGACGATGGAGCGTGAAACCGTCGATCTGAGCCGCTTAGCCAAATCGATCGCGGGCGATCTGAGCAAGGAAGAACCGGGCCGGCAGGTAGAGTTTTCCATCGCCGAAGGCCTCACCGCCGACGCCGATTCCGGCCTGCTGAAAATCGCCATGCAGAACCTGATTGGCAATGCATGGAAATATACATCCGCGCACCAGCATGCGCGAATTGAGGTGGGCCGCGTGAAACACAATGGCGGTTCCGCTTATTTCGTGCGCGACGATGGCGCGGGATTCGATCCTCGCTACGTGGAACGTCTCTTCGGAGCATTTCAACGGCTTCACGCCGCGACGGAGTTTCCGGGCACCGGGATCGGTCTGGCCACAGTGCAGCGGATTATTCACCGGCACGGCGGAGAGGTGTGGGCCGAGGGCGGGGTGGAAAGTGGTGCAACATTTTATTTTACTTTGTGACCGCGAAGATTCGCGGAAGGGGTGAGGGCCATGGATCTTAGGACCATATTGTTGGTCGAGGACAATCCGGACGACGAAGCATTGACGTTGCGGGCGCTCCAAAAGAATAATATCCGAAATGAGGTGGTGGTGGCGCATGACGGCGCCGAAGCCATCGACTACCTCTTTGGCACCGGGACATTCACCGGCAGGAACATAGAAGTCTTGCCGCAGGTAGTCTTGCTGGATCTGAAACTCCCCAAATTAGATGGGTTGAGCGTGCTGCGAAAGCTGCGGGCCGACCCACGCACCAAACTGCTGCCGATCGTGATACTCACTTCCTCGATTGAAGAACAAGACCGCCTGAGTGGCTACGATCTGGGGGCCAATAGCTACGTCCGCAAGCCCGTGGATTTCAATCAGTTCATTGAAGCGATTCGCCACTTGGGCTTGTACTGGCTGATTCTGAACGAACCGGTGCCGGCGAGGAGGGGATAAAATGAGTTTTCCGCTTCGGCTCCTAATTGTCGAAGATTCCGAGGATGACGCCTTGCTGCTGCTGCGCGAATTGCGAAAGGGTGGGTTCTCCATAACCCATCAACGCGTCGATACCGGCGCGGCGCTGCGGGCTGCTCTGGAACTGCAGGAATGGGACCTGGTGATCTCCGATCACTCGATGCCTAATTTCTCGGGTACCGCGGCGCTGCGGCTGGTGCGATCCCTGGAACCCGATATCCCGTTCATGTTTGTCTCCGGAACGATCGGCGAAGAGACCGCGGTGAGCGCGCTCAAAAGTGGAGCGCAAGATTACATCATGAAGACCAACCTCACTCGCCTGGTTCCCGCCATTCAGCGGGAACTCAAGGAAGTGGTGGAACGCCGCGAACGACGGCGCCTGGAACAACAGGTGGCACAACTTCAGAAATTCGAAGCGATCGGACGCCTGGCGGGCGGGATCGCCCACGACTTCAACAACGTGGTCGGCGCGATCATGGGTTGGGCTGAGCTGGGCCGCGATGAGGCACAGGCGGGAACGCGTCCGCACGAACGTTTCCAGAAGATCCACGAACAGGCGCGGCGCGCGGCCCGATTGACGTCGCAACTGCTCGCCTTCGCGCGGCGGCAAGTGCTGACCCGGCGAAAAATCAATATCAACGACGTGGTCGCGGAAGGCACCAGCCTGCTCCAGCGAGTGATTGGAGAGCACATCGACATCCGCCGCGTTCTAGCCGATGACCTTCTGGTGGTGTCGGCAGATTCGGTGCAGATCGATCAAGTGATTATGAATCTGTGCATAAACGCCAGGGACGCTATGCCCAACGGCGGACGACTGACTATCGAGACGCACAACGTGGAAGTTGGCGAAGACATCTGCCGCCTATCCTCCAATGCTCGTCCTGGGAAACACGTCCTTCTTACGGTTTCCGATACCGGTATTGGAATGGAGCCCACAACCTTAGAACACATTTTCGAACCTTTTTTTACGACCAAGGAGCTGGGAAGAGGGACCGGGCTGGGATTGTCAACGGTTTATGGGGTGGTAAAGCAGCATGACGGCGTGATTACCGTGGATAGTGAGCCCGGGCAGGGAACCACGTTTCGAATATATCTACCCGCTCTGACTGGCGCAGCAGAACCACGCGAAATCGAACGGAGGGAGCGCGGAAGAGCGGGCACGGAGACCGTCCTTCTTGCCGAAGATCACCATGGGCTGCGAGAAGCCGCGCATGAAATGTTGGAGGTGCTTGGATATAAGGTTGTCCTGGCATTTGATGGCGCGATGGCCGTGCAACGCTTTCAGGAGAACCTCGAGAGCATTGACATCGTCGTTCTGGATGTGGTGATGCCGGGACTGAGCGGTCCAGAAGCCTATTCGCAAATGGCCGCGAATCACCCCAATTTGGGTGTGGTCTTCACCACCGGCCATACCAGCGAAGTAGGCATTTTGTCCGCGATGATGGAGCGGGGGGCGTTGGTGCTCCAGAAGCCTTACGATTCGGCGAGTCTGAGCCAAATGATTCGAGACGTACTCGACACCAAGCGCGCCGTTGTTTCCCCAGTGACGGCCGCACCGTGAGCGCGGCAGGACGTGAGAGGGCTCCAATTCGAGCCAGAAGCTCGCGCTTACATCGCGACCACGTGGATCATGCTCTGTGGTATCGACGGTAACTGTTGTTCGCCCCTGGACTGGAGCTTGATATACGTGACGCGCAGTTTAGTCCCCGGCTCTATACCCTGCCACCCAGGCCCAGTTTCCAGCACCTCGTTTACATAAGGCACCTCGTTGAGGTGCACGGTGATGGGTCCCGCTTGCGTCAGAATACCGACCACTATGAAATCACGCTGGTTCATGTTTTCCCCCTCGTGAGAACAGCCTACCTGTGGTGGATCGAGGTGAATGCGCTGCTTCACGAATCGACAGAGTTATCTGAGATCGGCTACCGGGACCATGCATCCTGCGTACTTCGGGACTGTGAAGTTCATTAACTACAAAGATACTCGCGTCGGCGGGCGGGTGGCGGTTCGTTTTGGCGCTGTTTCTTAAAAGTTATTCTCTCTTAGATGTCGGTCTTTTTTGTGCCAGCCATCGCCCTACGCGCCGATTTCATCCCATGTGTAGGTGAGGAAGGACCACTTTCCAGATTTTACGTACTTAGTGAGTGACTGATAAGAACATGTGCCAAAGTGGACAGTCTACGAAGCATGGTGGAGATACTTTGGTTTGATATCCATTTTGTGACGAGGAGCGGTGCGTTTTTTTCGTAAGGCTTCTTGTAAACCCGTGACAAACAGAGTTATGCCGAAGAGGTAGGAGGCCATATGTTTTTTGTGCTCGTATTTCCCTTACTGGTGATGTACTTCTCTCTGTTGCGCCTGATATTTAGGCTGCCGTCACCAGTTCGCCAGTCTATGGGGCGCGTTTTGGAAGCGCGGCGCGATGGCCTGAAGTCTACAGTGCGACGCAGCACCCGGATCAGCCATGCCGTTCAAGTGAAAGTAACGGCCCTGGATGCTTCGCGCGGGCTTTGTACGGAAGAAGTCGCCGCGGCCACGGTCAGTTGCCACGGTTTCGCGTTTAAATGGAAGTACGATGTGCCGGTCGATTCCAAGGTGGTCCTAGAGCTTCAGGATGAAAGAGGGAACGGCCGTCCGGTATTCGCGCGCGGCGTCGTCAAATGGCATCAACGGCCTGTCAGACCCGATCAGGATGGTCGCTTCTACACCGCGATCCAACTGGAGAAGCCAGAGAATATCTGGAAGGTCGCTTCGCCACCTGCGGATTGGCTTCCGTACTGCCAACCGAAATATTTCATGCAAGGTCAATCGAGGGAAGCTGCAGTCGCATCAAGGTATGTTTCCTGAGACCTTGAGCCGGATGTTACGGCGGGTTTTAACGTAGAAAGTGGATAACCCAACGCCAGAAGACCTCCCGTGATGCCCTCCAGCTCGCTTCGGGAGCTACCAAGCACTTGAAGAAGGAGCGACGAACTCCTAACCGCGCTGCTGATCTTGTCGCGTAGAAAACAAAGCCCTCCGTCAACGTCAGGAGGGCTTCACCGCTTCAGGTTATTTGAACCTGCTACCGTTTGAGCCTTTTCCGCACGCTCAACATCGTGGCGATCCCGGTGCCTAGCATCAATAGCGAGCCAGGCTCGGGTGTGGGCGTAACTGGCGGCGTCGGAGTAACCGGTGGGGCCGATGGCGGTGTCACAGGCGGAGTTGGCGGTGGTCCGGAGGGTTTTGATGGTCCGGAGGGCGCGGGTGATCCAGATGTTCCCGCTGGTCCCGAAGGTCCGGGTGTCCCCGCTGGTCCGGACGATCCTGCTGGCCCGGATGTCCCTATCGGTCCGGAGGGCCCAGACGACCCAGATGGCGCAGAAGGTCCGGACGACCCAACTGGGCCTGAGTTCCCGGGGGCGCCCGTTGGCGGCCCCGACTGTTTTTTTCCGCTGGTCACCGGACCTCCAGGAATCTCTATCACCGGCGGAGGGTTAAAGACTCCACCCGCGAACGAGCCGCCAGTCGCCATGGCAACATCAGGCCGGGGTGCGGGCATCATCATGGGCAAAGTCATGGCCTCGAACGGTGAAGGGTTCAGCGGGGTGTCGAATGTTTCCGGCGCAGGTTCATTTCGTGGTTTACGCGCATTCGCCGGCAAGACCTGAGCCACGCGGTTGCCGCAACGTGTGCGGGCCTGATGCTTTCCATCGGTGAGCAGCAACTCGCCCTTGTGCAGTAAGTAGGTGCGCTGAGTCCAGTAAACCACGTTGTTCATGCGATAGGAGACGTGGGCCGTCTCGTCGTGAGTCAAGCGCACAAGCTGGGCGTTGGCGACGTCGAAATCGGCGTAATGCTCGGAGACGACCGGATCGTTCATAACCGCGCTGGTGAGCTCCCTAGTGCTCTGCACACCGCCGGGTATGACGGAGTAAGGATAAACAACGCGATGCGTGGCGTCCGATTCCGAAACGCGCGAAGGGCGCTGCTCCAGGAAAAACGGAGACATATCTGGCGCCGCCGCGACTACCGGACCGTCGTCCGTGGCGCCACGATGGAAGATCGCTCGTGAGCAGAACAGGCCGAGAGCTGAGCAAGCAGTGAAAACACCAACGACGAGGGCGGCTTTCAACCATCCGGGAAGATTCGGAGCCTGGCTCGCCTTACTTTCGGTATTCAAACGCATGTGATGCCTCACTTCGTCCAAGGTCAGAGGTATTCATTGCCGGCCACAATGGCGGCGTGAATCGCCAAGGTCGTTAGTAAGATCGTATTCGGATGATAGGAACCGATCTGTGTCCTTTGGTACAGTTTCTATGAGTTGTCTTATCTCTAACTGTCTTCTCGCCCCGAGCGGAATGGATCTCTCAAGCCCAGCGGATCACCCAAAATAGAATCTTGCCCGGTAACAGTCAGGCGGCGGATCGCACATATCGATAAGCAGGGATGGGTTTGCGATGGATTGGATAGTGGGAGCTGCGAAACACGCGGCGAATGCTCTCATACATATTTCTACTGATATCGCGCGGGGACTTCGGGTACGCCCCTCCTACGCCGGATTGCCCGTTGTGCAGTTAACTCATAAGAACCTGTACCGAAGAACACAGAACGAATCCTCCTGTCCGAATAGTCTTAGTAGCAGGCGAGCTCACAACTTCGGACATTGGATATCCAATGCATAACCCCACCCAGCCAGCAGTGAGACGACAGGATAGGCGCCGAGTACACGGCAATAGTCGAGGAGCAGAAGCCCTCAGGCGTCCGTTGTTACGCGTTAGCGTGATTCATAGTGACACCGCGGATGTGGAACGATCGTTGCACGAATTGAAGCACGCACAATTCCGGGTGAAGGCGGATGTTGCGTTAAAGCCGGAGGAATTCACCGGACGCCGAAGCTCAAAGTTCTACGATGTGATACTGGCCAAGTACCCAGCCGCTACCGACTGGGAATCCCGGGCGGTAAAGTTCCTACTGCAGAACGGTAAGCACACCCCAGTGATCTTCTTGACGGACACGATCGAGCGAGAGACGGTGTCTGAACTGATCCGAAAGGGCGCCACGGACTGCGTCCCGATGGACAACATCGGTCATCTACCGGTGGTGGTTCGCCGGGTACTGAATGAGGAACGACTTCGGGAGCAACGCGACCGAGCGCAGGAAAAGCTGCGGCGCTCTGAGGCGCACTATCGCGCCTTGGTTGGAAACCTGATGTACGGAATATGCCGCTGCTCGATGGACGGCAAGATTCTGGATGCCAATCCAGCCTTCATGACGATGCTGGGCTGTTCATCCAAGGAGGAGCTGCTGGCTGCCAATTTTACCAACGAAATTGTCAGGGACCCCGTTAGACGGCAGCAACTGCTGGGAGGCGGTGGCCAGTTCGATCGGAGCGATGGCCTGGAGGTCGATTGGAACCGCAAGGACGGTACCCCGCTTAAGGCGAGGCTCAGCGGACGCGAAGTGATCGCAACAAACGGGAGCGCGGGTGGTTACGAGATCATTGCCGAGGATGTGACGAAACAGCGCGAGCTGGAGAATTATTTGCGTCAACAGGCCGCCAAGGATTCGCTTACCGGTCTGGCGAATTATCGCAGCCTGGTCGCTGCCATCGACAGTGAGATCAAGAGATCCAAGCGCACCGGCAGAGAATTTGCATTGTTGCTGTTTGATTTGGACGATCTGAAAAAGATCAATGACCGATACGGCCATTTAGTGGGCAGCCAGGCGCTCTGCAGGCTAGCCGACGTGATGTCGATTGGATGTCGAGACCTCGACACCGCCGCGCGTTTTGGCGGGGATGAGTTTGCGCTAGTGCTGCCCGAAACAGCTGCGGAGGCCGCGAAAATAGTTGCACAGCGCATTTGCCGGGCCTTTTCGAATGGCTCCCAGAATCCAGGCCTTTCCGTCAGTGTGGGGGTCTCGACCTACCCTCGAGACGGCGAAGCGGTCGACACGCTCCTGGCGGCCGCGGACCTAGCGCTGTATGCGATGAAAGCGAAAATTCACGCCGGGAAAGGGCGCCTTCAGGCCAGTCTTTGCCGCTGGAGGTGATCTGAATAAATTGTCGCGCTGAACACCGAATCCACAGAGATACCCACTACAGCTTCAATTCCGGTACGCGTTCAAGTCCGATCGAGCAGGAGTCAGCACTTACGAGTTTCCCTTGAACAGGAGGCCGCATGCACTCGTTGAACACTCAGCCACAATACCGATCGGGAAATGGTTTTACCGAGCGCTTAAGTAGGGACAGTGCCCGGATTCCAAAGAGCAAAGGGAGACAACCGTACCAGCTTCCTTCTCCGAACGGCTCTCCAGAAATCGCGTCCGTTTCCCGCCCGATGTTCACGGTGGAAGAATCGATCGTGATGCGAGGTGTCTCGGCCGGGAAAGGCGACAAGCAACTGTGCATTGAACTGCGTATGCCATTGCAGTCGTTCCAGCGACTGCTTCGTGACTTGATGGCCAAAACCGGCACGTCTGACCGCACCGGGCTGCTGGTGTGGGCGCTCCGGCAAAAGCGGAGTCCTGATAGTCGCGAGAGTGACCGAGACTACAAATGAAGGCAACCCGGCCTCGGGCGATGAGATATGAGTGATCCTCGTAACGTACTCCTGATTGACAACGACCTGGTCCATGCCGAGGACTTTTTCGCGGCGCTCCTTACTGCGAAGGAGGGTCCGTTCCGGGCGGAATGGTTCAGGACGCTTGCGGAAGCCATCGAACGGCTGCGTGAAAACAACATCTGGGCGATCTTTGCCAATCTATCTTTGCCCGACAGCCAAGGCCCGGATACGTTCGATAGAATCCAGCAGGTGGCGCCGCGTATTCCCACCTTGATCCTGGCCGGCGCGGATGACGAAGCTATCGCTACGGAAGCATTGCGGCACGGAGCGAAAGACTACCTGCTAGAAGGCCACATCGACGCCTACTCCTTCGGCCGTGCGGTCCACAATTTGGCCGAGCGAGAGGCCGCAGAAGAAGCATTGTTCGCCGAAAAGGAACGCGCCCACGTCACACTCAGCTCGATTGGAGATGGTGTGCTTGCCGCGGACGCCTCCGGGAATGTTACCTACCTCAACGCGGTGGCAGAAGAAATGACTGGCTGGTCTTCCGCAGAGGCCATGAGGAAACCACTGACTGAGGTGTTCCCAATCATCGACGCTAACACCCGGGAACCTTGGGCAAATCTGGTGAAGGTGGCCGCTCAGAGAAACACACCTTTGGCTCTCAGCGCGAAATGTATTTTGATTCAGCGCGACGGAGATGAGTGCACCATTGAAAACACTACCACTCCTATTCACGACCGATCGGGAATGATTGCCGGTGTCGTGATCGTTTTCCGCGACGTGAGCGTTTCCAAGGCGATGTCGCTGGAAATGTCCTATTTGGCTCACCACGATTCGCTCACCGATCTGCCGAACCGCATATTGTTAAGGGATCGGCTGGGTCAAGCGATCGCCACGGCGCGGCGGAATGGAACTCAGGCTGCGGTGCTGTTCCTGGACTTGGACGGATTCAAACACATCAACGACTCACTCGGCCATGGCGTCGGCGACAAACTGCTGCGGGCGGTCGCCAAGCGTCTGGTTGCTGTGGTACGCGGCTCGGACACAGTGGGCCGCCAGGGTGGTGACGAATTTGTGGTGCTTCTCACCGAGATCAAACGCGCATCCGACGCGGGCATTGCCGCACGCAAAATTCTGACGGCGCTGGCAGATTCGCACGCATGCGATCCCTATGACCTGCATGTGACGGCAAGCATCGGCGTCAGCACCTATCCCGAAGACGGCGACGACGCGGAAACATTGATGGCCAACGCAGACACCGCCATGTACCAAGCCAAAGAAAATGGCCCGAACAACTATCAGTTCTTTAAGAAACAGATGAACATCCGGGCCATCGAGCGGCAATTGGTGGAAGCCGAACTTAACCGCGCCTTGGAGCGCAATGAATTTACAGTTCATTACCAGCCGAAGATCAATCTTGAAACGGGAGGTATCGTAGGCGCTGAGGCGCTTATACGCTGGAACCACCCCGATCGAGGCCTGATATCGCCCGTGCAATTCATACCGATCGCGGAAGAGTGCGGCCTGATTCTGCCGATCGGCCACTGGGTGTTACGCGAGACGTGCCGGCAAGTTCGCGAGTGGATCGATTCCGGTTTGCGGGTCACCCCAGTGGCGGTGAACGTATCCTCGCTCGAGTTCCGCAGCGAGGGCTTTATTCAAGGCCTCCGCAATGCTCTACGAGATACCCGGTTGGATCCGCTGTACCTCGACCTGGAACTGAGCGAAACCGCTCTGATGCGCCACGCCAAATCCAGCGTGGTGGCGCTAAAGGAATTCAAAGGGATCGGAGTGCGATTATCTCTCGATGATTTTGGCACCGGCTATTCCAGTTTGGGCTATCTGAAGTGGTTTCCTATCGATTCTCTGAAAATCGACCAATCCTTCGTTCATAGCATTACCACGGATTCAGCCGACGCTACGATCGTGAGTGCGATGATCGCCATGGCCAAGGGCCTGCAGAAGCGCGTGGTTGCCGAGGGTGTGGAAACGGAAGCACAAGTGAACTTTCTTAAGGCGCAGAATTGCGACGAAGCGCAGGGCTACTATTTTGGCAAACCCACGGTCGCCGCGCAATTTGCAAGGT
>Ga0302324_100014598_pt1 | contig 15824 bp, 12 predicted proteins | sample Palsa_T0_1_FD_201949 | JGI IMG/M metagenome (GOLD analysis project Ga0302324, IMG submission 201949) | Peat permafrost microbial communities from Stordalen Mire near Abisko, Sweden - Palsa_T0_1 | ecosystem: Environmental > Terrestrial > Soil > Palsa > Peat permafrost | place: Sweden: Abisko...
CGCCGGGCCCGCGGTCGGCCCGGCCGGGAACGCGCCGATTTCCGGCCGCCCCGGCCGGTCAGGCGGTTACGTTGAGCGCGGCGATGACCTTGGTCGGGCGCAACCGGACCACGAGCTCGCCCGGCAGCGCGTTGCGCCTGCCGACCGCCTCGGCCCGGTCCGCCCCCATGTAGCGGGCGGCGATCGCGATCGCGGTCCTGAGCAGCTCGGCCGGATCTTCCGAGAGCTCCGCGTCGCCCTGCACCTGGACGAACCCGTACGGCGGTTCCTGCAGGTTCGCGACCATCGTGGCCCGGGGATCGCGGGCCAGCGCCCTGCCCTTGGCGGTTTCCTTCCCGGTGTTGAAGACGAGGGCGCCGTCCTCGACGATGAACCACACCGGGGTCACCAGCGGCCTGCCGCTGGCGCTGGCGTAGCCCAGGATGCCGGTTCGGGTTCCCGCGCTGAGGAACGCGCCAATGTCCGGATCAGTAACCGAAGTCATGCGATCACTCTAGTGAACCCCCGCCCGCCTGGCCCGCCGGCTCTCCAGGGAGACCACAAGCCGACCTCAGCGACCGGGCCACCGCACCCGCCGTGCCCCATCGACCGTCAACACGGCCTCGTTCGCCACGCCCACCGATCCCAAGCGGCCTGTCGGCTACGCCACCGACCCCGAACCCCATCTGTCACCTACGCCAGCGACACTAATAGGCCCGGTCGATGGCGTAGGCGACAGGTTGGACATCCTGTCGATGGCGTAGCCGACAGGGCCGGGATCCTGTCGATGGCGTCGTTGACAGGTCGGCTGGCGCGCGTGCGCGTGCGCCTGCGGGGAAGCAGGCCGCCATATCGGCTACGCCATCGACCGGTCGGGTTGGGCAGGCGGTGCCACCGCGCTTGGGTCAGACTCGGGATCGCCGGAACAGGCGCGCGGCGAGCGTTCTGATGAGGCCGTCGGCGGACCGATAGCGCGGGCAGTCGAGGCAGAGCGCGCATTCGCTGCCGCCGCGATAGTGCCGATGCGCCGATCGCGAATGTCCGCAGTGGCAATGAGGGTCGTGCCCCGAGTCCCCGACCATAGGATTCGAATGGTAGCGGCATCGGCCGCCTCACGCCGGGGCACGGTCCCGCAACGCGTCCTCGAACACCGCGACAACCCCAGGAGCGCTCGTCGCCGCCTCGAACCGGAGCGCGCGTGCGCGCCCGGCCTCGCCCATCCGCTGCCGTCTGGCCGGGTCGTCGAGCAGGCCGTCGAGGGCGGCCGCGAGCGCGCCCGGGTCGCCGGGCGGGACCCGCAGGCCGGTGCGGCCGTGCTCGACGGTATCGCGCAGGCCGCCGACATCCGAGGCCACCACCGGTCGCCGGACGAGCATCGCCTCGATCGCGACCAGCCCGAGCGGCTCGTTCCAGACAGACGGGACGACCGCCACCGAGCAGCCCTTCCACGCGGCCATGACCTGGGCGTGGGGCACGTTCAGGGCGACCGTGACGCCGTCGTCGTCGATCGCCGGAGTGTCCTCGCGCGGCGTGCCCGCCAGCACCAGCTGGATCTGGTGACGCATCCGGCGGCGCGCCTCAAGCAGCACGTCCACGCCCTTATGCGGCCCGAGGGCGCCGGCGAACATCAGGTAGCCGTCTTCGGGGGGCAGGAACCCCGGCCGCGCGGTGGCGTCGGCCAGGGCCTCCAGGCCGTTGGGGACGAGGGTGGGGAGCAGCGTGATGCCGGCTCCCGGCGACGGGATCGACTGCCGGTTCCCCTCCGCGAGGGCGGTGCTGACCGCGATATAGCGATCGGCCCGACGGCGCAGCGCGCGGCCGGCGAACAGGCCGGCCGTGATCGCCGCGCCCTTGACCACCCCGTACTGCCCGGGCGCGCAGGACAGGCACCGGTCAAGCCTCGGCCCCGCGCACTGGCCGGCCTGGCCCGGCCGCTGCAGCGTCGTGCGTGCGCACCCGAGACCGTAATCGTGCAAGGTCACCACGTGGGCGGGCCCGCGCCGGGGGTGGTAGAGCGGGAAGAACGAGTACTGCAGCCAGTTGTGGCTGTGCACCACGTCCGGCCGCTCGCGTTCGAGCACCTGGCGCAGCGCCGCCACCGCGCCCGGGTCGGGCGCGGTCGGGTGGAAGGGCCGCCCGTCGTCGGCGTAGAACCCGCTCAGGCGCTGGGTCCAGCTCCTGATCCTGATGACCCGGATGCCGTCGATGACCTCTTCCGCGGGCAGGTCGCCGCTCCCCAGGGTGACGACCGTGACCGTGTGCCCAAGCCGGCTGAGCTCGCCCGACAAGGTGGCGACGTACTGCTCGAGGCCGCCGATCACCGGGTGGTAGAAGTTAGTGAGCTGCACGATGCGCACGCTTGGTCTCCCTTCGCTTTCCCCTCGCCTGATGCCGCTCGGTCTCGCGCCGGACCGCGGCCGCCGCGGCGGCCATCCGGAAGGCGGTGAACGCGATCCGCGATGCCTGTCTCGGCCCGCAGACGGTGAACTCCGGATGCTGCCGCACCTGCTCGCTCCAGCGGAGCTTGCTGACGCTGGGGCCGACCGAGAGGTTGAACTCGCGCTGCCCGCGCTCGACCGCCGCCTCCGCCGCGTGCAGCGCGAGCAGCGTCACCGGGCTCGCCTGCCACCAGTCCGGGTCGATCCCGCTGAACCCGAGGTAGCTGCCGCTCGGGGCGTCGAGCACCAGTTGCGCGGCGATCGGCTTGCCCGCGACGTCCAGCGTCAGGATCCGCGCGTGCCCGCTGCGCGCCATCGACGCGAGCGCCTCGCCCAGGAACTCCTGCCTGCCCGCCACCGCGAGCTGGTCTGGATGGGTTCTGCGCCCGGCCAGCCGCGCCCGCGCGGCGTGCAGCGCCGCCAGCACCGACAGGGCTCGCACGACGTCGACCGGGTCTTCATGAGCGGTGATGCCCCAGCGCCGACCGGACTTATCGAGCCTGTTCCTGGCGCGGTGGGTGGACTCGAGCAGGTTCCGCTTCAGGCCCGCGTGCAACGCGGGCACGTCCGGCGGCAGGTCGAGCACGACGGCCGCCCTGGTCGCCTTGTGCAGCACCAGGCCGGGCTCGCCGACCGCCCCGGCCAGCCACTCCGGCTCGAACCAGCCCTGGTCGGCCATGACCGGAAGCTCGAGCCAGCCCCAGTCGGCCGGCCGCTGCGACCACTCGCCGATGACCGCCCGCAGCACCGATCGCGCCTCCCCCGGCGCGGTCAGCACCTGCGGCAGCTCGGTCAGCGCGTCGTGGCGGCCGCTGCCGAGCAGCTGCAGCCGTCGCGGCAGCAGCCGGCCGCGTTTGACGTACCACGGCGCGAGGCCGACCAGCGCCGGGCCGCGCCAGACGGCGAAGATGTCGAGGTCGCGTTCCGGCACGAAATGCCGGGCCCACGGCAGCAGCCAGTCCGGCGCGGCGAACGGGTTCGCGGTCGCCGATGCCCGGTAGAGCGCCTGCCAGTCCTCGACGATCGCGGCCGCCTCGCCGAAGGTGCGGATGCGGGTCACCGCCAGCGAGGCGCCGTCCCGTCGGCGACGGCGGCGACCGGGTGCCTCGCCTGACGCCTGCGGTGACTGTGCAGGGCGGGCGGGCGACGCGATGGAGGTCGTGGTGTTCACGCCCGGTGCCTCCCCGGCTGAGTGAAGTACACGGGAACGCTGGCGATCGCGCCGAGCAGCTGCGCGCCAAGCCAGCCGGCCCCGACGCCGAGCAGGCCGAACCTCGGCATCAGGAGCCAGGCGCTGGTCAGCGTCGCGACCAGGATGCCGATGTTGATCGCGACCGAGTACCCGAGCCGGCCGGTGGCACGGCAGACGGCCACCGCGATGTTCGACACGGCGTCGGGCACGGCCGACACCGCCAGCAGGATCAGCAGCCCGTACCCGGCGGCGACGTACGTGTGGCCGAAGATCCCGAGGATCACCTTGCCGCCCGCCACCATCACCACCATCGCGGGCGCGAGCAGCAGCGCGGTGACCAGGAACGCTTTGCGGATCGCGGCCCTCAGGGCCGATCCGGCGCGCACGCTCTCTGCGAACAGCGCATTCGAAATTGACGGACTGACCATGAAGAACACGCTGCCGATCATCCACGTTATGTAGAAATAGGCGTTCGGCCGCACGCCGAGCCGCACCGCCACCAGAATCGGCAGCACCAGCGGCGTCACCTGCCCGCCGACGCTGGTGAGGTGCTGCCCGATCAGCCGCCCGGCCGCGGCGCCCCGGGCCGGCCGCAGGCGCGAGGCGTCGTCGGCCGGCAATCGCGCCGCCGTCAGCCCGCGCTCGCCGTTCCCGGGAACCCCCCGGCCGACCGCGCCGACCGCGTCGGCCGCCCCGGCCGCGCCGCCGAGGCGCAGCCGCGGCAGCAGCCACAGCGCGCCGAGGACCACGCCGATGAGCGAGCTGGCGACCCAGGCGACGACGATTCCGGGCGCGCCGAGGCCGATCCCGCACAACGGCACCACCAGCAGCACCTTGAGCAGGCTGACGAGTCCCTGGACGGCCAGCAGCCCGTCCGCCCGCCTGGCCGCGATGAACGCCGAGCCGTACATGTTGACCACGGTCCAGGCCGCCGCGCCGACCACCGCCAGCACGGCCGCGTCGGCCGGGCCGAAGAACGTGCCGTACCCCCTCGAGTGCGCGATGACGGGGATGGCGACCGCCGCGACGACGGCCGTGGCGACCGCCGTCGACACGCACATCCGGACGAGGAAGGACGTCCACGCGCTTGACCGCTCGTACGTGTGCAGCCGCTCGATCAGCAGCGCCGCGGGCCCGAGGTAGGTCAGCAGGGCGACCGTCGAGCAGAGCGAGATGACGGCGCTCGCGGTCCCGACGGCGGCGCTGCTGAACACCCGGGCGGCGACGATCCAGAACACGTAGCCGAGGCCGCCGGTGGCGACCGTCGAGGTCATCATGAACAGGCTGTTGCGGACCAGGCTGTCGGTCCTGGCGACGCGGACGTACGAGCGGGCCGCCGCGATCGGGACGCTGAGCGCCGGGGTCACGTCGCGCACCCGGCCGACCCGGCAGACGACCGGCGCACGCTCGCGTTGATCGTCCAGGTCTGCCCGTGCGCCACGCCGATCTCGGTCAGGCTCACCACCAGCCGGTACGCGCAGCCGCCGGGCGGCTGGGGGATGGCCAGGCTGCCGCTCACCGTCTTGTCCGGGCCGACCCGCACCGTCACCGGCCGGGCGATCTGGTGCTGGCGGCCGCCCCCGGTCCAGTCGGCCGCGAGCGTGAACTCGGCCGCGGCCGACTGCTCATGCCCGATCTGGAAGGGCAGCGTGAGTCCGGACCGCCCGACCGAGACGACGCCGTCGATCCGCGGCCCGCTCCACGCCAGCCAGGTGTACCCGACCGGAGCCGGGCGCGGCCCCTTGGCGTATCCGTAGGCGGCCCCGCCCAGCAGCACCACGCCCGCCGCCACGGCGGCCACCGCGTACCGCAGCGCGCGGCCGCGCGGCCGCCCGGCATCCTCGGCCGGAGGGGCCAGCACGTCGGTGACAGCCGCCTCGTCGCCGCCGGGCCGCCGCCTGCGCAGCCTCAGCTGCGTGACCGTCGCGAGCAGGGCGCAGGCGACCAGGAGGCACCCGTAGACGCTGGTGGCGGTGATCCGGAGCTGCGCCGCGTTGAGCGTCAGGGCCGCGAACGCCAGCATGAGCGCGCTCAGCACGGCCGCCAGGCAGCCGAACCCGACCGCGTCGAAGGACCGGCGGGCCTGCCCGCGGAACCCGAGCAGGGCGCCGAGCAGCAGCGACCCCGGCGCCAAGAGCAGGATGGGCACGGTGACGACCGCGCGCGCGAGCCCCGCGGGCACCGTCGGCGCCAGGGCGAGCGCGGCGAAGATGGCCAGCAGATAGCACGGCCAGGCCTGCCGCCAGGAGAGCGGCGACCGGCGGCCGCCGTCGGTGACGTGCGATCCGCCGCTCACTTCGCCACCGTCAGCTTCCCGCGCAGCCGCACCGGGCTGGCCTGGTACCGATCGCCGGACGCCGGCAGGCTCATCCGGTACACGGCGTAGTTGTCGGACTGGAAGACCTTGGTCATCCAGCTGATCGTGTTGAACTTGCCCAGCCGCCCTTTGAAAACGGGCTCGCCGTCGGGCCGGATGAACCCGGTCGGCTCGGTTCCCTCGAAGTAGACCCCGAGCTGCGGCGCGTCGTCGGCCATCCGCTCGTCCACGATCAGGTACCGGAAGTCGGCCGACGTCAGCTCGGTGATCAGGGACGGCGGGCCGATCGGCCCGCCCGGCTTGTCGCTGTAGAGGTCCCAGACCGGAAACCCGGCCGACGGCAGGGCGGTGTTCTGCAGGCCGTACGACGCGATCAGCAGCCCCGTGTACCGGTCGGTCACCACGTTGTTCCCCGGGCCGAAGCGGTCGAGGAACCACCGGGTCATGGCGTCGAGCTCGGGGGTGTCGGAACGGGCGTCCGAGCCGAACAGGTAAGGCCCCGGCAGCCGGTACGACGCGTCGAGCCCGGCCGCCGTCCCGCCGACGAGGGCGACGGCGGCGACGGCGGCGAGCCCGATCCTGACCGCGGCCCGCGTCCCCATCCGCGAGCGGCGGGCGGCCCAGTCGAGCAGCCAGGCCACCATCGGCCCGACCGCGATGGCAAGCCCGATCCAGCTGATCGCCCAGGACCGGCGGGCCCCCTCGGCGCCGGCCGGCGACAGGATGAACGCCGTGGACGGGAAGTAGATCAGGCCGAGAGCGGTGTAGGCGACCAGCAGCGCGCGGCCGCGGCCCGACGGCAGCTCCCGCTGCCGCAGCCACCGCCGGAGCATCAGCAGGCTGCCCACCGCCAGGCCAAGCGCGATCACGGTCACGGCGAAGGCCGCGTCGTGCTCCCACCACGGTGACAGCGAGGCCGAGAAGAGCTGCCGGCCCGATCCCGTGCCCGCCGCCAGGTGCAGCAACTGGGACAGGCCGGCCCCCAGGTAGGGCGAGAGGTACGCCACCGTGCCCGGCGCGACGAACACGATCCAGGCCGTGATGGCCAGGCCGGTGAACGCGGTCAGGCCCCACGCGGTCGCGGCCGTGCCCTTCCAGCCGTCGCTCCTGGCCAGCCCGGGCAGGCTGATCGCGATCGACACGCCCGCCATCACCACGGTCAGCTCGATCGTCGACAGGTGATGGGTGATGACGCAGCCGGACGCGAGCAGCACGGTCAGGCCGCACCAGGCGCGGCGCTGCGGTCCCGGCCGCCCCCTCAGCGCCTGGGCGAAGGCGGCCAGCGCCCACACGACCAGCGTGATCGCCATGGATTCATAGGCGAACTGGGTGTCGAAGTAGAGGAACGACGCGTTGAACCCGTACGCCGCCGCCGCCAGCCCGGCCGCCCGCGAGCCGAGCCCGACCGCCCGCGCGAGCACGGCGATGCCGAGCAGCAGCGTCACGTGGCACAGCAGCAGCAGCACCGTCGCCGCCTGCCAGATGTCCAGGCCGGTGACGTCCACCAGCACGGCCGTGGTCGCGTGCAGACCGGGATACCGCGCGATGATCGGGATTATCTGCGCGTTCTGAAACAGCCTGCCGCTCGCGACGATGTCGTAGGTGTCTCGCCAGTGCGCGAACTCGTCGTGGTAGGCCGGACCGCTCGGATCACGCAGCAGCTTGGGTGCGTAGCTGACGAAGCCGAGCACCACCAGCGCCGCCGACCGGGCGGCGGCGCTGCTGCCGCGGCGCGCGATCACCGCGATGACCGGGAGCTCGATCGCGATCATGCCCAGCCAGAACCAGATGAACTCCGCTTCGTCGCTCGCCGTCGTCTGCGCGATCAGGTAGGAGGCCGCGATCGCGGTCAGCCCGGCCACCTCGCAGGCGGCGACCGCCGCGATGAGCGGCCCGCCGTCCCGGCCGCCCGCGCGCGCCGCGTGCCGGCCGGCGGTGTGCGCGACCGCGAGCACCCGGGGACGCGACTGGAGGATCACGCGGGCTCCCTTCTGAGCATCCCGCGATCGCGGGCCGCGACCAAGGCGTACAGCTCGCGCGTCCGCTCCGCGACGTCGGTCCAGGACGGCAGCCGCACGCGGGCGGACGGCTGCCTGCCCAGCGCCAGCGCCGCCGCCAGGGCGGCGGTGAACTCGCCGGTGCTGGCCGGGTCGACGTAGGCGATCGGGGCGCCGGGGCCGGCCAGCGCGCCGACTTCGAGGTGGGCCGGGATCGCGGAGGCGACGACGCGGGCCCCGGCCGCCAGCCCGTCCGCCACGATGAGGCCGAACGCCTCGTGCTCGCTGGCCGAGGTGACCACGGTCGCGGTGGCGAGCAGCTCGTCCAGCTCGGCGTCGCTTACCCGGCCGGCGAACCGGACGCATCCGATCCGGTCGGCGGTGCGGGCAAGGCGCTCAAGGCGCGGCCGGTCGGGACCGTCGCCCACCACCACCAGCCGCGCCTCGGGGCCGAGCGCGCGGCAGGCGCTGATGATGAGGTCCACCCGCTTGTAGCGTTCGAGCCGGCCGATGGTGAGCACCATGGGCTCGTCCGCCGCGCGGCGCTCGGCCCGCCCGCTCGCGGCCCTCGGCTCGGTCCCGTTGGGGATCAGCCACGTCTTCCGCGCGGTGGCCGGGAAGTCGCCGACCACGAGGTCGCGCTCGGCCGACGAGACGCAGACGACCGCGTCGGCGGCGGCGAACAGCCGGCCGCCGGCCGGGCGGTAGAGATGATGCAGCAGCGCGGCCAGCCGCGTGTGCCCGGTGCCGTGGTAGTGCGGCGTGAAAACGAACGGGAGGCCTGCCCCCACGGCCGCCTGGCCGACGAGCGTGTGGTAGCTGTGCGCGTGCACCAGGTCGAAGCCGGGCGCGTGTGCGCGCAGATAGCGGAACAGCGGCAGCGACAGCGGGTAGTTCGCCAGGCCCACCGTCAGCGGGAACCTCAGCACCCGGACCGGGCCGGCCGACTCCTCGGCGGGCAGCCCGCCTGGCTGGTGGGTGAGCACCGTGACCTCGTCGCCCGCGGCCGCGCAGCGCTCGGCCAGGCGGCGCACGTGCGTCTCCACCCCGCCAAGCCGCGGCTGGTAGGAGGCGACGACCAGGGCGACCCTCACCGCGCGGCCGCCCGGGCGGACTCCGGTGGCGGGGCCGCCTGGCCGCGGACCTCGTCGATCAGCGAGCTGAACGCGGCCGCGGTGGACTCCCAGGAGTGCGGATCGGCGTACCGCTTGCCGCGCAGCCGCGGCAGCGTGAGCAGCGCCCCGCGCAGCGCGTCCGGATTGCGGGGCGGAACCAGCAGCGCCCCGTGATAGTCGCGGGTCGCCTCGACCAGGCCGCCGACCGCGGTCACGACGACCGGCAGGCCGGCGCTCATCGCGATCTGCAGCGGTCCGGACGCCGACGACCGGCGGTACGGCAGCACCACGGCGTCGGCCCGGCCGTAGTGCGCGGCCAGCTCGGCGTCCGGCACGTACCGGTCAACCCGCTCGATCAGGTCCGCGTGCGGGCTGCGGGCGATCGCCTCGGCCGGCGCCGTCCAGCCCTCCCAGGTCTCGCCGACGATCGTCAGCCGAAACCGCTCGGCCTGCTCGCGGGTCAGCCCGCTGAACGCCTCGACCAGGTCTTCCACGCCCTTGAAGGGCCGGACCAGGCCGAGGTAGAGCAGCCGCAGTGGTCCGCCCGCGGCCGCCGGGAGGCCGGCCGCGGGCGGGCTCAGGTGGTCGTAGGGGCCGTGCCTGATCACGCGGACGGGGGCCATCCCCAGCGGGTAGGCGGACGTGACCGCGCGCCGGTCGAACTCGGAGTGCACGACGTGCGCGGCCGACCAGGCAAGCAGCCATGGCATCAGCGCGGCGACGTACTGCCTGGCCCCCGGCAGGCCGGCCTCGCCCACGTCCTGGCTCTCGTGCCACTCGACGATGACGCGCGCGCCCCGGCGGGCGGCGAAGCCGGCCAGCCGCAGGTACGAGTGGAGCACGGCGCCGGTCCACCACTGCAGGATGACCACGTCCGGGCGCTGCCGCTCGATGAACTCGAGCGCGCCGCGCATCGACCGGCCCCAGTACCAGTCCAGGCCGTCGTAGACCGGCATCCGGGCCGGATAGGCGGCGTCGGTGACGTCGGCGCCAACCCGGCCCGCGCCGGGGTAGGCCGCCTTGGGCACCAGTCGCCGCATCAGCAGGGCGCTCACCTGATGGCGTTCGCCCAGCGCGGCGCACAGCCGGTACGTGTAATGGCTGATACCGGACGTCATATGCCAGCCGGCGCCGACCACCATCACCCGCAGCCGGCCGTCACCGTCGCCGGGCGGTCGTAGCCCGCCTGAGCCCGCGCCAGTCACAGGACCGGCTCCTCTTCCTCGGCCCGGCGTTCCGGCGCCGGGCGGGGCGGGGCGGCCCTGGCGGGCAGCGGTGCGGGAGCGCTCTCCGCCCGGCCGCCGCGCCATTCGGCGAGCAGGGTCCTGACCACCCGCAGGCCGTCGGTCGTGGCGTTCAGGTTGCTGGCCCCGTGCAGCCGCGGGTACTCGTAGCTCGGCACCTCGGCGACCTTGAGGCCGGCCTTCGCGACCCGCACGTGGATGAGGGTCTCCACCTCGAATCCGTCCCCCCACAGCTTCCCGCCGTGCGGCGGGGCCGGCGTCGCCGCGTCGAGGCCGAGCACCGGCAGGCAGTGCCGCCAGAAGACGTTGTAGCCGTAGCAGAGGTCGGAATAGCCGCGCCCGTAGAACAGATTGAAGACCCCGGTCAGGCAGTCGTTGCCAAGCCTCCGGAGCGAGGTGATGTCGCTGCTTCCGCCGCCGGGGGCAAACCGCGTCCCCTTGGCGAAGTCGGCCCCGGCGACGAGCGCGTCGACGAACCTCGGGATCTCACCGGGGTCGGTCGAGCCGTCCGCGTCGAGCATGGCGATGATGTCGCCCGTGGCGGACTCGAATCCGCAGGCGAGGGCGTTGCCCTTGCCCCTTCTGGTCTGATTCACCACGAGAAGGTCTGGGCGGGCGTTTCTGGCAACTTCTACGGTATTGTCCGTGGACTCGCCGTCCACCAGGATCACCTGATGGACATCTCCCGGAATGCGCGCGAATACGTGCGGTATATTGCGCTCTTCGTTTAGCGCAGGTATAACGACGGACACCGATGGGCACAGCACAAAAGACCCCCTATTGATTGCCATCACAATGCCAGCAAGCATGGCTGCGCCTGGCGCATCCGCCAGCAAGGACATAGCGGCACGTCAGGGCGTACGACTGCAAAGCTATGAGAAAACGGACTTTACGTCAGAAAAGACAAGCGGCCATCACTTAGGCTGGTCCCGTAAACCGACCTCGCATGAGGGATGCCGACGGCTGCTGACCTTCTCCACGCAATTCCGTGGAACGACCCTATGGATTCCCCCCGATTCGCCGACCACCCCGACCGGCTCATGACACAGGGTATTAGCGATAGCCGGGCCAAGCGAAGAGTTTCCGATGATTTCACGGCCGGATTTTAATATTTCGGCCGCTATTGTAGATTGATTAAGATCGATTCAAACTCATAATTAAACAACGGCAATCTAAATCAAACAGAGGAGAGAGAGATCAATCATCGGGTTGATGACCGGCATTCCCACGGCTCAGCCGTGCGTGCAGTGACCGGGCCGCCCGGTAGGCCCGCGGCCGCACTCGCTCCGCCACCGTGCAGGACTCGAGCGCGCCGCCCATCGCGACCTTGAAGTCTCGGATCCCACTGGTTGGCGCGCCGCCGAAATCGCAGTCGAGGCCGCGGTCGAGCGACCACGTGATCGCGTCCCAGTACGCCGCCACGTGCGGGCTCGGGCCGGGCACCCGCTCCCCGGCCAGCAGCCAGCCCCACAGCCGGCCGCCGTCGACGATGCACGCGTTTACGGCCAGCACGCGTTCGGGGTCCCTGATCGTCCGCCACAGCATCCTCGGGTCGGCGGCCAGCCGCCGGGCCAGTTCGCGGGCGGCGGCCGGGCTGTAGTCGGGCGCGACGCCCTGTCGGGCGTAGGGCTCGCTGATCCGCTCGGGGAACCACCGGGTGATCTCGGCCGGGCTGCTCGGCCCGGCCCGCAGCCCGCGCGCCTGACCGCGCCTGACCGCGGCCCGCTGCTTGGGCGACAGGCTTTTCAGGTAGTCATCGACCGAGGTGGACCCGGGCACCAGGTAGTTCGGCGGCCGCGAGACCTCGAACCCGCGGGCAGCGAGATCCGCCTCGGGCACGGTCACCCCGGGCGCGAACGACCACTTGGTCACCACCGCGCGCTCCCGCAGCAGGGCCCGCTCGACCGCGCGCAGCACCTCGGGCAGCCGCCCGGCCCGTAGCGCCTCGCCCCGCAGCACCGGGCCGACGTGCGGGACCGGCAGGTAGTTGACCGTCGACACCGGCCCGCGGCGTCGCAGCAGCAGCGGCACGACCCCCAGCCGCTCCCCGGCCCGGCCGCCCCGCCCCCCGGCCGAGACCGCCAGCCCCCGCAGCCGCAGCCCGAGCGCGCCGGCCAGCGCCGACAGGAAAAACCAGCGATGGTAGCCAGTGACGCCGACGCAGTGCGCCAGCTCGGCCTCATACGCCTGCTCGTCGGCAAGCTCGTGCACCATCAACAGCGGCCCCCCGGTCCGGCGATGAATTCGCGATGCTAGCGCGGGCCGGCCGGACCGTAGGTCAGGCGGACCTCGCCGATCTCGGCCGTGCCATCGGCGTTCCCGCCCCGCTGCACCATCACGTAGCGGGCGTCGGGCAGCAGCCGCTGCACCTCGTCGATCGTGTAGATAAAGCGGAACCGGTCAATGCCGGCCCCCACCATGAGCTCGTCGGCCTGCACGTCCACGACCGGCACGCTGGCCCAGCGCCGACCGTCGGCCGAGATCAGGAACCGGAACCGCCCGGTGCGCGGTGAGTCGTAGTACGCAAGGGCCTCAGCCACCTGGACGGGCCCCGCCGTCCGCCAGACGACATCCTGCGTCGGCTCGGCCGCCCAGAAGCCGATCCGCGACCGGTCCCCGGCGTACCAGGAGGGCGTGCGGGTGTCGATGCCCAGGCCGGCGCTGTGGCTGTCGGCGAGGGAGAAGCCCGACCCGTTATCGTCGAGCGTCAGGTCCCGCAGCTGGAACACGGCCGAACTCGGGCCCGCCAGGCCATCCGGGTTCAGGGCCGTCACCTGGTACCAGACGTTCGGCCCGGCCGGGCCCGCGCGGTCCAGCCACGGCTGCCCGGTCGCGGCCGGCACCGAGCCCGCGACGGTCCACGGCCCGGCCGCCCCGCTGACGGACCGGCGCACCAGGTACCGCGCGGCGCCGGCCGCGCCCCGCCATTCGACGATGTTGCCGCTGCCCGCGGTGGCGCTCGCCACCCGTTCGACGTTGGTGATGACCGGCTGGCCGGGGACGGCGTAGGGCGGCGCCGGCTCGCCCGTCATCGCGTAAGCGTGCTCCCGCAACTGCGCTACCTGCGACGCGTCGGTGCCGGGGGCGGGGACGGGCGGCCGCGCGGCGCCGATCACATCGGCGTCGTCCCCGGGGAAGTGCAGCTGATAGCCGTCGTAGTGCTCGACGAAGCCGAAGTTGTCGTCCGGCGGCAGCAGGTCCCAGTACAGGTCGCCGCTGATGCTGCGGGTGCGAGAGACGACGGACAGGAACGACGCCAGGCCGTCCGGGCGGTTCCACGCGTACTCGCCCACCACCAGTGCCTTCCCGGCGGCCGCGGTCAGCCGCGCGTCGGCGGCGAGGACGCCGTCGTAGAGCGGGTAGAAGTGCGGGCTCTCGATGTCCACGTCGGGCAGCCTCAGGTCACCGGGGTCCATCAGCCGGGAGCCGTCCATGACGAGCTGATGCGGGGCGATCGACTTGATGTAGGCCGAGATCGTCGCGGTCCACCGGGTGAGCTCGGCCGGCCCGCCGAGCCCGTAGGGCATCTCGTTCCCGGTCTCCCAGCTCATGATCGTGGGATTGTCCTTGTTGGCGACGCCGGTGTAGACGTTCACGTGGTTGAGGAGCACCGAGATGTACTGCTCGAAGGCCTTGACCGCCCGCGGGCTGTCGTAGAACTCGCTCGCGCAGACGGCCGACGGGCAGGTCCCCGGGGACGACAGGCCCAGCCAGTCGGTGAAGTCGCGATACCCGCCGAGATAGAAGGTGTAGCTGTCAACCAGCGGTATATCGAGGCGAATCCCGTGTTTCCCTGCCTGGGCGACAAAGTAGTCAATGTGCCGGAGCGCGGTGGCGTTGAAGCGCCCGAGCGACGGCTCCACGCTGAGCGGATTGCCAGTTGAGATGCCGCAGCTCTGGCAGCGAACGACGGTGCCGCCCATGTCGGCCACCGTCTGCAGCGCGGCGTTTACCCGGAACTCGGTCGGGTAGTTCAGCGCGTCACGCGCGTTGTCGTCGAGCCCGCCCCAGTAAATGTTCGCCCCGGAGAAGCGGAACACCTTCCCGTTCATCATCAGCGCCGTACCGGACCGGGTGACGAAGCTCGGCCGGCTGACGCCGGCGGTCGACGCCGCCACCGCCATCACGCACAGGAGAACGCAGGCCAGCGCGGCCATCCCGGCCAGCGCGAGCCGGCCCCATCCCCTAGGATCGCACCATGTCATTTGCCGACCACGCCGTCCTGTGGCTCCACCTGGTGGCCGCGATTTTCACCATCGGCCCGGGTACCGCAGCGATCATGTCTACGCCCCGTTATATTCGCAGACAGAACACCGTCCTGGTTGGCTATCTGTACCGGACCACGCGGATTTACTCGGTCGCCGCGCTGCTCACCCTCATCTTTGGCGCCGTTCTGGCCGGTATGACCCACAAGTTCAGCCAGTGGTGGATCTCGGTCTCGCTCACCCTTTTCGTCGTCGCGTTCGTGCTGCTCATACTGATCATCCGCGACCAGCGGACGGCGCTGACCGCGCTCACCACGGCCGACGACACGGTCGCGGCCGAGCGCGGCGAAGCGGCCAGGACCGCCGAGGTGGCCCGGGCGTCAGCCGACGCGGCCGCTGCCCCGGAGGCCGCGGCCGAAGGCCAGCAGGCCGGCGCGTCGGGCGGCGAGCAGCCGGCCACCGCGATCGCCTCCGATGCCCGGCCCGCCATGACCACCGATCCGAGGACCGGCCTGCGGCTGGCCGCGGTCGAGCGCGGCCGGATCGCGATGATGGGCGGGATCACGGCCGTGATCTGGCTGGTGATCCTGGTGCTGATGGTCTGGCACTAACCCGTCAGTCGAGCGAGCTGAACTAGCTGAGGGCCTGGGTCAGGTCGGCCAGGAGGTCGGCCGGGTCCTCGATCCCGACCGACAGCCGGACCAGGTCCGGCGGCACCGCGAGCGGGGACTCGGCGACGGAGGCGTGCGTCATCCGGGCCGGGTGCTCGATCAGCGATTCGACGCCGCCGAGCGACTCGCCCAGGGTGAACAGCCGGGTACGCCCGCAGACCTCCACCGCGGCCGCTTCCCCGCCGCGCACCCGGAACGACACCATTCCGCCGAAGTCGCGCATCTGCGACTTGGCGATCTGGTGACCCGGGTGCGCGGCCAGGCCCGGGTAGAACACCGACTCCACGGCCGGGTGGTCGGCCAGCATCGCCGCGACGCGGGCGGCGTTGGCGCAGTGCCGGTCCATCCGCACCCCCAGGGTCTTGATGCCCCGCAGCGTCAGCCAGGCGTCGAACGGGCCAGCCACCGCCCCGGTGGCGTTCTGGATGAAGTGCAGATCCGCGCTGTGCGCCTGGTCCCTGACGATGACCGCGCCGCCGACAACGTCAGAGTGACCGCCGATGTACTTGGTGGTGGAGTGCACCACGATGTCCGCGCCCAGGTCGAGCGGACGCTGCAGGTACGGCGACGCGAACGTGTTGTCCACCACCAGGAGCGCGCCGACCTCGTGCGCGAGCTCGGCCAGCGCGCGGATGTCGACGATGGACAGCAGCGGGTTGGTCGGGG
>Ga0302324_100014599_pt1 | contig 15824 bp, 13 predicted proteins | sample Palsa_T0_1_FD_201949 | JGI IMG/M metagenome (GOLD analysis project Ga0302324, IMG submission 201949) | Peat permafrost microbial communities from Stordalen Mire near Abisko, Sweden - Palsa_T0_1 | ecosystem: Environmental > Terrestrial > Soil > Palsa > Peat permafrost | place: Sweden: Abisko...
GACACGGCCTCTCCTCTTCCACTACATCGAGCGACGAGAAGAGCTTGAAGCTTCCGCGAACGAGTTGTTCGAGGTGGTGGCTTCGGGAAAGGTGCGCATTAACGTCAATCAGCGCTTTGCGCTCAAGGATGCCGCTGTCGCCCACAGGGCATTGGAAGCGCGCGCCACCTCCGGCTCCACCGTCCTGACCATCTAACCGACTGTCCACAGGAGTTTGCCATGAGCAAGACCGCCATTACCTCGCTGGAACTCGCGCCGCCGGTCGGCCCGTTTTCCCAGGCGATCAAAGTCGGTGGTTTCATCTATTTCAGCGGTCAGGTCGGCCAAGACCCGACGACGGGCAAGCTGGTGGCGGGAGGTATTGCGGCCGAGGCGGAGCGCGTCTTCCAGAATCTCTCGGCGGTTCTCAAGGCGGCCGGCAAGAGTTTCGATGATGTCGCGCGCGCCGGTGTGTATCTCACGAGCATGAGTGACTTCGTGGCGCTGAATGGTATCTACGCAGAGTATTTCAGTCCGCCCTTTCCCGCCCGCACGACGATCGCGGTGGCCGCGCTGCCGCTTGGGGCCTGCGTTGAGATCGACCTCGTCGTCAAGGCTTGAGGCAACACACGGAGGTTGATCTCATGAAGTACACATTTCACATCGTCGATGTTTTCAGTTCGACACCGTTCGGCGGTAATCAACTCGCGATTCTGCCTGACGCGGCCGGCATTTCTACCGCGGGCATGCAGAAGATTGCTCGCGAATTCAATTTCGGCGAAACGACCTTCGTCCTGCCGAAGAACGATCCTGCGAACACGTGTCGGGTGCGCATCTTCACACCTCGGGAGGAGCTCGACTTTGCGGGGCATCCCACGGTCGGCACAGCCTGTGCGCTTGTGATGAAACAGCACGTACGGCCTAGTGATCCAATCCGGCTCATTCTGGAAGAGAATGTCGGTCCCGTGACGGTCGACGTCGCTCAGCGAAACGGGGGGTTCCACGGCACGTTGACGTTGTCGGGGAAGATCGATGCACCGACCGGCGCACCTTCTCCGACTGATTTCGCCGCCGTCCTATCCATCGAGCCCGCCGAGGTGAGCCAAGTCTTTTTCGCGGGCGTCGGTCTTCCATTCTGTTTTGCGCAACTGAGCTCGAACGAGGTCGTCGATCGGGCGGCAATCAATCGGGCTGCCTGGGCGGCAACGCTTTCGCGCGCGTGGTCTCCTCACGTCTTCTTCTTCGCAGGAAATCTACGGGATGGCGGCAAGCTCTACGCTCGCATGTGGGCACCCGCGCTGGGCGTCGAAGAAGATCCCGCGACAGGCAGCGCTTGTGCAGCCCTCGTCGGGGCAATGGCATCGAAGCCCGATTTTGGCGGGACGGCCTATCGCCTTTCCATCCAGCAAGGTGTCTCCATGGGGCGCCGAAGCGAAATCGAAGCGGAGGCGCGTAAGAGCGGAAGCGTCGTGACCTCTGTCAGCGTTAGTGGTGCCACGGCTTACATCGCAAGCGGCGAAATTGAGGTGCCGCCGTCCGCGCTTGTGTCATAGGCCGTCGAGTGTGCTCCCATGCGCGTGAACCGCAGGTACCGGTAATTTGAGAGTTCACCAAATGCTTGCATCATCGGGAGATTGGAACCATGAGAATAATTAGTGGCGTGATCAACATGAGGTTCACCCACCGCACGAAGGAGCGGAGTCTTCAGAGAACCCCTATGCAAATCATGGCTGCCGCCTTCGCGGCCTGTGCTCTTGCTTTTGGGGTTATCGCCTTTGCTGCGGGGGGTCCCCCGCCCGATGTGTCGGCGGCACTTGCCGCGGCAGTCGCCGACTCCTCGCGCCCGGACTCTGACACCACACAGGATGCCGACCGAAAACCGGAGCGAACTCTAGCTTTCAGCGGCATCAAACCGGGGGACCAGGTTGCCGACTACGTCGCCGACTCAGGCTATTTCACGCGTCTCTTCTCCAGCGTCGTCGCCTCCAGGGGGCACGTTTATGCGGTGGAGCCCACCGCATTCTTCAAATATCAGAGCTTCCCTGCGGCAGTCGCGGAGCTTCAGGGCTACGCTGTCGCTCATCCGAACGTAACGGTTACGACTGCCGCGGCGCTCGAAGGACTAAGGTTCCCGGAAAAGCTTGACCTGTTCTGGATTTCCCGAAACTATCACGACCTGCATGACAAGTTCATGGGGCCGGTTGACACCGCCGCGTTTAACAAGGCGGTATACGAAGCGCTGAAGCCCGGTGGCTTTTACGTAGTTCTCGATCATTCCGCCGCTTCGGGCGCTGCCGCCGATGTAACCGAGACTTTGCATCGTATCGAGTCCTCGACGGTGCGCCGAGAGGTCGAAGCGGTTGGGTTCAAGTTCGACTCCGAGAGTTCGATTCTCGCCAATCCGGCGGATCCCCGCACGGCCAAAGTGTTCGACCAGACGGTCCGCGGACACACGGACCAGTTCATCCTGAAGTTCCGCAGACCTAAGTAATGAGGATGGCTGCCTCCCGGGGACTCTCTCAGGAGCGCGGGTGCGCAAATCATCGAGCAAGGGCGTCTCCTAAGGCGTTTTCCCGGCGAATGACAGAATCGTGCTCCAACGGAACTATAATCGTGATAATAATGAATTTGTGTAATTTTCTATCCTGCATAAAAATATCAGGAACACTCGGGACGGGTCAGGTTAATCCGGGTGTTAGCCGAGTAGAGATATATCACAACAGGTGAAGAGAAAATGATTAAGACCATTATCTTATCCATGGGTCTCGCAGCTTCCTCACTTTCGCTTAATGCACGTGCCCAGGATGAGCGCGCGTACACTGAGGGCCCGGTCAGTGAGATGGACTACATACATGTTGAGTACGGGCATTTTGAAGAGTACATCGATTGGCTAAATTCGACATGGAAGCCGACCATGGAAGCCATGAAGAAAGCCGGGCTAATCATCGATTACAAGGTCTTAAGGCTCACTCCAAAATCAGTGGATCAGCCCAATATAATTCTCATGATCACTTATAAAAACGCGGGTGCGGCTTTAGATAAAGGCGTCGAGCTAGAAGCAGTGGCCAAGAAAGTAATCTGTAGCACCGAGTGTCAGAACAAGGCCAGAGTGGGTCGGAATGAATACAGAAAAGTTTTGGGCACCGAATATATTCGTGAACTTATTTTAAAATGAAATTGTTATACGTGTTCACTGAGGGCCCGGTCACTGCAAAATTTGCTGACCCGACCACCAAGAACGCCTCTGGTAGTTAAAAAGTCGCTTGCCCCTGAGAAAATGGCAATTTTAGGAAGAATGCCTTGGGTAAAAAACTCGACCACGGCTCCCCATGCCCAACAGATGCCCGCGCTTGCTGGCAGCTTTACGTTGGCTAGCAAACCGAGTGGGTGCCGGATGAATTCCCAAGTCGGCAATGCACGGCGGGAATGGCGCAGGATAGGATTGCTTTCTTGATAAGGCAGTACCCGAGCAAGTCCGCTGGGTAAACATCGAGGCCGCCTGCGCGACTGACCGTGCGCCCTTTTTGCCACCGAGCCTCGCGCCTTGATCCTGCGGCGCATTCGTTTGGGCGTGCGAGAAAGGAATTTGAAAGAAAGATGCTCTCGCTAGGACAGCGCTATACAGGGCTGGCACGGCGGGCGCAGACTCGGCGGCAAAAGACACGATGTCCGACAAGGGAGAGGGCCATGTCGTGGAAACCTGTAAGTATCGGCGGGCGATTATCAGCGTTGGCTCAATGCTGCTGGGCTCGCCAACCGCGACGGCACAAGCGGAAGACAATCTGATCGATCTATGATCTAAAGGCCGCTGCAGCATCCCTCGGCCACGCTGGGATTCACCGGCAACCCGGTCCTATCGAATAGAATCTCGCCCGGCGTAGGCCGACAGTCCGCTGGCGGTCGCGCAGGCTTTAGCACACAATCCCGGTCTCATGACTTTGCGCGAACAGGCCGGAAAAGCTAAACACAAGAATCAGCATCGCGCGGCGATTCCGCAATAAGCTGCCATGAGTTCCACTCGTAAGCCGTTCGCGCTTCGTGTCGTTGCGGCCGCGAGCTGGTCACTCTTCGCCGGCTGCGCGGTCGGCCCGAACTTCAAGAAGCCTCCAGCGCCTGAGGTCACTACCTACATGGCGAGTCCGCTCGCCACGACGAGCGCCGTTTCGAACCTCGCCGGTGGCGAAGCCCAGCGCTTCGCCCTCGGGAGCGACATATCCGCTGATTGGTGGACGTTGTTTCGTTCAGCAACACTCAATACGCTGATCGAGGATTCACTTAAGAACAACCCTGACCTCAAGGCGGCGCAGGCGGCGTTGTCCGTGGCGCGAGAAAATGTGCTGGCCCAACGGGGCGCCTACTATCCCGCCGTCGCCACGAGCTTTTCTGCCACGCGCCAGAGGCAATCGGGTCAAATCGCCCCCGCACTAAACTCGAACACCTTTCTTTACAATCTGTTCACGCCGGAGGTCACCGTTTCCTACGTGCCCGATGTGTTCGGCCTGAACCGCCGGACTGTGGAGTCGTTGCAGGCACAGGAACAGGAAGCGCGTTTTCAGCGGATCGCGGTGTACACCACCTTGACGGCCAACGTCGTGGTCACGGCGATTCAGATGGGTTCATTGCAGATGCAGGTTGACGCTACCCGCCAACTCATCGACAGCGACGCTAATGCCCTGAAGATCCTGCAATACCAATTCGACAAGGGCTATGCCAGTCGGCTCGATGTGGCGGCGCAGGAGTCGCAGCTGGCGCAAGCCAGCGCCACGTTGCCGCCGCTGCTCAAGCAACTGGCGCAGCTGCGCGACCTGCTGGCCGTCCTGACCGGCCGATTTCCGAGCCAGGCACCGGAGGCAAGTATCGACCTGTCCACACTGCAGTTGCCAGAGGAAATCCCCGTGAGCCTTCCTTCGGCGCTCGTGGCGCAGCGTCCGGACGTACGTCAAGCCGAGGCTAACCTCCATGACGCCAGCGCCAAGGTCGGCATCGCGATCGCGAACCGACTGCCCAACTTTGTGCTGACCGCAAATGTTGGCAGCGCCGCTGCGGTTATGGACCAGCTGTTCACAACGGGCACCGGTTTCTGGGGGGTGGGTGCGACAGCGACAGCTCCCCTCTTCCAGGGCGGGACGCTGCTGCATCATCAGCGCGCGGCTCAAGCCGCTTACAAGCAAGCGGCTGAACAATACCGCAGCACGGTGTTGACCGCGTTTCAGAATGTCGCCGACACTTTGACGGCGCTCGAGCAGGATGCCGAGGCCCTGAAGGCTGCGGCCGCAGCCGCGGATGCCGCCAAGATCACACTCGACCTCGCGCAACGACAATGGCAGGGCGGCTATGCCAGTTATCTTTCGTTGTTGAGCGCCGAGCAGTCGGATCAACAGACGAGGATCAATCTGGTGCAAGCGCAGAGCAGCCGATATGCCGATACCGCCGCGTTGTTCCAGGCGCTCGGCGGCGGCTGGTGGCATCGCGCCGATTTGGCCGCGGATAATCATGAATAGTCGACGCGGGCTAGGACTGCAGCGCGTGAGTGCAGCGGCCGTCGTGATGGCCGCCGCTTTCGTTTGCCTCGACGGGTGCGCGCGCGCGCCTGACAGCGCCCCGCAGACTCCGGCCGTCGCGGTTGGCAGTGTGAACCTGTCTGCCGCCCAGCGACGCAACATCCGCCTATACACCGTCGAGCCATCCAAATTCCGCAACACCGTTGAGACCACCGGGGTAGTGGATTTCGACAACGACCAGGCCACGAGCGTGTTGGCGCCCTTTTCCGGCCCGGTTTCGCGGCTGCTTGTGTCGCTCGGTGATGAGGTCAAGAAGGGCGAGCCGCTGGCGGAAGTGGATTCCGGGGATTTCGCGACTGCGATAGGCGCCTATCAGAAAGCACTCGCCATCGCCCGAACCGACCGACGGCTGGCCGATCTGGATCGGGAATTGCTCGAGCACAACGGCGTTTCTCAACGCGAAGCGGCGCAGGCCGAATCGGACGCCATCGGCGCCGAAGCGGACCGTGACGCTGCCTTGCAGACACTGGTGTCGCTGAATATTCCGGCAGAAACCATTCAGCAGATTCGTGACGGTCACGCTGTGGCGCACGTGCAAGCGCTGATCCGCTCTCCGGTGACGGGAACGGTGGTGGAAAAACTGATCACTCCCGGAGAGCTGCTGCAGGCGGGCACGACGCCGTGCTTCACGGTCGCCAACCTGTCGCGAGTCTGGGTCATGGCGCAGGTCTTTGGTTCCGACCTAACCTCAGTCAGTCGGGGCGATGAGGCCCGAGTGGTGACCGGTATTGGCGCAAAGGACTTTTTTGGAAAGGTGGACAACATCGGCGCGCTAGTGGATCCGAACACCCGTTCGGTGGCAGTGCGCGTGGTGGTCGACAACCCAGGCGATTATTTGAAGAAGCAGATGTACGTTCGCGTCGTCATCACCGGCCAGGAGAGTGCCGGATTACTCGTGCCGGTAGCAGCGATCTTGCGTGACGATGAGAATCTGCCGTTTGTCTATCTCGCCCAATCTGACGGCAGTTTCGCGCGGCGGCATGTGACTCTGGGTACTCGCACTGGAGAGCACTACGACATTGCCGACGGCCTCAAGACCGGCGACCAGATCGTGGTGGATGGGGGCATCTTTGTTCAATTCATGCAAGATCAATGAGCGCAAATCCGTCTCCGCCCGGATCCACGCCACGAACCGTTTCGATCATGAACCGGATCGTGGCGTCCTCGCTGCGACAGCCGCTGCTGGTGATACTGATGACGCTCGTCCTCATCGGCGCCGGATCGTACTCGCTCAATCGCTTGCCGGTGGATGCCTATCCCGACCTTTCGCCTCCCATGGTCGAGGTCATCACCCAGTGGCCCGGACGCGCCGCCGAGGAAGTGGAGCGATTGATCACAGTTCCGGTCGAGCGAGAAATGAATGGTATTCCTCGTGTAGACACAATCCGCTCGATTTCACTCTACGGCTTGTCCGACGTCATCCTCACTTTTCAGGATAGCACCGACAACTATTTCGCCCGTCAACAGGTTTACAACCGCATGGGTGACCTCAGTCTTCCGAGTGATGTCAAGCCATCGGTGGCGCCGATGTCGGCGCCTTCCGGCCTCATCTATCGTTACGTGCTGCAAAGTCCCGACCGCTCGCCGATGGAGCTGAAGACCTTCGAGGACTGGACCATCGAGCCGCAATACAGATCCGTGCCCGGCGTGGCTGATGATTCGGGGTTTGGCGGTGGGACCATGCAATACCAGGTGCTGCTCGATCCAGCCAAGGTCGCCGCAGTGGGATTGTCGGTACCGCAGGTCGAAAGCTCCTTGACGGCTAACAACGACAATGCCGGCGGCGGATTCTATTCGCAGGGGGGTCAGTTCTACTACGTACGCGGCATGGGGCGCATGCAAACTTTGGAGGACATCGGCAACGTCGTGGTAGCGGTGCACGACGGCACGCCGGTGCTGGTTAAGGACATTGGGCATGTCGTAATCGGTATCGCCCCGCGCCTCGGAGAATTTGGTTACCAGAATCAGGACGACGCGGTGGAGGGCGTGATCCTGCTGCGCACCGGCGAGAAGACTCAAGATGTCCTGAAGCGGGTGGAAGCCAAGACGCGGGAGCTGAACGAATCGCTGCTGCCGAAGGACGTCAAGGTTCTACCCTTCTACGACCGCAGCGATCTGGTCGCGCTGACCACGCAGGTCGTTGAGCGCAACCTGTTGCGCGGCATGCTGCTGGTGGTCGTGGTGCTCATATTCTTTCTCTATGATTTTCGCGCCGGCTTGATCGTCGCGACGAGTATCCCGCTGGCGCTGCTGTTTGCGTTCGTTTGTTTGGATCTGCAAAAAGCCTCGGCCAACTTGCTCTCCATCGGTGCGGTGGATTTTGGAATTCTGGTGGATGGTGCCGTGGTGATGGTGGAAAACCTTTTCCGGCAAATCAGCGCACGTCAGGGTACACCGCTCAACGTCAAGGACATCATCCTGGACGCCGCTGCCGAGGTGGATCGGCCACTGTTCTACTCGGTGGCGGTGATCGTGGCGGGCTTCTTGCCGATCTACGTCCTATCGGGGCCTTCCGCGACGCTCTTCAAACCAATGGCGGATACGATGGTTTTCGCGCTCGTCGGCTCTTTGATCGTGACGCTGACCTTGCTGCCGGTGCTGTGCGCATGGTTCATGCGTCATGGCGTGCGCGAACGGCGCAACGCTATTTTTGCAGCGATCAAATCGACATATGCCGAGGGTCTCGACGTGTGCCTGGCTAATCCTTGGGCGACGACGCTCGCTTCGGCCGTGCTGCTGCTGTGCTCGCTGCTGCTGATCCCGCGTATCGGCGCGGAGTTCATGCCCAAGTTGGACGAAGGTGCCCTGTGGGTGCGGGCGACGATGCCCTACACCGTCTCCTTCGACGAAGCGGCGAAGGTTGCGCCCAAAGTGCGTGCCATATTGCGCTCATTTCCCGAGGTCACAACGGTGGCCTCCGAATTGGGCCGGCCCGATGATGGCACCGACCCGACCGGGTTTTTCAACGTCGAATTCTTCGTCGATCTCATACCCTATGCACGATGGACCGGGGCGTATCACACCAAGGCCGGACTGATCGACGCCATCAACAAGAAACTCGAGGCATTTCCGGGCATCACTTTCAACTACACCCAGCCGGCAGAAGATGCGGTGGATGAGGCGGAAACGGGCTTGAAGAGTGCCCTAGCGGTCAAAGTCTTCGGTTCGAATCTGGATACTCTTCAGAGCAAGGGTAAGGCCATCAAACAGGTCCTGGAACGAGTGCGCGGAATCCGTGAAGTCACATTGGTGCAGGAACTTGGGCAACCGAGTCTGACCATCGGCATCGACCGCGCCAGGATTGCCCGCTACGGTCTGAACATCGCGGACATCAACAGTCTGATTCAGACGGCCATCGGCGGCGATGTCGCCACCCAAGTGGTGCAGGAAGAGAAGCAGTTTGATCTCATCGTCCGCCTCGACCATCCATTTCGGGGCAATCCCGAGGAAATCGGCAATGTGCTGGTGGCAACGCCGGCCGGACAGCAGATTCCGCTCAAGGAAATGACGAATATCCAAGTTAAGAGCGGCGCATCCTTCATTTACCGCCAAGACAACTCGCGCTACATCGGAGTGCAGTTCTCAGTGGAAGGACGCGACCTGGCGAGTGCCGTGGACGATGCCATGCGGCAGGTCAGCGCAAAGGTTGCGTTGCCGCAGGGCTACCGTCTGGACTGGGGTGGGGAGTACACCGAATATACGGCTTCGCGTCACCAACTCAGCGTCATTCTGCCGCTGACCTTGTTCCTGATATTCTTGCTGCTGTTTGCGCTCTACAGCAACTTCAAGTTCCCTTTCATTACCGTCCTCGGTGTGGTGTTGTCGGCGCCGGTGGGTGGCATCCTGGCGCTGTGGATGACCGGCACGCCGTTTTCAGTGTCCTCGGGCATAGGATTCCTCGCCCTGTTTGGCGTTTCGGTGCAGACAGCCGTCGTCTACATTTCCTATGTGAACGAACTTCGTCGCGGCGGCAGCGGGCTCACTGATGCTATCCGGCAAGCCGCGATTTTGCGCTTACGCCCGATTATGATGACCGCGCTAGTGGCCGCGCTCGGCTTGTTGCCGGTGGCACTTGCCACCGGCGTCGGTACGGATTCGCAGCGACCCTTTGCGCTGGTGATTGTGAGCGGTTTGTTCACCCGGCTCCTGATCAGCGTGTTTCTGATGCCGGCACTCTATACGTTGGTGGCCCGCCCGGGAGATCGGCTGGAAGTCTGAGCGCCGCCCCGCGCGGCGATGAGCGCATCAGCTGCAGAGGTTCGCCGTCGCCATGGCGACATTGATGGCGCCGGTGTGTAACCTATGTGTGCCCGAAAGCACACGGGCGAAACTGAAATATTTTGTGGCCAAGTCTTTCTCTGCATTGACCTGGCCTCGGAGGGAGAGATCATGAGCAAAGGTATGGACAGGAAGAAGGAGGCGAAGAAGAAGCCTGCAAAGTCTCAGCAGGAGAAGCGCGCCGCCAAGAGAGAGAAGAAACAAAGCCGAGGATTTCACTGAGGATGTGGCGGCCGTGGCTACTTGTCAGTATCGTCTGACAAGTGGGCGAAAGAAGTCGCTTCGGCTGTTCCGCCTTGATCGAGCGCGCGGGCCACTGGCCCGACGCGCCCGCGACGACATCAGAAACCTCGAGTCGCCGACCTATCGGTAGCCAGGCTCGGTGGCGCAGTGGATGATCCAGATCAAGTTGCCGCCCGTATAGTTGCCCAGGGAGCCGCCCGCAAAGATCAACCGGCCCTCACCCTTGTAGACGAATTCGAAGCGGTGCCGGTCGGCGCCAAAATAAAATGGAATAAACGCCTTGCCCGTAATGTAGGCGCCCTGGTCGGTGGGCTGACCGACGATGTCGATCACTTGCTTCATGCCCATGCCAATTTGCAACTGCGTGAACTTGCTGTTGGGCGCGGGTATACCGGTGATTTCTCCTTCGTAGTCGTTGATACCCTTAACCGTTTGGCCGTGGCCCCTTTCAACTTTCGAGGCATCAACTACCTCGCCACTGCTGTTCATTCCCGGCGGAGCCGCTCCCGCGGCTTCAGTGGCCTTGCTGCCGTCAGAGCTTGCCGATGAACCTCCCGAATTCTGTGCGTATACGGCCACGGCACAGGAGAGCGCTAATATCAAAGCTGCCATCTTTTTTGTGGTCACGTGCAATTCCCCCAAGGTATCGGCCATTGTAGTTGTAAATTCCTTTAGTCATGTAATCAAATGATCGACGCAGCGCGCTGACGCAACACTGCAGCGCAGCACAGCAGCCTCAATTCATTCGGCGACTGAGCATCCCATTGCGCGCATCGCTGAGATTCATGCCGGTGCTCGCCGCTGCGCTAGGGTTAGCGGCGGCCGCTCAAGTGCCGCGCGGTCCCAATTCGCTAGGATGGCACTCTGCTCATAAGTTGAATTCACAAACTCACGGATTTCCGACTCGGGGGATTTCAAGTTTCGGACCGCCGCATACGGCAAGATAAACTCCGCGAGCTCTCGATGAAAATAAGCTGCCTCAGGTCGCACTTTCGCGTCCTTTAAGCCGGGTGGGGCCGGCACCGCATACGCATACAGAGCAGGTTCAAGGAGAGGACCGCTACCCGGCCAAAATCCGTGGCTGATTACTTCGTGCGAATAGGCATCGCGAGCGAACGCCGGTCCCGACGGCGGTGGGCATGATCGACCGGAGAAGCGCGACAAGGCAAGATCGAAACTCCCCCAAAAGAAGTGCGCGGGACTACATTTGCCAACAAAGCCGCAGCGCGCCTCGGTGAGTATTTCTGCCAGCCGCGCAACAATGCGCCAAAAGCGATTGGCAAATAGAGGATCGTACGATGCATGCAGCGTGTCCTCCTCGAAGCGAATGGGCGCGGGAATCTCGACGGGCACCGACCATATCTTCACGCCGAGCGCCATTTCCCTGAGCACTGTCATTAGCTCGTGGTAGAAATCAGCCACGGTTCGCGGCTCGAGCCGCAGCGCTCGTTCGGCACCATCGGACGCGCGGATCAGCAGCCGATGCGCGATGAAATCGAATTCCAAAGTGAAGAACCGTCCCGTATGCGGTAATGGTCGAGTAGCAATGCCGCGCGATGTGACATGCAATGCGACCGCCCAGCAGTGATTGAGTGGTGGCGCGAGGGCGAGCGCGATCTTGCCAACAATCTGTGTCCACATATGCAGCGTGGCATACGTGTCCTTCCAGGCATCGTACGGAAGCTCAGGCCAAGGCTCTTCGATCATGGTTGCAGCATTGTGCCACAGCGAGTGCGATGGAATGCCCGAACCGACGGATGGCATGTCGATACGGCGCAAAACCATCTTGCCTGAACTGTCGAGAGTCTCGAAACATTGGGCAGCGAGTTTCGGCAGGGTTTGTAGCGATGGCTAAGAATTCCAAGGCTTGCGGTGCTAAGAAGCGCCTCCGAGCGGCAGATCACCGATGAGCTCGGCGCAGCGCAATTCGGGCTTCAACACTCAAGCACTTTGGGCAAAAAGATTGCTGCGGAATCGCCGCCGCGGCCGCCTCGGAATAGGTGTAATAACCGACGCTTTATAAACTCGCTCGCGCACAGTCTGCTTGTCGCAGCCGCGTCGATTCCTGCTTTGTCTTAATGTTTCTTCTCAAGCCCAAGTCGTACTCGGTTTAAATGTGAATCGATGAATTCCGCGGCCGGCTCTGGTTAAGACTTCCTGTGGTGGGAGGCCAACAAGCCGCACGAGGGCTTGCACGTGCCGTCAACAGACTATTCGCGACCCGATTGCAGAATAACGCAAGCCATCAAAGATCTGCGGCGAGGTCGCGGATAAACGACAGTGCCAATTTGATTCGACTGTTGCTCTGCAGAGAAACCGCGCGCGGTAATGGCCAAACTGCTATAATGCGCCCCCGTTTGGCTCGCCATATCGGGGCGACATGGCCAGAGGTGTTCATAGGTGTCATCGATCCGCCAAATTAAAGAAGAAAAGCGGACCATTATCCGTGAACACTCCAGACCCAATAATTTCGTAGCATTCGTCCAGGTTCTAACTACCTTCGGTGCACTCGCGCTTCTGTGGTGGCTTGTAGCGTTGAGTGTGACCGTTTCCGTCTGGTTGACTGCTGCCGTAGTCTTGCTTATCAGCCTGTTCACGTTGCGTGTCTTTGCGCTGATGCACGAGTGCGGCCATGGCAGCTTGTTTCGCACGCAACCCCTGAATCGCGCATTTGGCTTCGCGCTTGGCGTCGTTGCGGGCATGCCGCAGTACGTGTGGTCGCAGCACCACAATTATCACCATACCCACAATGGCAATTGGGAAAAGTACCGCGGCCCGTACACGACTTTGTCGACGAGCGAGTACGCGGCGCTGACCGCGTTGCAGCAGTTCATATATCGGCGTAAGTGCAGCGTTGCTGGAACACCGATTGCCGGCTTCGTATACTTAATCTTCAATCCGCGCTTCACGTGGCTCAAGGGCAGCATCGAATTTGTGTGCCACGTCATCCGACAGAAGATTGCGCAGCCAAGCGGATCGATAAAAGCGCAGGCCGCCAGCTTTAAGACGCCCTACTGGAAGTCGGCTAAAGAATACCGGCACATGACCTGGAACAACGTGGTGCTGATTAGCGCGTGGGTGCTGATGTGCTTCGCGCTCGGTACCTCACTTTTTTTCACGGTTTACGTGATTAGCCTGTCACTTGCAGGTGCCGCTGGCATTGTATTGTTTACGGTGCAGCATAATTTCAAACACTCGTACGCGAGCGACGGGCAGGGCTGGGACTGCGACATTGGCGCAATCGAGGGCACGAGCTTCCTCGAGTTGCCAGCGTGGTTGAACTGGTTCACCGCCAACATTGGGTATCATCACGTCCATCACTTATCCGCCAGTATTCCAAACTACCGCTTGATTGCCTGTCACAACGAGTACAAGCATTTGTTCGGCGATGTCAGTCGTTTGAGGCTCGCTCACGTTTGCAGCTCGTTGAAGTACATTCTGTGGGATACCCGCGCGCGGCAACTCGTATCGGTCGCAGAATATCGGCAACAAATAAACGAGGCGAGCGCGGCGGTCTCTAAGGGATAGAGCGGGCTGGCGCTCTTCTAGAGGCAAGATTCAGGCAGCGGGCAGCTGCTGATTGTCAACAGCCAATCGAACGCTTAGAAAACATGCGCTTGGAGCAGTGTCGAGTGCGACCTCGGACCAAGTTGCCCGCTTAGCGCCGACCTGCAGTCCATACGAAGGCAGCTTCTAATGGGTCTGGGCGTCTAGACTAGTTGGTCAGTTGCCGTGCCGCGGATCTGAAAGGCCCCGCATTCAGACCCACAACGAGAGAGCTTGTGGAACAGGGGATGGTCAGAGAGCGCGGTATGTGCAGAACGAAAAAGCGCCGCCTCGTCAGCGAGCCCGATGTTTCGTGGGCTCGCGCTATAGGGATGTAACAGTGGACGACATGGAAAGCCACCCCGCAGCTGTGACGGTTCAGACACGCACACGCAAGTGGCGGAGAAAATCTCAGGCGTACCTACGATCCAAGCTAACCCTGTGGCAGAAGCTCGTTGACAGCGTTTTCAGTCTCTTTGTCGTCTGAGCACAGTGCTGGGCGGCGCAGTTTACCGCCGCGCTTCCAAGACTCGTTGTTGCCATCTGCGTGGCAGTTTTGAGAGTAATCATCTTTTAACGAGTCGGGATCGGCCAGTCGCATGAAAATCGCCACCGGCGATTCGGGCTCGTCGTGCCACATGGCCAGTGCCGCTAGGTTGGCATCCGTAAGCGTGGCGGTGCAGGGGGATTAATCAGCGCGAGACGCAGTGGCCAGCATATCCTTGCAACTGCCGCAAGCGCCTCAAACGCTCTTGTCGCAGCCCCGCCGAGGCGGGGAACCTTCCGACACGCGCTCCGTTCTTAGGCATTGTGCTTTTTGAGTGCTTTCTAACGTTTTGGATTGTCTAAGATCTAAGGAGCTTGCCCATGACGACTTCCTCAGGCCATACCTCGGCTATACGCGCAAAGAAAGTTATTGGATCGAACGTCACCGATCCGTCAGGAAAGAAAATCGGCCAAGTTGAGGACGTCGTTCTCGACAAGCAGTCCAACAGCATTCTTTTTGCTGTGGTCGGCTTCGGGGGTTTTCTCGGTGTGGCCGAGAAGTTTCACCCGATACCCTGGTCTTCGCTTGATTACGATCCGGCGCAAGACGCCTACGTAGTCGAATACACGAAAGATCAATTGAAGGCGGCACCGGCCGCATCTATCGATGAACTGACGCGAAGCGACGGTAATGCGTATCGCGAGAGAGCGTTCGACTACTACAAGGAGCCGCGCTATTGGTGAGCGTTTCAACCGGTTCGAACTGCCGCGCCGGTAAAGCGTAGCGGTTCTGTGCGGCTCGTACCTTTCGCTGGCCGCAGAGGAAGAAAGCCTTGAGGGTGAGATACTAGGTGCACTCATCCCACGAAGTGGGCAAAAAGCGGATCCCTCGGGAAGCGTGCGCGAGCAAGTCTATTGCGCGGGCGGTAAGTCGATCTTCTCCGGTGGTTGTGCCAGATCCTCGTTTGCCGCGGGCGCGCGCGCGGTACCTTGTGCCGCAGGCGCCGCGCTCAAAAACGCATCGAGCAATTGTTCAATTTCGTCAGGATCGACTGGCTTTGTCAGATGTCGATCGAAACCCGCCGATTGCGCCTTGCGCTTGTCTTCCTCTTGTCCCCACCCGGTCACTGCGATCAATAGCGCACGCCGGCCCCAGGCTTCGAGGCGAATGCGGCGCGCGGTCTCGAAGCCGCTCAGGCCAGGCATGCCGATATCGAGCAATATAACTTGCGGACGCGCGCGCGCCCCGATCTCTAGCGCCTGCTCTCCGGAGTATGCCGTTACAACTTCGTAGCCCGACATTTCCAGTACCGCACTCAGCGTTGCGGCCGCATCACGATTGTCATCGGCCACTAGTACCCTGCCACGTGCCCGCTCGCTGGTGCTCTTGCCAACCGGAGTCGCTGTGCCGCGTGAGTCGATCTGGGAGTCGACGAGCGCCCGCGGCAACCGCACGGTAAATTCACTGCCGCGACCGAGGCCCTCGCTCGAGGCGGAAACCTGTCCACCGTGCAGCGCAACGAGTCCTTTGACGAGCGCAAGGCCAATTCCGAGCCCACCCTCGGCGCGATCAATGGCTGAATTGACCTGCGAGAACATCGTGAAGAGGCCCGGTATTGTGGCCGGAGTCAAGCCAATGCCGCTGTCCTTCACGCGGATCACCAATGCGTCGCATTCGAGTACCACCGTCAGCGCGATACAGCCTGCGGCGTCGGTGTATTTCGCGGCGTT
>Ga0302324_100014600_pt1 | contig 15823 bp, 21 predicted proteins | sample Palsa_T0_1_FD_201949 | JGI IMG/M metagenome (GOLD analysis project Ga0302324, IMG submission 201949) | Peat permafrost microbial communities from Stordalen Mire near Abisko, Sweden - Palsa_T0_1 | ecosystem: Environmental > Terrestrial > Soil > Palsa > Peat permafrost | place: Sweden: Abisko...
TTGTCGGCGGCGAGCGCATAAGCCGAAAGCGAACCAAAACAAACAGCCAAGGCCGCGGTGTAAAGAAGGTGAACGTAATCGCCCCATTCATAGATGTGGGAAGTCTGGGACTTTATGTCGTCGGTGTACTCCCACCGATCACACATCATGGCGAGCACAAAGGACGGCATGAAAAAAGCCCGGATCGCCTTGTGATGTGAACAAAGCAAAAGATGTCTAATAACTTCGCAAATCGGATTGGTGAGGCTTCGATGAATTGAGTAAATTAGCGCACCACAAACGAGTGCCCACAGCCCGATGATGAGCGAATACTCCTTTAGAGCGTGTCATGCACTTTTTTTGCAAAAAAAGCTGGACCAAGTAAATACAACCGAGCATTAAGCTTGGGATGCCAGAAAAAATCTACAAAATACGAGGAACAAAAACCAATTATCCGAGCGATGTTAGCGATGAGGAGTGGGCGTTTTGCGCGCCCTATCTGACGCTGATGAAAGAGGATGCCCCACAGCGGGATTACACGATGCGAGCGATGTTCAACGCGGTGCGCTACATGGTTCGAGCGGGGTGCCCCTGGCGGATGATTCCCAGCGATTTGCCTCCCTGGCAAGCGGTGCATCAGCAGGGGCGGCGCTGGATCAAGGCCGGTTGTTTTGAAGCCATGACGCACGATCTGCGCAAACTGCTGCGGCTGTTTTCGCAAAAAGAGACGCAACCCTCGGCAGCTATTTTCGATGGGCGCACCTTGCAGTCCACGCCGGAAAGCGGAAGCCGCGCCAGCTATGATGGATACAAACGCAAAAAGGGATCGAAGGTTCATGTGGCTGTCGACACCCTCGGTCATTTGCTGGCATTGAAAGTGACCCCCGCCAACGAGCAGGAGCGCGCCCAGGTAGCCGATCTGGCCGAAGGGGTGCAGAAAGCCACCAACGAAAGCGTGGAAATAGCTTTCGTGGATCAAGGTTACACCGGCGAAGAACCCGCGGAGCAGGCGGCCGCGCAGGGAATTCACTTGGTCGTAGTCAAACTTGATGAGGCTAAAAGAGGCTTCGTCCTTCTGCCCAGGCGATGGGTGGTCGAACGCTCCTTTGCTTGGGCCGCTCGCTTCCGACGACTTGCCAAGGACTACGAGAGGCTGCCCTCCACGCTCGCGGGACTTCACTGGCTGGCTTTCCTTACCCTAATGCTTAACTCCATCTTCCGTCAAAGTGCATGACACGCTCTAGTTGGACGAGTCCCTCCATTGTTCGAAGGTTTCCCTGTGAGTAAAGAAACGCGGCGATGAAAACCGCGCCCGAAAGAAAGTGGCGGAATATAACTCCGAGCGTTAAAGATCCTAAAAGCTTTTCCAACGGCTTTTCTCCCCCTTCTTCTCCGGCACCGTCATGATCGGACTCGTGTGGTCGCATTCTGTCGTCGAGTTTCTGGGAACAAGTGATTCATACGTTCGGTCGTAGGATCGAAGACCCATTTACAGGACTCCAAGCACTGCGTCCTTCGCTGCCTTGCCGACCCGAAATTTCACGACGGTCTTGGCCGCAATCTTGATGGCCTGGCCGGTAGCAGGATTCCTCCCCATGCGGGCCTTTCTCTTCTGCTTCCCGAACTTCCCAATGCCGGGAAGAACGAACTCCCCTTTCTTCTTGGCTTCCGGGTGGGCGATGGCGGTGAGGGAATCGAGGAATGGGTGGGCGATGGCCTTCGGGGAGGCGGTGGTAGTGGAGATTTGGGTGAGGGGCCGGGTATTGGTCATAATTATATTTATTTGGAAGGATTCCATCATGTTCCAGACTGAATTTCAATCGTCGCGATTCCGGTGGTTTTTACGGGTCGCCTCCGTGAAGTCTATGGAAGAGTGGTTGTCAAAACGAGCGGACGTAGACTTGCTGGCGTACGGGAACGGCGGCATGTATGAGATCGCCCATAGGCGGCGGCCTGTGATTGTCGGGCCAATCAATGCGGATTGTAACTTCCGGACGCTGCTTGACGGCGATGCGTTTGTCGATGGTCTCCTTATCCGGTGTGCCGAGTTGTCCACATGCGAGTGCCCAAATGATATCCTCGGAGGTTCTCTTCTCTGGAAAACAGCCGCTCCTAAGCCAGTCCGTCATTTGCGCAACTGTGCTCCTACTACAATCCTGCCAAAAAAATGGGTTGAGGGTTTCTCGGCGTTGATCGGTGTATTCATATAATACAAGGGCTGTGAAGGGGAGATTGCCAGAAAGGGTTTTGGTCTGGCGATTCGTGAGTTGTCTCCATTGTCCTTGTTTTGACTTCAACTTCGCTTGACAGAGAAGCCCTTGGCGTTTCATCGTGATATGGTTGCTGTAGATCGACGTGGCAATGGAAGGTCGCACAAGGGTTAAGCCGAAATCGCCTCCCCACTTTTTCTCGACCGCTTTTTGGTGGAGTTGGCAATCCATGAAAATGTTATTTGTCACGCGATCTAAATAGAATGAAACCGGGCGCAGAGCCGGAAAAGCTTCTAGGAAATCCTCCTCGAACGCATGCTTCAAACTGGAATTCTTGGTCGCTTCAGTGAGCATTTTGTTCAGATATCCCCAAAACAGTTCGGTGATAAACTCCTCGCCGGCACCGGGATTTTGACATCTCACATGGCTGAAGGCTAGGGTTTCTGCCTCCAACCAGCATTCGCAGACCAGAGTAATTGTTCTGCGCACGGAGCAATTTCTCAGGTGGGTGAAGGACATGACGGTGAAAGATGACATAAGAAAATAGCACATTTTGTTAAAAGGGAAGAGTCTACGGGAACCGCTGTAAGCTAAAAAGAAGCCCACTTTGCGGGCGTGGACTTCTTTCTGGGAACCAATCGTCGTCGCCTGATCGGCTCGACCGAGGGCTACAGCAGCCCGCTCTCCTTGAAGCTGAACCGGGCTCCACTGGCTCCTACGATGACATGGTCCACCAGCTTGATCTGGAGGATGATGCCGCATTCCGCAATGCGCCGAGTCATGAGGTTGTCGTTGTTCGAGGGACTTGCGTCACCGGATGGATGGTTATGTACCAGAATGACGCCAAAAGCTGCGAGCGCAACCGCAGCCCTAAAAAGGTCCCTGGGTGCCACGACAGTTTCATTCAGGGTGCCGATGCTGACCAGGGAATGGCCGGTCGGACGCAACCGGGTGTTCACCGTTATCGAAACGCACACCTCGCGGTCAGGAATGTACCACGGCATTTTTGTGATGACTTCTTCCCAATATTTCACGGTTTCATCCGGGGTTTCAATCCGCGGCGCATCTGGGGTTTCATTGAGTCGCTGGACGCGGATCTCGTAGCTTGAATTGGTATTCATGCCGCGATCTTCCTCATCCGGTTCCCGGTTTCGGGTTTGGTGGCGAGCCGGGCTCGTCCCTTGGCCCATTGCCGTAGGCCGGTCACCTGTTCAGCCATCAGCTTCGACAGCGGTACGAAATCGACCAAAACGTTGCCAATTGTCAACTCGGTCGGCTCCTGCTCCTCATCGAACGCGTCAAACAGCGCCGAAACAAATACCTGTTCGATCTCGGCACCGGTGAATCCCTCGGTGCTTTTTGCCAGTTGCTCGATGTCATACTCCCTGGGATCACGACGGTATTTGGCGATTTGGATATTCCAGATCAGCGTCCGTTCCTCACGAATCGGCAGATCCACGAACCAGAGTTCATCCCATCTGCCTTTCCTCAACATTTCCGGTGGGAGTTGGGATACATCATTGGCGGTGGCCACGACGAACACCGGAGCCGTCTTTTCCTGCATCCATTGGAGGAATGAACCGAATACCCGCGCTGAGGTTCCACCATCCGTTGAGCCGGAGCTTTTGCTCCCGCTGAACCCTTTCTCGATTTCATCGATCCAGAGGCAGCACGGAGCGATGGCTTCGGCGGTGAGGATGACGGAACGGAGGTTGGATTCGGATTGACCCACGAGGCCGGCGAATATCTTCCCGGCATCCAGTCGAAGCAGCGGCAGCCCAAACACAGTGGCCGTTGCTTTGGCCGTCAAACTCTTACCCGTGCCGGCGATGCCGGTGATCAGCAAGCCCTTGGGCGCCGGGAGTCCATACTCGACGGCCCGTTTGCTGAACGCCGCCTTCCTCTTCACCAGCCACTCCTTCAGCAGGTCCAAACCTCCGATGCTCTCCAGCGATTCCTTGGATTCGATTATTTCCAACAAACCGTTCTTCTTCACCGCTTGCGCTTTCTCCCTGGCAATGGTGGTGGTTTCCAGTTTTCCATTTTCCACGATAGAGAGAGCGAACGCATTTTCAGCTTCCACGGTGGTCATGCCGCGTGCAGCGTCGATGAGAGCCGTTCTAGCATCTCCGTTGATCTTTGCCAATCCGGCCGAGCCTGCGATTCCATCCATGACGACGCCGAGTTGATCTGAATCCGGGAGCGCGAAATCAATCACCGCGAACTCCCGTTCCAGTTCCGGGGGCAGGATGAGCCTACAACCCAGAATGACGAGGGCTTTCCCTTTGGTCTTACCCGTGTTTATTTCATCTTTCAATTTCCTGACCAGCACCGGATTCGGATCATCGAAGAACTGGTGGAAATCCCGCAACAGCAGGATTGAGTTCTCCGGCAGTTCCGATACGGCCGCCAACACCTCCAGCGGATCGTTGCAATCCCTGGCGGTTCCTTTTGCGGTGTCGATGAGTCCCTGGGTGATTGACCACGCGTGCAGGGAATACTTCTCCTTTGATCGCCCGGTGTTCAGAGCGTCCACGACGGCTCTCAGTTCCGCCTCGACTCGCTGTTCCTCATGGGAAACGAGATACAGGCCGGCATACCCGGCCCGGATGTAATTGATGATTTTTAGAATCATTTTCCTCCTTTTTTTAATTGTTGAATTCCTGGTGCTCCCATTCGACGCACGCCTGACGGGATCGATGGGAGAACAGCACTGTTCCCGCCATGTCCTTCGCCTCCCATTCCTGGGTGGCATTGTTGAACTCGATCTCCGTCATGCGGTTGATTTTGAGAGCACCGATTTCGTTGAACGGGATGATTTCGGTGTAAATGCCGACAACCGTCCCGTTTGGCTTAATGGTGAGTACCGCGCCGTTCACGATGACAACCCCTGTTTCTGCTGCCCGTGCTGCCGCTGGTAGTATTCGGGCTTTTTGGTTTTCTGCCCGACAACTCCCAACGCTTCCTCCAGGAATTTCGTCGCGTGCTCGCAATCAGCGCCCTTGAAGCAAACCGCCTCGATGGCGATGTCTCCAGTTGGAGACACAGTGATTTCGATGGTTCTTTTCATGATTACACGCCTCCAATCACGAGTTTGATGGCCCCATCCTTCTGCTGTTTGCGCTGGACAAGATGCCCTCGTTTCCTGGCTTCAGTCGTGGCTTTGTGGACGGCGTAGAGCTGGAGAAGTTTCCCGTAATTCTTGCCGACCTCCTTCTCCACATGGCCCTCCCACCAGTCGCAGGTGAGGCCGTAGGTTCCATCCGGCTGTTTGTTCACGGCGATGTCGTACGGGCCTTTCAGCCGGACGACGTATTCGCCTTTGAGTTTATTGGTTGAATAGCCGCGCGCTTCTCCGTTTTCGAGCAGGGCAAGGCCCATCTCTTGGACGGCAGAGCGGAAGGCTGCGATGTCTTTGATTTGCGTTGTGATGGTCGTGAAATGACTCATCGTTTCTCCTTTCGCTAATGGTTGAGATGAAAATGAAAAACCCCCAACCCGATCAAAGGGTTGAGGGCGCTTTCGAAGTTGAAAGTGGCCTTTAGCTAAAAGGCGCTTCTATTAGTATAGAGGTATTGTTTTCCAGAGTCTCGCGCAGCCAGGGGGACATCCATATGGAAAGAACACCTCCACGCCACCGCCGCAAAACCCATAGTTTGGAACCACCGTGCCAAAATAGATTGGGGTACCGGGAAGGGGGATAATCTGGAAAACATAGCAGGCTGCAAGGCGGACTGGCAGCGCGAACCGGCCAACTGCCGCAAGACCACTAGGCGTGACCGTTAAATCGTTGGGTGTGGTTGCGTAGGTGCGCGGCTCAACTGATCCGTCCGGCCTGATCCTCCAATCGCCGTGATCAGCAGAAAGCCGATAGAACTCCTCGCCACTCCTCGTGTAATGCATGAATGGAGGATATCCAGGACTGCCAGGACGCGGTGGCGGTGAGGGTAGTTTGGCAGGCAGCAATGGAGGCTTCCACGCCTTGATTCCCGGCAACATTCTGAAATCAACAGCCGCCGCCGTCTGTTCATCTTCCGTCTGGGCCAATAAGCTTTCCAAGTCCCGAAAAAGCGGTACAAAACGAGAACCCTCTTCCCCCTCCATTGACTCACTACCCGGGTCTTCAATCACAAGAATGCTTGAGTTTAGAACAAACGCGCGTCCAGAAGGAAGCAACAAATTGGGGGCGCCGCTCAATTCTTGAAAGCCCATTCCCGTTTCCGCTTCTTTCGAGTAAAAATTACGCGCTTCGTCGGACAATTTGACCGATTTCATATCTTTCTCGCAGAATGCTACGAGGACGATTCGATGTGAAGACAATTGGAGCGAGCCGACCATGAAAGATCGCCCCGCCGCAAATTCGCTTCTTTATTCCCCCGGTTCGACGAACCTGTCCTGGAAGAGTTCGTTGATGGCCGTCTCGACATGATCAAAGTTGAGGCCAACCATTCCCTTCTCGGCGATATAATCCAGCACTGCCAAACATTCGTCGGCAGTAATCCGAAGCCTCAGATCATCAGCGGCAGACGAAACGAACTCCACATCGCCGGCGTTGAGGACGTAATCCTGCTGGTAAAGATCCTCCAACTTCGACAGCGCCGCGGGTTTGTCCTGCACCAGTTCATCGAGGACGTTGATGATTTCAACGAGCAACGGAGTATTTCGCGTTCCCGCTTGTGGGAGCATTTGATCTTCCCCGTGGAATTCGGATACCCACGCCTTCTTCCCGCTCGGCAATTGGGTGAGGTCGGATTCGTCCGCGCCTTCGGTGTCGAAGTCGAGGACGCGGACGGTGTGCCCCGGTGGTATGCCCTCGATGGATTGAATCAATCCCTCCTCCACGGTAACCGTGATTATTTTGTCAGCCATGAGTTCCCTCCTTTCTATTGAGTGTTGGGGACGCCGGATCAGCGGCCGTGTTCGGCCAGCCATTCCCCGGTGGTAATGCTGATGATATCGCGGGCCGTGATGATCGCGGCGCCGCCTCCGTAGGCATCGATCCGAGGTTTAGAGCAGTCGTTTGACCACTCGAAACTCAAGGAGCCGTCGGGCTGGAATTTCCCCAGCAGGAGCTGGATGAAGGCGCACACTGCATCGATGCCGCCATTGCTGGAATGCAGCCAGAGTCCGTATCGATTCTCCTCCGGCGAATTGTCGGCTTCGGTTTCGAAGTGCCAGATTTCGAGGACGTCAATCAGCGAAGCTGGGAAGTCCGGCGAAACTTTCGGTGACTCGTCGCCAAACCGCATGTCGGCTGCCTCCTGGGCGAGTTTCAGCGCATAAGCCTGGGCGGCTTCATCCGGCAGTTTCAGAACGAGACTGAAGTTGGTGTAGTAATCGGCCATGTTTCCTTTCGTTGATTGTTGGTGAAATGAAAACGCCCGGCCTTGATCTCATGACCAGGGACCGGGCGTTGTTGTGATGATCGCGGCGTCGGTTTACGCCACGAGATTGAGTTTTCGCTTCCCCATTTGGCCGAAGCGTTCGATGACGTGCGCCGCTGACATCGTGGCCGTGACCGGTGCATCTACGGCGACCTGGTAGTCGTGCATGCTTTCGCATTCACGGTCGGCGGTATTCATCATCACCGAACGGGTGTGCTTGCAACTGCGTGATCCGTCACCCGCCACACGCCTGCACCAGCCGAAACAGTCGCAACTGGTCGATCCATCCGTGTACAGGATGGTTTGGTAACGTCCGCTCCCGGTTGAGGAAGCAAACGTCCAGCATTTGGAAATGGCGGGCCGTTTCATGCCGCCAGATTGAATTTCCGCTTCCCGAGTTGACCGAATTGGTTCACCAGTTCGGTTGCATCGGCGCGCGCCAATTCCCTCGCTTTCCCCGCCAACTGATTTAACCCGGTCACGAGTCGCTTCTGCGCGTGCTTGCTGTCCCTATATTCCTCGGCTGTTTTCGTGAGCAATTGCTTCCTCACCTGTTCCAACTGCTGTTCCATCACCGTGTCGTTGGCGAAGTTCATCTGCTTGAACTGGTCGATGAAGTTGACGAGCCGGTTCAGGGTTTTCTGGTGGACGCCGACCTTGTTCGAACCGATGGACTCCAACATTTCCTGGCAGAGCACCGCCGTCTGTTCCCGCAACGAAGCGACACAGTCGGCAACGAATTGCTGGGTGTCGTTGCGGATCTTGGCCCCTGCTTCCTGGACCGCCTGTTGCCGGGCTTGGACGACGTGCTGTTGATCGGCCAGCGTGATCAGATCGACATGCAGGTTCTCTGGCACGGTGATTTGGAACAACGTGGTATCGAACCCGTAATGCTTTTCCATCTTCGTCGGACTCGGAAATGAGGCTTCGATTGCGGAAACCAGACGGCCCGGATTGGACGTGAGCTTCTGCGCCATCCGCCGCCATTCAACCATGGCCCGGTCGCGATGCTGCCGATACGACAATAGGAATTTCTCCTTTGCCTGCCAGAAGTCGTTCTCCAGGTTTTTCAGCGTGTCGTTGACCTCATGCAATTTCCCGTTGGGCAGGAAATGACCGAGCCCGTTGAGGAACGGAAACGTGTTGGTTTCGATGATGGCATGTGCTCGGCCCTCCACCAGCGCGAGGTCAGCCAGTGCATCCTTCGACAGGAGCCGTTTATGGCCGAGGCTGATGAGCTTGTCGGACACCTGGTCGGGATCGAGGCCGAGGTCTTCGGCTTTCAGTTTCTTGCATCCGCGCCAATAACGGACGGATACGTTGATGAGAACACCCTCACGAGTGAGGACGTTCAGGAGCGATTGATTTTCCATGGGTTCTCCTTTCTGTTTTGGTTTATTGGAATTTGGAAAAATGGAAGAAGCCGGAGTGCCTTTAGCGGTTTTCTCCGGCTCCCTCTTTACGCATTGCGGAATGCGTTTGCGTTCCAGCCCCGCAATGGTCAGGCGACGCGCATTCGGCGTCCGCGTCCATCGCCTGAAATCGGACTAGATTTTGACGGCGTGGAGTTTTTCCAGCGTCGCCCGCACCGATTGGACTTCCTTCTCGGTGGATTTCTGCTCGCGCTGGACCTGTTTCAGGGTGTCCGCCAACTCGTTGAGGGCGGCGACCGCCTGACGGTACGAGCCCTTGATCGTGTCGATTTGATCGATGGCAGTTTCGAGCGTCGATTTGCCATTGGCCGCGGCGTTGCCGGATTGATGGGTATCGCCGTTGGTGCCATTGCCGTTTGTGTGCGTCGATGATGTTCTTGGCATGGTTCTCCTTTCTTCCACCCGTGGTGGAGGTTGTGTTTCCGGTTGAGGGTTCACGGGGGAGACTCCGTCTCTGCCGTTTTCCTCTTCCGGGTGTGTTGTGGGCGCCGGTGCCCGTGTTGACGTGGTGACTCGGACGGGCGCATCGCCACGAATGGGCATGACGATCATTTGTCTACCCTGGTTGACAATCCGTAGGGGCGTCAGTGGATCGATGATCTCAATCTGGTTCAGGCCGAAGCGGAGAGCCTTTGCCAGGAAGAGACGGTTCAGCCATACGGTGACCTCCTTGCCCTTCACGGTAGCTTCGCTGATTTCCAGCTCCACCAAATTGTCGCTGCCACGGCTTTTGCCGCACAGGAACAATTTCTTCCCGGTGATTTTCAGCGCCAGCCGATGATTGGTGTCATCATCGTCGGGAATCTTCGAGATCAGCTTGGCCACCGCCTCCAACGCATCCTCCGGGATTTCAACGTGGGTTTTTGCCGAATCGGGAGCGGGAACCACCTGCCTCCAATTGGGATAATTGCCGTCCAATTGCCGGATGATGAATGACCAGCGCCTGCTGCAAATCTGCAACAAACCGTGCTCCTTCTCCACTCCCGGTCGCACTTGCATCCTCCACTCGCCGTCGTTGTTGAATTCCTTCCACCCAATGAATTTGTGGTCGGGGATGAGGATGGACTCCTTCAGGTGGAAGTTGAAGGTATTGCTGCTGTAGAGGTGACGCCCATCGGTTGCGACCACGTAATGGCCGCTCCGCTGAGAGACATCGAGGAACGCTCCTTGCAGGATTACCCGTGTTTCGTCACTGCTGGCGCACTGCATGGCCTCTTGGATGGCGCGGCGCACTTCATCGTGAACCGGCTCAGGTCTTCCCTCGATCCGTGGGATGGGAGGGAATTCCTCGGCCGGGAACGATCCCGTGTGCTGCTCGCCTTGCTGATTTCCGATGGGATAGTGCAGGACAGCCCTATCGTTCGATGTGGCTTCGACCGTGATGACATCGGTGGATGAGCAACCTTTCACCACTTTCACCAGGTCGTTGTAAGGCACCAACACTGTTCCCGGCGCACCATTGTCGGGCTGTTCCAGCCTCACCGTGACGAACGAATCGATGTCGCTGCCCGTCAAGGTTGTCCAACCGTCCTGGTCACGGTTGATGTAAACAGCACCAAGCACCGGCAGAGTGGTTCTCTTACCGATGATTTTCCCAAGGCCGACGAGAGCATTTTTCAACTCATTCACCGGCAGATTGATTTTGGTCATGGGATTGTTCCTTTCTGTTGTTGAAACGAAAAAGCCCATGCATCCGATGAAGGACACATGGGCTATCGTTTGGGTGTAGCCTGTGGAAAATTTTCCACATGCTGGTTTTATTCGATGGTCTTACCCTTGGATGGCAGACTCCTGACTTCGCCAGCGATGAACGCCCTTAAAGCGTTTTCGCACCGGATGAAGAACCCGGAACCGACCCGGGTGAACTTGTGGGCGCGCTTTTCGGCTACTGAAAGCGCGAACGCCTTGACATGTTTGCGGCTGATCAGCTTGGTCGGGACTCTCACGCTGCCTCCTCTTCCTCCGGCTCGGCTTTGAACTTGAGCTGGCTCGCCATGCAGGAGGCCGGATTGATGTCGTCTCTCGCGCCCAAGTACACCGGCTGATAAATCCAACCGCTCCTTCTGAAGGCGTACAGGTATCTCACCTCGACTACGGCGCCCACCTTTGGGATGTCATGATTGGGCGGGATCGTGACGTTGCCAGCCGTGACGAACGATTTCCCGTTGAGAAGGTGTAACAGAACGCTGCGCTTCCCGTTCACCTTCCCCACGAGAAATGAAGCCGTTTCGTAGAACTTGTGCTTCAGCTGATCACCGCCGCTTGCTGGACGGCCAGCCGTGTAGGGCGCGGCCAATTTTTTGAACACCGCGCCTTCCCGGTTCTCCTTCCTCAGCCGTTCCAGAAGAGCAGCCTTCTCGATGGTGTTGAATGCCGTCTCCACCATCTTGATGAACCCAAAGTCCGCGGAAACGATCTGCGTCAACGCAAACAGTCTGTCCCTGTAACGGGGACTGCGGTAGTCGGTGCCATTGATCTCCAGAAGATCGAATGCCCAGAACACCTCGCCAACGCACTCGCCGTCGATGATGTAGTTCCCAGGAATGTCTCGAGCCTCTTCGACAATGGTTTGCGGCAGCGAGACAACGAGACCGTTACGGTTGATGCCGTCGATGGTGTCACCGGTTTTCCGAATGAGTTGCCGGCGCCCGTCGAATTTCTCCTGCATGGCGAAGTCGGGATTCCTGATAAAGGCGGGAACATCGGCTTCCTCGATGGGATTGAGAAGCTGGCAATTGATCCCGGTGGCCTGCTGTTCCTTGTCCGTATGCTGGTAGGGCGTGCCATTTTCTCCCGGCGTGTATCCTTTCGCCATCTTCTCTTTGATGAGCTTCTCGTAGATGGCCCGCGCCGCGTCCAGGAGGACGCCAGAGCTGGTCTTTGTCCCAGTCTGTAGAGCTGTGCCTCTCCTGCCATAGGCGAAGTTTACGACGAATTTGTCGCCGTTGGGCTCGATGGACGCTTGGTACACTTTGTCCGACGAGCCTTGTTTGAAATAGAGTGTGGTTTGCTCCATGTGATTTTCTCCTTTCTTTGAGGGTTATTTTCTCCCGGATAGGGCTTTGAGAATGAGGACGGTCACGTAAATCACCGCCGAGGTGAGTAATGCCAGGATGGGAAATACGATGAGCCTTCCCGCGATCAGTACCAGCGCCATCATCCACGAGACGAATTGCCAGAGGGCAAACGTGACAATCGGAAGGATAAGGAACGCTGGAGCCGCCAGCAGAATTGCCAGCCGCGAGTTGTGCCGAATCCATTCCCGCACCTGTCCTTTTGGCGAGAGCCAAAACTCGAAGCTGAGAATGGAATAACGAATCGTCTCCGCTGACCGCGACAGGCCATCAAGGCTGACGATGTCGGGATCAACGGTCGGTGGATCCACCGGTTTCGGATTCCACGAAGTTCTGAACAGGTCGCTCCATCGGAATTTATTGTCCCCGTTCATTCGCGGCCCTCCTTACTTTCGACCCAATGGCAGCACCAGCTACCAGTGTGATAACGCAGCCGATGCCCAAGACGAAGGCCACGATTTGCCAGTCACCCGTTGACCGCCGTTGTTGCTGAACCTGCTCCTGGAGACGCTCCTTTTCAGGATCAGGCGTTGGCGATGGCCAGAGCCAGGCGAGTGCGCTTACCGCGTGCAGGAATACTGCTAGGACGATGATTTTGCTGATTTGCTTCATGTTTCTCCTTTCTTTGAAATGAAAAAGGCCAGCTCCCCGCCACTGCGGCGAAAAGCTGACCTCTCTCGATTGATTGATGTTTCGCTGGTTACGACCAGGCCCTGCACTCGCTAAAAAACTCGCAGCTCGCGCATTGAAGTCCGGGTGACGGAATGAAATCGGAACGATTTAATCCGTTCACGTAGGACTCGATGATTTTGAACAGGCGAGTTTTCTGGAGGTCGGTTGCCGGCTCCAGCGCCGTAACCACCAGTTTTGGATTTTTCAGTTTAACGAGGTGATGAAGCTCGATGGATGTCTCCTTTTTACCCGTGCATTCACGGTAGAGGACGCCATAAGCGGATGTTTGTGTATCTGTCTGGTGGGCGACTTTCTCAGGAACCGGAGTTTGGCCGGAAGTCTTGAAATCAACGATGATGCCTGGTGGACGGACCAGATCGATGATTCCAACCAGCTTCGGTAACCCGTGTTTTGCGAGATCCGCCTCCACTGACACCTCGACCGCTTCGGGCTTTTCATCCGGCTTGATCGGCGACTCACGGAAATACGTTTCCAGAAGCCGCCAGCCCGTTTTCTGCTCCTCCACTTCTCCATTGGATGCCGCCGCTTCTCCCCAGGCTCCAAGATAGGCATCGTGAAGTTGTTTGAGCGTGGCCGATTCATTTCTCCACCGCGCCTTGTTCCAATACTTGAGCGTCTCATGGACAGCGCCGCCGACATGCAACGCCGAAGTTTTCGGCCTTTGCAAACCGAGAACGTACCGGAAGTAGAACTTAAGTCGGCATTGCTGGAACGTGGTGAGTCGAGAGGCCGAGACGGTGCTGATCAAATCGGCGATGGATCGTGGAGAATCATCCCCCGCGTTCATCGCCGGCTCTGCTCCCGCCGCTGGTACTTCCCCCGCTGGCCATTGCCTTTATCCTTCCTCGGGAATCGGTCGAACAATTCATCGATGAGACCGGATGCGGACAATCGGTTGAGGCTTTTGACACCGTGGCCGAACAGTTCCTTTGCCAGGTCCTCCACGTAATTCTTGTCCAGGTTGTTTTCCTCGACGATGCGGAGGATCAGGCCCTTCTGTTTGTCGGTGCACTGCCAGTCATCGCCACCCGCGCTGCCATTCCGCTGCTGCTGTTCGTGGCCATCCTTCATGCCATAGCTGGTGGCATCGGGCATGAAGCCGACCGCTTGAATTTCCTTGTCTACGGCCTCCTGGAGCATTTTGTAGAGCTTTCTGCTTTCCTCCTGCACCTGATTGATGTCGGTCAGTTCGGTGCGGATGCTGACGACGTACGAATGACTGCTGAAGTTGGGCAGGCCGAGCTTTTTGCTGTAGGCTGCCTCGAATACGATTGCCATAAGGATGGTTTCCTTTCCATTTGTTGATTTGGGGCACGTAGAAGCCAGCCGAGTGGGCTGGCCATGGTGCCGGGTGATTTAACCGCGAGGAATCAGCGCAAATCAGCGGAGTGCTGACGGATGATCCACTGGATTCACCGTATTATACCACAGACGATGCAGGCAATCCCAAGGGGGATCGTTTCAAAGTGTATGAGCCTTCGAAAACTCCAGGAACGACGCCCTTTCTTCAGCAGCCAAGCGGCGCAACACGTCAGCACACGAAAGCGTGTCCCTGGCTTGATAGCCGTAAATTAGCGTCCCATACTTCCGATGATACTCATACATCATCTTTTTGGCGACGGCGTTCTTAATACAGCGTGGGATTTCTGCGTTATTCGGGTCAATTGCATTTACCGATTCTAAAAACCGCTTTCTAATTTCGTCGTAGGTATCCCCTGGCGACTTAACCATTGTAAAAATATCCTGTTCCAGTTTGGTAAACTCCTTTGGAAATAGATTTTCCTGGATTAAACTCCCACCTTTCGATTCCTCCATCGACCTGTTAAAATCTTCCTTCACGCGTTGCCAGAAGCTCTTTTCCGCACTGAAGCTGCAATCTCGGACATGTTTCCGGCGAAATATGGGACCCACGCCGCAAAGATGGCGTGGGGTATTATCGCTGAATTCGCATTCATATATATCGCCTTTCCAACCAGAAACCCTGACACCGCCGCCGCCTGTGCCGACGCCCTTGTTTCCCAATATCTTGCATCCCTTCATCGCAAAATGAGAATGACGCCCTTTTCCCCAAAAGTGACATCCACACCCATTGTTACTGATTGTGCATTTATGAAACGTTACCAAGAATCTCTTTTGACTTTCATACGAACTGCCGTCAAAGCCTTCACTGTTGTCGGAAATCGTGCATGCCATAACCTTCAGGTCGCCAGATACAGAGGCATACGGATTTATCCCCATCGTAAAACGCCCGATTTTTGAATTCGTGATGGCGAGATTTAGCTCACCGACCGCCGCTACCCCTGTAGATTTATTCTCAGAGTGGGGTTTCCAGAAGCCAAGGATAGTGCAATCGTCAATTGTTACGGCACTGCCTTCACAGAGAATGCCCTCTTTAGTGCCACCGAAGAAAGATGAACTGCGAATTGTTGCGCTCGAATCCTGAACGCGCACCAGCCAGGATAAAGGAAAGTGAGAGCGTGGGTCGCAGCAAAAGGCACAGTGGTCAAGAACAGCGCCCCTGTTACCACGAATGGACAATGGGCTTGAGTAAAACCCACACCCGTTCGCAATGAATTCCGAGTCGTCAACGGTATTCACGCTTGCGGAGTGCAAGAAGCCATTGGAAAATGAAACGGAAGACTTGCCAGTAAGCACTAAAACGCCGAACGCGTTATGGGGATCAAATGTTACATCTTTAACCAGATCATTCTTACTTAAAGGATCTGACGCCGCACATTCTTTACCCTTTGCGATAAATGCGTTGAGCGACATTTCAGGCTGATTTGAAAGAACGTCAGTTGGAGCCACGGCGCAGTTCCGCATCTCGATGGACGACCCAGCCGCATCCATGCAACCCCTCGACAGCGATGTTCCTATCGCCAAATCCTGCAAAATGACCTGCGTATTCTCGATCTTCATCGCTGTGAAATCCGGATGATGAATCACCACGAGAGATTCCTTGTCGCCGATTAAGGAAACGGGCTTCGTGATGATCAGAGGCTCTTCGTACACTCCGGCCTTGATCTGAATTCTCGCGCCAGGCACCGCCG
>Ga0302324_100014603_pt1 | contig 15822 bp, 14 predicted proteins | sample Palsa_T0_1_FD_201949 | JGI IMG/M metagenome (GOLD analysis project Ga0302324, IMG submission 201949) | Peat permafrost microbial communities from Stordalen Mire near Abisko, Sweden - Palsa_T0_1 | ecosystem: Environmental > Terrestrial > Soil > Palsa > Peat permafrost | place: Sweden: Abisko...
TCGATCGCGGTCGCGCAGGCCGAGGCGGGCGCGGCGGTGGTGGCGCCGAGCGGCATGATGGACGGCCAGGTCGCCGCGATCAGGGCCGCGCTTGACCAGGCAGGCCACGACGGCATCGCGATCTGCGCCTACTCGGCGAAGTACGCGTCGGCCTTTTACGGGCCGTTCCGCGAGGCGGCCGAATGCGCGCCGCAGTTCGGCGACCGGGCCTCCTACCAGCAGGATCCCGCTGACGCCCGGGAGGCGCTGCGGGAGGTGCTGCTGGACATCGACGAAGGCGCCGACATCGTCATGATCAAGCCGGCCCTCGCTTACCTCGACATCATCAGCCTGGTCGCCCAGACCGTGCACGTGCCGGTGGCCGCGTACCAGGTCAGCGGGGAGTACGCGATGGTGGAGGCGGCGGCGGCCCGCGGCTGGCTGGACCGGGACCGGGTGATCATCGAGACCCTTACCGCGATCCGGCGGGCCGGCGCCAGCATCATCTTGTCCTACTGGGCGACCGAGGCGGCACGGCGCCTGGCATGACCGCTCATCGGCCCAGCCTGGGCGCAACGGTCACCATGCACTTTCCGTTCGCGCATAATGACGTTACGCGGCGGTAGCGCTGGCGTCAGCGCGGACAGCCGGGCACGATCGGTGCCGAACGCAAGCGGGCCGGGGCGGGAGTAGAGCTGATGGTGGACACCCTGCTGCGCCGGGGGCGGCGCAGGGCCGTGGAGCGGATGGCCGGCGCGGCTGTCAGCTACGCGGCGATGGGCTGGCCGGTGTGCGCTGGCGCCCATCCGCCCGGCCGCGCGCGCGGCGCCGGCACTGGCCGTGCCTGCTCATGCGACCGGATGGGCTGCCCGGCGCCCGGCGCCCATCCGATGTCCGCCGCCTGGCAAGTGGAGGCGACGGCCGATCCCGGGGCGGTGTCCGGCCTGTGGGCCGCCCAGCCGGAGGCGAACGTCATCCTGGCGACCGGGCGGGTGTTTGACGTGCTCGACGTGCCGGAGCCGGTGGGAACGGCGGCCCTTGACCTGATGCGGGAGTCGGGAACCCGACCCGGCCCGGTGGCGGTGAGCGCCGGAAACCGGGCGCTGTTCTTCGTGCGGACCCGGGGAGCTCCCGCCGACGAGGACGAATGGTGGTCCTGTCATCTTGACTGCGAGCCCGAGACCGTGGCGCAGGTGACCGGGCTGCGCTGGCACTGCAGGGATAGCTACGTGCTCGCCCCGCCGTCGCGCTACGGCGAGGCCGGCACGGCGCGGTGGCTGCGCCGCCCCGCGGACCATCCGCTGCCCGACGGGCTCCGGCTGCTGGAGTTCCTCGCTGACGCCTGCGACGGAGCCGCCGGATGAGCGGGAGGGCCGCGGGATGAGCGGGGGAGAGCGATCTGCCGGGCTTTTCGCCCGCGCCCGCGCCGTCACGCCGGGCGGGGTGAACTCGCCGGTGCGCGCGTTCGGCGCGGTCGGCGGGATCCCGGTGTTCATGGCGTCCGGCCGCGGCGCGTACCTCACCGACGTCGATGGCCGCGAGTACGTGGACCTGGTGTGCTCCTGGGGGCCGATGATCCTCGGGCATGCGCATCCGGCGGTGATCAGCGCCGTGACGGCCGCGGCGCGCGAAGGGACCTCGTTCGGCACGGCGACGCCCGGTGAGGTCGAGCTGGCCGAGGAACTGCTCCGGCGCGCCCCGGTCGAGAAGGTCCGGCTGGTCAGCTCGGGCACTGAGGCCACCATGTCCGCCCTGCGGCTGGCCCGCGGCTGCACCGGCCGGCGGCTGGTGGTCAAGTTCGCCGGCTGCTACCACGGTCACGTCGACGCGCTGCTGGCCGCGGCCGGATCCGGGGTGGCCACGTTCGCGCTGCCTGACTCGCCGGGGGTGACCGGCGCGGTGGCCGCCGACACCCTGGTGCTGCCCTACAACGACACCGAGGCCGTGCGGCAGGCCTTCGCCGAGCATGGCGGGCAGATCGCCTGCGTGATCACCGAGGCGTGCCCCGCCAACATGGGGGTGGTTCCGCCCGCGGTGGGGTTCAACGACCTGCTCGCGCTGCTCTGCCGGGAGCACGGGGCCTTGCTGATCATGGACGAGGTGCTGACCGGCTTCCGCGTCACCCGCTCCGGCTGGTACGGCCGTGAGGGCGTCGGCGCCGACCTGATGACATTCGGGAAGGTGATGGGCGGCGGGCTGCCCGCGGCCGCGTTCGGCGGGCGCGCGGCCCTGATGGACAGGCTGGCGCCCGAGGGCCCCGTCTACCAGGCGGGCACGCTGTCCGGCAATCCGCTGGCGACCGCCGCAGGGCTCGCCACCCTGCGGGCCTGCACGGCAGAGGTCTACGCGAGGGTCGACGAGGCCGCCGCTGCCATCGCCAAGCTCGCCGCCGACGCGCTGGCCGCCGAGGGAGTGCCGTTCCGGCTGCAGGAGGCCGGGAGCCTGTTCTCCTTCTTCCTCGGGATCGATACCCCGGTGCGCGACTTCGGCGAGGCGCGCGGCCAGTCGGTGCCCGCCTACGCCGCGTTCTTTCACGCCATGCTCGATCAGGGCGTCTACCTGCCGCCGTCGCCGTACGAGGCATGGTTCCTGTCCGCTGCGCACGACGATGCCGCGGTCAGCCGGGTCGCCAGCGCGCTGCCGGCCGCGGCCAGGGCCGCCGCGGCCGCGCTGCGCTGACGCCGGCCCTGGTGCCTGCCCTGGGGCCGGGTCCTGAGGCCGGCTCAGCCGACCGCGATGGCCACGATGCCGGCCACGATCGCTGCCGCTGCCGCGAGCCTGCGCGGCAGGCTGCCCTCACCCAGCAGCCTGCGGCCGAGCAGCACCCCGAACAGGACGCTGACCTCCCGGGCCGGCGCGACCGCGCTGACCGCGGTGAAGCTCAGCGCGATCAGCACCAGGATGTAGGCGAGCGGCGCGAGCACCGCGGCGCCGATCACCTGCGCCCGGTAGGCGCGCCAGACCAGGGCAGTCCGGCCGCCTGCCCGGCGCGCCAGCGGGGCGAACAGCAGTGCCATGACCGGGAAGGCCGCGTACCCCTGCAGCAGCGGCGGCGTCCGCAGCGAGGTGACCGCGAACTTGTCCCACAGCGTGTAGGAGGCGATGAAGGTGCCGGTCAGTAGCGCGAACGCAGTCGGGCCAGCCATGGACGGGCCCTTCCTAGCGCGCGCGCCGACTGCGGCCCGGGCCGGAGCGGCGCTGCCCGGATCGGCGCTGCCCAGAGCGGCGCTGCCCGGAGCGGCGCTGCCCAGAGCGGCGCTGCCCGGAGCGGCGCTGCCCGGAGCGGCCCGGGCCGGCGCGGTGCTGCCGGTCGCGCCGGGAAGCGCGATGAGGATAATGCCAGCAACGACGCAGCCAATCCCGGCGACGGCCACCGGCCCGGGGCGCTCGCCGAGTATGACGACCCCGGCCAGCGCGGCGAGCAGCGCGCCGGTGCCGCGCCCGACCGGGTAGACGAGCGAGAGATCCCCGAGCCGGTAGCCGTTCTGCAGGAAGAGGAAATAGCCGGCCTGCAGCAGGCCCGTCCCTGCCATGAACAGCCAGCACGGCCCGGTCAGCCGGGGCTGCCCGATGATCACGGCAATGGCGATGACCGGCGCGTATCCCCCCGTGGCGGCGGCGGACACCAGCCAGATGAACGAGACGGCACCGGCCGCTGATGCCTGCTTGCTGAGCAGGTTCCAGGTGGCGTGCGCAAGGGCGGCGACGAGGATCAAGGCGATGGCGGTCGGACTCACGGGGCGGCTCCTGCCGGTTCAGGCCCTTCCGGGCGCGGCTAGCAGAGCCCTCGAGGCTTCTATCCCGTGAGGTGTTCGCCCGCCGGCGGGCTGTGCCCCGCCTGCCGCAGGTTCCCGGCGCCGCTCGGTCCAGCCCGCCTGGCCCTGATTGTGATCAGCGGGGCGGGCAAGGCGCGGAACCCTAGGCGCAACCACATGCTGAGACCACGCTAGCCGGCTGAGCGCCGGCTGACCGGCTGAGCGCCTGCTGGCGGGCGCGGTGCGGGCTGGCGGGCTGGGCCGCCGGGCTGGCGGGCTGGGCGTCGGCCGGCGGGCTGAGCGCCGGCAGGCCGGCGCGGCGGGCTGGCCGGCTGCGGCGCCGGCTGATGACCCCGGGCCTTACGCGGTCGTGCCGGTAAGCTGTGCTAGCCATGCCTGAGATTCACCTGCCGCCTGATCGCGGCGTCGTCCACCTAGTGCGTCACGGCGAGGTGGCCAACCCCCGCGGTGTCCTGTACGGCCGCATCCCGGGATATCAGCTGTCTGAGGACGGCAGGCTGATGGCCAAGGCAGCTGCCGATTTCCTGGCCGGCCGCGACGTGACCGTGCTGAGAACCTCGCCGCTAGAGCGGGCCAGGGAAACAGCCGAGCCGATGGAGGCACAATTCGGCCTGCCGGCGGTGACCGATGAACGGCTGATCGAGCCGTGGAACCATTTCGAGGGGATGACCTTCGGCATCGGCGACGGCGCCCTGCGCCGTCCCCAGCACTGGCGCTATCTGGTGAACCCGGCGCGTCCCTCGTGGGGCGAGCCCTACCGGGATGTCGTGGCGAGAATGCTCGCCGCGGTGGGCGACGCGGCCCAGGCGGCGCGCGGGCACGAGGCCGTCTGCGTCAGTCATCAGCTGCCGATCTGGGTGACCCGCAGGTGGGCCGAAGGCCGGCGGCTCTGGCATCACCCGGCCCGGCGGCAGTGCGCGCTGGCCAGCGTGACAAGCCTCAGCTATGCCGGCGGCAAGCTGACTGGCGTGACCTATGCGGAGCCCGCAGGCCATGGGCGGAGCCGGATAGCCGGCGCGTGACCTGTCCCGGCCAGGGCTTCCCGGCCAGGGCTTCCCGGCCAGGGCTTCCCGGCCAGGGCTTCGATGAGCGTCGTTGGGACTGCACTGCAGATACAGCGACAGTGGAGTCCCAGCGACGCTGAATCCCGCCAGCCGCAGGGCCGGCCCAGTGCGGAAACGCCGGCCCCGTGTGCTGGCCAGGCCAGGGGTCCGGCACAATAGGGGCCGCGATACTACTGCCTGTAGGAGATCACCCTGTGTTCCGCCTGCCGCGCTTCCCGCGTCGTGCGGCTCACCCGGCCCGGGCCCGGCTGGCATGCTTCTTGCGTCAGCCGGACGGCGCCGCGGTAGCCGCGCTTTCCGCAGTGATCGGGCTCGCCATCGCCGGCTGCTCGGGTGGCGCGATCGGACAGGACACGGCGGCCAGCAACGGGACCAGCTTCGTCGCCGGCAGCTATGCCACCACGGTGTACGCAAGCGGATCGCGCCCGGTCGCGCCGGACATCACGGGCACCACGCTGGGCGGCCGGCGGCTCAGCCTGTCCAGCTACCGCGGCGACGTCGTGGTGCTGAATTTCTGGGGCTCCTGGTGCGGGCCTTGCCGGGCGGAGGCACCGGCCCTGGAGGCTCTCGCGAGGCGCTTCCGGTCGAGTGGCGTCCGGTTCATCGGCGTGGACATCCAGGACAGCCCGGTGGCCGCCAAGGCATTTCAGCACACCTTCCTGATCAGCTACCCCAGCCTTAACGACCCCTCCGACGAGATAGCGCTCGCCTTCCGGAGCACTGTCCCGCCGGCCGGGATTCCGACCACCCTGGTGATGGACCGGACCGGGCGGATCGCGGCGCGGATCGTCGGGGAGGCGACCTACTCCACGCTGGGCAGGCTGATCGCCAGCGTGGCGGCGGGGGCCTCATGATCTCGCGATCACGGGTGGTGACCCGATGACCGATGTGCGCGTGCCGCCGGGCTCAGGCAGCGAGCAGGACGTGCGCGCCGCTACTGCGCCGTCCCCGGACGCCGGCCCGCCATCATCCGCACCGCCGTCATCCGCACCGCCGTCATCCTCGAAGGCCCGACCGGCCTCCTCCGGCGGCCTCAGGCCCGCCGTGACGGGCTGGCTGCGATGGGCCTGGCGGCAGCTCACCTCGATGCGCACCGCGCTGATACTGCTTTTCCTGCTCGCCGTGGCGAGCGTGCCGGGCTCGGTGATCCCGCAAGCGGGAATCGACCCGGCCGCGGTGGCGCAGTACTACACCGCGCATCCGGCGCTGGCCCCGATCCTTGCCAGGCTTTCCCTGTTCAGCGTCTTCGGAGCGCCCTGGTTCGCGGCGATTTACCTGCTGCTCTTCGTGTCGCTGGCCGGCTGCGTGCTGCCGCGGACGTTCCGGCTGGTCGGCTCGGCGCGGCAGCTGCCACCGCGCGCCCCGCGCAACCTCTCCCGGCTTCCGATGTCAGCCAGTTACCGCACCTCGCTTACCCCCGCCGAGGCAGTCGGATCCGCGGCCAGCCTGCTATCGGGCAAGCGGTTCCGGATGCGTAACGCAGAAGGCTGGGTGGCTGCCGAGAAAGGCTATCTGCGGGAGGTCGGTAATCTCCTGTTCCACATCGCGCTGCTCGCGCTGCTCGGGTCGGTCGGAATCGGCGGGATCTTCGGCTACAAGGCCGACCGGCTGCTGATCGCCGGCCAGTCGTTCGCAAACACGCCGACCGCGCTGGACCAGTTCCGGCCAGGGCGCCTGGTAACGCCGGGGGACCTGCAGCCCTTCACGGTAACGCTGGACAAATTCACGGCGCACTACATCACCTCGGGCACGCTGCGAGGCCAGCCATCCTCGTTCGACGCGTCGGTTAGCTACACCGATCGCCCGGGCGCCCCGTCACACGGTTACCTAATACGCGTCAACCACCCGCTCAGCGTGGACGGCGTGCGGGTGTACCTGATCGGCCACGGCTACGCTCCGGTGTTCCGGGTCACCGACGGGGCCGGCCGGGTGGTCTTCGACAGCCCGGTGCCGTTCATCCCGGTCGAGCAAAGAGGGCTTACCTCCGAGGGTGTCATCAAGGTGCCCGACGCCGACCCGGATCAGCTCGGCTTCGCCGGCGTGTTCCTGCCGACCGCCGTCGATGTCAACGGCCGGCTGCAATCGGCCTTCCCCGCGGCCCTGCTGCCCAGGGTGAGCCTGGTCTCCTACGCCGGCAACCTCGGCCTGAACAGCGGACCGTCGCAGTCGGTCTACCAGCTGGACCTCGCCCACCTGCGGCGGCTATCGGTGGCGCCGCGGCCGCTCGCTCCCGGCCAGTCGATCAAGCTTCCGGGCCACGCGGGGACGCTCACCTTTACCGGGTACCGGCAATGGGCGAGCCTGGCCATCACCTACGATCCCGGCCAGGTGCCCGCGCTCATCTCCGGGATCATCGCGATCGCCGGGCTGCTGCTGTCGTTCTCCGTACGGCGCCGCCGGGTATTCGTGCGCGCGCACGCCGCGCCTGACGGCAGCACTGTCGTGGACATCGGCGGCCTGGCCAGGTCCGATGCCGCAGGCGGCTTCGAGACGGAGTTCGCCGCGCTGACCGCTGAGATGATGGCTTCGCACGGTGGAAGCCAGCCGGCGGGCATGGCCGGCGCGGGGCAAGCCGGCGATGGGGGCAGCAGCGAGAGTGCCTCCTTCGGGGACGGTGCGGGCGATGCCGGCGATCCCTCCGATGACGAAGATCCACCGGGCCCCATCCCGTCCGCCCGCAGACCGCAGCCAGCCGCGCCGGACGACCGCCCGGCCCTCAACTACCTGTCCGCCCCAGCCGACAACGAATCAGCCCCAGCCGACAACGAATCAGCCCCAGCCGACAACGAATCAGCCCCAGCCGACAACGAATCAGCCCTCGGCCACGACGAGGGGGAGTGAGGCTCTGATGCCTATCAACACCGGGTTGGCTCAGGTCAGCGAGCATCTCCTGCTGGCCACCGTCGTCCTCTACGCGCTCGCGATGCTCGCCTACGCCTGCGACTTCGCCTTCGGGAGAATACGCGCGCCGGAGCCAGCGCCCGCCAGAGTGACTGAACTGGTCGGCGCCGGGGCGGGCAAGGCCGGGGCCCTGCCATCGGGCGGCCCGGCCGTCCGCCTGCGGGACGGCGCCGACGCTGGCTCGCCCCAGGCGACCTTTACATCGGCCGCCTCGCCGCGACCTGGATTCTGGATACGCTCGGCGCTCGTCCTAACCAGCGCCGGGCTGATCGCTCATATTGCCGGGATCCTTACCCGTGGCCTCGCGGAGCACCGGGTGCCCTGGGGCAACATGTACGAGTTCATCACGGCGATCACCTGCATGGCGGTCATCGTGCTCCTCGCCATATCGCTCCGGTACAAGGCGTATTACATCGGCCTGTTCGTGCTGATCCCGGTCGTGTTCGCGCTCGGCCTGGCCCTGACCGTCATCTATACCCCGGCCGGGGCCCTCGTTCCCGCGTTGCAGTCCTACTGGATCGCCATTCACGTGACGGCGATGATCGTCGCGACCGGCCTGTACATCGTCGGCGCCGTCACCACTGTGATGTACCTGCTGGCCGACCGGCACGAGCGCCGGGTCGCGGCCGGCCACCCGTCCAGGACCACGGGGATCATGCTCCACCTGCCCAAGGCGCTGATCCTCGACAGGCTCTCCTACCGCACGATCCTGTTCGCGTTCCCGGTCTGGACGTTCGGCATCATGGCGGGCGCGATATGGGCGGACCAGGCCTGGGGCAGGTACTGGGGCTGGGACCCCAAGGAGACGTGGTCCTTCATCACCTGGGTGGTGTACGCCGGCTTCCTGCACGCCCGGGCGACGGCGGGCTGGCGGGGCCGGCGGGCCGCCTACATACAGATCGTCGGATTCGCCTGCCTGATGTTCAACCTGGTAGGCATCAACCTCTGGGTGACCGGCCTGCATTCGTACGCGGGCCTGAGCTGACGCCGGGTCATCCGGCTCGCGTCTGGGGTGGTCACGTCAGCTGACGCCGGTCGCCCGGGGCGGGTGGTCAGCTGACGCCGGTCGCCCCGGGCGGGTGGTCAGCTGCCGGTCGCCCCGGGCGGGTGGTCAGCTGAGCTGACCACCCGCGGTCAGTAGTAGTCGTCGCCTGGGTCGGGCCCGTCAATGAACCGGCGCCGGAGTTCACGCAGGAACTCCGGATCGTCGTCGGGCCCGATCGGCAGTGACATGCCGGGTACCGGGTAGTCAAAAGGGTCTGACGGCTGCGTGTCGGCGACTGGTTCCATCTCCCGGCCCGCGGGATGACGCCTGATCGCCTCCTGCTGCCCGAGCCGCGGGGTACCGGCGAGATGGTGCGGCATCATCGGCGTCCGCCAGCTGCGCGCGGGCCGGCCGGCGAGCAGCCATGCGATGGCCCCGATCACGGGCAGGATGGTGATCAGGAATGCCCATCTCAGCGTGGTGAGACTGCGGAGCTCATGCTGCGGCGTCATGATGGCGTCGATCAGGCAATACGCCCATACGCCTACTGCGAGCAGGACAAACAGCACGCCCAGAGGCACCATGGCGGCAGCCTAGCCGCTGCCATGGGTCACTGATCGGCAAACTGGACTAGTCATCCTGACCTACCCTGAGTGCCCATAATTTATTACATTCCGTTACGAGAGATGACGATTGAGCGGAACCCGCATAGCCTGGCTGCCTGACGCGATCCAGGGAGTGCAGGACATGCGGCTGCGACTGTTCGATCGTGTCCGCCGTGCGTACGGCCGGCACCCGCCAAGGGAGACTTCCGCGCGGGCACGGACGGATACCGCGCCGAGGCCAGCGGGGCCGCCGGCCCAAGCCGGTCTGGCCGGCCATGCCCCCGGCAGCCACCGCAGGGTGGGCCCGGCCCCGGTCCTACCCGAGCCGTCCGCGCGGGCGGGCGGCCCGGCCCCGGTCCTACCCGAGCCGTCTGCGCGCGCGGCGGATCCGGCCGGCCTGGCGCCGGGCCCCGGGCCAGCCCCCCGCCGGCCTGGCCCGGCTCGCGAGGAACCGCCAGCCGGGCGCACTGCGCTGCGCCGATGGGGAGCCGCGCGGGCGGCGGTCCGCTCGGCGCCAGCGGCCAGCGAAGCCAGGGCCATTCCGGTGGCGCAGCAGCGAAGGGCGGCTCGCGAGGTGGCGGCGGCGCGGCCGTGGTACGAGGTCGCTCAGTCCAATCGGACCGCCCCTGGCCACCGCCACTGCGGCAGGCTCGAGGAGGTGATCCGGAGGGAGTGGGAGGCGGACGCGGTGCCCCCGCCGGCGGTCGTCCGGGCCATCGATCGTCTCGCGGAGTTGCCGCAACTGATGAAGGAGAAGCTGGCGGCCGGGCTCGACGCCATCCACGTCGGAGCAGGCGGCGTACCGGATCTCGACGATATGTCCAGGCTGAGCGGTGTGCCGCTGCCGTCCGGCCGCGCCACCTGGGATGCTTGCGCTGGAGCCTACGGCGAGCGCAAGATCATCGTAGGCTCGCGGCCGTCCCCGAGCCCGGACGTGATGTGCCACGAGATCGGGCATGCGCTTGATGACATCGACGGATTTGAAGGGCAGTGGCAGTCGGACTCCGGCGAGTTCCGGGTGCTCTACGACCAGTGCGTTCCGCATATGGTGAGCGACTTTCACCAGCAGCCCGGAGTGCTGGGCCGCCGGGAGTTCTTCGCTGACGCGTTCGCCGCGATCGCGTCGAGGCAGCGCCCCGCTCTCGTGGACATGCTCGGAGGCGATACCAGGGCAGCGCTGAACGTGATGCTTTACTTCAATGTGCGCTACGGCATCTAGGGGTGGCTGGCGATGTTCGTGATACGGCTGCCAAACGGCAACCTGATGGTTCCCGAGTCAGTGATCAGTGACGGCGGGCAGCTCATCGGCGATGCGTATGTCGAGATCAGCCCCGGCGAGGCCGACTATGAGCGGTTCGCCGCCCGTGCACTGACCGAGGACGAGGCGGCGGAACGGCGCCGCCAGTGGCAGGAAGGGGACGAGCCGCTGCGGCGCGAGTTCCTCGATTTTCTCGCCCGCCACGGCCACCCGGGACGAGGGCAGAACACTGGCGACGGGCACGGGCCAGCCTGACATGACGGGCACGGGCCAGCCTGACATAGCGCGGTCGCCCGAGATCGGCGTGCCCGCGCCCCGGCCCGGGGGCGGGCACATAGCGCGGGCGGGCCGGTATCGCGTGGCCGGGCCGGTGATGTCAGGATGGCCCTCCCCGCTGAGGGCCTCCGCGTCAGAGGACGGAGCGGTTCTCCGCCGTGGCCCGGGTATCGCCGCCCAGCAGCGCCCGTACTTCTGATTCGCGGAACCTCCGGTGCCCGCCCGGCGTCCGGATGCTGCTGATGCGTCCGGACGCGGCCCAGCGGGTGACGGTCTTCGGATCAACACGGAAGAGGGCAGCGACCTCCCCGGGAGTGAGCAGCCGCTCACTGTTGCCGTCCATTAATATTCCCCTCCAGATCACACCGTTGTGGCTTGTCCCAAGTGTCGCGACAAACATCGGTTTTCTCCCTAGTTTCCGGAAAATCTGGTCGACTAAATCTCCCTTTTGGGGATGGTTTGGCTGGGCGAGGCATCCGGGACTCGATCAGGCAGGGTGCCCGACACGTCCGCCGGCCCGGCACGGCCCCGGACTCGCACGGGACCAGCTGCCTTGACGGCCCTGTCCCCGCAGTTCACGGGCCCCCCCGCGGACGGCCCCGGCCCCGTGCGGGACTGGCCTACCCGGATGGCCGGGGCCCTAGGTCACCGGCTCCCGCGGACGGCCGGGCCCGCACGTCACCGGCTCCCGCGGACGGCCGGGCCCGCACGTCACCGGCTCCCGCGGACGGCCGGGCCCGCACGTCACCGGCAGTTAGATTGGGCAGGTGACGGACCTGGTTTCGATGGCCGAGATCCGCGCCGCCGCCGCGCGCCTCCACGGCGTTGCGCTGCGGACGCCCCTCGTGCCCTTCCCCCGGATCGAGCCCGTGCTGCTGCTGAAACCGGAATCGCTCCAGCCCACGGGCTCGTTCAAGGTACGCGGCGCTTACGCGAAGATCTCGGCACTGCCGGCCGAGGCCAGGCGGCGCGGGGTGGTGGCACATTCGAGCGGCAACCATGCCGCCGCGGTCGCGTATGCCGCCGCGCTGCTCGGGGTACCGGCCTCGGTTGTCATACCGTCAAGCGCGCCGGCTGTGAAGATCGCCGCGGCTCGCGGGCTCGGCGCGGAGGTGATCATCTCGCGGCCGGGCCTCGCCGCGCGGATCGCCGCGACCGAGCAGCTCGTCGCGAGGCACGGGTACGCCGTCATCCCGCCGTTCGACGACGCGGCGGTGATTGCCGGGCAGGGCACCGTCGGCCTGGAGATCGCCGCCGACTGCCCGGCGGTAGACCTCGTGCTGTGCCCGGTGAGCGGCGGCGGCCTGATCTCGGGGGTCGCCGCGGCGATCCGGGCGATGTGCCCGGATGCCAAGGTCATCGGGGTGGAACCCGAGCTTGCCGCCGATGCCCGTGACTCGCTGCGCCAGCGGCGGCGGGTCGCGTGGTCATCCGCGCGAACCCAGCGCACCGTGGCCGACGCGCTCCGGGTCGAGCAGATCGGCGAGCTTCCGCTGCGGCACATGCTGCGTTACGTGCACGACGTGGTGACGGTCTCGGACGACGAGATCCGCGCGGCGATGCGCCGGCTGGCCGCGGAGGCCCGTCTGGTGGCCGAGCCGGGCGGCGCGGCGGCGGTAGCCGCCTGCCTCTTCCGGCAACGCGAGCTGCCAGCCGCCCGGATCCGGGTCGCTGTGCTCTCCGGCGGCAACGTGGACCCGGCCCTGCTCGCAGACGTGCTGCGGCCCGCCCCTCCCGCTGCGACAATTTAGTCCTTTTTGAAACTTATACCGGACTGAGAAACCTGAGACCGGACATTAAGTCGATTAATTCCGCATTAATTCGGTATAAGATGCTCTCTCCGCCGCTTCGCGGTGCTTTTCTGACCCGAAACTGGGCCAGTTCCGGGCCAGGCTGCCGAGAGGGACTGGCAGCTACCGTCAACGGGCCCGCCACGGCGAGCCGCCGTCAGTGCATAAACTGTCAGCACTATGCGCGCCACACTGGCTTACACCACGGCGAGGATCCTGCTCTTCTTCGCTGCCGTCTTCCTGCTCTACTTCATCGGGGCGCGCGGGATACTCCTCGTCGGCCTGGCGCTGGTGATCAGCGGCATCGTCAGCTTCGTCGTGCTCTCCCGGCAGCGGGACATGATGTCCGGCGCGCTCTTTTCCAGGTTCCGCCAGGTCCGTGAGCGACTCGACGCAGGCGCGCGGGCCGAGGACGACTGACTCCGCCCGGCGGGAATCAGGCCTGCGGCTCGGGGCGAGATCAGGCCTGGTGCTCGGGGCGGGATCAGGCCTGCGGCTCGGTTTCGGACAGCCAGCCGCCGGACTTCAGCAGGCCGAGCACCGCGGCCGTTGCCTCCGGCCTGCTCATCGCCGACGTGTCGATCACGAGGTCCGCGTCGGCGGGTTCCTCGTACGGGTCGGATACCCCGGTGAAATGGTCGATGACCCCCGCCCGCGCCTTGGCGTACAGGCCCTTGCGGTCACGGGCCTCGCATACCTCGACCGGCGTCGCGACGTAGATCAGCAGGAAGTCGCCCGTCTCGCTGACCATCTCCCGGACCCGCGCCCTGGCCGCGGCGTACGGAGCGATCGGCGCGCATATCGCGATGCCGCCGTGCCGGGCTATCTCGGCCGCGACGTAACCGATCCGCAGGATGTTTAGGTCACGGTCGGCGCGGGAGAAGGTCAGGCCAGCGGATAGCAGGCGACGTACCAGGTCGCCGTCGAGCAGGGTGACCCCGCGATCGCTGCGCTCGGCGAGGGCGTCACGAAGGTCCCTGGCGATCGTGGACTTGCCCGAGCCCGACAGCCCGGTCAGGAAGAGCACGAAGCCGCGCTGCGCGCGCGGCGGGCGGGCGCTGCGCAGTTCCCTTGCGACGGCCGGCGGCGTGAACCACGCGGGCACCTCCGCCCCGGCATCCAGCAGGTCCCCGAGCTCGCCAGGGGTGAGTTCTGCCCGCTCCGTGCCGGCCTCGATCAGCGCGAGCGGCCGCCAGACGTCCGCCGCGGGGTCATAGGCCCAGTCGCCCGCCGAGACGACGGGGATGACCGCAGCGGGCACCGGGCCCGTGTCGCCGTCCGCTCCGGATGACCCAGGCCCGGATGGCCCCGGCCCGGATGGCCCCGGCCCGGATGGCCCCGGCCCGGATGGCCCCGGCCCGGATGGCCCCGGCCCGGATGGCCCCGGCCCGGATGACCCCGGCCCTCCCTGCCCTGCCGGGATGCCGGGATCGGCGTTGTCGGTGAACAGGTGCGACGCGCCGTAAGCGGCGGCGACCACGGCGCGGGCGGCCATCTCGTCAGCCGGGCCGCCGCGCCGGGCCAGCGGTACCGGCACGACCAGGGTGCTGGCCGGCAGGCTGCCCGCGGCGGCGAGTACCGACCGGATCAGCGCTTCGGGCCTGGTGACGACGTCAGCCGGACCGCTGATCAGCGGTAGCAGCAAGATCCTCGCCCTGAGCTGACCAGCCAGGTGCCGCAGCTGCCCGATCTGCCGGCTGTTCAGCGGGCCGCGGGTGGCGAAGGCGAGCACGGGCACGTCGCCGAGCTCGGTCCTGGCCTCGGCCGGGCTGAGCCGCAGCCGCCGGAACGGGCCGTGCTCAGGCTCCCGGTTGGCCGTGACCCTGCCGCCGAGCCGGACCAGCGCGCCGCTACCGGGCCCTCCGTCGTTGTCCGCGCCGCCGTCGTTGTCCGCGCCGCCGTCGTTGTCCGCGCCGCCGTCGTTGTCCGCGCCGCCGCCGTTGCCAGTCCCGCCGCCGTTGCCGGGCCCTCCGTCGTTGCCCTCGTCGGCGTAGACCGGGCTACGGTCGGTGACCTCGAGCACGGCCAGCGGCGTGCCCTCGGGATCGTTGAGCATGACCCGGTCGGTGTCCGGTGCGATCGCGCCGGCGGGCACGTCGAGGGTGACGGGAAACGGCCACGGAGTACCGTCAGCCAAGGCGGCGTGCTCGGCAACGGCGGCGACATCAGCCCCGCTCATGAACCCGGCGAGCGGCGCGAATGCTCCCGAGAGGAGCAGCTCTAGATCTCCGAGCTGCCGCTCGTCGAGCGTCCAGGACGGCCACCCGGCGGTGTCAGTAGCGGCGTCGGCCTGCGCCCCAGCAGTCACTTCATCCTCCGTCCGGCACGGCACCACCCCGCGGCGCACCGGTTACCGCGAGAAGTTCGGAGCCGCCAGGCACCCGAGGGTACACGGAAGGTAACGCTCGGGGGCAGGCTGGGCGCTGTGTTGGCCGCGGCGCCGGCGCGTGGCCCCCGGGGGGCTTGGGCCGGGGCTTGGGCTGGATGGGGCTTGGGGTGGACGGATCAGCAGCCGCTGGCCGTTGTCCCGCCGGGGTCGTCGCGCGCCCCGGCCGGCGGCAGCGCCAACTACAAAGCGCCAACTACAATGGGAGCGTCCCGCGCCCCGGCTTCCGGCGGGCCCGATGGGCAACCTCAGGCATGCCTTCCGCCGGGCGAGGGCACTTCGTGCTGCCTACAGGGCGCTTGCCTGAACAAGGATGCAATTGAGCCTCTCCGGTCTCCTCGCAGTTATCACCGGCGACCCGCAGCTGCGGCGCGCGCTGGAACTGGCCGACGGCGACGCCGGCGATCTCGTCCCGGCGGGGGCGGCTGACGCCGCAGGCGCCGACCTGATCGCCCCGGCCGCGCTCCGCCCGCTGCTCGCCGCCGCGCTGACCGGCGCGCCCGGTGCGGTCGCGTCGCTCGCCCCGAACGACCCCGCAGACCCGAACGCGTCGCTCCCCCCGAACGACCCCGCCGGCCCGAACGACCCCGCCGGCCCGAACGACCCCGCCGGCCCGAACGACCCCGCCGGCCCGAACGCCCCCGCCGGCCCGAACGCCCCCGCCGGCCCGAACGCCCCCGCCGCGTCGCCGGCCCCGGCCGGCCGGTTCGTCCTCGCCATCACCGCCACGGCCCGCGAGGCCGAGGACCTGACCGACGCGCTGAACTCGCTGCTGCCCGCGCCCAGCGCGGCCTACTTCCCG
>Ga0302324_100014604_pt1 | contig 15821 bp, 8 predicted proteins | sample Palsa_T0_1_FD_201949 | JGI IMG/M metagenome (GOLD analysis project Ga0302324, IMG submission 201949) | Peat permafrost microbial communities from Stordalen Mire near Abisko, Sweden - Palsa_T0_1 | ecosystem: Environmental > Terrestrial > Soil > Palsa > Peat permafrost | place: Sweden: Abisko...
CGATTCCAACGGGGAAGTGGTCGATAAATATAGCCTCGACAAGCCTTACTACATCGCGGACGATAGACTGGCAGCGGCGCGGGCAGACCACCTGACCTACACCCATGGGTTCGATCTGCCGCCGGGCAAGTATAGCGTGGAGGCCGCCGTAGTGGATCGCGAGGGCGCCCAGGCAACCTCGGAAACGGCCAATTTCGAAATCCCCGCTGCGCCCAAGGGGCTCGGAATCAGCAGCTTAGCGCTGGTGGAACACATTGACCCGGCAGGCCCCCAGCCCGACACGAGCGATCCCTTTACTTTCAAGGACAAGCACGTCATTCCCATGGTGCAGGGTACGGTCAGCCCCGCTAACAAGCGCTGGGTTTATTTTGTGGTGTACCAGGACAAAACCAACCAGGCAAAGCCGAAGATCCACGTGGAATTCAAGAACGGCGGCCAGTTGGTTGCCGATCAAATGGCCGCCCTCCCGGAAGCCGATAAGAACGGCGCAATTACCATGTTGGTGACTGCGCCCACGCGGCCTGGGAACTGCGAGCTGCAGATTACGGCGATGCAAGGCGATCAATCCGCCAGCGAACATATTTCTTACGTGGGAACGGCGCAGTAGTCGCGTTAAGTGGGGCGGACGCCCACGTCCGCTGGCCGACCCCCTGGTCGGCCTCTTGTGCAACTAAAGTACGTCATTTCAGAAATTCGGTAACGTATTCCTGGACCGCTCCCTTTGGTCGCGGCTCGGAACGAAGCCGCACACCGAGCCGCGACCGCAGGAAGCGGTGTCTCAGGGAATACGTTGGCGTATTCATTATTCGCACACCGCTTCCGCGGCGTTTCCGAGTATGAGGTGTGATAAACTGCGGGCAAATGTCACGCGTTGTCATTACCCTCGCTCTGGCCGCGTCGGGGCTTTTGGCACAAGCGCCCACGCCCGGCCCTTTGATCCGTCTTTATCCGGTAGCCGTAGACGCCGGCGGACAGCCCGTTACCGACCTGACCGCCGACGATTTTAAAATCACCGATCAGAACAAGCCCGGGACCATTGTCGCTTTCCACCAGCCCAGGACCGAGGCGCCGCCCAAACTGGATGTTCTGGAGTTCTCCAACCGCACATCCAGGGCGCCCCACACCACTGCCATTCTCTTCGACATGATCAACCTCGTCGACTCCGACCGTAATGAGGCTTGGAAAACGCTCGACAAGACGCTGCCGCAGCTTGAGTCCGGAGAGCACGTGTACTTCTACGTACTGAACCTCGAAGGCACGCTGATTCCCATTCATCAAATGGGCGCTCCGGCGCCTGACGATAAGACCTGGAATCAGAACGTGGCCGCCGCCTTCGATAAAGTGATGAAGGCCTCCAGCCATGCGCGTCCGGTCCAGATCGGCGCCGAGGAACAACAAAAAAGGACTTTCAAAGCCTTCGAGGATCTCGCCAACACCTTGTCTTCGTTTCCGGGGCGCCGGGATATCCTCTGGATCGCTAACGGGCTCACCACCGTGGACGACCCCAAGTTGGAGGCTTCCAACGGCGATTGGGTGGAAAAAGCTCTTTACGTGCCGCACCTGGGAGTGACCCTGGCCAATGACGGTGTCGCGGTGGATCCCTATGTCTTCATCGGAAACGTCAATGCGGACGTGAATTACAACATGGACCAAATGGCCCTGCTTACCGGCGGCCACTACTATTCTCGCCAGGACGTCAAGACCGTGGTAAACCAGGTGGCGCAGGATGCCGCTAGCAGCTATACACTACTGTACGATCCGGGGCCGGACAATTGGAACAACAAGTGGCACCACCTCCATGCGACCTGCGAACGGAAGGGGGCCAAGGTGCAGCTCCGCGAGCGCTATTACGCCGTCGCGGATTCACGCACCCCTGTGGAACGCAATAAGGCAGGACTGATGGCGGCGTTCCAGAGTCCGGGAGACTTTGCCGCCGTCGGCCTGCGGGTGAAATTTGTTCCCCTGGACGGCAAGGCCGGGGTCCATCTCGAGATCCGCATCGATCCTTCGGATCTTCAATGGCATGAGCAGGCCGGAAAGTACTCAGGCGCCTTCTATTGCCTGATATCCGATCGCAACGGATCAGCCCCACTGGGAGAGCCGTCGGTAACCGATCTCCAGCCTGAATTGACGGCGGACCAGTACAAGAGCGCCCTGAAAGATGGCCTGCCGTTCAACCCGGACCATCCGATCTCCGATGCCGTTAAACAGGTGCGCGTCATCGTCCTCGATCAAACCACCAACGAGGTCGGATCGATCACGTTTCCAGTGAAGTAGGGAAAGCTGAGCAGCTCCCACCAGGGGGTGGGGCGGAGCCATGAGTCCGCGCGGGAAGCCCTCGTCCGGCTCTGGCGTCGAAGAATCAGCCGCTTGCCACGGCGAACAGAGCGACGACCGTGGCTTGGTGCTTGGTCCTTTAAATTGTCCAGGCCCAGGGGCAGGCGTGCCCGAGTTTACCATTTCATGTTAATTTCGCGGTGACTTTCACATTCCGGCCGATACAAAGATCATTAACCAGATCGAGATTGGCGCATCGGAATGCCGGCGAGCGTTGACACCGCCTCCCGAACACTTCTACCGAAGATCATAGCCCTTCGGGGCCCTCGGCGGTTGCCTAGGTTCGGTGACGGGTCTGGACCGTACTATGCCACTCCCGCGTGCACTCCCCTAAGTCCAGTTGCGCCAAAGAATTACAAGCGGTATCACAGACCGCGGTGAATTTCCTCGCAGGCCAAGTTTTTCGCTCCCAAAACAGTAATTTGGGTCTGCAAGCTTTCGGATGGAGTGCTACGGAATTTGGGAGAAAATGCAATCCGGATTCGAACAGCGCCCGTTAACGGCCAGGTTAACCGTTACTTGTCTAATAGAAAAACATTATCGTTGACATCAGCTCTGCCATGGACTTAACGTCTATCAAAGATGCCAGCCCTTGTGGACTGGTTGTCTTTGCGAAACAGGGGTTAAGCCCCGTATTGAGCGGGGCAATTGATTTACTCATTAGCAATGAATGAGGAAGGGGCAAATGAAGACAATAACCGACGCGCCGATCTCCGTTCAGAATCGGCACATCAACTCGGGACGCTTTTTCGTTTTGTTGGGGCTGTTGATCGCCATTATCGCGTTCACTCAGCTACCCGCGTACGCTCAGTTCGCGAGCGGTTCGATCGGTGCAACCGTAACCGACTCGACTGGCGCAGTGATCCCAAATGCGAAAGTCGTCCTGAAAAATGAGGCTAATGGAAGCGTTCGCGACACTGTCACGAACAATTCCGGCTATTTCGATTTCCCGTCGGTCCCGCCGGGAAGCTACTCCGTCACGATCAGCGCGACGGGTCTGCGGACTTCCGAACAGACCGGGATCGTGCTGACGCAAGGTTCCACCTTGCGTCTTCCCGCCATCACTTTGCAAGTCCAAACCCAAAAAACGGAGATCGAGGTAGTGGCGGCCGAATCCGTGGTAGTACCGGTCGATTCCGGACAATCGAGCCAGACCTTGAATCAATCCATGGTGGAGAACATCTCGCTGAGCGGCCGAGACGCCGCCGAGTTGATCAAGATCATGCCCGGCGTGGGGATGAATCAAGGCCTCGGCCAGAGTGAGTGGGGCCAGGGATCTTCGGCGACCCAGAGCAATAACGGCCCGATCGGCAAGTTCAATGTTCAAGGCACCGGCGTGAATGGCGCCATGACCATGACGTCCGACGGCGCCAACCTGCTCGACCCGGGCAACCAGGGAACGCAGACTTCCAACATCAATCAGAACCAGGTGCAGGAGGTTTCCATTCTGACGAATGCCTACGGCGCGGAATTCGCCAAGGGGCCGGTGACCTTCCAGGCGATCGGCAAGAGTGGCGGCGCCCAGTTCCACGGACAGGGCTACCTCTACGCGCGCAATGGCGTGCTCAACAGCAATGGATGGTATAACAACAGCCAGGGTCAGGCTGCACCGACCAATAGTTTCTACTATCCCGGCGGCGATTTCGGCGGTCCGGTGATCATTCCGGGGACCCGCTTCAACAAGAATCACGACAAGCTGTTCTTCTATGGCGCCTTCGAATATATGAAACAGAATCCGGCGGGCAACCTGGACGAATGGTTCGTTCCCACTCCGGAGATGCTGGGCGGCAACTTCACGCCGGCGTACCTCACATCCCTGGGGAAGTCGTTTAACTCGCAGATGTACGAAGACGCATACAATCTGAACGCGACCAACTTTCCGGGCGGCGTGATCCCGCAATCCCAGATCAATTCCGGCACATTGGCGATGTTGAAACTCATGCCTAAACCGAACGTGGATCCGACGACGACTCAGACCGGCGCTAACTATGAGACGTTCCTCAGCCCGCCTGTGAACCGTTGGGAACTCCGCCTGCGCGGCGACTACAACATCAGCACCAACACCAAGTTGTTCTTCTCCTGGAATCACCAGATTGAGCACGATCAGAATCCCATCAGCATCTGGTGGAACCTTGATGGCTCTTTACCGTATCCCACGTCTCAAAACGCCAACCAGGATTCCAATGTTTATAGCGCGAATTTGGTGCACGTGTTCAGCCCAACGCTGACCAACGAGTTCATCTTCGCCGACGCTACCTTTCTGAACCCCATCGTGCTGGGCAACCCCTCAGCGGTAAGCCCCAGCACCCTTGGAATCACTATGAACGGCATCTTCCAGGATCCCTACACGCCGATGATGCCTAATACCTACGGGTGGGGCGCCCAAGCCAACGGCATCGTCGGTTTCGGCACCTACCAGTATGGCGAGCCCTTCACGCCCGGCGGCAAGAACTCTTTCGGCAAACTGTCGCAGACGCCCCAGATCAGCGATAACGTGACCAAGATTCAGGGCGCCCACACTCTCAAGGCCGGCGTTTATTGGGATTATGCCCGCAATTATCAAACTAGCGGCAATCTGAGCAGCGCAACCAACGGCTCGATCAATTTCGATCCGTGGGGTGCTTCGTCGATTTCCGCCGGTAACTACCTGGCCGACTACCTCGCAGCCCGCTCCGACGGCTTCAACCAGGACAACGCCGAAGCTGTGCAAGATATGAGGTATCACCAGATATCGTTCTTCATCAACGATCAGTGGAAGGCCAGCCGCAGGTTGACGCTAACCGGCGGTCTCCGGTTCGAGCACATGGGCAACTGGGTTCCGAACGACAAGTACGGCGTAGCCGTTTGGGATCCCGCCACCTATAACAACACTTCGGCTGCCGGAGCGTACACCGGTCTGGCATGGCATTCCATCGATTCCTCGATTCCCACATCGGGCTTCCCCAGTAAGACCGTGTTTTTCGAGCCGCGCTTCGGCTTCGCATATGACATTTTCGGCGATGGCAAGACCGTTGTACGCGGTGGCGCCGGACTGTTCCGGTACCAGATTGCTTATAACAATGCCAGTGCTGGTTACAACCCGCCCTTGGGCCTGGAAAGCGTAGGCGTCAATACCGGCGCGTGCTGCGTTGGCCTCACGTCCTTCCCGCAATACAGCAACGCGTCAGGCGTCCCTGGAATTGGCAGCGCACAAACGCTGCTCACGATGGGCGACCAGAACACGCCGAACACCTGGACATACAACGTCACCATCTCTCAGCGCGCGCCCTGGCGTTCGGTTGCCGAATTCCAGTATGCGGGCAACAGGTCGCGTGATCTTCTGAGCTCCGGCGGCACCACCAATCCAGGCAGTGTCGATGTCGTACCCCTGCACGCGTTCTTCGGGAACGATCCGATAACCGGCCAGAACCAATACGCGCAGGGCATTCTACCCAGTAACTTCACTGGGGAAAATACCTCCCTCGATTGGAACCCGTACCACAACTACGCGTCCATAGGCTTGGTCGGCCACCTCAGCTACTCCAACTACAACGCGTTCATCGCCACCTGGCAGAAGCAATCGGGCCGCTTCACCTTCACGAGCAACTACACGTTCTCCAAGAACCTGGGCTGCCGCGACGGTCAAAGCAGTAACAACGGCAGCGACGGCGCTTCCGTGTACCCGTACGATTGCGCCCACAACTACGGCGTGTTGGATTTCGACCACACGCATATCTTCAACGCGGCATATGTGATCAACCTGCCCAATGCGGTGAAAGGCAAAGGCGGCGCAGATCGATTCCTGGGAGGGCTGACCAACGGCTGGATCCTGTCTGGAATCACACAATGGCAGAGCGGTCCTCCGCTTCAGCCCAATACCAACGGGGCGTTCAACGTGGCGTGGCCGGCTAACATGCAACCCACGGACTACCTGGGCACGAACGCGTTCGCCGTCACTGAGCCTTTGCTCACTTGCGATCCGCGCAAGGGCCTGAAATCGGGCCAATACTACAACCCCAGCTGTTTCGCGCCTCCCACGGGTGGACAAGACGGGGATTTGATCTGGCCGTACATCAAGGGGCCGGCTTTCTTCAACAGCGACCTCGCGCTCTATAAGGACTTCCACTTCAAGGAGCACGACAAGGTGGAGTTCCGGATGTCGGCGTTCAACTTCCTGAACCACCCGCTGGAGCAATTCAATCAGGGCGGCGCTTCCGACCTGACACTGAACTTCTCCACGGCGGCGGCAAGCAATTGCGGTAACCAACCGGCGCCGTGCGGCTTGAGCCAAACCAATCTCAACACGGTCGCCAATGGTTCTCCGTTGTACAAGAATTCGGTGCCACGCGTGATCGAGTTCGCAGTGAAGTTCATGTTCTAAGCTTCGTCCGCGAGGCTTGGAGTTTCCATCAATCAACCAAAGGGGGGCGGCTCAGGCCGCCCCCCTTTTTCGCGTCCGGGTGGGGCGGACCCCTGGGCGGACCCCAGGTCTGCGGCCGGCTTCTAGCGGGGCAGGGCGAGCTGCGCTCGCCGGACAAGCTAAAGCATGTCCCACGAAAAACCCAATCTCCAGAACCGGCTGAGGCTAATACTTGCGATATCGTAGGGTGTATGCGGAGGCCATCACATCCACTCCTGGTGCTCCTGATGTTATTGACCGCGCCCCACATTCGCGCGCAAACGCCCACCAGGGAGCAATTCGACGACTTGTCCCGGCGCGCGCAAGCTGCCCTAGACAAGCGTCCCGACGAGGCCGTCCAGCTGTACAAAGAGGCCTTGGCGATTCGTCCGGACTGGCCGGAGGGGTGGCTCTACTTGGGAGGCGCCCTTTATCAGATGAACCGGTATGCCGAAGCCACCGACGCTCTACGGAAGGGACTCGGCATGGCGCCGATATTCGCCAACGGGTGGGCTCTTTTGGGGCTGAGCGAGTCTCAACTCGACGATCCGGACCAGGCTATGGCAGACATCCGGAAGGGCGAGGACTTAGGACTGAGCGGCAATGCCCAGTTTGAAACAGCCGTCCGCGTGCGCGCCGCGCAGCTTCTGATCTTATCGTCGTCTTTCGATGAAGCTCTCGCGCAGTTGCAGCCACTTACCAGGTATCCTGACCAACCACCGCAGGTGGAGGAAGAAATGGGACTTTGCGCCCTAGCCAGCCCGGACGACATGGGCCAGCTTTCGCCGCAGCGGCGCCCGGTAGTGGATCTGGCGGGGAAAGCTGCCTGGTCTTTCGCCACCCAGCGTCCCGATGCAGCGGCGGCCGGGTACCGGCAATTACTGATACAGTATCCCGCGGAGCCGGGCGTGCACTATGCCTATGGCCTCTTCCTGATGGAAACCGATATCAAGCAGGCGCTGGCCGAGTTCCAAAAGGAAGCGCTGAACAACCCCAAGCACTGGCCGTCTCTCCTGGTGGCCGCGTCCATTCAGATCCGCCAGGGAACGCCGGAGAAGGCTATCGAATCTCTGCACGCGGCCACGAAGGCCGTGCCCGTCAAATACCACTGGCTCTACCACCTCGATATGGGGCGCGCCAATCTGGACGCCAATGATGCTACTGCCGCGATTTCCGAACTGGAAGCTGCTGTCCGGCAGATGCCCTCCAGCGCAAGTGCGCACTTCTTCCTCGCGGAAGCCTACCGCGAGGCTGGGCGTAAGACGGACGCCGAGAAAGAAAAGGCCGAATTCGAAAAGGCCAAGGTCCAGCAGGATCGCTTCGCCGTGCCGCCCTTGCACCCATTCGGGATTCCGGAAAAGAACTGAACAGATCCGGCCAAATTTAATTCTCGTGCTTGACAACTTCGACATTGGCGACCTCCATGGAATTCGAGAGCCACGGGTCGGAGCTCCCGGGCGCCACATCGGACGACGAGATTGGCGAGACAGGAATACAAATACCTCGGTAAGTTCTGACCTCCTGAGGCCGCCCACAATTTTCGAGTGCCCGGGGAATGAGGCTGAGCCTAACTCCGCAAGAAGCAAATTAGCCGGTGTTCATCTGTGTTTTTGCCTCGTCCCGGAAGGGAGCTCACCCTGATTCCCTGAGCTCAGGAGGTCAGAAAGTTCGCGCCGGCATAGATTGTCTTAAGTCTTAGTCGGTCACTTCAGAAGTTCCGCAAGGTAAGGTATTGCCGGACCGCTTGCTCACGCGCGCGGCTCAGTTATGAGCCGTAATCGCGAGGGAGGGGTCTTCGGCAGATGCGAGACGGCATATTTATGGAGCGGTGTACTTCGTCGAGCCCTTTGGCCACAAGCCCACTGCGCCAGCTGCGACAGGCTTATACTGAAGAGCATCCGCTTCGAAATGGGGATTTTGCTTGATCCACGCGCCCGCTCACGGGCCAGGCTCGCATTCAATTGGAAAGTCATCTTCATTGGTTTCCCGTTGTTGGCGATGGGAACCGCGGTCCTCGGACCGATCGCTTTCGAGGAGATCGCTGATCGTGCCGGTGTTCACTTCACGACCAATAGCTCGCCGACTCCGGCCAGGCACCAGCCTGAAACCATGGCCGGCGGAGTTGCCCTATTCGACTACGACGGCGATGGATACCTGGACATCTTCTTTGTGAATGGCGCCGAAATGCCTTCGCTGGTGAAGCGAGGTCCGCAGCACCACAACCGTCTTTATCGCAACAACGGCAACCTTACCTTCACCGACGTTACCGATAAAGCAGGCCTGGACGGCGCTGGATACGGTATCGGAGCGGCCGCTGGAGACTACGATAACGACGGGAGGCCGGACCTGTTCGTAGCCAATGTCAACGGCAATCAGTTATTCCACAACAATGGAAATGGCACGTTCACCGATGTGACGGCCAAGGCCGGTGTGGGGGGCGGCTTCTACGAAGGCAGGAAGATGTGGTCGGTAGCCGCCGCATGGCTGGACTATAACAACGATGGCTTACTCGATCTGTTCGTTTCCAACTACTGCCGCTGGGATCCGGACACGGAACCAGCCTGCTTCGCCAACGGCCAGAATGGCCAGCGAATCCCCTGTAGTCCGCGTTACTACGAACCGCTTCCCAACACGCTTTACCGCAACAATGGCGATGGCACGTTCACCGACGTATCGGTCCAGACCGGCATCGCGGCACACGTTGGGCGAGGCATGGGAGTGGCGATCGCCGATTACGATGGCGATGGCTACCCCGACATCTTCGTCGCCAACGACGTAATGCCCAACCAACTCTTTCATAACATCCATGGGGAACGCTTCGAGGAGGTCGCCCTGGAAGCAGGGGTTGCCTTCGGGGAAGATGGCAATGTCGTCTCCGGAATGGGCGCCGATTTCCGCGATATACGCAATACCGGGCTCGCCGATATCTGGATAACGGCGATTGAAAAACAGACCTTCCCTCTGTTCCGGAATCTCGGTCAGGGGCAGTTCGCCGTCAAGACGACCGCGGCCGGACTGGGGATGGATACTTTCGGGATGTCCGGTTGGGGCAATGGCATCGCCGATTTCGACAACGATGGTTGGAAGGACTTATTTGTGGCGCGCGCCAACGTCGACGAGAAAGTGCGCCAATTTTCGCCGCGGACTTTCGAGGAGCCGAATGCCGTGTTCCGTAATCTGGGAAAGGGCAAATTCGAGAACGTCAGCGCGACCGCCGGTCCTGATTTCCAGCTTCCCGCCGGTCACCGTGGACTGGCTTTGGGCGACCTGGACAATGACGGCCGCATGGACGCGGTGGTCACCGTACTGAATGGCCAGGCTAAAATCTTTCATAACACCACGCGCAACGGGAATCACTGGATACTGCTGAAACTTACCGGCTCCGTGAGTAACCGTATGGGAATCGGCGCCAAAATCCGAGTGACAACCGCGGATGGTTCCGAGCAGTATAACCACGTCACGACGAGTGTCGGATATGCGTCGTCGAGCGATTCGCGCGTGCATTTCGGCCTGGGCGCGAATGCCGCTGCCAAGGAGATACAAATCATCTGGCCGAGCGGCATCCAGCAAGTGCTGCACGACGTAGCGGCCGACCGCGTGGTCATGATCGCCGAGCCGAAACAGTAGGAACCGCTCCCTCACGGTCGCGGCTCGGTAACTTTGCGTCGCGGCTCGGTAACTTTGCGTCGCGGCTCAGTAACCTTCCGGTAGCGGCTCGGTAACTTTCCGGTCGCGGCTCGGTAACTCCGTTCAATACGCTCTTACCGAGCCGCGCGCGTGAGCAAGCGGTAAAGCCACTTACCGCCGCTGACTCTGCTCGTAGTTCGCCAGTTTGGCGCGCAAAGTACGGACCTGCTCCCCATCGTCCACGGGAGCTAGTTCCAGCGCTTTGCGCTCGGCTTGGATGGCATCGTCTGAGCGCCCCATCTTACTGTAGATGGAGCCCAGCATATCGAAACTCTGCCAGTCCTTGCCGCCGCTGATTTCGATGGATTTCCGGAGTTGTCCAACGGCATCGGGGAAACGTCCCACCTGCGCGAGCGCGGTGGCATACTTGTAGCGCACTGCCGCCGACTCTGGCTTCAAGGCGACGGCTTTCTCCAGGTGTCCGAGTCCCTCGGCGGTCTCTCCCTTTTGGGCCAGGAGAGCACCCAGGTCGGCCTGTACTCCTGCGTTCGCGCCGTCCAATGCCAGCGATTTGCGGTAATACCCGACGGCTTCCTCGGTATTGCCGGCCTGCGTCATCGCCAGCGCAGACTCGGCGAACGCTAACGGATCTTCCGGACTGAGCTCGCAAGCTTTGCGGTACTCCGCCAGCGCCTCGCGCCCCTGGCCGGTCCGGACCAACGCGTAGGCCAGGTTGAGGTGCGCCCGGCTCTCGCTAGGATCCTTCGCCAGGGCATTCCGCCACACGGGAATCGCATCGCTAAACTGACTCTTGGTCATCAGCTCGAGGGCCGTAGTCTCCAACTTGTAGTATTGGTTGGCCACCGGGTCGATCTTCTCCAGCCCTCCCTTTGGGATGTTAGCGAACTCCGGCAGGTTCACCGCCCGGTTCGCGGCGGTAGTGTTATCGACCAGAATCGGCGGAGTGTCGTTGCCGTTCGCATCCAGGTGCGTCAGGTAGAGCTGCGTGTAGGGCGACCGGCTCTTCGACGAGAAAGCCAGCCAGCGGCCGTTCGGCGAGAAGGAGTGCCACGAGTTCATGAGCGGCGTATTGCAGTTCATGAGCCGCGCTTCCCCTCCCCCGGAAAGCACGATGTAGAGCTTGCCATCGGGCCGCATCACCATGCCATTACGGGCCTGGACAAACACGATCCAGCGGCCATCCGGAGATATCTTCGGAAAGCTGTTGCTCATGCCGTTGGCGGAGGCGCCGCGGATGGGCTCCGCCTGACCGCCCTTACCTTCGTTGAAAGGAATCCGGTAGAGGTTGTATTGGATCTGGGTTTCGTTCGGGTCGTTGGCGTAGCGAGCCAGCGGTACACCCGGCGGGTAAGGAGTCTTCGCCTCCGCCCGCATGAACACGATGTACTTTCCGTCCGGACTCCAGACACCGCCGGCCTGCACGTATTTCGGGTCGTCGGCGCCCGGCAGGCGCTGCAGTCGATTGGTATGGCGGTCGTACCAGGCGAGAGTTCCGCGCGTCGGGTAGAAGACTTGCAGAAAGCGGTAGTCCAGGAAATTGGAGACGTAGTATTTGTCTTCCAGCAAGCGCCCGTTGACGCGCGTGGCGGCGTCCTTATCGTCGATGGTCGACAGCACGTAGCGCCCATCCGGCGAGACCTGCGACATGAAAGCGGCCCGCAGTCGAGGAATGGCGGGATCGCGCACCGTTGGCCACTTGATGACGTCCTGCGTGCGGATCGCCGTCTCTTTGGCTACGGGGACGATGGCGTACAAACCGTGGTCGTTGGCGGGGCCATCCACGTCAAGCCCCAACGTTTTGCCGTCGGCGGAGAAGGAGTGGCAGTTGGCGCAGGTCGAGATCTTCTCCATCACCACCCGGCTCTTCGGCTCGTCCAGATAGCGCAGGCGCCATTTGATGAGCCCGATGGCCTCCGGCGCCAGTGGCGTGATCACGCCCTTGTTGCCCTGGTTGGGCATGAGAGGCACATCGCGATAGAATATCGGCGCTCCGGCCGGATCTTTGGAAGTCTCGATTTTCACCCGGCCGCTCGAGATCGGCTGCGTCAGCTCCTCGCCGCGATACCCGGTGATTACGATAGTCGCCGGCGAGCCGGCAGATCGCTTCTTGATCGCGTCCCAGGTGCCCGCATCGGGCGTCCAGGTATGCGCGGCGGCTTGCTGCGGCGTCAATTTGGGAAGCTCGTTGTTAGCGGAGACGGTCTGCGGATCGATTTCCCCGATGTGCATCGGTTCGCCGGCCGACTTCACGTGGATGGCGGGTGCGCCGTCGGGAAAGGTGAGATCGATCGACCACGCAGTTGCGTCCACTGCGGCGTCGCGCCAGAGAAATGTGGGAGGCGTAATTTCAGATGGAAAAACGGAGCCGTTAGCCGGGTAATCGACGGTAATTGCTGCCAGGCGGCCCGAGTCCTGGGGCGCAGCTCCTCTAAGGAGAATGAATGAACTGGCGCCTATTCCGGCAACCAGCAGACAGACAGCGGAAACTCGGGCGGGCTTCCGGGTGGAAGCCGCTAAATCCAGCAATTGCATCTTGAGCCCCTGTTTTCGCTATTATATCGCTGCGCAGGGCAGACGGTCGGCCTCTCGCGCCAAAATCCGCATGACTACCGCGGACAGTTTGGAGCAGTATAACCACTCACAACGAGTGCTGGATAATGCGTCGTCAAGCGATTCGCGCGTGCATTCCGGTCTCGGCGCGAGTGCCTGGCCCACGAAAGGCAAAACACAAGAGCTTTCTAGGCTTGAATCAATCCCGCGCGGATCGCATAGCGCACCATGCTGGCCGTCTCATGAACGCCCAGCTTTTCGAGAATACGGCTGCGGTGCGAGTCGGCCGTCTTATAGCTGATGCCCAACCGCACCGCCGCCTCCTTGGTGGACTTGCCTTCCGCGATCAGCACCAGCACTTGCCGCTCGCGTTCGGTGAGGGCGAAGACCAGGCGCACCGATTCCTGGTCAGGCGTGAAGATGCCGCGCTTGCGATCGGTGATATCGTTGACCGTCCCCAGGTATCCGGAGAATGACCCATCGGCTTGGAGCAGCGGCCGGCCATCGTCCTCCACCCAGGTGTAAGTGCCGTCGGCGCGCTGCAATCGATATTGCATATGAAACGCCTGCCTACTGGTGAACGACTTGATGTAAGTCGCCAGACAGAGGTCGCGGTCGTCCGGGTGCAAACCGTCGGTCCACCCGCTGCCTATTTCCTGCTCGTGAGTGCGGCCGCGGAATTCCAGCCAGGCACGGTTTACGAAAGTGCGCATGGCGTCTGCTCCCGCCGACCAGATGGCAAACGGGGCGCAATCCGCCATGTGCCGGAATTGTTGTTCGTCCGAACGCCGCATTTTTTCGAGCTGTGCTTCCAGTTCGGCGATTTTTTGTTGCAGTGCTGCTATTTCCTCAATTTGTCCCGGAGCCATGGAATTCCAACCTGAACCAAAATAATAGGATAGCCGAAGCGGTAGGTAAAGTACCAAATTAGTATACGGTAACTTGACAAACTTTAATAATTGGATGTATACACTTGGCCGCTAAAACGCTTTTTGGAACTTTCGCTCCCGCGGTTACAATTATCAATAGGAAACATGCATCAATACTCGTCGCAATCCGACGATGAACTGTTATTGCGGCTTCGAAACGGGGACGACCAAGCCTTTACAGCGCTTTACCGGCGCCGCCAGGCCGCGATCTACCGTTTCGCACTCCACATGGGCGGTTCCACCGCAGCGGCGGAAGACATCGTTCAGGAGGTTTTTCTGGCGCTCTTGCGGGAACAATGCGGGTTCGACCCCGAACGAGGGACTCTTTCGGGCTACCTGTTCGGCATCGCCCGCAAGCTGGTGCTTCGCAACCTGGAACGCGGACGATCGAGCGTTTCGCTGGAATCGGAGACCGACGAAGCGGGGCCTCGCGAATTGGCGGTAGTAGACGATCCCCTCGCGGGTCTCACACGGCATGAGACTATCGAGGCGCTCCGGCGGGCCGTGCAAGCGCTCCCGCGGCGCTATCGCGAAGTGGTTGTCCTGTGCGATCTCGAAGAGCTGGATTACGCGGATGCCGCCGTGGCTTTGGGATGTCCCATCGGCACGGTGCGCTCCCGCATGCACCGGGCGCGTGCGCTGCTGCTCGAAAAGTTGCATCAGGATCGCAAACCGAAGTTGGCAGTGGATGCCTGGAAGCCTATGAGGTACGCAATATGAATTGCCAGGAGTTTTGGGATCATTTGCCCGGGCCGGGTCACGAGATTACACCATCGCAGTCCGCCCATTTGACGGAGTGCGCTACCTGTGCCGCCCAGTGGACGCCGCACCGCGCGCTGGCCGCCGGGCTACACTCAATTGCCGAAGAATGGCGTCAAACGGAAGCGCCGCCGCGTGTGGAAGCAGGCCTCATGGCGTCATTCCGCGCGCAGGCGGGCTATCAGGTGCAACGGTCTTTTGCCCGATCGTGGTGGACGCCGGTAGTGGCGTGGGCTTCGGCGGCGGCGGCCACCATTGCGCTGGCGGTGGTACTGGTTCGCGGCTATCAGCCGGCGCCCGCCGGGCCGGGGAGAGTGGCCGCGCCGCACCGCACGGTGCTGCCGGTAGCGGAAATGGCATCGGCGGAAGACGACGATACATCGGCCTTGGGCGAAGGTTTTGTGCGCCTGCCGAACGCCCCGCGCATCGAATCGAATGAAGATTACAATGTGGTGCGGGTGGAAGTGCCGGGCTCGGCGATGATCGCGGCGGGCATCTCGCTCGGTGAAGATCGCGCCGCGGAGACGGTTCTGGCCGACGTGGCACTGGCTGCCGACGGCACACCGCGCGCGGTGCGCCTGGTGCCCGAGGGCGGCACGTATTAGGAAACATCAATGATGCGTATCTTAGTGGCGAGTCTTCTGGCCGCGGCGTTGGGGGCACAAGCGCAGCCGCCGCCAAGCGGAGGTCCGCCCTGGAGATTCGTAGGCGCTGAAGCGGGACGGTCCGGACCGGTGGTCAAAGCGGCGCCGTTTTCAGCGGATGTTACCACCGAAACCACCATGGTTCTACAGGACGGCAACCACATCCACCAAATCGCCAAATTGCGCTATTACCGCGACAGCGAGGGCCGCACACGGCGGGAGCAATCCTTGAGCAATCTCGGCGCATTGGCCAGCAATACCAATCTGCCGCCGGTCATCTTTATCAGCGATCCGGTTGCCGGCGTGAATTACGCCGTGAGTCCCGCGTCGAAAACGGCGAGCCGTTCGGCGCCTGGCGGGCGCGGCCCGATGGGCCGCGGCGAACACATGCGCGGCGGTCCTCCACCCGCCGGCCGCCAGCTACAGAACGCCAAGATCGAATCGCTCGGGACCAAGACATTGGAAGGCGTGACTGCCGAAGGCACGCGCACCACTGTGACGATTCCTGCCGGTCAGGAAGGAAACGAACAGCCCATGCAGACGGTCACCGAAAACTGGTATTCGCCCGACTTGCAA
>Ga0302324_100014607_pt1 | contig 15817 bp, 17 predicted proteins | sample Palsa_T0_1_FD_201949 | JGI IMG/M metagenome (GOLD analysis project Ga0302324, IMG submission 201949) | Peat permafrost microbial communities from Stordalen Mire near Abisko, Sweden - Palsa_T0_1 | ecosystem: Environmental > Terrestrial > Soil > Palsa > Peat permafrost | place: Sweden: Abisko...
ATTGATTCGCGCCTGTTCGGCAGGAAGCACATCGAAACCTAGAAACACCCTCCTGGTTTTCTCCCCCAAAAGTAGTGTCGCTCCTATACACGATGGTGTGACCTCACGAGTCGACCATTAGGGGTTGTGGCCGCAGGTCAAATGTTCGACACTCATCCCGCACGCCAAAACTCTTCAGCCACAACGGCCCTTCAAGTAGCGCACCATGACTGGCTGGGCAGAGTTCTCTTGGCAGGCGATAGACGCGAAAATCAAGGAGCGCGATATGACATCAGCTGCAATCACCGCAATTCCTGGGCAAACCCCCATCAGTCTAGCGCACATATTTGGCCGCGAATTAGAATCGCGATCCAGTTCACAGGGCACCCCGATTGTGTTCGTTGTCGACGACGACATCTCCGTGCGCGAGTCGCTGGAACTGTTGATTCGCTGCGAGGGCTGGCAGCCGGAGACTTTTGCTTCTGCGCAAGAATTCCTCGCCTGTCCGCGAGCCCTCGTTCCCAGCTGTCTCGTACTCGACGTCTCCCTTCCCGGCCTCAATGGTCTCGACCTGCAAAAGTTTGTAGCCGTCGAACGGGCCGACATGCCGGTCATTTTTATCACCGGCCTCATCGATGTGCGCATGGCTGTTCAAGCCATGAAGGCTGGCGCTGTCGAATTTCTCACGAAACCATTCGGTGATGCAGTGCTGCTGAGCGCGATCCGGCAGGCCCTCGAACGCAGCCGCGCAGCTCTTGGCCATCAGGCGCAGATGCGGACGCTGTGGAACCGTTACGCGTCGCTTACCCGACGGGAACGCCAGGTCCTGGCATTGGTGGTGGCCGGCCTGTTGAATAAACAGGTCGCCGGCGAGCTTGGCATCAGTGAGATCACGGTGAAGGCACACCGAGGCCAGGTGATGCAAAAGATGAAAGCGGGATCTCTCGCCGAGTTGGTGAAAATGGCCGCAAAGCTCCCCGTCGATTCTGCGACCGCGTCTCAGGCGACTCCAGTTTCCTGTTCGTGGTGAATCTCCGGAAGCGACTCCTTGATCGACAGCTCGAAGATCGACAGCTCGGACTCGACACCCTCTGTCGCTGCACCCAGTTGCCAAGGCGTGGAGCGATGCCATTGTCCAATGGATTATTCGCCCGACTTCTGGCTTAATAGCCAATGATGCGAACATAGGCACGGGCTTTAGAACTCGCAGTGATGCTTGTTTCCCAGCTTGGAGGTGAATATGAAAGCAATCGTTGTCCACCAATATGGCGGTCCGGAAGTGCTGAAATTCGAGGAGCACCCCGACCCGGTTCCGGGGCCGGGTGAGGTATTGGTACGGGTCGCCGCCGCGAGCGTGAATCCGATCGACTACAAGCGGCGTGCTGGATTAACCAGGGATTTTTATCCCATGAAGTTCCCCAGCCTCATCGGAGTCGACGTAGCCGGGACCGTAGCCAAGATTGCACCGGGAGTGGGAGGCTTTTCCGTCGGAGACCAGGTCTTCGCCATGGCGGACAACACTTACGCCGAACTTTGCGTCGTGAAAGCCGCGGTCCTGGCGAAAGTTCCCAAGGGGCTCGATTTGATCGAGGCGGCGGCGCTGCCGCTGGTCACCGTTACCGGCAACCAACTTCTTTTGGCTACGGGAATTAAAGCGGGCCAGACTGTTTTGGTCGTAGGTGCCGTGGGAAATGTCGGGCGCTCGGCGGTATTCACCGCGAAGCAACTTGGCGCGGCTGTGATCGCCGGGGTTTTGAAGAAGCAGACCAATGACGCGAAAAACGTGGGCGCGGATCAGATCGTCGCCACCGACGACGACACGGCAATCGCGAATCTTCCCGCGCTTGATGCGGTGGCGGATGCGGTCGGCGGAAGAACCGCCGAGAAACTCATCGCCAAGGTTAAGCCCGGAGGAGTGTATGCATCGGTCGTAGAGCCGCCGCAAAACGCCGCGAAGTACCCATCCGTAAAGGTGGTGCACGTATTCTCAAAATTCGACCGGAAAACCCTCGAGTCTATGGCCGAAGCGGTGCGAGATGGCAAACTGATAATCCCGATTGGGCAGAAACTGCCACTCAGTCAAGCGGCCGAGGCTCACGCTGCGGCAGAAAAGGGCGGTACCGGGAAGATCTTGCTGGTGCCTTGAATTCTGCCCGCAGTATGCGGACAGAGGTAAAGATACAACCGATACCATCGTCCGATTGTTCCAACCCCACCCTTCTGTTCTGATGATGTCATGCTGCAGATCCCAATAAGAATCTGTATCTCGGAAATATTTTTTGAGATAACGTTCTAGCCTTTCGGAGGAAAATCATGTCAAGCAACTTAGCGGAAGTCACCATCGAAGCACCGCCCTCGCCGAATCCTCTTGATCTCATCCCCGACGAAATACCATTCGATGTGCCCTATGGCCGCCCCATATCGCTCGAGCAAGCCCAGGCCGTTATGCACGCCGCTATGGCAGAGGCCAGGAAGCGGAATTGGAAGATGAACATAGCCGTAGCCGATTCCGGTGGCAACTTGGTTGCCTTCCAACGAATGGACGGCGCCATGCTCGCCTCCATTCAGATCGCAGAGCACAAGGCGCGAGCAGCCGTGACCTTCCGGCGTCCAACGAAGGTCTTCGAGGACGGTATCAACCTTGTGCATCTCAACTATCTGCTCGCGTTCGATGGGATGATTGCATCTCGAGGCGGTATTCCACTGATCGAGCAGGGCGATATTATCGGCGCAATCGGTTGCTCGGGAGGCACCGATTCCCAGGACGAGGTCGTGAGCAAGGCAGGAGCAGCAGTAATCAACCAACTCCCGTCGAGGATTAAATGATACAGCTCTCAAGAAAACGTGGGATGGCCCCGCCATGGTGCGAGGACGAATCCTCGCGGCTGGCGGGTCGATTATAAAAACAAATTGCGGGTTAAGCTTCCAATGACTAGAGCACGCCAAAGAAACCTTAACTAATACGAGAAGTCGCCAACAGCCCTTCAACCGAGGAGACCTGCCAATGAATCCGATCGAGATGTCCGAAGACATCAACCGTCCGCGCCGCCGTTTCCTTAGCACCGCCGCAATGGCGATTACCGCCGCCCAATTCGGAATGCTAAGTTCCGCGAAGGCCGAAGCCTCGAGTGAAACATCTACAGAAATCCCCGTGGTAAAGCCGGGGACAAACACATCATTTAGCTCAATGAAGCAGATCGAAGCGGGTCTGCTTAATGTTGGATACGCCGAAGCTGGCCCCGCCGATGGTCCGGCAGCCATTCTTCTCCATGGCTGGCCCTACGACATCTACAGCTTCGTCGACGTCACTCCGGTGCTTGCAGCGGCGGGCTATCACGTCATCGTCCCTTATCTGCGCGGCTACGGCACCACCAGCTTTCTCTCCAGGGTAACCATGCGCAACGCCCAGCAGTCAGCCGTTGGCCTCGACATCATCGCTCTCATGGATGCGCTAAAAATTCAGAAAGCCACCATCGCCGGCTTTGACTGGGGTGCGCGTACAGCAGACGTCATGGCAGTACTGTGGCCGGAACGCTGCAAGGCAATCGTTTCGGTTAGCGGCTATTTGATTAGCAGCCCCGCGGGCAACCAGACACCGTGGCCGCCCCAGGCTGCATTCGCATTCTGGTATCAGTACTATTTCTCCACTGAAGTCGGCAAGGCCGGCTATGCGAAATATCTCGACGAGTTCAATAAGTTCATCTGGCACCAGGCTTCGCCGAAGTGGAATTTCGACGATGCTACGTACAACCGCACGGCTTCCTTCAAGAATCCGGACCATGTCGACATCGTGATGCACGATTATCGCTGGCGGCTCGGCCTGGCGGATGGTGAGCGGAAATATGACGACCTCGAAAAGCGGCTGGCCGCGCTTCCTGTCGTCACCGTGCCGGCCATCACTATGGAAGGCGACTCCAACGGGGCGATCCACGCGCCCAGCACGGCCTATCGCAACAAGTTCTCCGGCAAGTATGACTACCGGCTCATCGCCGGCGGCGTCGGCCACAACATTCCGCAGGAGGCCCCGCAGGCCTTTGCCCAGGCGGTCATCGATGTTGAGCACCTTTGATAAACACCTACCATGCATCAGAGGCTGAAGCCCGAGTGTCTTGCTGGAAGCTTGTCGGTACTGCTACAGAAAATGTCTGGTAATGACCATCGGGCTCTTGTCCGGCAACAAACTGCTCAATCGATCGATCACGTCAGGAGTTTCCCGGCGAGCCAGTAATCCACGCTGAACTTTCCCGGACCGGAGCAGATCAGCCAGACAAAGAAGAGCACGTACAGGACTTCCGGAAGGTAGAGGAAATCGTCGAGCCAGTTTAGCGGCGAAACTCCTTTAGGCAGGGTGGAAATAGCGCTGGTCAGGGTCGCGACAATCATATCGATTAATAAAGCCACGCAGGCCGCGCTCGAGAGAAGGCCCACGGCCAGCAAGGATCCACCCACGAACTCGACACTCGACACGAAATAAGCCGTCTGCCGGGGAAACGGGACTTTCGCCTCAACCAGCGTTTCGTAAATAGCTTTCGCGCCGCCGGCGACAAACAATTTATTTGCCCCGGAGATGGCGAAGAATACCCCGATCGAAACGCGGACCAGCAGGATGGCACATTGTTCCAAATCACTGCTACCCAGCAGCGCAAACTGGACCACCCGTTTCCACTCCATCTCATGCCCCTCCATCGCCTCGAGATTATGTGTCCATCCGTTCGACCCATTGAGCACGCGATGCGGGAGCCACGAAAGGATCCGCAAAGTACTGCGTTTCCCGCGCCACCTTGTCGTCCCTGAACTCCATGATGCTTACCGTGTACGACGGCTTAGCGTCATACGTTATGACCAATTCGGTAATCCAAAGATCACCGCTGCCGATGATTCGTTGGACAGTAAACCGCTTTTTGCTCGGCTGACTTGCTCGTTGGCCCTGTATGTTGCGTCGACCGCGGGTTCGCTCGCCCGACTGCGGGTAATCCAGCACCGCATCCTCGTGATAGATGAGGTGCTCCGTTTCAAAATCGTTGGCATCCGACGCTGCCCAATGCTGATCCAGTGCCGCGCGGATCTGTTGATCTCGCGCTCCGGATGACTGCTCCTTCCTCGGTTGATCGTTCTTTTGTGGATCGCTCTTTTGTTGATCGTTCTTTTGCTGATCGTTCTTCTGTTGATCGCTCATCTTGAAGATTTCCTTTTCGTGTGACAGTCCTCGGCTCGCTCCCGCGCGCAAATTGTCAGCCGGGAAGCAGTCAGGGACCGTGGCCGACTAAGGTTGGAACCCGTCCGCCATCCACTTGGCAAATAGTTCAATCCGATATTGCGGCCAGGGACCGTCTCCTCTTGGTGGCGGGGGCGGCATTACGGCGCCACCGATCCCTCGAATGCGATCGTGGATAGCACCAGCGTGCTTTTTGACGTCACCATAACTTCCCAGGTTGAACGCCTTGCTCATGCCTTGAATATCTCGCTCCGTGAAGAGGGGGCGGATGTCCACTCGAAAGCTCGTCGTTTTCGTCATTGCGCCTCACAGGGATTAGATTGCACGGATGTCGCGGTCTCCCTCATGAAATCCAAAACTTCCTCTCTCCTGACGTCAGAGTACGGGCGGTTCATTTCAAATTGAACCGAAGAACTTGACGTGACGTCGATCTCCCTACCCCGAACAGACGCCTTGCTTATTAAGCTAGCCCGCGCCGGATCGATGAGCATATTACGCGAATTTCGTCTTTTGCTCACGAACTAGGGGCAGGGCTCCGGGCGCCGGCCTAGCGTCCGATTTGTCCAAGGTAATATCCGAGCCGATTTTCGACATCTCCCGGCTCGTGGAAGCCGCGTGCAATCAGCGCCTTGATCCCCTCCTGCGCGGCAGGTCGACCGAGCGAAGCGATGCACGCGTCCCACCCGGCTCCGAGCTCGACGTCCGGCGGCAGGCTGGTGTTGACAAGGCGCTTGGTCTGAGCAATCGCCCATTTATCGAACTTGGCGATCCGCGTCGCGAGCGCCTCGACGAACGCATCTAGCTCGGCGTCGGGCAGGGCGCGATTAATGTAACCATGCGCCTCGGCCTGGTCTGCTCTGATATCTTCCGAGCTCAAGAGCACCTCGAGAGCGCGGTTTCGCCCGATGAGTCGGGGAAGCCGAGCCATGGGGCCGCCGCCCGCGACCATCCCCACGCCAACCTCCCATTGCGAGATGATAGCCTTTTCGCGGCTGGCAAAACTCATGTCGCAGGCCAGCGTGATCTCGCTGCCGTTGCCCGTCGCACGGCCGCGGATGAGGGCGATAGAAGCAACCGGCAAGCGGGTCAGACGCGCCAGAAAATCCGGCCAGGGCGGCAAACCTGTGGGCCCCTCCGGCAGCGACGTCAGGTCCTCAAGCTTGGCCGTGAAATCGGAGTGATTCAGGAAGTAGTCATCGACCGCGCTGTCGAATACCACGACCTTGACATCCGCGTCGGCCTCGAGGGCGCCGATGACTTCCTGAAACTGCTTGACCATTTCCGGCCCCATCACGTTGATCGGCGGATTATCGATGGTGACACGCCAATAGCCGGGCGACTGCCGCGCCACGCGAATCTGTGCGGGTTTTGTAGGTGCGTTTACCGGTGTGAGTCTGGCGGGTGCGTTCATGGTTGCCATAGAATTTTCCTCCGTAATTTTATTAATCTCGGAAATCGGTTGATTAGAGCCAAAAACAGCCGTCGGCCCTCCGCAGTTCATTCGTGTCGACAAATGAACGAGCCAGCGACAGTTCAAGAACTTAAAACTTTTGAATGTTTAATCGTCGCCCGGGTTACACAAACCGCCCGGCGATATGAAGCTGCCACCATTGAGCCAGAACAAAGTTGGCCGCGCAATTGGACGATGGTGTCGCCAATACTTTCGTATCGGCCGCAGTGTCTTCATGCGCGACCTTCGTATCGACCAGACCCGCGCGTCGAGTCTGCGGGAGAAAGTTTCCTTCGATCAGCCTTAAAGCAATTCTTGTGAAGGGGAACACTACGCTTGGCGCTATGGCGGAAGTCGCGGAGGCTTACCATCGTGCTGAGTTCAGGGAAACTGCGGTTTTCGATGGTCCAGCAGCTAAGTGTGGGTGAGATTCTCTTGACAGAAAATGCCGGCGATGCAATCCCTGATCAAAAGGAATTCTTGGTGAGCGCGGCAGGGCTCGAACCTGCGACCCATGCCTTAAAAGGGCATTGCTCTACCAGCTGAGCTACGCGCCCACGGTGAATCTAAACAACAGAAAACACAGCACTAATTCGGTCGTGCTCCTGTAACCGGCGCTGTGGCCAGCGCACGATCAGCGCACAATGCGGCTTCCAGTTTGGCCATGGCGGAGACACTTTGCTCCGGTACGGTCTTGATGTAGTGCTTGCGCGTCACGCTCACACTCTGGTGCCTCAGTATTTGCTGAACCATTACGTCATCTACTCCAAGAGCGTACAAAGTGGTGGCGAGTCCACGGCGAAAGCTATGGAACCCGTGCCACTTAGGTAGACTACCATCTCGCACATATTCGTGCGAGTCCTCGGGGGTGTGATCGAGCTTCCCGTTCCGGCAGACACCGCACCGGTTCAGCACTGGCAGGATTTGCCGATTGAGCAGGTTGTTCAGGTTCGCGGACTTTCCTTTCGCGTTGGCGAACATAAATCCCTTAACCGGTTTCCCATTGGTGAGCTTGTGCGCCGTTAGTATCGCCTGTAGTCGCGGGATGACCGGCACAGGGGATTTGCTCCGCTTGGTTTTCGGTTCGTTGCTGAACCCTTCCCACACCGACCGCATGACCATGATCTGCTCGCCGTCGTAATCTTCCCAGCACACTCCGCGCAGCTCAGCCCTACGCAGTCCGGCGAACGCGGCCACGGCGCACACCGTCGCCGCGGGTTCCGGCAGAACGGCGATCATTGTTTCCACGTCGCGCAAGCTGTAGGAGTGAGTTTCGTCTCCCTCTGGCGCACGCGGAATTTTCACAAGTCGCGCCGGATTGCCCTTCATAGGATCGGCACAGCCCAGGCGCAGCGCCTCATCGAAAAACAAACTAAGCAGGTTCTTCAAGTGGACAAGGGAACTCCGTTTCATCTTGGGGTTCCGCCGGTTCACGTCATCAATAACGCGCTGCGCGGATAGCGCATTGAAGTCCCGCAGCCGAACGTTACCGCACCGTGGAAGCAACTGCGACACCCACCGAGCACGGTATCCCTTGAGAGTGCTCTGCCGCACCTGTCGTTCGAGCATGGGGAAAAACAGCTTCTCCGCGAACTGCTGGATCGTCTGCGTCGCTTGCGGGTTCGCCGCGCCCCGGTTCAGCGGGCGCAGAAAATCTTCCGCCATGTCTTCGACGGACGCAGGCGGTCTCTTGAGGCGTGCATGTTCAGATTGAACTTCAGCCAGTTTGTGCGCTAGTTGCTTGCGAACGATCTGGCCGTTCTCTAGCAGATTTTCCCGATACCTCAGCACCCACCACCCAGCTCTCTGGTAGATGTAACCGGCTTGTTTTTTCATGCGCCCGCCTTTCTTGCTTTTGCCTGTCTCGCTTTGCCTGCCTTGCGAGCGCGCTCAATGCGTTGCTTTGCGGTCATGCGGAATGCCGCTTTTCTTCCTCCCTCAGAACCGGCTTTCACAAAGTCTGATCGCTTCATATCAACTTACCCCCTAAGCTGAGAATAAACCCTCAGTCAAGCCGTTTAACTCTTCCTGTGGCTGCGACGGCGATTCAGCCACTGTTCCAGCTCAGGACAGAGCCATTGGAAGCGAACATATTTCCCGAATCGGATGTGAGGCAGGGGATCAATAGCGCGGTTCCGCGTTTGCTCCCGAATCCACGACGCAGGAAGGCTCCACCGTCTCGCCAATTCCAAGGCGTCGATCAGTTCCCACGTTACCGGCGAGTTTTGACTAACGGGTTCTAGCTGCATGACGGTTCACTCACCGCCCAGGACGATCCCAGCTTTCTTCAGGGTGCTTCTTACCCAAGCCGGGGAACGTTCCGATGCTTCGGCCAGTTCCGCGACGGTCAATGCGGAATTCTCGGTCACTAATTCGATCACGATGGCCGCGCGCCGTGCCAGTTCCGCGCGGGTTGCGCGAGGCGTCGCGGGCTTCTTCGCCGGGGAGCGCTTCTTCAGGAACGGCGAGATGAACTTCTTGCAGTCACAATAATGCTCATCATCGCCTTCTCCGATCACCTGAGCACAGGCAGAACTGTCGCAGGCGTAGGGCTTGACATCCGGTAACGTGTGCGAACAGGGCACGGGCTGCCCATGAATCTCCAACCCCTTCCAATCCGAATAGGAGAGTGCCTTAGTAACCTTACGCCGCGTGCAATGCCGGAGGCGCGGGTGTGAACATGCAGCGCACAGCGTCCAGTCATCCACGGCGGGGCGGGTGAATTCCGGAACTTCCGTAAGCGCCGCGCGAAAATCCAGACAGTGGCATTCGTTACTCTGCTGATTCTTCCAGAACCTCGCCGTGCAGTGAGCCGTTACGCAGTAATACAACCACTTTCCATCCAGATAGTGACCTTCGGGGCGCATATGATGGTCACCGCGCTCGTGGCCGCAGTCGATGCATAATTCCCTCTGCCCCTTGCGACGCATAGCGGCGTAGACAATCTCTTCGGGTTCAACCGTCGCCGCCACGACTGGCAAAATCCCCACGGGAACAGGCGTGACGGAAGTCGCTCTCGCGGCTTTCTCCTGCTCCAATCTGGCGTGAGCGGCCCGCAACTCCCACTCGGGTATCAGCGTCATAGGTTCACCCCCGACAATTCCGGTCGCACATAGAGGCGCACCCGTCGGCCGGTCCCTTTGACGCGACACCGGGGCACCTGCGTCCATCCGGCGTGAGTGAGGCACCGCGAAACCTGTGCAACATCGTGGGGCATGAACCTGTCCAAGGTTTTGCCGAGACCGTGGACTAACACGTCGTACACGGTCACTGCGTCGCGGTTGCTGTCGAAGGGCAACTCCTCCTCCTGGTTTCCAACACGATCATCGAGCCGCTTACTCCGTGATCGCGGATCGTCGCACCACGTAAGGATTTGTTCGTCCCAAATCCCCGGCAGATAGCGTTTCGCCTGCTCCCCCGTCGCGAGCGCATTCAGCTCCGGCGTCTCCAACCACCACGAAGCACCCGCGCGAAACCGTGCAAGCGCCTCGGCCCAAATCTGATCGCGATCCCGCGTGAGGGCTTCGAGATCGATCCGGCCAACTCGCACCGGCCAGAATCGCCGGTTGCCGGTTTCGTCGGTGAAGCTGCTGGTGTCGTTGGTTGTTCCCGCGAAAACACAGGAACGTGGGAAGGTCGCGGTGTGACGGCCATAGGGCGGGCGAAACGAATCGCGGCGCGTAGTCAGAAACCCCTTTACTCGCTCAAGATCGCCGCGCTTGATGCGGTCGCATTCGCCGATTTCGATGATCCAGTTTCCATGAAGTTCTAGGCGCGAGTCTTTTGAGCCTAGTTCGGATATGGTGTCGCTGAACCAATTGTCCCCAGCCAGCGTGCGCAGCGTGCTGGACTTCAGCGAACCCTGGGGACCTTCGAGCAGCAGAACGCAGTCCGCTTGGCAACCGGGCCGGTAAATGCGGGCGACGGCGCTTATCAGCCAACGGGGCCCAATCGCGCGCGTAAAGGTCGAGTCCTCGGCTCCCACATAAGCGGACAGCCAAGTCTCAATGCGCGTGGTCTGATCCCAGGCCAGCGTTTCGAGATAATCCTTGACCGGATGGAACAGGTTTTCCTGTGCGATGGTCTGCGCCGCCTCTGCCGCGACGCGCGAGTTGACGGCCACGCCGTAACGTTGGAGCCAAGCGGCGAGTTGGGAATCGTCGAAGTCACTCCAGTTCGCCCCGGTGGTGGATTGCGGCCAGGGTGCAGGCTGTTGAGTGACGGCACGGAGCGAGAATGCGTTGTAGGCCAGCACCCCGGCCCACTCCGGGGCATGACGCAAGACGGCGAGCGCGTTGGTCAGCAGGGGTTTGATGACGCCAGTCTCGGTCACCAGGAGTTGTTTCTGCCACTCCTCACCGGGCAAGGCAACGGATGCGATTCGAGGCACGGTTTGGAGCTTCACCCCAAACCAATCAAGAACCGATTCGAGCACTTCACGGTCAAAGTGATCGTTCAGCGAGGGAAAACCCGTCGCCGGTTCCCCGCGCGCAACCTTGTCGAACGAGTCTCGCACTTCGGAATCAACGCGGGCAATCGCGTCCGCGTCATGGGTTGGGACTGCTTCATAGACGGCATGGCAGAAGCACAAAGCCTTGTCGAGTGACCACTCCCCGCGCGCCAGCGTACCGGCAAGGGCAAGCATCGTGTCGTGACGGCCACTGGCGGGCCAATGGCGAGCGAGCAGCGCACCGGCGGCGATCACGGGAACGATCACGGTCAAATCCGACGATGCCACTGTTGAAGGCGTGGAGTCGTGCCCCGGCTCAAACATGATTGGCTCGCCACTCTCATACACCGAACCGGGGAGCACCGTCTGTAGCCCGACCGAGCCGTTAGTTTTTTTTAGCCCTCGGAGTTCCACCAGCATCGCTTTCGTCAGCGGATCGCGGAATTGCTGTAGGCGCACGGCTGGATCGGAGAAGTAAAACCGATGGCTGGCAGGTTTCGACGCGCGGCCAAAAATAAAGTGCGTGGCAGGCAGCATCGCGGACGCAATGCCCGGCGACTCCGGCGCATCGAGGTCCACATCGGCTAGACCGAGCGCGCCCCCGCTCGAAATGCCGAGCAGCGCTCCGACATTCTGTGGCTTCCCGTTGAAATAGTTAGGAACAAGGGCCGCGTCGATACGCAGTTTCTCCCAATCGTTCCCCATAGGTTTTTTGTCGCGATAGGCAACGGGCACCGGGAAAATTCCCAGGCCGGTGTACCATGTCGCGGCCTCGGCTGCATTACTGAAGGTACGTACGCGCGACGTTAGGATTTCCCGCGCCGGTGAAGTAGACGAGGCGTTCATCGGCGGGCCTCGCAGTCATGCACTTCGCCGCAATCGCGACACGTAACGCGGTGGGAGAGCGGGGACGGCCACGCTAAAATCTCGGCCAGGATTTCCGGGTGCTGCTCGAAATATTCTTCAATAGTCCGTGGATTTCGATTTTCTTCAGCGTGAACCGTAGACACGGCACGGCACGCAGTGTTACTTTGTACTTGCACATCATCCTCCGAGCCGCACCGTTCCCGCCAGCCCGGACAGGGGTAGAGGCAGGATCGGCGGTGCGGCTCCTTCAAAGCTTCTTAAGCGTCTACTACCTCTTGAAATCTCCAGCGCGCAACGCCCGCATAAATCAATAAGCTGCGATAAGGGATCAGCACCTTTCCACCGACCGGCTTCGCGGGTAATTCCCCGACTTCGATCAGGCGGTCAAGGGTCGCTAAATCGACAGACAAAAGTTCCGCTGCCGATTCTTTTGTCACTAGAACGGGATCAACGCGCTGGCGCGGAAACACTCTCATGGCTAGAGTCAGAATCGCAGAGGAAAGGGAGAGCGCCTAGAGTTACAACGTTGTGGCAACTTGGAATTCTTGACTTAGAGGGGATCGCCGTTGATTTTGTGAGCTTTCTTACGTAGCAGCTCGCGCAGCGACTTGGCGGAAAACTGGCGGCCATCGGGCCGAACCCAGAGCGAGCAAGCCTGCTCCAGCGCCGCGTTCAGGGTTTTCGCTCTTACCTTGGGACTGGCTTCCCAATCGTCGCGAACCTTACAAGCTAGTTCGATGACCCTGCCATCCCAAACTGGCCGGGCTGGTTTTTCCGGACCGGTGTAGGTGGGATGCAGAGCATCGCGGAGTGCGGCCCTTAAGTTCTCCTGGCTAATTTCAGCCAATAACCTTTCCTCAAACTCCGGGTCGATAGGTACCGGCAAGAGCCGTTTCAAGGATACCTCCATCACCAGATTGTAAACGCTTGCAGAGCACGAACGGGAGTGGGTCCCGGATGCCGGAGGGGCGCTGCCCTGTTAGACCCAACTAATCATCTACGCAGGTCCAGCTTGGAATACTGTGAACCCCACCGCGCGAGTCAATAACATGGATGTCATGTCTTTCATAGTGGTATGGGCGGTCTTGATCCGGAATTACGGGCGAAGAAATGGAGCAGAAAAACGTCCACAGAAGGGGTACCCAAATCGGCGCCGCCACACTAACTCGGAGTACCACCAGCTTTTCAGCAGCACGGCGCCACTGTCGGGACACCGTGTGCAAAGCAGGGGCAGAGGCAGCGGCTGCGGCTTTGGGTGTGTCGCAGGCGGCGCACCCTGACCAGTTTCACGTCCATCGTCTTGCCACAACTAGAACACGTCACCTTCTTCTTATTCGTGACGATGTCCTTGCCGCAGGGGCAGTGGAAAAGAAATCTTCGCTCGCGAGCGCGCTCGACCCCGATGGCCGATGTCATTTTCGCCTCCGGCTAGCCCGTCGCACAACAGCATACACCCAACCGAGAGGAGGGTTCCAGCCGTCGCGAGCAACCCGACCCGTCCCGCCGTCGCGCCGTCCCGCCTGGACCGCTAAAAATGCATTCCCATACTTTATGGGGAATAGGGGGCAGGGGTACAACGGTACATATATTCCTCACGTTATATAGAAAATAGTGGGACATAGAGGGACAGGGAAAGAATTCAACAACTTACGTAGCGGGTACGTATTTGGGACATCGCGGGCCGTATTTGGGTCATCCCGGTGCGTACATACATGCGAATTGAAGGCTGTTTTCAAAAGTCCGTGGGGCAGTGGGCCGCGTGGGACAGGATTCAAGCACTCCCGTGGGACAAACACTCTCGATTCGACAAAAACATAATCCGCGTTTCGCACGATTTCAGCCGGTCTCCTCTCCCGTAAGCCGCGCCGATCCAAGCGTTAAAGGCAACTTTTCTCTTGCAGAATCGATTTACTTTGTTATGATAACTACTCTATGTTACAAAGTTCAATCAAATCTCCCCGCGCCCAGAGCGGGCTATTGGCTCAACAGGTACAGCGGGCGCTAGCGTTGCAGAACGAATTGTTAAGCGATCCATTGGTTTCGCTCAGAACGGCCTCGCTCTCTCTAGGAGGTTGCAGTTATGCCACGATCAATCGGTACATCGAACAGGGCCGCCTCAAAGTTTTCCGAATCGGCAAACGCGGACATCGAAGGGTTCGATTGTCGAGTCTCCGCGCGCTTCTGGCCCAGGGTGAATCACAGGGGGTGCAAGATGTCGCGCGGTAAAGTCTGCTCCATCTGCGCCAGCCCTGACCGTGGGCAAATCGACGCACTTATGGCGTCGGGAATAAGACTGAAGGAGATCGCCGCTCAGATTCCGGGAATAAGCCCGTTCGCGCTCTCGCGCCACAAGCGTAATTGCCTCACGCCCGCCCCGGCTCCGCCGACCGGCAATAGCGTTGACGCCGAATCGCAGCTTGCGCTGTGGATTCAGCGCGCCGACGATCTTTATAACGCCAGCGGCGCGGCTCTCGATTTACGTGGGCAAAGCGCCGCCATAGCAGCAGCTTTCAGGGCAATGGAGTTTCAGCTTAAGCATCAAGAGCGCTTACATGAACAGGCTGTCCGCGACTTACCACGGGATTCGCGCTTGTGGACCGAGGATGAGGCTGCAAAATTCCTCGATTGGATGGATTCGATCGTTCGCGCAGCAGACGAAAAAATGAATCAGAGGGTGGTATGAGCTATTTCGAAGAGATCTTCGGGTACGAGGAGCTGCCGAAGTTGCCACTTGTGCGGGTAAAGGCGGAGCCCGAGCTACCATGGGACGATTTCCGGTGGCAGAGTGCGCCTGAGAGCGCTACGGCACCGGATGTATTCGCCAAGATTGAGGCCAACGCTTTCGCCGAGGAAATTCTAGGTCCGAGTCCAATACCTGGGAAAGATGCTAGCGATTCATCCGAGCTGCAGCATTCCCCGGTCGCCCCTGCTCCCCCCATATCCACGTTTACCACTCCCATTGCGACCGCGAACCTGTTGGAACTTTTGAATCGTTTGCGGGAAATTCAGGAACGCGGGCTGTCACGGCAACACGCGATCACGCATCTTTTGAAAGCTGAGAAAACAGCCTGGTGCGGGATTTGCAATATAGCTTTTGTCAGCAAAGCTGATTTGGATCAACACTTCGCCGATTCGGGAGCTTCCCATACGGCGGGGGCATAGTCTGCCGTAAAGGTTTTCTGTCGCAAGGGTCCAGCCGGTTCTCGCCGCGATGTCCTCAACCGTTTCCAATGCACACTTGTATCGCCAACAGTGTCTTGGGACGGGTATCCTGAATTTAGAGGAATGTTGTGCCGTGTGCCAAGTTACATAGGGAGCACACGTTGGGTCAACGCCTGCACGATGTTGTAGTTGCGAACCGCCTGTTCTCCAGCAGCCCCAAATCATCGTGCTATAGCGCCTCTGACGAGATCCTTCTCTTTCTCGGTCAATTCATACAGCTCAAAAAATGCCCGGTCTATTTCCTCGTCCATAGTATTCCGCGTTGCCTCAATCACTGAAGGGTCGGATTCTCCCTTTCCGTTCTTCCGGAAGACCCGTATGAGTTCATGCACTTTGATCATGTTTGTCTCAAACCCTTTGCTTCCATATGGGAAACACCAGACGGGTGCCACAAGCGAGTTGAGCACCACATCGATGGTTCTGTCGTTTTTCGCTCCTGCCAATTTCCATGACTTTTTTCGCGCGTTCTGCTGGATGAAACGACGTAAGGTGAGAAGCAAAAACAGTCGTAAGTCTTCGTCGACCGGTTGCAATTTAATCAACGGTTTCCATGCGCCTGTTCGCTCGGATCGATAAGACACAACGAGAACTCCCGTAGCATTCGGCATGTTCTGAATTTCACTGCCAATCCGTA
>Ga0302324_100014609_pt1 | contig 15817 bp, 3 predicted proteins | sample Palsa_T0_1_FD_201949 | JGI IMG/M metagenome (GOLD analysis project Ga0302324, IMG submission 201949) | Peat permafrost microbial communities from Stordalen Mire near Abisko, Sweden - Palsa_T0_1 | ecosystem: Environmental > Terrestrial > Soil > Palsa > Peat permafrost | place: Sweden: Abisko...
ATATTGAACCGGCAGTTCGGAAAGAGGCGATGCGGATCCGATGGAGAAGGCCTGGTACAAAGCGACGAGTTCATCGAGGAGAATTTTCAGGGATTGTCCGTCTGCCGCAATGTGATGAACGGTCACTCCGAGGACATGTTGATCGTCGTCAACGGCAATGAGGCATGCACGCAGGAGAGGCGGAGCCGCCAAGTCGAACCGCCGGCTGCCATCATCCAGCAAAATCCTGCGCATTGCAGAATCTCGCTCATGCTCCGGCAAATGCGTTACGGAGTGGTAACCAAGGTTCCAGTTACCATCGCGCAGCGAAGCGACCGGAGCACCCTCAATCTCAATGATTGCTGTCCGGAGCACCTCGTGCCGCCTGATAATTTCGCTAACTGCCGCATCGATCGCTTTGCGATCAATCGTTCCCGTCAAACGCAATGCGAACGAGATGTTGTAGGCCGAGCTGTCGGGATCAAGGCGGTCGAGGAACCAAAGCTGCCGCTGACCCGCCGATGGCTCATATTCATGTCGCCCCAGCCGGGCAATCGGCGGAATCTGACGGCCCGAATTCTGCCCCAGCAAGAGCATGATTTCGGGCTTGCGTTCTTTCAATTCGGCCGCAAGGGAGGGTGTCAGTACGCCCTTTGGCGCTGTGCAACTGAGCTTGTCGTCTTTGACAGCCAGGCGCACGCCCAGGGTTCGCAGGTAAGAGAGAAACTCGATCGTTGCTTGTTCGCGCATGGGGTATCGTCGTGCAGTCATAGCCGCGACTGCATAGCAAGGCTCGTATGCATAGCATGGCTCGTACGTCTGATTCTTGGGGGAAGATTGAGACGTGATTCAGGTACTAACAAGTGAATACTGGTACTAACAAGTGATAAGAGGTTATTCCGGTCGAATGAACGAGTCAACTACAAAGAGTATCGAAAGATAGATTGCAAAATTCCGGGGTTCCGTACAAGTGCAGACTGCGGTACAATTCGACATCCCCCTACAAGTGCTGCATTATGCCAGAGGCCTACCCCTGGATCCTTCGTCCCCGCGTGCGCCCTCGTGCTCGTTTCCGCCTGTTCTGTTTCGCCCGAGCGGGCGGGGGAGCGAGCTCTTTTCGAGGCTGGGCAGAAGACTGCCACGAAGAAATCGAGGTTGCCTTAATTCAACCGCCGGGACGGGAAAACAGGCTGCGCGAGGCGCCGCTCGAATCCATGAGGACGTTAGTCTCCTCAATTACCACGGCGATGGCCGACTTTTTGGATCGACCCTACGCACTATACGGTCACAGCCTCGGCGCCAAGGTGGCATTCGAGACCATCAGAGAGCTTCGGCGGAGAGGATTACCTCAGCCTGTTCACTTATTCGCCGCGGCATCCAGTAGCCCGGGGGTACGATGGGCCCACCCTTTGTTACACCCTCTCAGTGACTTGGATCTTCTTCGGGAAATCCAACGGCGGTACGGAGGCGTCCCGGCGGAAGTACTCGCAGATCAGGAACTATGCACGCTGCTGATGCCGGCTTTGCGCGCCGACATCACCATCATTGAAACATATCGATACACGGAAGAGCCGCCTCTGCTTAACCCGATCACCTGTCTCTGCGGCTCTACCGATTCGATGACACCTGAGTTAGACGCCTGGGATTGGCGTAACCAAACGTCCTCCGGATTTCGGTACGAGACGTTCCCAGGGGACCACTTCTTCCCGGCTCAGACGCGCACTTTAGTTCTTGATCTGATTGCCGGGGAGCTCAAGCTCCCCTCTCCCCAGGGTTTAGGTGGTCACGCAGCGCCCTTGAGGATTCGCGGCAATGGATAAAATTCCTGAGCTTAAGTCGAAGCGAGAGCCGATTGCCATAATCGGAATCGGCTGCCGCTTTCCAGGCGCCGCGAATCTGGAATCGCTTTGGGACATTCTGCGCGACGCCAGGGAAACAGTGGAAGAGTATCCGGGGGGAAGATTCAGCGCCCTGGACCGCTTTTACGATTCAGAACCGGGAAAACAGCGTAACGCTATCACCCGACGCGGCGGGTTCCTGAAGAATTTGGACCTCTTCGACGCAGACTTCTTCGACATTTCGCCCCGCGAAGCGATTCTCCTCGACCCTCAGCATCGACTACTGCTGGAGGTCGGATGGGAGGCGCTCGAAGACGCGGGCCTTCCCCTTCATTCGATCGCTGGCAGCCGGACGGGTATCTTTGTGGGCCAGTGGACATCGGATTTTGAGACTTGCGTCAACGAATTGTTGAGTGATCCGCATCTCTATTCGACGACGGGATCCGGCCGGTACGCGGCTGCGGCGCGGCTGGCCTACCATTTCGATCTGCGTGGGCCCAATCTCACGCTGGACACCGCTTGCTCTTCCTCTCTTGTAGCGGTTCACCTTGCTTGCCAGAGTCTGCGGAGTGGTGAGAGCGAACTGGCCCTGGCGGGTGCGGTGAATCTAATTCTGCGGCCGGAAATCACCCTGGCGTATGGTTCGGCACGAATGCTTTCGCCGGATGGCCGCTGCAAATTTGCGGACAGATCGGCAAATGGATATGTAAGGAGCGAGGCTGGGGCGGTCGTGGTCTTAAAACTGCTTGAACGTGCCCTCGCCGACCGGGATCCGATTCATGCTGTCATCAGGGGCAGCGCAACGAATAATGACGGGAACTCAAGCGGGCTACTGGTTTCGCCAGGCCGAGAAGGTCAGTCGGAAATGATCAGGTCCGCGCTCAATGATGCGGGAATCTCGGCCGCCGAGCTTGACTATATCGAAGCACATGGCACGGGTACCCCGGCGGGGGATCCGGCCGAACTGGAAGCTATCGGAGCCGTATTGTCTGAAGCTCCGCGACTGCAGCCGTGCTTTGTTGGGTCTGTCAAGACCAATATCGGCCACCCCGAAGCTGCGGCTGGGATGGCCGGCTTGTGCAAGCTGGTTGTGTCTCTTAAGCAAGCATTGATCCCGGCAAGCCTTCACTTACGCGAGCCGAATCCGAATATCTCCTGGAGTAAGCTCCCTCTGACCATCAACCGAGACTTGCATCCTTGGCCTCATGCGAGTGAACGGCGGTTTGCCGGCGTCAATTCCTTTGGAATTACCGGAACTAACGCTCACGTGATTCTGGAAAACGCCCCAGAGCAGACATTCTTAGGTGAGGACTCCAAGCGCCCGCGCATATTCGTACTCTCTGCCCGTAGTGAACCCGCTCTCAAAGAGACTGCGGTTGCCTGGCGGGAACGGATGGAGACAGTGCCTTCATGGCCGGAGTCGATGGCAGATCTCGCATATACCGCGTCGCAACGGCGAACATTTCATCAGTTCCGTCTCGCAGTCGTAGCCAGGGACAGAAGTGATCTCGACGCGCAACTTGCGAATTGGCTGGAAGACGAGCCGGGGGAATGGGTCCACTCCGGCAAGGTCCCAAGCACCGGCCCCCGCCGCGTCGTGTTCGTGTTCCCGGGGCAAGGTGGTCAGTGCCAGGGGATGGGACGCGAGCTTTTCAATGGGGAACCGGTCTTCCGGGATGCCATGCTGCGGTGCGATCGCGCCCTCCGCCCGCATATTCATTGGAGCGTTATCGATGAGATGATGGGCCCCGACCCGGGCGCCGCCATGCAAATCGGCAAGGTACAACCAGCGTTATTCGCACTCATGATTGCGCTTGCCGAGCTCTGGCGGTCGTGGGGCGTGGAGCCGGATGCTGTTGTTGGGCACAGCATGGGCGAAGTGCCGGCCGCTGTCGTCTGCGGGGCTCTCTCGCTTGAAGATGGTGCGGCGGTCATCTCCAAACGAAATGAGCTAATGAAGACCCTCAGCGGAAAGGGCGGGATGGCCCTGACCGCGCTCACACTAGATGATGCAAGAAAATTTGTGAGCGCTTATGATGGCCGTCTTTCCATAGGGGCGAACAACAGTCCATCATCCACAGTGCTCTCGGGCGATGCCGACGCTATTGTTGAGGCGATCGCGGCGCTGGAGTCCCACGAAATCTTCTGCCGCCGCGTCCGAATCGAGGTCGCCTCACATTCTTTTCAAATGGACCCAATCGCGCCGGAGCTGGAGCGTAGTCTGCTGTCGATCTCACCCCGACGCGGCAGAATCCCGCTATATTCGACAACGACCGGTTGCATCGAAGATGGTCTGTCACTGAACGCATCCTACTGGCGCCGCAACTTGCGGGAGCCGGTATTGTTCTCCGACGCGGTTCAGCGTCTTTTGGCCGAGGGCTTCGAAACCTTCATCGAGATCAACGCACACCCCGTGCTTTTGCAGGCTATTGAGGAGGGCGCGAAGCACGCCAGCAAGGACGTCCTCGCAGTAGCTTCGCAGCGCCGGGATAAAGAGCAGGTTCCCGAGATTCTCGCGTCGCTTGGCAAATTGCACGTCAACGGTCAGCCCATCCGCTTCAGTAGTTTGTATTCGACTGGTGAGTCTTTACGGCTGCCCACGTATCGCTGGCAGCGCGAACGGTACTGGCCCGAAGAGAGCCACGCGGCGGGGGAACATTTCACCATTCGCGGAGCGCATCCCAACGTAGGCAGGTGTATCGAGTCGTCTTTGGATCCGGGAACACATCTTTGCGAGGTTGAGTTTCGCCCTCCGAGCGATCGCCTCGAGTGGGCTGGTTGGTGCCTCGACCTGGTTGTAGCAGCCTCGGGGGAAATTCTCGACACACAAGAGATTGCATTTCAGGCCGTTCAATTCCATCCAATGATTGCAACTGCCGATTCCGGCCAACTGGCCTTTCTTCGCCATTCCGATGGATCCTACCGCTTTCGTCTCTCTGCAAAGACGGGCGAGACCTGGCATGCCTGTTGCGAGGGCAGTGTTGTCGCGGGCGTAATTTCGGGTGAACTATCAACCGCTCATTCTGTTGAGCGAACCGTCTCATCCACTCAGTGTTTGATTGCGTGCCTTAAGGTTGCTGCCGAAGCACTCGGATACATGGATGGCGCTGCAGGCTGGAGCGTCTCCAGCATCGACCGTGTCGAACGATCCTGTGGAGGCGCCGTGGATCAGGTACGGGTCAGGGGCTTCGCCAGCCCGTTGAGCGAAACATGCGCAGACGGCGAACTCAAGCAAGTCAACGGGTCCGAAACTGTCCGGATGGTGGGAGTGCAGTTCGATTTTCCGCGCAACCCAGACTGCGCCAAACACATTTATCAGTGGAAGTGGGTGGAGATCGAGTCTCCGCGAACCAGCAATGCGGGCAACGGAGTTTTCGTAATCGCCGGCGATGCTGCTTTGTCGGCTCGGATTGCGAATGGCCTTCGTTCCCGCAATATCCAGTGCGTCGTCGTTCCGGACTTAGCCTCCATGGAGGATGCGGTCCATTCCCTCAAGTCCGAATGCAGGGCCGTTTTTTGGACCTCCGTCGAACAAACCTCCAAACCTCAATCCGCTGTCCAGCAGGTATGCGATGTATCTTCCGTGGTGCGGTCGATAACACTGGAAAATAGTTCAACTCCCCCCAGTCTTTGGCTGATAACTACGGGCGCGCATATAGTTGACCGCAACTTCGCTGACCCCACAAATCTCAGCCATCCGTCCGCATCCCAAGCGGCGGTGTGGGGGCTGGCACGTGTTATAGCACGCGAGCACCCCGAACTTCAGTGCATCAGTGTTGATTTGAGTCCACTTCCCGATTCGCATGAGTTGGAACTGTTCGAGCGGCTCGCGAGCAGCGATGTACGTGAAGATCAGATGGCGATCCGGGGAAGAAAGTGTTATGGATTACGGCTGGAGCGGAGATTAGAGACCGATCGGCCACAAGTTGCACTTAGGGAAGACGGCGTTTACCTCATCACCGGCGGTTTGGGTGACTTGGGCCTCGGCTTGGCCGAATTTCTTGCTGAGCGGGGCGCGGGGCAAATCGTGCTCGTCAGCCGGAGGCAACCGGATGCGGACGCTTTGCAGAAAATTGCGCTCATAGAATCGCTTGGTGCGCGAGTGCAGAGCTTTCAAGCAGACGTCGCGAGCTATTCCGAGATCGCTTCTGTTTTGGAAGACATCAGGAATGGCACGACCCCCCTTAGGGGAATATTTCACCTTGCCGGTCTCACCCAGGACGCGTTGCTCGCCAACTTCAGTCGTGATTCGCTGGAGCAAGTTATGCGGCCCAAGGTGTTTGGGTCCTGGAATCTCCACTGTCTCACGGCGGATTCCAATCTCGACTACTTCGTTATGTATTCGTCGGTCGCGGCCGTTTGCAGCCAACCCGGACAAGGTAGTTACTCAGCTGCCAACGCCTATATGGACGGATTGGCGACGCTGCGGTGCGCCTGCGGGCTACCGGGTACAAGTATTCAGTGGGCCCCTTGGAAAAATGTCGGGATGGCGCGCGAGTCCGGTACTGCCCGAAGCGTTGGCGGTTGGGCCGAGCAGGGCATCGGAACGCTCTCGATGGAGACGGCGTTCGATGGCATCCATCGCTTGCTCGCGCAGACCGTTCCCGTAGCCTTTGTGGGTCCGGTCGATTGGAAGCGATTCGCTTTGAGTTCCGGAAGCAAAACATCTGCCGTGTTCTCCGGTCTCATCGAGCCTGGGGCCGGGGCGGCGCAGACGCACACTGGCCTACGTGACCAACTCGCAGCTCTTCCCTCGCCTGAACGCGCAGCCAGGCTTGAATCGCATCTCAAGGGCACGGTTGCCGCGGTCTTGAAAACCAAGATCGCTCGAATCGATTCGGCCGTTCGCTTCGGTTCACTCGGGGTCGACTCCCTTATGGCGGTGGAGATTGCACGCCGTATCACGGACACGCTTGACGTCCGCTTACCTGCGACGGCTCTCTTTAATTTCCCAACGCTGGGATTACTTACCGAAGAAGTAGCAAGACGACTAGATTTAGAAACCCATGCTCGCGCGCCGCAGGGTTCCACCGACGCAGGGAGCCCAAGTACTTCGCCCGAACAGTCTTTGCCCTCGATCGCACAAATGACGGAAGAAGAAGCTCTTCAATTTCTCATGAAGGCCGTGGAAGCGAAATGAGCAAAGCGCCAGAGGAGGCCCTGTCCGCAGCTAAGCTCGCTCTTGCTGTCAAGCAGCTGCGGTCCGTACAGCCTGATTCGGACCTAGTGTTTTCCGAACCGATTGCCGTAGTGGGCATCGGATGCCGCTTTGCGAGCGGAGTCCGATCAGCCGGCAAGTACTGGCAGTTTCTGCACGGCCACGGAGACGCGATCTCAGAGATCCCGGCGGAGCGGTGGGACCCCGATCGGTATTACAGCCCGGACTCAAATGCTGAAGGAAGGATGAACACCCGCTGGGGTAGTTTCCTGGAGGATATCGATCAGTTCGATGCGTCCTTCTTTGGAATCTCGCCGCGCGAGGCCTCCGCGATGGATCCGCAACAGCGTTTGTTGCTTGAAGTCGCATGGGAAACACTTTGGGACGCTGGGATAGCCCCAGATCAACTCGGAGGAACCTCCACGGGTGTCTTCCTGGGCATCTATGGAACGGACTACGCGCGGCTTCTGCTGGAAGATGCTCAGGCGATTGGCCCGCACACCTGCGCTGGGGCTGCCCACAGCATGGCTTCGGGGCGTATATCGTTCCTGCTCGACTTGCACGGTCCGAGCGTCACGATCGATACCGCCTGCTCGTCCTCCCTGGTCGCGGTTCATCTTGCATGCCAAAGTCTCCGCGCCCGCTCCTGCCGAATGGCCTTGGCCGGCGGGGTCAGCCTGAAGTTAAGGCCGGAACACTACCTCTGTCTCTCGAAACTCGGGATGACCTCGCCCGACGGCAGATGCAGGACATTCGATGCCGATGGAAAGGGCTTCGTTCCCGGTGAAGGATGTGGCGTCGTCCTGCTCAAACCGCTAACCGATGCATTGATGGAAGGGCACCAAATTTACGCGGTCATCCGGGGCACAGCCTCCAATCAAGATGGCCACACCAACTTCCTGACAGCTCCGAGCGGTCTGGCTCAGCAGCGCGTGATAAGGGCCGCCATTGAGAACGCCCGCATTTCGCCTGCCGACATCTCCTATGTTGAGACCCATGGAACCGGAACCCCACTGGGTGACCCCATCGAAGTGGAGGCGCTGGCCGAGGTGATCGGAGGCACGGCCTTTGAAGACCGACCCTGTGCACTTGGCTCGGTGAAGACCAACCTCGGTCATCTGGAAGCCGCTGCGGGAATTGCGGGTTTTATCAAAGCCGCCCTCGCATTGCATCACGAGGAGATACCGCCGAATCTTCACTATCAAAAACGTAATCCTCTTGTAATTTTGGAAGGCACGCGATTTTATGTCCCCGTGACACCCACTCCGTGGCCGCGTTCGGCACGCGGCCGCTTCGCGGGTGTTAGTTCGTTTGGGTTCAGCGGAACAAATGCGCATGTTGTCCTCGAAGAAGCTCCGCGAGTGGCGGCCGCTGGATCCGGCGTCGAGCCCAGCCCCCGTAGCTATCTTCTGCCCATCTCTGCACGCACAACGGAAGCGTGCGATCAGCTTGCCGGGGCCTATCGACGTTTCCTCAATGACGCAGGACGCGATCTGCAGCTTTACGACATCTGCCATAGCACCTCGCAAAGACGCAGCCATTATGAGGAACGGTTGGCTATTACGGCTGCGTCATCCGCAGAGTTGTGCTGCCGGTTGGACGATCACCTGGAGCGAAGGACGAGACCCGGAATCGCGCGTGGCAGGGCCACAACCGGTTCTCCACCTATCGTTTTCGTATTTTCGGGACAGGGTTCGCAGTGGTCTCGAATGGGGTTGCAGCTATATGAGCAATTCCCTGCTTTTCGCACGCCTCTGGACGAGTGCGATGCTCTGATTCGAAGATTCGCGGGATGGTCGGTCATTGATGTACTCTCAGCCGGCGGCAATGAGCTCACTCATACTGAGTATGTGCAACCAACACTGTTTGCGCTGGAAGTTTCGCTTGCTAAGCTATGGCAGTCCTGGGGCATCCTGCCCTCGGCAGTCCTCGGTCACAGCATCGGAGAAGCAGCAGCCGCCCACATTGGCGGAGGTCTCTCCCTGGAAACCGCAGCCCGTATCGTAGTGCTGCGTGGAAGACTTATGGAACCGGCGGCCGGACAGGGGAAAATGGCCGTCATCTACGAAGGAAGGACCGTGGTGGAAAGGACCTTGGCACCTTTCGGAAAGACGCTTTCGATCGCCTGCGTAAACGGTCCGCGTTCCACCGTGATCTCCGGCGAGGCTGCAGCTCTTGACGCCCTGATCGCTCAGATGCGCGATCGGGGTATTACCAGCCGTCCAGTGCGCGTCGACTACGCGTTTCACAGTCCGCAGATGCAGCCATACAGCGAAGCGCTAGCTCGCCATCTCGGTTCTTTTCCACGGGAACCGATGCAGGTACCGATGATCTCCACGGTTACTGGACGCCGTACTGCGAGCGAGGATCTCGATGCCAATTATTGGGCTCGCAATGTGCGCCAACCGGTGGTGTTCGAGGACGCTATCCGAACGGCCGCAGCCATGGGAGGCGAAATATTTCTCGAGATCGGCCCGCATCCCGTTTTGCTCGATTCAATCGCGGACTGCCTCGAGGCCGACATTAGTCCCGGTATGCTGATTGCGTCGATGCGTCGAGAGGCTGACGAATCGGAGGCGGTTCTGTCAGCACTGGGCAAATTGTATGTTGCTGGCTGCCCGGTTGCATGGGAGGCGGTTTACCCCAAGCATGCTCCGGCGGTGAAGCTTCCGATCTATCCCTATCAAAGACAAAGAATCTGGCTGGGAGTTCCAGGGCACAAGCCGTCTGCTGAAAGGCAGCCAATGGCAATTAATCAGATCCGATCGCCCGGGCTGGCGAACGAGGTCTTCGAGTTCGAGGTCGGCCTCGAATCGATGCCCTATCTGGCAGACCACAGAATTGCAGGGAACATTCTGCTGCCGATGACGGCTTTCATCGAGATCGCCCGGCGAGCGCTCCAAGCCGCGGGCCGGGCCGCGACATCCCTAAGCGATTTCGTGATCGTCGAGTCCCTGCTGATACAGGAACGACAAATTCGAACCATTCAAGTAGTCCTCGAGGACGAATCCTTTCGGGTATTCAGCCTGAATGGCGATACCTGGATATTGCACGCAACCGGAAGATCCGTCGCAGGACCGGGCAGAGAAAGCAGCGAATCTCGATTTGAGCATCGCGACTATGGTGACGCATCCGAACACTACCGGATGCTGGCCGATTCGGGAGCTGAGTTCGGGCCCTCTTTCCAAACTGTTCAGGCGATTTCTGCCGCAGAGGGTTGCGCCTGGGCTCGGGTGCGGCTGGGAAAGTCTGAAAGCAGCGATGCGAGTGCCTACCTGGTGCATCCTGCGCTACTGGATGGCTGCTTGCAGAGCGTGATTCCTGCCATGCCTGCGAGTCAGCGCGACGGGCTTTACGTGCCGTTTAGCATCTCCGATCTCACCGTTCGGGGAAGCCTCGACGGCGAAGCCACGGCGTGGGCAAAACTGAGACCGGAGTCAACTCCTGAGTCTGTCCTGGCTGACGTTGATATCTGGCGTGGTGAAGAATTGGTGGCGTGCATCTCCGGCCTGCGCATGAATCGACTGCACCCAAGCGCTCAGCTGGACAACAAAATCTACGAAGTGCGATGGCACGAAAGAGGGCCGGGCATTCCGGTCCGGCCAATCGGCGGTGATTGGCTGATTCTTTCGGATGATGGCGCGGCTAGCCTCCAATTTTCACAGGAACTAACGCAGATGGGTTGTCACGTGACGCTCCGCCGATCGGGCGCACCTGTGGACGGCTTCCCCAAGCTTCGCGCCGTAGTAAAGCTCTACGATGCTGAGCAAGATTACTCGATGGACGCAGCCGTTGACTCCTGCACGAGTACCCTCGCCCTGGTGTCCGCCGTCCTGAAAAGCTATCCCAGCGATCCGCCGCAATTGTGGCTGATCACGCGTGGTGCGGCCAATTTGTCCGCGAAGGTTTGCGAAGGACTTTCGCAATCGCCGGTTGTTGGTCTGGCACGCACCCTCGCCATGGAGCATCCCGAACTCCGTTGTGCCCGGATCGATGTCGATGCGACTGCCACGTCGATGGAATGCATCGCGAAGGAGCTTGCAAGCTGGGACGGTGAGGAAGAAACGGCGTACCGGAACGGTTGCCGGTACGTGCCCCGTTTGCAACGGGCGGCAGTAGCGTCTTCGCAGTTGAAGCGATGGAAAGCGGACACTACCGGGTCGATTGAGAATCTCGAAATCGAGGCCGTGCGCCGTCGTGCACCTGGGCCAGGCGAGATAGACGTAGATGTGGACGCCAGCGCACTGAACTTTCGCGATGTGCTGACCGTTCTCGGTATGTATCCGGGACCACCTCCTCCTCTTGGACTCGAATTCTGCGGACGAGTGGCACGAACCGGAGAAGGCGTCACGGCTTACAAATCGGGTGACCGCGTGGCGGGTATTGCGTGGGGCAGCTTTTCTTCATGCGTGTGCACGCCCGCTGCGCTGACGTTTCCGGTGCCTCCGGATCTCAGCAGTCTTGAGGCCGCGACTATACCGAACGCGTTCCTCACAGCCCACCATTGCCTGCATCACCTGGGCGAGATTCGACGGGGTCAGCGGATTTTGATTCATGCCGCAACCGGTGGCGTCGGATTAGCCGCCGTGCAGTTAGCCCGGTTGGCCGGAGCGGAGATCTTTGCTACCGCCGGCAGCGACGAGAAACGGGAATATCTGCGCAGCTTGGGAGTCAAGCAAGTATTCAGCTCGCGGTCTCTCGATTTCGCTGACGAGATTTCTGCTGCTACCGGAGGACAGGGCGTCGATATGGTACTGAATTCTCTGCCCGGCGACTTCATCCCTGCCGGGTTCGCGGTTCTCAGTAGAGGAGGACGGTTCATCGAAATCGGCAAGAACGGCACCTGGAGTGAGGAACAAGCCAGTATTTACCGTGCCGATTGCCGTTACTTCCTGGTTGACCTCGCAGTGGTGATCGATTCACAGCCCGAGATAGTGCAGCGCCATTTGGCGGAGATACACGACCTTCTGGAACGCGGCGAAATCACCGCATTACCAGCTCATACTTATGATTTCGAAGACGCGCCGCAGGCGTTTCGGTTGTTATCGCAGGCGCGGCACATCGGGAAGGTTGTGCTGCGGCACTGCGCCGGTGTGGTTGTTCGGGCCGACCGAACGTATCTCATCACCGGCGGCCTCGGCTCGATCGGGCTCAGCGCAGCAAAGTGGCTTGCCGATGCCGGCGCACGCCATCTCGTTCTGATTGGTAGGCGGCCTCCGTCAGGAAGTTCCCTGGCGGCAGTCCGGAGCATCGAGCAGGCAGGGGTGGAGATCACCGTCCGTTCAGCAGATGTCGGCTCGCGGAAGGAGTTAGGCCTGGTAGTCAATGAGATTCTAGCCACCATGCCGCTGCTTGGCGGAGTGATTCATGCCGCGGGAGTGTTAGAGGACGGAGTGATTGAGCAGCAAACTCCGGAGCGCATCCGTCGCGTGATGACCCCTAAGGTCGCGGGTGCATTTAATCTCCATGAGCTGACGAAAGGCGCGCCACTGGACTTTTTCTTCCTGTTTTCTTCCTTGGCCGGCGTCATTGGGTCGCCGGGCCAAGCGGGTTATTCAGCCGCAAATGCATGGATGGATGCGCTGGCGCACGAGCGGCATCGACAAGGGCTGCCCGCATTGAGCATCAACTGGGGACCATGGAGTGGGGGAGGTATGGCGTCCGAGGTCGACGCCGGTGGCAAGCGCCGCTCATTACCGGGATTGAAACCGATGAGCCCCGAGGCGTCCTGGAAATGCCTGGAGAAGGCCGTAACACTCAGGAAATGCCAGATAGCGGTCACCGACGCAGATTGGGACCGGTGGGTCCCGGTGCCATCGATTCTATCCGAGCTGACACGCAGCGGCCCTGGAAGAGTTCCAGCACAATCGGTCGAACAAACACTCAAGAAACGCCTCGAGAGCACTCCGGAACAGAATCGCCGTGCCCTTCTGCTGGACTATCTTCGCAGCCAGGTAAGGCAGATCTTAGGACTCAGTTCTTCATACTTTGTCGACGAACGCGAACCGCTTCTCCGCATGGGGCTGGATTCCCTGATGTCTGTTGAGTTGCGAAATCAACTGTCGGCGGCGCTGGAACGTCCGCTTATGGCGACTCTGCTGTTTGATTATCCGACGCTCTCGGCGCTCGCAAATTTTCTGCTCGGTGCAGAAAAGGCTGTGGCTGTGGAACGCGATGCATTGCTGGAAGAACTTAATTCCATCTCCGACGCTGAGGCGGAGGAGATGCTAAGGCATGAACTGGAAAGCCCTGAGATTTTATGACGGTTAACTCACAGCCCGATGATCTTTCGCCGCTGAAACGCGCGCTTTACGAAATCCGCTCGCTCCGCGCCAAGGTGGATGATCTGGAACGAGACAGGACGGAACCCATCGCGATCGTCGGCGCTGGGCTTCGTTTTCCGGGAGATGCGAATTCTGTCTCTGACTTCTGGAATCTCCTCTTCTTTGGAGTCGATACCGTCGGTGAGATTCCCCCGGGACGCTGGGCCCTCGACCGTTTCTACGATCCGGATCCGGATGCACCCGGAAAAATGTCCACTCGACACGGCGCGTTTCTGGCGAAACCCGAGGAATTCGACGCAGACTTCTTCGGGGTCTCTCCACGGGAAGCAATTGCACTGGACCCACAACATCGGCTCACCCTTGAGGTGGCATGGGATGCGCTCGAGCACGCAGGCTACAGTCCTTCGGGTCTTGCAGGCACCCCCACCGGCGTCTTTCTTGCCTTGGGTAACAGCGATTATGCCCGTATGGTATTTCGTCAGACGGACCGCCTCGACGCGTACGCCAGCACGGGCAACCTCTTCAGTGCAGCCGCAGGCAGAGTCGCTTATACGCTCGGACTCCACGGTCCCGCCATAGCCCTCGATACGGCGTGCTCAGGTTCTCTTATAGCGGTTCATCTGGCATGTCGCAGCCTGCGGCAGCGGGAGTGCACGATGGCTCTTGCCGGAGGAGTCAACCTGATCCTCTCACCCGAGGTGAACATCAATTTCTCAAAGTCGCGGATGATGGCACCGGATGGACGTTGTAAAACATTCGATTCTGCCGCCGATGGTTACGTGCGCGGCGAGGGTTGCGGTGTGGTGGTGCTGAAGCGGTACTCGGAGGCGTTGCGGGACGGGGACCGGATTTTGGCATTGATTCGCGGCTCAGCCGTCAATCAAGACGGACGCAGCAGCGGACTTACTGCGCCTAATGGCGTTGCCCAGGAAGCTCTGCTCCGCCAAGCCTTGGCCAATGCCGGCCTAGCCAGCAAGGATATCGACTATATCGAAGCCCACGGCACGGGAACCGCGCTGGGAGATCCGATCGAGGCTCACGCGCTGGCCGCCGTGTACGGTCCTGAGCGCGAGCCTTCCCAACCGCTGGTGATTGGCTCAGTGAAAACCAACGTGGGCCATCTGGAAGCTGCCGCCGGGGTGGCGGGCTTGATCAAGACGGTACTGTCGCTGGAGCACCAGTTCATTCCCCAGCATCTGCACTTCCACTCCATGAACCCGCATATCGACTGGGGCAGCCTGGCGGTGGAGATTCCGGTACAAGGACGGGACTGGCCGCGTGGAAAGCGAGTGCGCCGGGCGGGCATCAGTTCGTTTGGCTTCAGTGGCACCAATGCCCACGTGATTGTGGAAGAAGCGCCGCTGCCCACGCCCCGCCAAGCGGAGTGGCAACGGGACTGGCACATTCTCGCCCTCTCGGCGCGCACTCCCGCAGCCCTGGACGAGCTGACGGAGCGCTACCGGCAGGAGCTGAGAGAGAGCACTGCGGATGTGGGGGACATTTGTTTCACCGCCAACGCGGGTCGGACGCACTTCGAGGAGCGGACGTTCTACGTGGGTAAGGATCGAGCGCAGTTGCTGTCGGCGCTGGAGCGACCGTCCCCGCGTGGACGTAAGGAGGGAACGCCGGGGGTAGCCTTTCTGTTTTCCGGGCAGGGAGCGCAGTATGCGGGGATGGGGCGGGAACTGTATGACAGCCAGCCGGTCTTCCGTCAGGCGCTGGATAGGTGCGCGGAGATCTTGAGGGCAGAGCTTGGGGAGCCCCTGTTAGAAGTGTTGTGGGGATCGCGGAGCGAGCTGCTGGGGCAGACCGCCTACACGCAGCCGGCGTTATTCGCGGTGGAGTGGTCTCTGGCGGAGCTGTGGCGGAGCTGGGGGGTGGAGCCGGCCATGGTGGCCGGCCACAGCGTAGGGGAATATGTAGCCGCGACGGTGGCAGGGGTGATGACGCTGGAAGCGGGTCTGCAGCTGATTGCGGCGCGCGGCCGGCTGATGCAGGCGTGCGCGGGGGAAGGCGTGATGTCGGCGGTGCGGGCGAGTGCGGCGCGGGTGCAGCCGGCGTTGCGCGGGCTGGAATCGCGGGTCTCGCTGGGTGCAGTGAATGCGCCGGAGAGTGTGGTGATCTCCGGTTACGGGAAAGAAGTGGAAGAGGTGGAACGGCGTTTGCGCGCTGAGGGAGTGGAGTGCAAACGGCTGGCGGTATCGCACGGCTTTCACTCTCCCCAGATGGATGAGATGCAGGCTGCGTTTGCCCAACTGGCAGCCCAGCAGCAGTATCGCAGTCCAGCAGTGAAGTGGGTCTCGGCCATGACGGGCAAGCTGGTGCAGAGCGAGGGTGTCCCAGCGAGCTACTGGCCAGACCAGGTGCGCCAGCCGGTGTGCTGGGCACAGGCCATGGAAACTCTGGAAGCCGAGCAAGCCGCTGTCTACCTGGAGGTGGGACCGGGAACGACGCTGCTGGGATTGGGGCGACAGTGCGTGGAACCAGCCGAACGGGTCTGGGCCCCTTCCCTACGTCATGGCAAGCAGGAATGGGAGCAGATGTTGGACAGCCTGGGC
>Ga0302324_100014610_pt1 | contig 15815 bp, 9 predicted proteins | sample Palsa_T0_1_FD_201949 | JGI IMG/M metagenome (GOLD analysis project Ga0302324, IMG submission 201949) | Peat permafrost microbial communities from Stordalen Mire near Abisko, Sweden - Palsa_T0_1 | ecosystem: Environmental > Terrestrial > Soil > Palsa > Peat permafrost | place: Sweden: Abisko...
AGGGGCAACCTGCATATAGCCCAACGACGGAGTCCTGGGTTGTGTTCAGGGAGAGATATCGGTCCCGCAGGGACGGCTGAAGCCATTCTCACCCGTTTCAGCCGTCCCTCCGGGACTGACCATGGTTGCGTTCTGTTCCCAGGACTAGCGTCCTGGGCTACTTTCAGGTCGCCCCCTACGGGGCTGGAGTTGCAAAGCCTAGTTCTCACGCAGACTCTAAAGCCCAATTCCTTTTCACTCCTTTACGGCCCGACTAAAGTCGTGCCCTGATACAAAGCCAAAACACATAAACCGGGATGACGCCACCGCTGTAAGCGCGACACCAACCCCTTATCACACTAAAAGTTGAACACAGCCGTTAGAAATACACTGCGGTTGCCCGCAGTAGAGGCGCCAAAGAATCCCCCGCCGGCCAGCGTTTGCGATTCCCCGAAGAACGGTGAGTTCAGTGTGCCGTTCGGGCTTCCCAGGTTCTCATGGTTGAAAACGTTGGTCGCGTAGGCGTTAAGGTTCAGGTTGTATCGACGAGAAGTACTCTGATCCAGGCGTCCAGGACCCCCGCGGCTTCCGCTCAGCCCACCCATACCGATGCCGCCGCCACCGCCGTGACCTCCACCACCACCGCCGCCGCCAGCAGCCGCAGCACGGCCGCCTTCCACCTTCGGACCAATCCCAATCACTTTGCCCACGCGCATGTTCAAGCTGACACTCGAGGGGCCGGTGCCAATGCCATAGGGGATGATCTTTTCGTTGGTGCCGAACGGATTGGTGTCAAGGCAGCCAAACCTGGTATTGACAACGTTTGCCTGGCTGCAGCTCGCGGCAAAGGTGGGTCGTGCATTGAACTGGTTGTTCCGAGTCAGATCGCTGCCGATGGTCACGTTATAAGGCGTGCCCGAGTTGTAGGCGAAAAAAGGCGTCAGCGAGATAGCATACGGCGCAGAAAAGTTCCCCAGGATCAGGAATTTGTTGTGCACATCAAAGCTCGATCGTCCATAGTCGAGCCCTGGGTCCTGAGCAACGGAAGGATTGTACGTAACCCCATTGGTGTCGGCTTTGGCTGCATTGTAGGTGTAGAAGCTGAAGAAGCTGAACTTGGGATAACTCGCCCTGCCAGAGACGATGATCTGATTTTGCCGGTAAACGCCTCCCGCCTGGTACTGCAGATCATTCGCCGGCGCGGGTGGAAGGGGAGCGTCGGGGTAGATGGCCAGATCCGCGGTAGCAAAATCCGGAGCTCCGATATTGTTGGTCAAATATTGATGAACACCGCGGCCATACAGATAGGTTACGTTTCCGGTAATCCTCTTGGCCAACTGACGATCGACGCCCACAGCCGCTTGCATGTCGGTGGCCGCACGGAAATGCGGGTCGATGGTGTACAGAGTTTGTGCCGTATTCGACGCCGCTACGGCAGCCGGGGTGACCGGAAATGTGGGATCGGTGATGGTGGAAACCATCTGGTTGATACCGTTCTGGTGGATGGCCTGGATCACGTAGGGCGTGCCCGCGTTGGAGCCGAAACTATTCGGCACAGTAAACCGCTGGTAGAACCAGCCATACCCGGCACGAATCACTGTCTTCGCCGGCTTCTTGGCATCGCCGTGGCCGAGCGCATAGGCGAACGAGATCCGCGGCGCCCAGTCGCTCTTGTCGTGGATGCGGTTCTGCGTCTCCCAACGCAATCCGTAGCTAAATGTGAAACGCTGGTTCACCTTCCAGTCGTCCTGGTAGAACAGCGCGGCGTCGAACAGAATGGCACGCGCCGTGTACTGATTGACTTGCGTTACCTGATAAGTCTGCGGCATGTTATTCAGATAGGCGGTCAACGACTGAAACGTGTATTGGCCGTTCGTCCCCCCATTGGTGAAGTCCGCGTCGCGATAGGCACGCAGGCGCGCGCCAAAGTTCAACGAATGGTTGCCCTCCGCGGCCGCGAAATAGTTCTGAAATTCATAAATATCCTGGTTATCGCGTACGATTCCGCCGTTGTTGCCGCCATCGGTAAAAGAACCCTGCACCGCGATCGTCGGCGAATCGTTTTGTGCGATGTCCTGGTAGCGGAAGCGGCGGTATTGGAATCGGATATCGTCGACGACGTTCTTGCTCAGCACCAGGCTGTCACTTGCCTGCAGCTCGTTCTCCATGCTTTGTGTGTTGGTAGCCTGCGTGGGTAGAGCCAGGGGACCAACTCCCCCGTTGGTCGCCACCGCGCGGAAGAAGTCGTAACGAAGCGTCAAGGTATTCGCATTTCCGAGCTGCAGGTCAAGCCGTGGACTTATGTCGATGCGCGAGCTCGGGTTGGGGTAGGCTTCATTCAGGCGAACCCCTGCCGGATCGTCCGGCGTAACGCTGGTGGGATCGACCGCATCGATCACACTCACATTCTGGTTGCTCCGTCCAAAGGCGCTGACAAAATAGGAGGCCCTCTTTGAAATGGGACCGCCTAAATTGCCTTGCACGTTGTACGAGTAGTAAGGCGGTTCCGCCGTCTGCAGGATCGGGTTTCGCGAGTTGAAAGAGGAGTCGTTACCCCTGGCCTGGATCTGTCCATGCACCTTATCCGTGCCCGGCTTGGTGAGGATTTCGATCCGTCCATAACCCAGGCGATCGAACTCCGCGGAAAATGGATTCTGGTTGATCCGAATCTCACGAATGGAAGACTTGGGCGGCATCTGCCCCCCGGTAAATCCATCAATGTAGATCTCGCCCCCGTTCGGCCCGGCTGCCGGGCCGGCAAGCGCCTGCAGCTGGCTTTCTAGTTCATCAGGATCGTCCGAAAGTGCATCGAGATCTTTGCCTTTGAGCACCACCGCATTGGCATTTTGATCGGGGCTGGTATCAACGGTCGGCGTATCTGCCTCCACCTGTACCTGCTGCTGCTGTATCTGGATTTGCATCGCGATGTTCAGTGACTTTGTCTGCCCTGGTGCAAGCGAGACCGTCGAGCTGAAGGGAGCAAACCCGGTCGAAGCGGCATTGACGGTGTAAGCGCCGGCGGCCAGCCCGCGTACCTGGTAGGAGCCTGCGGCATCGGAAACCGCGTTGGCGCTCTTTCCCGAGGCCGAAGTGACGGTGACCTGCGCCTGGGGAATGACCGCGCCGGAGGGATCCAATACCCTGCCCTGCAGCGTGCCGGTCGCCCCCTGCGCGAGAACCATGGTAGGCGATGTGAGGGCGCCCAGCACCACGGTTATCAGCATCAACAGGTACGTTAAATGTTTCATTATGTGTGCTGTAAAATGGCGTTTCTTTCGGCTGAGACTACCGGCGCCGCGCTCAACAAGCTGGTTAGGTTGACGCTCTATGGCAGTCGTAAGTTTCCCGGGTTGAACACCCCCGGCGATCAGTTCGATGAGGTTGGCAAAGACTTCGGTTTTCTTGAAGCCGGAATATAGACACACAATCCTGGTCCCTATCCGGACCCCTATCCTGGTCTTAGATGACTCCGGCTGATGTGTTCACCGCGCAAGGAAGAGTAACAGACCCAAGGGTAACCATCACTTTTTGCGTAGTTAACGTGCTTTCGCGGAGTGTAATTAACCCACCATAAGTAGTGCATTTTTACCCGTTGCGCGCACAATCTTCTCCCTCGGGCGGGACCTGCTTTTTCCCTTGAAATAATTGAGAACAATGGCTTTATTGTTTCGAAAACTGTGTATCATCCGGCTTGTAAAGCAACCAGCGTCCGGCCGATAAACCAGCCCCAGGAAGTCGACTGCCCCCTGCAAGCGCATCGATGTAGGAGAAGTTTCATGTTGTTGGTATTGAGAGATTGGGGACAGGCGTTGAGGCTCCGGCTGGCTTTGATTTTGGTGGCGTCGACTACGCTGCTGCCTTCAGCGGCTCGGGCTGCGAACATTACCGTCGCCAGCCCAGTGAGCGGGACCAACGTTGCATCGCCCATTTGGGTGCGCGCTCACAACATCGGCTGCAACGGTCTCTCACCCACCGCTTTCGGCTTCTCCATCGACGACAGCAGCACGCTCACCCTGGGGATCACAGCCTACGACATCGACGTGATCAACCTGGCCATTGCCACGGGAAGCCACACCGTGCATTTCAAATCGTGGACCAGCAGCGGCGTTTGCCCGGTCGTCGCCACCACCTTTACCGTAAGCGGCGGCACCCCACCGGGCAGCCCGCCAACCGGCACGATCCCCTCCTATGCGGTTGCGTCGGGGGATCTGGATGGTGCGGCCGGCTGGGAATACGAACACGATTCGGGCACGCCAGGCGAATCTCGGGGATCAACCGTTTATCCGGCCACCACCCCATCCTATGACGATGCCCGCAAGTTTTACCTGACATACTCGGCTCACGGCGGCGAGCGCTTTCACCTCTCGTTTGGCATCAATCCCACCGCCACCCATTTTGCCTACGACACGTACATCTACCTGGTAGATCCATCGCAGGTGGAGAACATTGAAATGGACTTAAACCAGGTGATGGCGAACGGCGAGACGGTGATCTATGGCACCCAGTGTTCGAGTGTCTCAAATACCTGGGAGTACGTAACCGTCAAGGGCCGCGACGATCACTGGAACTCCTCGAATATCCATTGTGATCCGAGGGCGTGGACCGCCAACACCTGGCACCACGTGCAGATCGCTTTTCATCGCGACAGCAACGGGGTGGTCACTCACGACTGGGTGACGCTGGATGGAGCGCAAAGCACCTTCATCAATGCGACCGGCGCTGCGGCCCAAAAACTCGGCTGGGCCCTTGGCGATCTTCTCGTGAACTTCCAGCTTGATGGAGAAAATGCAGGCAGCGGCTCGATTACCTCCTACATTCACAAAATGACTATTTATTCCTGGCAATAAAACAATGCGGCTTTCTATCAAGCTAGAAAGCCTCCACACGCGGCAGCTGGAATGGACAACGATGGCCGCCCATTCGATGCCCTCCGTCGGTCAGGGCGACCGGCTCGACGACACCATTCGTCAGGCCAGGCCTATTGCGTGACCGGTTCCCGGCCCAAGGAGTTTTGCTTGCGTTTTATCGGGATTGATTTAGGCACGTCGTTTATCAAGGGTGCAGTGTTAGACCTTGATAGCTGCCTCGTGGAACATGTTCGCCGCATTCCCTTCCCTGAGGCACTCTCCGGCCTCGATCCCCGGTACTGCGAGTTTGCTCCTGGGCAGGTACTCGCAGCCACCCGGACGCTGATCGACGAACTTGCCACGCTGGCAGTGAAGTGTGACGGCCTGGTTATGTGCACGCAGTTGGGTTCCGTGGTGCTGATGGATAAACAGGGCCACGCCGTCTCCAACTGTTTCGGATGGCAGGACCAGCGCGTCCTGGAGCCGCATCCCTCCGGCGCGGGCACCTATTACAAGATTCTTCAGGAAAGAATCTCCGCTCAGCACCGCGGCGAACTCGGCAACGAACTGCCAGCCGGTTCTCCCCTCTCTTTTCTCTTTTGGCTTGCAGAACAGGGAAAACTGGAGCCCGGACTCATCCCTGTATCGCTGGGCGATTTCGTGTTGAGCTCGCTAAGTCACCAACCACCGTCGGTAGACACCACGACCGCGATGACTTATGAATTACTCAATCTGTCCACCTTGCAATGGCACTACGAGGTGATCGAGCGATTGGGTCTTTCCAGCGTCCGCTGGCCAACCTTGCGTAAGCAAGGGGAACTCGCCGGAACCATTGAGATAAGCGGGGCAAGCGTTCCATGTTTCGCAGCCGTCGGCGACTATCACTGTTCCTTGTTGGGAGCTCTCCTTCTCGAGGACGAGTTATCGCTCAACATCTCCACAGGCTCGCAAGTCAGCCGCATTGTCGCCGGGTTTGCACCAGGCGACTACCAAAGCCGCCCATTCTTCGATGGGAAGTTCGCCAATACCATCTCCCATTTGCCCGCGGGCCGCTCGCTTAACGTGCTGGTCGATCTCCTCACAGAGATCTCCACGGCCCAGGGCGCGAGTCCGGTTGAGCCCTGGCCGTACATCGCGGCAGCCGCAGCGGCCGTCCCTGACACCGATTTGGGGGTGAACCTGAGCTTTTATCCGGGACCATGCGGAGAGCGCGGCGCCATCACAAACATCAGCGAGAAGACCCTGAACGTGGGCACGCTGTTCCGCGCGGCTTTTGAGAACATGGCAGAAAACTACTACGCGGCTGCATCGCGCATATGGCCCGACCGTTCGTGGAGAGGGATTGTATTCTCCGGCGGCCTCGCGTTTAAGCTACCGCAGCTGCGGCAAATTATCCAGGACCGCTTCCAAGCGGATTCGCGGCTCTGCCCGGTAGAAGAGGACGCCCTGTGCGGCCTGCTTCTGCTGGCCAGGGCATTTAGCGGAAAGACGCCGGTTGAGAAGGCTGCCACTGCGCTCAGGGAACGCTGCAATCTCGCCGGAGGCGGATCACTCTAGGCCTTGCCGCGCACCTCGTAGCCTAGCCCTTTTAAAATCCTGATCAGCTCATCCAGCTTGTCCGGTTGCAGCGGCTGCAGCGGCATTTGGGGATCGCCCACGGGCGGCCCAATCAGGTTCAATGTCGTCTTCATCACGCTGAACCAGTGCGGGCCCTGGCCATGATGGGAAAACGCCGAAAACTCCAGGCGCATCAGCTGCGAAAGTAATCGCCACTGTTTCCGGGCCGCGCCAAGATCTCCGCGAACTGCAATCGCTTCGTAGAGTGCCCGGGCCGCGCGCGGCACAATACTGGGAATGCCCGAGATCCATCCATGCGCGCCGTGACAAAGCCCTTCGAAGGCAACCGTGTCGATGCCGCAGTACACGATCAAACCGCCGTCAGATTCCTGCAAAATCCGGCAGATGCGATCTGGCTCAGGGTTCGACATCTTGACCGCGGCAATCACGCCTTCGCGGTAGAGCGCCAACAGCTGATCGGTCTTGAGGTCGACGCAGGTCAGCGGGATGTTGTGGTACAGAATGATCGGCAGATCGACCGCGCTCGCGATGTGCCGATAGTGATCCATGGTCTGCTCCGGCGTAGGCGCCATGTAGTAGGGCGGCACAATCAACAGGGCATCCGCCCCGGCAGCCGCCGCGTGTTTTGACAATTCAATGGTCGACCGCGTGCTGTAGTGGTGGGTTCCTGCCCACAAAGCTAGCCGGCCGTCATTCAGCTCGATGACTTTTTCCAGAACCCGCTTGCGCTCCTCGATCTCCAGGGCGCAAAACTCGCCCGAACTGCCCAGCGGGGAAAGGCCATTGGCGCCTTCAGCAATCAACCAGTCGATGTGCGGTTTCAGTAACTGAAGATCAATCTCTCCGTCAGCCGCAAATGGAGTGACGGACGAAGCAACGATGCCTGCGGGCAGCGGATTGAGAGAGCCTTGTTTTCCTGGCATGACCGTTGGAACATAGCACCGCAAAAAGGTGCTCGTCAAATCGCGCACAGGCTGTTGCGGCCCGACAGCGTCACATGCCGGCCACAATTCCCCAACAGGCAAACGCGCTGTTCAGCGTAGTGCAGTACTGATAGATCCCATAGATGGTTCCCGCGATGCTTTTCAGCGTATTGACGATCTCCTGCTCTGAAGTGCCTGGAGGAAAGGGTTTCGCAACAATCTGCGGCTCAGAGGCGTTGCGGACAGAAAGCCAAGCGGGCTTGGCGCCGCTTAGATTGTCAATCGCATAGAACACGAATGCATCGTCTGTATCATTCATGATTCCCAGCGATTGCAGTCCTTCCGAGTTCAGGTTGTCATCGACCGTCAGATAGTCCGCCGATACGATCGCCATGGGTTGAGGACCAGGTACAGGATTCTGACTGGTGACGTAGATCGCAGGAGCTGCCGCCGCGCTCCTTACAAAGGAGTACCCAGGCAGACGCTGTAGGTTGTCGTAGCACGTCGATAATCCTGGAAGCGAGAGCTTCGTCAGGTTGGCCGCGGCATAATCCAGATATTGTGTGTTCAGGTTTACGTTGTTTGTCAGTTCGGTCTCATCTGCGCTCATGGTGTCGATATCGGGTTCTTTTGGATACTGGACCTGGCAATGAAATCGCGCCGCGCTGGTGACGGCAACGTCGCCACAGTTCACTTGGCTGCCGATGGCGCCGGCTGTGCCGGTACTTATGACCAGGGACGGCGCCAGTTCCTGGATCAGCTGTTGCATAACGGGGATGAACGGAAGCAGGTCCCCGTTCTGCTTGGGATGGAGTTCCGACTTATAGAGGACGACGGTTTTTGTCCCTATTCTTACGCTGGAGAGATAGCCGAACATCCCTTGCTCGAGAGCCGGATCGCCATCTATGCCGCTAATGATGGGCTTGAACTGGGCAAAATTATGGGCATACCCACACCACTGCTTCTTCCGTGCCGGTGACCACTCATTGTTATTGGTCAAAACATCCAGCAGCGCGCTGGTTTCGGGTTCGGTGTAGAGAATGATGAGGACATCTGCTTTTACCTGAAGCGCAGATGTGATTTTTTCTCCTGGCTGATATTGACCGAGCGGTATGGGCTCGGGCGCAAGGTTCGCAGGCCACGGAATCGACTCCAGAGTGACGATCACAGGTTGCTGCTGGCTGGCGGCAACCGCGAAGGCATCGTGAATGTCGACGCCCTTGAACGTACCTGTCCTGAAAACTTCCGACGGCATAGCACACCTCTCCTGGCAGTGTTTCGCGGTTAGCCACGTCGTCTATTAAATCGAGGCCAACGAATTCAGCAACTTCACCCCATCGGGAACGCCCCAGCCGGTAACAGCATCGAATCCCGGGCCTGCTTTATAGCCTTTGCCGGGATCGGGGCTGGAAGTATTGTTGCCGACCGTAATATCCCGCGTAGAGGCTTTTCCGACTGACTGTCCTCCGCTGCCTCCATTCTGATACAAGAGCGGGGTCAGAAATCGTTGTTGCTTGGCGGCGGGAAGTTGAGCGTTGATGCGAGCGATGAGAGCGGCCCAGAGCGGAGCCGAGGCACTGGTGCCACCATTCGGCGCATCCTTCCCCAGGAAAATAAGATCGTAATACGGGGGCCCGGAAAGCGCTGCGATGTCGGGGGCAACGCGCCCATCGATACTTCCCTTGTTGATCGAGGTGACGCGAACCGTCTGCCAGGCGGGACGAGGGAAGACAACGCTCACGCCTCCACCGGACGCGCCCCCGCCTCCGGCCCTTTGCCCTGGCGATTGCCACCACGTAACCTCGCTGACCTTGGAACCGGACTTGGTCAACATCGTTCCGCCAACGCCCAGGGAGTTCGGACTCGAACTTGGAAAGTCAATATGGGCTTTGCCGTCATCGACTTGATCTCCTGAGCCATCGTCTCCTGAGGAAACGCAGGTCGTGATGCCCAGCAATCGTACGGCATTCAGCCGATCATTGATGGCTGCGATGGCGTTTGACGACCAACTCGGATCGTCCTCGGCCAATCCCCAACTGCACGAAAGCGCAACCGGCTTGGCCACAATGATCTGGTTGAGAAGTTCGACCCACCCCTGCTGATCGAACGAGGCGAAGTAGACCGAGATCGTCGCCTGCGGACACAGGCCGGCGATAATTTCTACATCCATCATCACTTCCACACTGTCACCCAGCACGTCCCTCCGTTGTGAGGGAGGGAGCGCCATGACTTGCTGCAATGTGTAAGCCGGCGCGCCGACCGATACGGCTTGCACATTGGGCTCCGCCCGTTGAAACTTGGCGCAGTAGGCGGCCACGTCGTCAACAAAGTAGCCGCCGCCGAACTCCGCAATCGCAATGCTCTGGCCCGCGCCGCCGCCTGGCGGGAAATTGTAACGTTGCTCGAGATCTGCCGGCCCTAGCGGCGATAGCGCGGCTTGACTGGCAGCCTTTGCAGCGCTCGCCTTGCGCTGCGCCATCCTTCTTTGGTCCAGGCCAAAGACTCCAGTCACAATGCCCTTGAGATCTGCCGGGACCTGGATCGCTCCCTGCCTTCCGCGATACTCGCCGTCGCGAGCCGATCGCATGATCGACATTTCCGGCTTGAATGCCGCCTCCATAGCCTTGGCGGTTCCGCTCACTCGCATGCTGCGCGTTTCCAGCGTCACGGCTTCCACCTTAAGGCCGTACCTTTTGAGCGATTTTTTTACCTTGTCGGCGTCGGCTTGGCTGGCGCCGAATCTCTCGGAAAACTGCTCCGGGGTGAGCGTTTGGCCGACGAATTCGTCTGCGCTGGGAAGCTTCGGGCCGGCAAGCCCGATCGTGACCACGACCTTCTCTTGAGGATCCACAGCGCCAACCCGAGTGGCAAGTGGGTCTTTTCCTCGCTTACTGCCGGGTAATAGAACGTGCGTCTTGCTTGCCATGATGGTTATCCAATCTCAGAAGTGGTTAAAAACGCCCTTGTTTACACGCGGCAAGCAAGCGCCGTTGGCGCCAAATGGAGCGTGGCTTGCCGGTGAACCGATTTCGCGCAGCCTGCCTGTCACCGGAGATGACTATGTTCCGTCAGCGAGAAGTAGTGACGGAAAACAGCCGTCCGTTACAGTGCCGGCGCAAATTTATTTTTTTTTGCCCTTCTCCCGGGTAGGGCTCATCCTGGAGATGGAAAGCATAACGCCAGGGATTTGTGTATCATTCGCTTTGGAGCAAGTACGTCTGTTCTACCGATAGTTATAGATGCCGGGCAGTTGTAGAGTCGAAGCGTCAGCCCACTTTTGCTGAGAACACTCCGCAACCATCTCACCTCTGATTGCTTATCTCCTTGAACGCCTTGGCAGGCCCCGCAAGTGTAATCCGGATTTGAGACGGATGCAAAGGCGTCCATTTGGAGAATCACGATGTTCAAAAGGAAACGTAGCTCACATTCGGGCCGCGCCCCGAGGCTTGCATTGGCTCTTCTGCTGATCTCTACGCCATTTGCCCCGACGCTCGCGCAGCCGCCTCTCGCATCTAACCCGACTGAAGTCTTCAATGAAACATCGACGGGGGACCTGGACAGTTCCAGCGACTGGCAATATGAACACGATCGCGGTACCAAAGGAGAAGCAAGAGGATCGACTCTCTATCCGGCGGCGGCCCCATCGTATGACGATGCCCGGAAGTTCTACATGACCTACTCCGACCACGGCGGCGAGCGTTGGTTTCTTTCCTTCGGCAACGATGTCAACGCCACCCATTTCGTCTATGACACCTATATCTATCTTGTCGATCCATCCCAGGTACAAAACGTGGAGCTTGACGTGAACCAGGTGTTGTCGAACGGCGAGACGGTGATCTTCGCCACCGAATGTGCCAGTGGCTCGAAAACCTGGGAGTACACAGTTATCAAGCACGGCAAGGACGAGTGGGTTAATTCCAACATTGGCTGCGATCCGGCAACCTGGGCGGCCAAGAAGTGGCACCACGTTCAGATTGGGGTGCATCGCGACAGCAATGGAGTTGTGACTCATGACTGGGTGGAGGTGGATGGAAAGCACAGCGACTTCCATGACGCGGTTGGCGCCGGCGCCAAGAAGTTGGGCTGGCCGGTCGGTGATCTGGTTATCAACTTCCAACTCGATGGAAACAATTCCGGCAAAGGCGAGATAACATCCTATATCCACGACTTGACGATTTACCGCTGGTAAGAGTCTTGTCCTGATAGCGAAGCGGACGCGCGTCTGCGGTAATGACGATGTCCGATTTTCGCGCACATGCAGAGAACGATCATGTAACGCACTATCTTAAGGTTGTATGGCTCTGGTTGCCGCGGACCGCTTAGGTTCGATTCATGGCAACGTTCTCCTCAGCAGTCGCCCAGCCAAGCCTGTGGGCAGGTCATCGCCGCCGACGCGCGGTAAAGCCGCTGATGCTCATCCTCGCGGCTTGCAGCGGAGTCCTGCAGGCACAAACCGTCTCCCTTAACGGCCCATCCCAGGTGAGGTTTGGAGCCACCGCGCAATACAGCGCTGTCGTCAGCGGGGTCAGCAAACCGGCGATCGTGTGGTCGGTCAACGGCACGGCGCATGGCACGAGCGCAACTGGCACAATATCGGCCTCAGGCTTGTACTCACCTGCTTCCACGGTCTTCGCTGGTCATTCCGTTACGATCGGCGTAGCGGTAGCGTCACGCCCTGCCTCTTCGGCCTCACTTAGCGTGAAGGTTCTCAACCCGCTCCCGGTGCTCACCTCTGGTTCCGTCACAGCGGCGGCTCAGGCCGGCAGCTACCTGGTGGATGTGCATGGCTCCGGCTTCATGTCTACATCACAGTTACAGATCGCGGGCGCCAATGTTGCCGCCACGTTCCTCTCCGCCACTGAGCTGCAGAGCACGATTAGCCTTCCCGCGGGAACGGCTACCGTCGAGGTAGGCGTCCTAAATCCCAACGCAGCGCAGAGCTCTCCCGTCACCCGGGCTCTTGCGGTTCCAGCCATTCCGCTCGCCAGTCTCACGGAGTCGGCCCGGCTGCTTGACCAAACAACCTTCGGTCCCACGCTCTCCGCCATACAGCACGTACAGCTGGTAGGCGCCGCCGCTTATCTCAAGGAGCAGTTCGCCATCCCCACTACGCGGATGCCGGCGATCCCCGATCCCCCGGTCGCCCTCTGTCCCGATGCCACCTTTCGTTGTGCGCAGAGTTCATTTTGGAAGAATGCGCTCACTGCCAACGACCAGCTTCGCCAGCGCGTCGCCTTTGCGCTGAGTGAGATTTTCGTCGTCTCGACCGACGAGGTGAATGCTCGCACGATACCTTCCTACCACAACCTGCTCGCCAACGATGCGTTCGGTAATTTTGCCCAGGTTATGAATGACGTAGCGACCTCACCAGCCATGGGCGCCTACCTCAACATGCTGGATAGCAGCGCAGCACCCGCCGGTCAGATCGCAAACGAGAACTTTGCCCGGGAGCTCATGCAGCTCTTCACCACTGGCCTGGTTCTGCTCAACCCCGATGGCAGCCTGGAGTTAAATGCGCAGGGACAAACGCAACCGGTCTTTACCGAGGCGCAGGTGCAGGCATCCGCACGCGCGCTCACCGGATGGACCTACTCGAACACGACGGGTGGCCTATCCACGAACTTTCCCAATGGGATACCAAACTTCGATCAGCCGATGCAGCCGGTGGAGTCGGCCCACGATATGACGGCGAAGGCGCTGCTAAGCGGCGTAACTCTCCCTGCCGGACAAAGCCCGCAACAGGATCTCGCAGGGGTGATCGACTCCATCTTCAACCATCCTAACGTGGGCCCTTTCGTTGGCCGCCAGCTTATCCAGCACCTGGTCACAAGCGATCCTTCACCGGCCTACGTTGGGCGCGTCGCGGCGGTATTTGCCAACGATGGTTCCGGTGTGCGCGGCGATATGAAGGCGGTGATCACGGCGATCCTGAATGATCCTGAAGCACGGGCCGCCGATACCAATCCCACCGCGGACGGCGGCCACCTGCGCGAGCCCATTCTCTACTTCACCGGCATCCTTCGTGGGCTGGGGTTCACCAATGTCAATAGCCAGGGCCGGTACGACGCGGCCACCACTTACACCGCGCCGCTGGGGCAGACACCGTACGCGGCGGCAAGTGTGTTCAACTTCTTTCCGCCGAGCTATATCATTCCGGGCACGGCGATCAACGCACCCGAGTTTGCACAGGAGAACACGGCCGCTGCAACTTTACGCCTGACTCTCGCCGATACCATCGTCCGCAATCACCTGACGTCGTTCTCGATCAACATGAGCCCGGCAAGTGTTATCGGCCAGATTGCCTCCGCTACCGGCAACCCCACGACCGACAGCACGAACCTGGTAAGCACGCTCAACATTTTATTTATGCACGATCAAATGCCCGCCGCGATGCAATCGGCCATTGCGGCCCATGCTGCTTCGATAAGCGATATCGGCCAGCGCGTCCGGGTCGCCACCTGGCTGGTCATCAGCTCAAACTTCTACAAGATCGACCACTGAGAATCGCAGGAGTTTTCCTAGTATGAGGATCCATCGCCGTAGTTTCATCCAATACGCCTCGCTTGCCGCGGGAGGAAGCATTGTGGGGCTGCGGCCCTTTGGCTCGCTCAACGCTCTTGCTCAGAGTGCGGCACCGCCCTCGGACTATAAGGCGTTGGTCTGCGTGTTTCTTTTTGGGGGCAATGACGCGAACAACACGCTGGTCCCCTTCGACACTGCGGGTTACCAGAACTACGCAAAACTTCGCGGACCGCTGGCTCTGCCGCAAAGCCAGCTTCTGCAGTTGGCTTCGATGCCTAAGTTCGCTCTCCACGGGAGTCTGCCGGAGATTCGCAAACTTATCGATAGTGGCGACGCCGCGCTGATCGCAAACGTCGGCACGCTGCTGGAGCCGACCACTCGGGCCAACGTGACCGCACAGCGGAACCTGCCTTCCAACCTTTTCAGCCACGCCGATCAGCAGTTGCAGTGGCAAAACGCGGCGCAGTCCGCCGCCACTTCCACCGGGTGGGCAGGCCGCATGAGCGATCTGCTGGGCAAGAGTTACAACTCCTACGCTTCGATTCCCATGATCACCTCGGTGGCCGGCGATACACTTTTCTGCGACGGCCAATCGAGCAATCCTCTGACGGTTGTACCCGGCAACCTGCGAGGCGTGACGTGTGGTGAAGGCGCAGCGGAGTGCGCGACAAGGGAGGAGCTGGCGCAAAGCTTCCTCAGCTTCGACAGCGGTCTCAGCCTGGTTCAGGCTGACAACGTGATCAGCCAGGATGCCTACCGGTACGCCAGTGTTCTTACCGAAGCGGTTTCCGCCGCTGCGCCCCTCTCGACCGTCTTCCCTGCGAATAATCCATTCGCCACCCAACTGCAACAGATCGCTCAGCTGATGCAGGTGCGCAGCAGCTTCGGAGTCAACCGCCAGATCTTCTTTGCCGGCGTGGGTAATTTCGATACGCACGCCAACCAATTCGCGCAGCAGAGCGTTCTGCTGGCCCAGTTTTCTTCGGCGCTCTCTGCTTTCTACCAGGCAACGCAGGAGCTGGGCATCGCGAGCGAGGTTACCACCTTCACCATGTCTGACTTCTCCCGTGCGTTCCAGCCTAACTCCAACAGCGGCAGCGACCACGGCTGGGGCAGCCACCACATCGTGCTGGGTGGCGCAGTTCGCGGGGCGAAGCTTTACGGCACTTATCCCACGCTCGCGCTCGGCGGTCCTGACGATTCCGGTGCGAATGGCCGATGGATTCCCTCCACCGGCAGCGTGCAGTACGCAGCTACACTCGCCAGTTGGTTCGGCGTCGGCAGCTCGCAGCTCAGCTCGATCTTTCCTGGTCTCGGCGCGTTCAGCTCGGCAAACCTGGGATTCGTCTAGGCCGCGGAACGTTGCAAGGAAAGCCGGTTGGAAATAAGAGAGAAATAAGCTAATTAAGTCCCCCCTGTGCTGCCGACTTTGCCTGTTGCTGCGCCGGTTGCGCATCTGTATGCGGCTTCGGAAGTTGACAAACGTCGATCATCGGGTCTAAAAGGGCGTGATGTTGCGAGCACGACACGCCCAGGAGGTCTCTCGATGCATAACACAACCACCGATCGACGCATTCCGCGCAGATTCGCCACCATAGCAGTACTGTTGCTGACTTCAATTGCCGGAGCGCATGGACAGTCGAAGACGCTGCCGGCCAACACTCGTTTCTTTGTCCCCGCGCCGCCCGACGGAGCTGTGCAACAAGCGGAAAACCTGTTCCAGCAGGGTCAGCTAGAGAACGCGCTGCTGATCGCCGTTATGGAGACGGTTCCGCAGGCCGTGTGGCTCACTGGCGGCACGCCTTCGCAAGTCAGCGCCACCGTGACGTCGACACTCCACGAAGCCAATTGGGAGCGAGCGCTACCAGTGCTGGTGCTCTACAACATTCCTGGCCGCGATTGCGGTAGCTACTCGGCGGGTGGCGCAGAGAATACGCCTGATTACGAGACATGGATTGACGCCATT
>Ga0302324_100014611_pt1 | contig 15814 bp, 10 predicted proteins | sample Palsa_T0_1_FD_201949 | JGI IMG/M metagenome (GOLD analysis project Ga0302324, IMG submission 201949) | Peat permafrost microbial communities from Stordalen Mire near Abisko, Sweden - Palsa_T0_1 | ecosystem: Environmental > Terrestrial > Soil > Palsa > Peat permafrost | place: Sweden: Abisko...
GAATGGCCAGACATAGTTCTACCTCGTTTTGAATGATCTTGAAATTGCGCAGGATTCGCCCGTAAAGAAAATCACAGGATTGCCTCGCTCTGTATGCAGGCGAACAGGAATTATAGCATGGCGAGGTCCCCTCGACAGTGAAATGGTCGATCCGCGGCATGACCCCTCCGACCCAAGGTATGGACCAGGTCCCGCGGCGGGCCCAATCTCGCATACCAGGGAAAATCGTCTGAACTACAGTATTGACTGGATCGTCATCCCCACCTAACATCCCAAGAGCAACCGTCCTGTCCCCTGCCGATTATGTCTGACCGAGTCATAGGGCATTACCGGGTGATCGAGAAAATTGGTCAAGGCGGAATGGGGGAAGTGTTCCGCGCGCGCGACGAGCGGCTGGGGCGCGATGTCGCGATAAAGATCATCCGGTCAAGCTTAAGCGACCAGGCCGATCATCTCCGCCGTTTTGAGCAGGAAGCACGCGCCGCCGCTTCGCTCAATCATCCCAATATCGTCGCTATTTATGACGTTGGCTTCGACGAAGGCGTTCCCTACATCGTTTCCGAATTGCTGGAAGGCACGACCCTGCGCCAGCGCCAGGGAGGCGCGCTGCCCCCGCGCCTGGCCCTCGACTACGCCCGGCAAGCCGTGCAGGGCTTGATCGCCGCGCATGATCGCCGGATCGTGCATCGTGACCTGAAGCCGGAGAACCTGTTTATCACCCACGACGGGCGGCTCAAGATTCTGGACTTCGGCGTGGCCAAACTGCAACCCTCGGCGGACGACGATCGTTCGGTCGAAACCATGACCACCATCACCAAGACCGGGTCGGTGGTGGGAACGGTGGCCTACATGTCGCCCGAGCAGTTGCGGGGAAAGTCCGTGGATCACCGCAGCGATCTGTTCAGCCTGGGCGCGATCTTCTACGAGATGCTTTCCGGGAAGCGCGCCTTCCACGGCGAGACCGAAGTGGACACCATGACCGCGGTGCTGCGGGAAGACCCGCCCGACGTAGACGTGGAGCAGGCCGGCATTTCCCCCACATTCCAGCAAATCATCCGGCACTGTCTGGAAAAGGAAGTGGAGAATCGCTTTCAGTCGGCGCGGGACTTGGCGTTTGCGCTGGAGAATTTGACCGGGCTGCCGAATGGAAAGACGCAGCCATCGGGGGCGCTGCGGCGATGGTCTCTCGTTCGTGCCGTGCCCTGGGGCGTGGCGCTGCTGCTGGCATTAGCTTTGCTGGTTTTGGGGGTGCAGTTGGTGCATCAAGTGCCAGAGGCTCCCGTGTTCCAGCGCCTTACCTTTGAGGAGGGCACGATCTATTCTGCGCGTTTCTCGCCCGACGGACGCTCTTTTGTCTACGGCGCTGCCTGGAACGGGCAACCGCTCCGCCTCTATTCGGCGGTGGGAGATTCGCTGCTGTCGCAGCCGCTGAATCTGCCGGATGCCAGTCTGCTGTCCATTTCCGCGACTGGCGAACTGGCGCTGGTGCTACACGGCGACCACATGATTCATCTGGAAATGGCAAATGGAATGCTGGCCAGTGCTCCCCTTACCGGAGGTTCGCCCCGCGAAGTGCTGCAGGATGTTTCCTGGGCGGATTGGGATTCCCACGGCGAACTGGCCGTGGTGCACCGGGTCCAGGGCAGCTACCGCGTCGAATATCCGATCGGGCATGTTCTGCACGAGAGCAGCGGCTCCATCAGTCACCTGCGTTTTTCACGCCAGGGCGACAAGATTGCATTCCTGGACCATCCTGCTCTATGGGACGATCGCGGATCCGTTGGCGTGGTTGATTTATCCGGCCATGTGACTGTGCTGTCTTCCGGGTGGGAATCTGTAAACGGCCTGGCCTGGAGCCCGGACGGCAAAGAGGTCTGGTTCACCGGGGCGGAGAAGGGCGTCAGCCGGAATCTGCTAGCCGTAAATATGGCTGGCAAGGTGCGCACATTGCTTAACATGCCGGGTGGTCTGATTTTGCACGACATAACTCCGGATGGGCGCGCGCTGTTGAGCCTGAATGGTGAGCGCATAGCCATGGCCGCGATTGGGTTAGACGGAAAGCCGGTCGATCTCTCCTGGCACGACTGGAATATCGTCCATGACATTTCACCCGACGGCCAGTCCGTATTGTTTGAGGATTCCAGTGAAGCTGCGGGACCGAACTACGCGGTCGCCCTGCGCAAGCTCGATGGGACAGCGCCCGTTCTTCTGGGGGAAGGAAGTGCGGGCGGACTGTCTCCTGACGGGAAGTGGGCTTTCTCAGTATTTACGGGAGAGCCGCAAAAGGTGACGCTGCTCCCAGTGGGTGCGGGGCAGTCGCGGACCGTCGAGATCGGTACGCTGAAAATTCAAAATGGCCCCGCACGCTTCCTGCCTGATGGACAGGGCATCACGGTGAATGCCAACGAACCCGGTCACGGGGTGCGCTGCTACCGGCTGGACTTAAACGGTGGTCCACCCAGACCGCTGACGCCTGAAGGTATACATGGAGGCCTGGTTTCGCCGGATGAACGCTATATTCTGCGCGCCGACCCTGCCGCCGAGGTCGCGATTTACCCTGTCGATGGCGCCCCTCGCCGGGTCATCCCCGGTCTCGAACCTGGATTTGTTTCCTTCCAATGGTCGGCAGACAGCAGTTCGATCTATGGCTACCATCCCGGGCAGGTTCCAGCCAAGGTGTACAAGGTGGACATCGCGACCGGCAGAAAGGGCCTGGTGCAGGAGTTGTTTCGCGATCCGATCCCGGGTGTAGTTGCGGTCTCACCGCTGGTAGCTACCCGTGATGGTGCACACTTCGCCTACAGCTACTATCAGATGTGGTCGGCGCTCTACGTAGTCTCCGGGCTGCGATAAAGCTGAGCCGCAACGCACGGCGATCAGTCGAGCGAACCTTCGAAGTTCTCCGCCACGTAATGGAAAAAAATCGAAGTTGAGGTCTGGCCTGCGGGCAGAGGAGTGCGATAGTGAGGCACGCTGGTGCCGCGATAGACCAAGCCGTCGCCCAACCCCTGATAAACCGCCACCGTGCCCTGGGGAGTATCCAGCCGGATGGGCCACGAAGTCTGGCAGGCAGGCTCTGGCGAAAAGTCCAGACAGAGGGTGATGCTGAATTCGCATTGAGGGCGGTCGGTGTGCTTCGTTAGCTCCGCGCCACTCAGGTACGAGGCAAAATAAACATACGAAGGCTTGACCGGCTGGCCCGCGACGGCGCTGACCGTGGTGGCAAGCTGGTGGTGGAAGAAACGTGCCACGGGTTCGTTCTTCGCCACGTAGCGCAGGGGATTGTTATGGTCGCCGAGGCGAAACGCTCCTTGCCGCAACTGCCTGCGGTAGTAACGCCGCAGAGCGGCCACATGAAAGGGATGGATCAGACTGCGGAGCGGCAAGTATCCCTTCTGGAGAAAAGCCGCGGAATTTTTCCGCATGGCGTCGTGCCATTGCTCTTGAACTTCTCTGCCTGCGGTTTCGGGAACAACGATGCGTGAGGCAGCGAGTCTGAAAACCTCTTCTCTCGACAGCGTTGCGGGCAACGGTTCGCCGGGCCGCAAGGTCCGGACGACCGCTTCCAGTTTCGGACCCAGCCAAAATGGAAGTTGCGAACGAGTGGATGGATCGCGTACCCACGCGATGGTTCCCTGCCGGGCAAATCCGATGAACAAATCCTTGTGCCCAGCCAGCTCCGGCGGCCATTGCCCAGCCGGGTAGATCGAGCATTGCGGGTTGAGAAAAAGAGGTTGCTCCAGGCTCTTGCGGACGGCGTAGGAACGGAGAAATCCCCGCGGGATGAGGTGCAGCGGCAACTCATCCAGCAGGCAGTGAAAGCGGTCTTGGGGCAGGATCGCAGTCAAGCTCTGGCGCGACCCTACCCCCATTAGACCGGCAATCCACTCCAGCCAGGCTGCGTCTTTTACTGGCGAAGCCATCCGTTCACCGTGAAGCGGCTATCGGCGAAGGCCTGTGACGGGCACTGCACCGGGGTTATCTCATGCGGCAGAGAGCAGGGAAAAAATACGATCTGGTTCTGCTGCGGCACGATGGTTTGGTAGCTGCCTGCGCTTACGTAACGGTTTCCCTCGAGAACCCCGTCGTGCAGGCGCAACTCTCCGCCTGAAAAGGCGCGCGGCTCCCGGTGGAAGAAATAAACGAAGGTCAGCTTGCGCGAGGCGATGGGACCCTGGCCGTCGTCGCTGTGCATGTGGAAGTAGTCGCCGTCGTTGCTGGAGGTGATCTGGGTCTCCTCCCGGCTGACGGGAAACTCCTCCATGCCCAGTTGTTGAAGCACTTGGGGTAACACACTGCGGATGCGATCCAGGATCACGTTGTGATGCTTGCCCAAATCGAGCAAGATGTGCGAACGGCGGTGGTCATAGTCGACCGCGTCGCCGCTGGCGGAAACCACTTCGCTCACCTGAAATTCGGATTCGTGTTGCAGCGTGTAGCGCATGAGTTCATCAAGCTCCTGCGGAGCCAGAAACTCATCGAGCACGACGCACTGCGCACGCACACTCTCGGGCGCCTCCAGCACCTCGACCCCTCCCGAGCGATCTGTTCGAGGTTGCTGGCGGCGAGCGTCGACCGTAAGTGGTTGAACGGCGTGGGGGCCGGACGGACTGCTGGGCGGACCCGGCCCAACCGGAACGTCCCGCAACGGAGCAGATGGTGGACCCGGTCCCACTGGAACCTCCCGTAAGGGCGCGGATGGCGGACCGGGCCCCTGCGAAGGCGGGCTCACGGGCGGACGAGTTCCCTGCTTGATGGTCTCATGGGTGCGGAGCAACGAGGTGGGGGCAAGGATTTGCTCCACGATGCTGCCGCCCAACAGGCCGAATGCGCGCTGCGCGACCGTCTCACCCACCGCACGATGGATGGCGGCCATCACCGCGTTTTGAATTTCGGGGTTTCCGGCGGCCGCACCGCCGGCGTTTTGCAGAAGGTTGGCGAGCAATTCTTTTTCGCCGGGGCTTAGAATCCGCTCGTCCTGCATCAAGGCTTCAGAAAAGCCGTTGAAAATCTGGGTTGCTTTCATGAAACACACCTCCCTGAGCGCCCAGTCACGGCGCTTGTGTTTTTGATTAGCCTAGGAGGGGGAAGCAACTTTCGCGGAAACACTAGCAGGAAGTAGTAGGATTATCAAACAAAAGTTTTCCACAGGCTGTCTGCGATTCTGTGGAGCGGCGGACGCACTCGTCCGCCGAGGAAAATGCAGGAGGTGTGCAGGATCGTTGGTAGTCCCCGGACGAGGGCGTCCGGGGGCTCCACGTATGCCTATCGGTTGGCCAGGGCGCCAACCATCGAACTAAAAATCTTCACGCCGTCGGTGCAGCCCAGTTCGGGTTCGGCGGCGCGCTCGGGATGCGGCATCATGCCCACCACGTTGCCGCCGGTACTGCAAATGCCGGCGATGTTGTCGAGAGAGCCGTTGGGATTGGAGGCGGCAGTGATAGCGCCTCCGGGCGCGCAATAGCGGAACACGATGCGATCTTTCCGACGCAACTCTTCCAGCGTGGCCGGATCGCAGAAGTAGTTGCCTTCCATGTGCCCGATGGGGATGGTGAGAACCTCGCCTCGCGTGCACGCATTGGTGAACAGAGTCTCCGCCGTCTCCACCCGCACTTGTACCGGCTTGCAAACATATTTCAGCCCGACGTTGCGCATCAGAGCTCCGGGCAGCAAACCCGCCTCACACAGAATTTGAAAGCCGTTGCAGATTCCCAGCACCAGTCCCCCGCTGGCGGCGAACGTGCGCACGGACTCCATGACCGGAGAAAACCTGGCGATCGCCCCAGTGCGCAGATAATCGCCGTAGGCGAAACCTCCGGGAACGATGACGGCGTCGCAATTCTCCAGATCGTGCGACTCGTGCCACAGAAACGTTACCGGCTGCCGCGCCACGTGTTGCACCGTCCAGAAGGCATCGTGGTCGCAATTGGAGCCGGGGAAGATGATGACGCCGAATTTCATTCGCTCATCCTTTTCGTGCGGGAATTGAGGCCAGTTTAGCACGAGGGCGCGGTATGTTCCGTCGTCCGCGATTTGTTGCGGATGGGGCCTCAGCGACCTGGCGTACTCTGATTTGGCGCGGGAGCAGTTTCGTGGTTGTCCTGCGCGGAAGCCTCAGCCGGGTTCTGCGGGGGAATGCCCTTGGCACGCACAATCGCCCAATGCCACTCCTGGTCGGGAAAGAGGGCAAAATTCAGGGGCGTGCGAAAAATCGCGGTGGTCGAGGGCGCGGCCGATCCCTTGATGCGCAAGAGAACGGTTACATCCGCCCGCTTCGGGCTCGAGTCGGCCGCTGATGCTGCGGAGCTTCCCGCTACGGCCGGAACAATCCTGGCCGAGCCGTAATAGGAACCAGCGTCCACATCCCGGCGCCGGATAATCGTGAGGCCGAGCACCACTTCGCGCACATCCCATTGCGTTCCGTTGTGCACCGAAACTTGCAGCGTGTCGCCGTCGATCGTGGCGGGTCCATCCAGCTTCATGAGTTCGCTGCGGGGCAACTCGTCGAGCGAAAACGGGTCCGCGACCAGCGCGCTCGAGTTGGGGCTGAACGATAAACTGCAGGTCACATCCGGTGCCGACAAGTGAAAGCCTTTGGCGCCGGGGTCGAGAGAAAAAACTAATGACGTGCCGGAGGCCCGTCGGGTTTCCGCCTCGTCCATTACTTTCGAAAGATTGTCGTTGTCGATGACGGTCTGCTGCTCCGGAGATTTCTTGCGCAGCTTGCGCGCCACGTCTCCAAGAGGAACATCGCTTCCGTCGTCTTGCGCAACCAACGAAGGCGTGAACGCCCCCAGGGCCAGGATCATTATCGAAAGAATGGCCAGTCCCAGAGCGGGCGGCACTCTCCACGTGCGATTTGGTAACACCCGGGTTGGCGCCATTGCATCCACTTAGATTCCGGAGAGAGCCTCACCATTCTGCCGCAAACTTGAAGCCGGCAGAGAGGCCATCGCCCGCGAGAACATCATTGATTACCCGCGAGCGAAGGATCCTAACCAGATTGTAATGAGCAGGAAGCGTGGAGCCGAGATAACCGCTGGGAACTTTGGTACTAGCACTTTCGGCGGGATCGACCACTTCGACGAAGAAAGATGTTGGGCGCGCTCGACGAAATGGAGGCGCAACGGGTGCGCGCGCCCAAACCTTTTGCAGATCTCTACAGCAGGCCAGAGGAACGGAGACGTGTGACTGGATCAGTTACCGGCACGGGCTCTCGCCGGAAAACCCAGCGAGCCACCGCAAATCCCAGTGCCGCATAGCACAGATGCATGAGCCTCATAAGCACCCCCAAAGTGCAAATTCTTGAACGCTGTAGGGGAGGATCAGCATCACTGTAATTCTCTATCGTCACCTTAGCCCCGGACTGCAGAGCGTACAAGGCCCGTCCGTGCCATAGACGTAGCACAGAAGTAATACGAAATGGTCATCCGTCGGCCACAGCGCGCCCGTGGGAGAGCCCATTTTTCAGCGGGTTTCGGCGCTCTCCGTTGCAATGGAGCGTCCCGCCGGTGGTACAACCACGGTCGAAAGGCTGTTCTCGACTGTCAGTTTCTGGAAGGCTGCCAGCTCATGGTGCTGTAACGCGGTCCATTGGGCGAGCATATCTCCGCTCTGGCGTTGGAGCTTTTCGAATTCAAGCTCTTCGGCCGCGGTGGGGGCGGAGTCGGCGCTGCCTGTGTCCATGGCCAGGAAGGCGAGCTTGGTGTCTATCTGAGGCGGATAGGCCAATGAGTCCTCGTTCGCACTGATCGTCAGGTTGACGAATTCGTCGCGCAGGGCCACCAGCTTCATCTCCAGATCGTCGGCGGAATCGGAAATGGTTTTCATGCTGCCATTCTCCGGCAAGCGCCGCTTCAGCCCCGCCACTTGAGAGCGCACGTCCTGAATCTGGTTGACCGCGTCATAGACCTGGTCGAGCCGATCACGAATCTGGACGAGAAGGTTGAATTGCTGCTCGAGGTCCGCCTGGCTGACGCTAACCCGTGGGTCGAGCTTCAAATCGAACGGGGCGGACTGGCTCTCACTGCCCACGGTGAGGCGGACCTGGTAGTGTCCCGGCGCGGCGACAGGCCCACGCGCCCCGCTGCCGTATTCCCACAAATAGTAGCCCGGAACCCGGTGCGCCTCTTCATAGCGCAAATCCCATACGAAGCGGTTCAAGCCCGCTTCGGGTTTGATTTCTTTTTCCGGTTTTTTGTCGTCGGAACCAAGGGGTTCGTCGAGTGCAGCAGTCTCCAAGCTCGAATATCTGCGGATGACCTTCCCGGATGCATCGAGAATTTCGATCTTCGTTTCTGCTCCTGTTTTCGGAGCATCCTTCAGGTAGTAATAAATCACCGCGCCCACCGGCGGATTCTGCCCGGTACGCTTCGAAGGATGCTGTTCTCCGCTGGCTCCCGCCTGAATGCGGTAGGCCGGGCCGGGCACATAAAGATGCACATCCGTCTTCGCCAACTCGTCGCTGAACTGGCGCAGCGGGCTGATGTCGTCCAATATCCAGAACGCGCGCCCATGCGTGGCCAGCACAAGGTCGTTGTCTTTTACGGCCAGATCGTGCACCGGTGTCGTGGGCAGGTTGAGCTTGAGGGGTCGCCAATCGGCTCCGTCATTGAAAGAGACGTAGACTCCCGTCTCCGTACCCGCGTACAGCAAGCCACGCTTCTTGGGATCCTCGCGCACGGCGCGGACAAACGTGCCCTCTGGAATTCCATTGGTGATTTTTGTCCATGTGCTGCCGTAGTCGCTTGTCTTATAGATGTAGGGCTTCAATTCGTCGAATTGGTGCCGATCCACAGCAATGTAAGCGGTGGCCGGGTCGTGCGGCGAGGCTTCGACCAGGCTGATGCGGCTCCACTCCGGCATATCTTTCGGCGTGACGTTGCTCCAGTTCTTCCCGCCGTCGCGCGTGAGTTGAATCAGGCCGTCATCGGTTCCCACCCAGATCAATCCCTTGGTGAGGGGCGATTCGGCCAGCGCAAAAATGGTGTCGTAATATTCGGTGCCGGAGTCGTCCAGCGTGATGTCGCCGCCAGAAACCTTCTGTTTGCTCTTGTCGTTGCGCGTGAGATCGGGGCTGATCGCCTCCCAGTGCACGCCGCCGTCGGTGGTCTTAAATACACGCTCCGCGGCGTGGTAGAGGGTGTTGGGGTCGTGTGGAGAAATTACCACGGGTGCAGTCCACTGAAATCGGTGATCGAGATTAGCCGCGCCGTGAGCGTCGGACAGCTCCGGCTGCAGTGTGATGGCCTTGATTTGACCGATGCGTTTGTCGAAGCGGGTGATGTTGCCCTGGTAATCCGCTGCGTAAACGATGTTTGGATCAGGAGGATAGGGCGCGATGTATCCCGCCTCGCCTCCGCCCACGTCGTACCAGTCGCTGCGGTCGATGGAACCACCGTCGCTGCGGCTGGCGATGGCGACTGTGCCGCTGTCCTGCTGGGAGCCGTAGACGCGATAGGGCGTGGCGGTGTCGGTGATCACGTGATAGAACTGCGCCGTGGGCTGGTTATCCTGGAGCGTCCAGTTCTTGCCGCCATCGAGCGTAATGGTGACTCCGCCGTCATTCGCCGCAATCATGCGCCGCGTGTCCTGAGGGTCGATCCAAAGGCCGTGGTTGTCGCCGTGGGGAACGCTGACCTTATTGAATAAGTGTCCGCCGTCGGTGGAGCGGTAGGCCTCGACATTCATGATGTAGAGAGTGTTCTCGTCTTTCGGGTCGGCGATAATGTGCATGTAGTACCAGGGCCGCTGCCACAGACTGTGGCTGGGGTTGACCAGTTCCCAGGCTTCGCCGTCATCATCGGAACGGTAGAGGCCGCCATCGGGATTGTGCGCTTCTATCAACGCGTAGACGCGTTGCGAATTGGCCGCCACGGCCACGCCGATTCGTCCGTAAGGGCCTTTGGGCAGGCCGTGCTCCTCAAGGCGTTTCCATGTGGTCCCGCCGTCGCTGGAGCGATAAAGCCCGCTGCCCGCGCCGCCGCTGGCCATGCTCCAGGCTGTCCGGCGCGCCTGCCACAGCGACGCAAAGAGAATGTTGGGGTTGTGAGGGTCGAAGTCGATGTCGACGCCGCCCGTGTTTTCATCTTTGTAAAGAACCTTCTCCCAGGTCTTGCCGCCGTCGAGGGTGCGGAAGATTCCGCGCTCTGTGTTTGGGCCAAAGGGATGCCCGAGGGCCGCGACGAAAACGATGTCCGGATTGGTGGGATGAATGATGACTTTGCCGATGGCGCGCGAATCGCCCAAGCCCACGTTTTTCCAGGTTTTGCCGCCATCAAGCGACTTGTAAACTCCGTCGCCATGCGAGATGTTGCCGCGAATGCACGCCTCGCCTGTGCCGACGTAGAGCACGTTGGGGTTCGAGTTTGCGACCGCGAGGCTGCCGATCGCCGACGTGCCTTCTTTGTCGAAAACCGATGACCATGTCATAGCACCGTCGGTGGTCTTCCACACTCCTCCACCAGTTGCGCCGAAGTAATAGGTGGTGGGATCGCCGGGAATGCCTGCCGCGGTTAGCGATCGTCCGCCCCGAAAGGGACCGATCATGCGGTACTTCATGCCTTTGAAGAGTTTCTCTTCGGGCTTTTCCGATTCGGGTTGGCTAGAAGCGGCGGTCTGATCGGTGGCGGCCGGTTGAGTGGTAGCGCTGGGCGTCGGTTTTGCCGCTTTTGACTGGCGCTCGGGCTTGGTCTGGGCCAGACCCGCGGCAGCGCCGACGAGCAACGCCACGAGCATCCACCACACTCTTGAACCGCACTTTCCGCAGCCGCTGCTGCCCAACCCTTTTCGGCCAGTGATTTTCAAGCGATCCCCCGAAGTGAGTAGAGAAATGGACAAACTATTATCGTACTGCGCCGCGCGCCGGACGCAAAGCGGGAAACCCGCAGTTCGTCCCGGCATGGCGCATGGTCAGACTGGAAACGGAAAGAATCAAAACCAACGAGCGGCTTTACCTCAGCAAGGCTTTTCGCGCCGCCGCCAGCTCTTTGCGCTTGGCCGCATCCATTTCCGGATAAGACAGGTCCAGTTCTTCGAGAGTCTGCACGATCACGGCGGCGACGGTCAGGTGCGCGAACCATTTATTGTCGGCCGGAACGACGTACCAGGGGGCATGTTTACTGGCCGTGTTCTGGATCATCTCCTCGTAAGCCTTCCGATAGTCGTCCCAGTATTCGCGCTCGTGAATATCCGCCGCCGAAAATTTCCAGTTTTTCTGCGGCTCTTCCAGACGGGCCAGGAAGCGCTGCTTCTGCTCTTTTTTCGACAGGTGCAGGAAGAACTTCCGGATCACCGTTCCATTGCGCGCCAAATGCCGCTCCAGACTGCGGATGTCTTCGAAACGCTGCTCCCAGATGTTTTTGGTCACAAGGGACGGCGGAATTTTCTCGTTTTTCAGAATCTCTGGGTGCACCCGCACCACCAGCAACTCTTCGTAATAAGAGCGGTTGAAAATGCCGATGCGGCCGCGCTCCGGCAGGTCGCGGGTGGTGCGCCACAGAAAATCGTGCTGCAAGTCTTCCTGCGATGGCGCCTTGAAGGAAAACACCTGGCAGCCCTGCGGATTCACGCCTGACATCACGTGCTTGATCACCCCATCTTTGCCGGCGGCATCCATGGCCTGAAAAATCAGCAACAAGGCCCAGCTACCCTGTGCGTAGAGTTTGTTCTGCAACTCGGTCATGCGCGCGATGTCATCTTGCAGAGCCTGCGCCGCATCTTCCTTGGAATGCCAATGACCCGTGTCTGCCGGGTTGAAGTCGTCCAGACGGAAATGCTTGCCGTCCTCCACGCGATAGGATTTGGCGAGTTTGGCTGTTTTCATTTTTCTTCCGGATTCCGCCTTGCAGCTTCACCCGAGGCCAGCAGGCAAGCGGGGTGCGCCAAAACTTGGCAAATGGAATTGCTGGGAGTAATCGTTCCCTGCCCTTGACTTCCATTACAATTATGACAGCTTGCCGGCCAATAAGGGGAAGCGTCCGTCAGCGAAACTGCCAACCTGCCAACCGGCGGGGATTTCGATGCGCCGCGGTTTCGCAGGTACGGTGGAAAACTTCGAGATGAGATTCCGCATCCAATCAAACGTGCACGGGGATGACAACTCGATTTTCGGCGAAAAATACCGCGTCGTCGCGGTGCAGAGTGACTGCCTGCTGATTCGCGGAATTCGCAGCGGCAAGGTGTTGACCATTGTAAACCCAGAGCCGGGCACACCTCTTAGCCCAAAAGACTATCCTCCAGGAAAGTTAATCGCTCTGACCGATCCCTCGCTTTCGGCTTCGAACTGAGAATTTCCTGTTACGTCTAAAAATAGGACATATACATTAAAGACCTTGGTCAGCAGGAGAATTTACTTGGCTGCCCACAGTAAAGGCTGTTAAACTTCGCCTTCTCCTGAGACCGCCAGCATTGCGGAGGTTCCAATGGCCGTCGTAACTGCAACCAAGGGCTCCTTTACGGTCAAAGCCTATGTCGGGGATAACAAGACTCTTCTCGCTTTTAACTTCGTGAGCCAGGCCAGCGCCACCAACCTTGCCGGCTTTACCATCGCCTGCCAACCCCCCGGCCAGCCTACTTACTATCTCTTCAACCAGCTGCAATTTCAGACGCCCAGCGACCATGCCCAGGTCTCGACGGAGCCCCCCACTTCAACCATTAACGCGCCCATCCAGAAATACCGTTGGACGCACGTGCCCGGCTCGACCCATCAGGGCATTCAGCCGGCCGTCGGCGCGTATATCTACTCCGTCACGCCCCGCTATTTCGACGCCAACCACTCCATGCAACCTCTCGACGGCTCGCTGACGGTCAAGGTTACCGTTACGGTCGGCCCGTTCAAGAAAGGCTCGCTTGCTCTCGGCTTTACTCGCGGTTACATACAGTCCCAAGCCTTCACCCACCACTTCGGTCCCCAGGCTCTGCTCCAACCGGCCGGGAATGTCCTTCTCTACAACACGGCCCAGCAGGCCGGAACCAATCCTCAGGGCCAGAGTTTCACATTTGCCGACGAATACCTATGGACAGGTTCCACAGCCCGCGTCCAGGTGTTCAACCTGCTCAACGAGGTGCTGCAGGATTCAACCCTCCACCTCGATATGTTCGCTTATGATCTGAACGAACCTGACATCCTGCAGACGCTTCTTCAGCTCGCCAAGGCCGGTCGTGTCCGTATCATCCTGGACAACGCTTCCCTGCACACCAATAAAACCAAGCCAACCCCGGAAGACCAGTTCACCACTCTCTTTCAACAGCAGGGGAAGAACAAGGGCGACATCTTGCGCGGTTCTTTCGGCCGTTACTCTCATGACAAGATTCTCATCATTTCCAGGAACGGATCGGCGACGCAGGTGCTTACCGGCTCGACCAATTTCTCCGTAACCGGGCTGTACGTCAACGCCAATCATGTGCTCGTCTTCGACGATGCCACGGTTGCCCAGCAATACGCCAAGGTATTTCAGCAAAGCTGGCAGGTGCTGACCCAGTTTCCAACCACCAGTAAAAAGGCGGCAGCAGCCTTCGCCAGTACGAACCTGGCCACGAGCCCGTTTAAGGACCAGTCGGCGACCGTCCCCAAGATGAGTATCACCTTCTCGCCGCACAGCGTCAGCGACACGACTACGATTCTGGGCAACATTTCGGCCCGGATCGTGGCCGAGACCTCGGCCACGAAAGGCAACGTGCTGTTTGCGGTGATGCAGCTTACCAACAGCAAAACCCCGGTCTACGACGAGCTTAATAAGATCCATGCCACGCAATCTGTCTTCAGCTACGGCATCTCCGACGCCCCCGAGGGCACCTACCTGCACGCGGTCGGCACCAAGACAGGCGTGCTGGTCACGGGTAAGCCCGGGAGCTTGACGCTGCCCCCGCCCTTCGATCAGGTCCATTCCATCGCAGGCCACGAAATTCACGACAAGTTCATCGTCTGCGGCCTCAACGGGGCAGATCCCGTGGTGTACTGCGGCTCCTCGAATCTGGCGACCGGCGGTGAAGAATCCAACGGAGACAATCTTCTGGAAATCCACGATGCGGATGTCGCCACTGCGTTTGCCATCGAAGCGCTACTGCTGGTCGATCATTATGCGTTCCTCGACCGCTATGCCGCTCCGAAAAAACCCAAACCAGCTTCAGCATCCTCGGGCAAGAAGACCGCGCCAAAAAAGGCGCCCGCCAAGACCCGTACGAAGACCAGTACGAAGACCAGGCCGGCGAAGGCTCCGGCTAAAAAAGGACCAGCAAAGAAACAATCCGCCAAGAAGTCCCGCTCGTAGATTTTGTGGCGCGTGCCCACTGCCGGCTGCAAGAGTCGCGCCCGCGCCCAGAGAATGAGCGGCAAAGAAGTTCCGGAAAACAGCACCCGCTTTGTCGGAAAGGTTGAGCCTATGAAGAAGCAGAAAGCTCCGAAGAAAACCGCCGTCAAACCCGCAGCATCCTCGTCAACCACGAAAACGCCACTCCTCTCGATCCAGCCCAGATCGACGAAAGACGCGGCAGCCCAGGCCGGTATGTTCCTCTCCACCGACGATACGTGGTCCGCAGCCTACTTCGACGACGACGACCTGCATAGCATAGAGCGCGAACTCTTCGGCTAGCCGCACTGCTCGCCTGGCGGCAGAGGTCGGCTCGTCTTGATTTGACGGCTCTCTTTTCCGGCAAACTCAGGCGCGGTCGTAGCGATCAAGGTTCATTACTTTGTTCCACGCAGCCGCGAAGTCCTTCACAAACGCCTCCTTCGAGTCGTCACACGCATAGACTTCTGCGAGTGCCCGGAGCTGGGAGTTCGAACCGAAGACAAGATCGACGCGCGTGGCGGTCCACTTGGTTTTGCCCGTCGTCCGATCACGCCCCTCATAGTGGCCTTCGGATGTGGAGGAGGGCTCCCACTTCGTACGCATGTCGAGCAGGTTGACGAAGAAATCGTTGGTCAGCGTCTCCGGCCGGTTGGTGAAGACGCCATCCTTGGCCTGCCCGAAGTTCGCATTCAGGGCGCGCATGCCGCCCACCAGAACCGTCATCTCGGGGGCAGTCAGTCTCAGCAACTGCGCCCGGTCCACCAGAAACTCTTCCGCCGATAGAACCTGCCCACCGCGGAGGTAGTTCCGGAAGCCGTCCGCGACCGGCTCCATCACGGCGAACGAATGCACGTCGGTCTGTTCCTGCGAAGCATCCGTGCGTCCCGGAGAAAACGGAATCTTCACCTCGTGCCCTGCCTTTTTCGCAGCTTCCTCGACGGCCGCGCAGCCGCCCAGCACGATTAGGTCAGCCAGCGAGACTTTCTTCCCTTTGTTCCCATTGGACTGCGAGCTGTTGAACGCTTTTTGGATCGCCTCCAGCTTCTGCAGAACCTTCGCCAGTTCGGCGGGCTGATTCACTTCCCAATCCTTTTGTGGCGCGAGGCGAATGCGTGCCCCGTTCGCCCCACCGCGCTTGTCAGAGCCGCGGAACGACGCTGCCGATGCCCACGCAGTCGTCACCAGTTGGGAGATCGACAGTCCGGATTGGAGAATCTTGGCCTTGAGAGCGGCAATGTCCTGCTCCCCGATCAATTTATGATCCACGGCTGGAACCGGGTCTTGCCACACCAGGGTTTCCTTGGGAACGAGCGGGCCGAGGTAGCGTGCGATCGGCCCCATGTCGCGGTGGGTCAGCTTGAACCACGCCCGCGCAAACGCGTCAGCAAACTGATCGGGATGCTCGTAGAAGCGCCGGGAAATCTTTTCGTAAGCGGGGTCGAAACGCAAGGCGAGGTCCGTGGTCAGCATGGAGGGCGCGTGGCGCTTCGACGGATCGTGCGCATCCGGCACCGTGCCATTGC